>Ga0102946_1000481_pt1 | contig 13918 bp, 10 predicted proteins | sample SalPon2A_A_D1_MG_FD_78209 | JGI IMG/M metagenome (GOLD analysis project Ga0102946, IMG submission 78209) | Soil microbial communities from South San Francisco under conditions of wetland restoration - Salt Pond MetaG R2A_A_D1_MG | ecosystem: Environmental > Terrestrial > Soil > Wetlands | place... | reverse complement strand
TTGTTCAATCCGTACCAGGGTTCTGCACTGGGTGTGATTGACAAAGAAGAAATGTTGGCCGGTGTTCCCGCCACGCTGGTGCTTTTCACCGGTGGAGAGGTGGAACTTCAATTGTTTACCGGTTGGATCCCGGGCGATAATGATGGTCCCGTTTTCGACAATTTCCTTCCGACGTTTTTCACTACCCTTGGCTTTTTCGATGACGGCGACACGATCTACTATGCGGAAATCACGCCTGATTGGGATAATCCGGAAGACACATCACTCAGCTTTGGAGCAATACCGGTCAGTCCCTGGGACCAGGACCTGTGTAATGCATCCCGTGAAGCTTGTGTTCCCCAGCCTGGTTCCGGTACCGGCGCGGGTAATCAGCTCATCACCTACCTTGCCACCATTAACGACCGCCTGATGCACCGTGGACAGATCCGGGATTACGGCAGTCACAAAGTGGCCATGCTCAACCATACCGTTGACGTGGACGGCAATGGCAAGGCCGGCGTGCGCTGGTACGAAATGGAAAACAAGAAGGATCGTGGCTGGAAGCTGAAGAAAGAGGAAACCTTCTCACCTGATAGCGACCACCGCTGGATGGGTAGCATCGCGTTGACCGCAAAAGGCAATACTTGCCTGGGTTACAGCATCTCCAGCGAGTCGACCTACACGAGTATTGGCATCACGGGTAGAAAGGGCACCTCAAACCACATGAACATGAAAGAAGTGGTCGCGTGGGATGGCAACATTGCACAGAACGTCCAACGGCAGACGGTTCGTTGGGGTGACTACAGCTCAATGAACATTGATCCGGTTGACGACACCTGCTGGTACACGCAAGAATTCGCCAAACCAAATTCCTTTATTGGCGAGCGTTTTGGCTGGGGTACCGCGATCATTCAATATGACGTAAACTGATACTTAAACCAGTATCTGGATAAAACCAAGGGGGCCTCAATGAGGCCCCCTTTTTATTAATCTGAGGTTGAGCTATGTGTAACAAACTTGGGACGCAGGGATTTCAACGAAAGAGGATTGAAAAAAGTGTGTCCCCACTCTTTATTTTTTTCTTTGTATTAATCCTTATGCAGGTTGCCATGCCATTGAGCGCTGATGAAACAGGAATTCGAGGTACCATCTTGTGGGGGCCAATAAGACCCGGGCCGGAAAGGCTTGGACAAAGTGACGAGGCGCCATTAAGTGCAACTTTTCTCGTGTTCGCTGCTAACCGCGAGGTTGCCAGATTCAAGACGGACAAGAAAGGAGAATTCGAGGTGTTGTTACCCGCTGGTGATTACACGATAGCTCCCGACCCATCTACACCCATTCTCGGCCCGCAGCGCAGGAAGAAAAATGTGACCGTGCCGGCCGATGGCTTTGCTGAGGTTACGTTGAAATTTGATACCGGTATGCTGTAAGCAGGGATTTATGGAGTGAATTGCCATCTGCCCCCTCCCGGGAGACTGCGGCTGTTACTCGTTTAATATTTTATTTTCCGCTTTAAAACAGAGTGAAAGCAGTGTACAAGACCATTGAGTGGCTGGACGAAAAAAAGGCAATCCGTTTGCTGGACCAGTCTGTTCTGCCAGGTGAAGTCCGCTACCAGGCACTCGAAAATGTGGAAAGTGTCTTCAATGCCATAGGCAATATGACCGTCAGAGGTGCTCCGGCAATCGGTGTAACCGCGGCTTACGGCCTGGCCATTGCGGCATTTCGAGAATCCAGTGACGAGACCGACGCAGTAAAAGCCGCGGTGCAAAACGCCAGCCAGTACCTGAGCGCGGCCCGTCCAACAGCGGTCAATCTGGCCTGGGCCCTGAGTGAAGTGATCAGACGGGTAGATCAGTCAGACATTGAGAGCGCAGATGAATATCGTGAAGCAATTCTGAGCTGCGCTCATCAGATGGCACAGGAAGACGTTGATATCAACAGGGCTATTGCACGTTCCGCCATGACCCTGATGCCGGCAGAGAAAGTTACGTTCATTCACCACTGCAATACGGGCTCATTGGCCACTGTTGACTATGGCACGGCCCTCGGAGTCATTCGCATGGCGCATGAAACGGGCTTGAATGTGCACGTGTTTGTCGATGAAACCCGCCCTCGCTTGCAGGGCTCACGGCTAACATGCTGGGAGTTGAATAACCAGGGCATTTCCCACCAACTCATTGTGGATGGTGCGTCTTCTCATGTCATGCAGAAATTCGCCGTTGACATGTGCGTGGTGGGTTGTGACCGCGTGGCCGCTAATGGTGATGTGGCAAACAAGGTTGGCACCAGTAATCTGGCGGCAGTTGCACGCGCCAATGGGGTACCGTTTTACGTTGCAGCACCCTTGTCCACCATCGATCTGAATTCGCCGAGTGGTCATGCCATTGAGATTGAAGAACGAGATCCGGATGAAGTCAGGATAATCAACGGAACCTGGGTAGCACCGCAAAACGTGAATGTGTACAACCCGGCCTTCGACATCACGCCTGCCGATTGGATTACGGCCATTATTACCGAAAAGGGTGTGGTCTATCCGCCATTCACCGACGGATTGCGGAGCATCAAGGAAGCGTAGTTGCGAACTTGCCGGTGGGCGGCGTCTGGATCAAGCGGACCTTCTCTCACCAACCAACCCGTGGCCATTCCAGCTTCCTGCGCTGCATCCAACTCACTTCCGATATCCGAAAGGAACAAAATGGAACCGGGGACCAATCCTATTTCCCCCGCGATGCGCCGGTAGGATTCAACGTCCTGTTTGGCCCCTACCCTGGTGTCGAAATAGCCGGAAAACAGTGGCGTCAAATCGCCTTGATCGGTGTGGCTGAACAGCAATTTTTGTGCATGGACTGAGCCGGAAGAATAAATATACAAGCGGATTCCGGACTCGTGCCATTCACGCAGCTTTAGCGCCGCGTCTTCATACACGTGGCCGACAAATTCACCCCTGCGGAATCCTTCCTCCCAGATTAATCCCTGCAAGACTTTTAGCGGGGTGATCTTGCGGTCCTGGTCTATCCATTGCACCAATTGATCAACCGCTTGCGTGTCGGAAAGGTTGCGGCCCGCTTCTATGCTTACTTCGTTCAACAGGCGGCGTACTTCTTCCTCATCGCCATGGGTTCCAACAAAATCCGCCATTCGCAGACGGGCATAGGGGAACAACACATCCTTGACGAAAGTCAGGGACGAGGTGGTGCCTTCAATGTCATTGAGAACGGCCTTGATCATGCGCTGTGTGAGGCCAGAAACTGCTCCATGCCTGGAAAGCTGGCAGCAATTTTATCGCCAGTGTATTGAGCCACCCACCCTTCCGGTGTGGTGAACAGCCGAATGCATTTAAGCTCAGGTTCAGCGCCCATGTCGAACCAGTGCCTGGTGTGGGCGGGCACACTGATCAAATCACCTTGCTCACACAGCACCGCGTAGACATGCTCACCCACGTGCAGAAAAAACAAACCGCGACCGCCAACGAAAAAGCGCACCTCGAAATCCGTGTGCACATGTTCGGATAAAAATTTCTTCCGCAAGACCGCTTTATCAGGATGGTCGGGGCCAATGTTGATGACATCGGCGGATTGGAAGCCATATTTTCTTTTGAGTCGTTCAACCGAATCTGCATACGCGGCCAAAACCTCAGCTTCTTCTGATTCTTCCGACAGAGGCAGTGAAGCTTCCCACCGCTCGAACACAACACCTATATCACCCAGGCGATCTGAAATTGCATCGGGATCTTCAAACACTTGAGTTTTCGACGGTTCAGAATCGGGGCAGATCGTCAGTACACTCATTGTTTTGTCAATCCTCGCAAGCGCACTTCAATGTCCAACAAAAATTCCAGCGCTTCCAGATGGTTCAGGGCATTCTGAACCGAATCACCCCATGAATAAAAGCCGTGACCAGAGATTATAAATCCGGGACACGCGTCGGCATCCCGTTCCGATGTATTCAGGTAACGTAGAACATGCCCCGCCAGGCGGGCAATATCCTGGTCGTTAGGAAAAATCGGCAGCGTCAATGTTGACTCATGCGTCTTTATGCCAGGGAATATTTTAACCAGTTCATGATCCTTGAGAATCACTTCATTTTGAAACACACGTGAAGCCAAAACAGAATTTGCCGTGTGTGGGTGCAGCACGGCATTTACATTCGGGAAGCGTTTATACAAAGCAGTATGAAGAAGCGTCTCAGCAGAAGGCAACTTGCCGTCAAGAGAATTACCATCGAGATCTACTCTCATAATGTCACTTTCAGTCAAATAACCCTTGTGCTTGCCTGACACCGTGACGGCAATGCTGTGATCACTGAGACGAGCCGAAAAATTTCCACTGGTCGCGGGCACCCAACCTCTTCTGTGAAGGAATCGGCCGGATTCGATCAGTTCAGTGGACCGCTCCTGGAATTCACGGCTATCTTCAGTAACTGGCATTTGAATGGACACAAGGAAGGATTGTAGGGCTCACCGCGCCCAAGCTCAATGGATGATGGTCAGCCAGAAAATCCATGTTGGGTGATACACTGTCACCTTGTCAGTGGCAAGTCTCTAGGCCACAGTCTTTCTCAAAAAAACCCCTTCGGAGACGCAGAAGCAATTAACCCCTTAAAAAACCAGATGGAATGGAACCCCCGATTTAGCAGTCTGAAATGCACCGGCTGTGGTGCCGAATACCCGGCCCGGACGCTGATGAATCTTTGTCCGCTTGATCAGCGACCGGTTGAAATCCAGATTGATCTTGACCGCCTGGAATCTGAACAGCCTGACGCCGGCTGGTACTCGCCCGATCGGGCTGACATGTGGCGTTTCGGCGGTTTGCTGGCCCTGGATAGTGCTCATGAACCGGATGCCCGTTTCATTACCACCCTGGGTGAAGGCCACACGCCATTGCTGGATTATTCTGATCATCCAATGGCCAGGAAAGGTGGTTTCTCGCTCTTTCTCAAGGATGAAGGCAAAGCACACCCGGGTTTCGGCGCCAACCCGAGTCAGAGTTTCAAAGACCGGGGCATGGCGATGTCGGTGTCCATGGCCCGGTGCCACGGTCTGACCCGGCTGGCTGTTCCCACGCAGGGCAACGCAGGTGACTCCCTGTGCACCTATGCCCAGGCTGCAGGAATGCGTGTCGTGGTAGCCATGCCGCAAGATACACCCATGCCCATTCTCGGGCGGGTTGCGGCCTTGGCTCAAGGCTCCGACGACTTCGATCTGGTGTTGGTGAAAGGAACCATACGTGAAGCGGGTGCGATTCTGAAGCAAGACTGGATTCCCGGGGGTTATTTCAGCGTAGCAACTTTTCAGGACCCGGGCTGGCGTATTGAAGGTAAAAAAACCCTGGGCCTGGAACTGGCCGAACCCAGGTCACCCGGTGCTGCATGGTCTCTGCCCGATGCCATCATTTATCCGACGGGAGGGGGCACCGGAGTACTCGGCATGTGGAAGGCATTCCGGGAGTTGGAGCAGCTGGGCCTGATTGGGTCGCAAAGACCGCGCATGATCTGTGTTCAATCTGAGACCACCCAGCCACTGGTGCATGCGATTGCTCATGGGCTGGATGACACGGTGCCCACAGAAGCTGGCCAAACGCTGGCTTTTGGCCTGAATGTTCCGGGCGGGGTTGGGCATTTCAAAGTGCTGGACATCATTCGCCAAAGCGGCGGCACTGCGTTGGCCATTCCGGAAAGCGAAATCCTGGCCGAGATGGCAAACGACTGGAAAACCCGTCACGGCTGGGTTTGCCCTGAAGGCGCCAGTTGCCTGGCGGCCCTGCCGTACTTGCTTGACCTGGGCCTGATCAGGAAAGGTGAACAGGTCGTGGCGTTCAATACGGGCTCGCTGGAGAAATATTTGCCGGAACTCAGGCACCTGCTCCTATAGCGTCATCATTTGCCCAGCCGTAGCGGTTTAGTGGTCTGCGTGCCGCTCCAGGCTCAGTTCCACTTTAAGGCCGGGCGAATTGTCGGCAAGACGGATGTCGGCTTTATGCAAATCTGCGATGGCATGGACCAGGCTCAGGCCGAGTCCGTTGCCGGGCGTGGTGCGGCTATCGTCCACACGAAAGAAACGCTGGAAGACTTTTTCCCTGAGTTCGGTTGGAATGCCAGGGCCGGTGTCGCTTACTGTTACGAGAATGGTGCTGGAGCTCGATTCAGATGAAAGGCGAATGGTTCCGCCGGCGGGCGTGTACTTGATTGCATTGTCCACCAGATTCGCAATGCCCTGAAACAGCAGGTCTCGATCGGCCTGCACAAACATGCCTTTCTCAGTGAACACTTCAAAAATCTGACTCTTTTCACTTGCGGTTGGTTCATAAAGCTCACCTACATCCTCAAGCAACACGCCGAGGTCGACTTCAGTGAACTCGCTGCGCCACCCTCGCGCTTCAACCCGTGCGATACGCAACAGGGCATTGAATGTAGAAATCAGCTCATCGGTTTCATGCGACGCCTTTTCCAGCGCCTCACGTGCCCGGTCAGGATCCGAATCCCTCGCCTCTTCCAGCCGGTGCTGGAGGTGAGTAAGCGGTTTGCGCAGGTCATGCGCCACGTTGTTCGAAATCTGTTGAACGGTGGTCATCAAGGCTTGGATACGGTCCAACATGCGATTGAAGTTAATACCAACTTGCTCAAAATCATCACCACTGCCATCTGTTGGAACACGCCGCGACAGGTCGCCCTCCATAATCCCCCTTGCCGTTCTGTTCATATTTTCGAGTCGACGGGTTACGCGTGAACTCACCAGCAGCCCAACGCCAAATGCAATTACCACGGTAATGGCGAGCGCCCACAAGAGCGCGTCCAGAATGAGGTGCTGAACATGGTCTCGCTCTGCAACATCACGGCCGACCAACAGGTAGTAACCTTCCGGCAAGGAGGTCGTCAATGCTCTTGCATGTCGTGTTTCTTTTTCAAAATCCCATTCGTACAGCAGGAAATCAGTCCAGCCCTGTTCATCGATGGGTGAAGTCGGCCACTGGTCAAGGTTACCGGAAAGCGGCTGCCATTCGGAATCGGTTAACAAGTACACCACTTCACCATCGGGATTTTGACGCACGCGCTGAGCAATATTCTGAACCAAACCCTGTCTACCTTCTGCCTCGAATTGACCCATCAATCCACGCATATCGGCGTTGAGGTCTGAATCTGTCTGGCGATCGAGGTAGCCTACGGTGGTGAAGTAAATGAATAACAGAACGATCATTACAGCGGCAATAAAGAGCACGCCATACAACAAGGAAATACGAAGCGAAGAACTCCGTAACAGCAAGCGGATGCTCAATTGGGCTCCGCTTCGCGCAACACGTAGCCGGCGCCACGCACGGTATGCAGTAAAGGCTGATCGAATTCCCGGTCGATTTTTGCACGCACACGGCTCATGTGCACGTCAATTACATTGGTCTGCGGGTCGAAGTGATAATCCCAAACACCCTCCAGCAACATGGTGCGAGTGACTACCTGGCCGGCATGGCGCATCAAATATTCGAGCAGGCGGTACTCGCGCGGTTGCAACGCGATTTCCTTGCCGGCGCGGGTAACGCGGCGCGCAAGCACGTCGATGACGAGGTCTGCCACCTGTAATTGGGTCACTGGCGCTTCACTTCCGCCACGCCGCATCAGGGCTTCTACTCGTGCATGCAGCTCTGAAAAGGCAAAAGGTTTGGCCAGGTAGTCGTCGCTGCCTGCCCGCAAGCCCTCAACCCGGTCGTCGACTTCACCGAGCGAGCTGAGAATGAGAACCGGGGTGGTGTTGCCATTGGCACGCAGCGTTCGCAGGATACCCAGCCCGTCCAGCCCCGGCAGCATGCGGTCGATGACCAGCACGTCGTAATCCTCAGTCGAGGCCAATAGCAAGCCGTCACGACCATCGTCGCGGTGATCCACCACCACGCCAAGCTCGTCAAAGGCCTTGCTGATGTAATTGGCAACCTCCTGATCGTCTTCGATCAGCAATACGCGCACGTCGCCTCCATTGCCTGAATCCTCGCTAATGTTAGTGGGCATCGTATGCTACAGCAATTGTGTAGAACCACACATGCTCCGCCACCTCTTCCCAACCTTACCAAATCGTAATGAATCCGTACGTTTCCGGTAAGGGGGGCTCCTTGATACTGCACCTGTCGTCGGATCAGTTCTACAGGTTTTTAGCCGACTGAACCAAAAGCAATCACAACACTCAAGGAGTCATTATCATGAACACACTGATAAACAATGCAGGAAAAATCGTAAAACGCGGAGCCATTGCGGGCACCATTTTAGCGGCTTCAGCCAGTGCCTGGGGTGCTGTACCGGAAGCCCCAATGATCGACTGGGTTGATGTCACAGAGCAGGAATCCGAGAAGGGCGAGCTGGTTGAAGTCGCGGTCGGCTGGTCGCGTTATTTTGCAGATGAGGCCGCCAGTGTGCAGGTGCGCCTTGACGGCAAGCCCACAATGACCCGTGCTCTTCATGACGGGCAATACATGGGCAAGGCTGAAGTTGCCATCGAGCGCGAAGGCAGCTTCGACCTGACCATCGCCTTTTGTAACGTCGAAGGCTGTGAGGAATCCTCGCCGGTCAACATCACGGTGACTGACGAATTCATTGATTGGTCATACGAAAACAAACCCATTGACACCGACCTCAGCGCTCTCCAGCAGGACTCAGATGAGGCTACAACCGGTGCAGAAGTAGAGCAAACAACATTTTTCACTCAAGGCTTCACCGCACTACCGGCAACAACGACTCTTGCCTCTGGATTTGCTATTGAACTGGGTAAAGCGGCCTTAAGTGGCATTGTAAAAGGCGGTGCCGACTTCGGTTTTCAAGCCTTGCTGAAGCACCTGGGGTTGGGCGATGAGGATTTTGGCGGCCAGATTGAAGAACTGAATTCCAGCGTTCAAGCGTTGGGCTCGCAGATCACCAATTTGACCAATTCCATAAAAGCGCTGACGGACCAAACCGCCTGGCAGGGCTTTATCACCCAGCACACCCTGGCCAAGCAACACGTCAACACGATCTACAGTAACTTTGAAGACATCGTTGCCTATATCGACCAGGGCGTCGAACCCGATCTAAGCGGCTGGACCGACGCACGAACTGCGGTAGCTGAAGCGCTCGAGAAATTAACCGGATCCATTACCACTAGTGGTGATGGAATCATTGATGGGACAGACGGCGCTATCTATCAATTGATGACGGCCGTACCCCAGCGAGTGGCCTCGGTGGAAAGCTATTGGCCGATCATTGAAGAGTATCGCAGTTACTACCGCACGGCTGTCGCTATAGGGTTTCTGAGTCTGGACCTGATTGCGGATAACTTCGATGAAACAGGAACCACCCGCATCAAGGCGGAAAATGCCCTGTTGGCAGGCCAGTTCTCGGTTCTGAATATGTACGCTTACGGTGTTGCCTATGATCTGCCGGTCAGCGGTAATGTGGTTCGGGACTTTGTACAGTCGCGCAGCTCTACCACCGGCTTTGCGGCAGCCGATTATGCGGATCTCGATAGTGTTGCCAGCGTTGAGGTCGCAGCGAATGCCCTGAGAGACGCGTTCAACAAAATGGCTGATGACTATGACCCGGAGCATCACGATGGCCTGACCCTCGAGGCGTTCCTGAAAGACCTGGGCGTACCTACAGCATTCGTGCTGGAAAACGCGGATGGTTTTGATTCCACCGGGTGGCAGCGCACACGCATGTTGCCAGGATATCAATGGGAAATAAGCTTTTTTGAATTGAAACCGATGGTGGGTCAGGTCAAGGGAAACACCTGGACTGAATCCTTTGCAAAATACTGCCCTTCAGGCGCCAGCCCTTGCGAGGACCCCTACGATTACTATTTTGAGGGGACCGAAAGCCAGCTGAAAACCGAGATCAACAAGCGTAAGAACGCCATCAAGCAAGCCGGCGGCTACACCTTGAACAATGGTACCTTCGTGGCATCTCACTATGCTGCCATAGACCTGACGGATCGCCTGAATCATGCAGGCCGCCCGGCAAATCTGGATGAGGATGCGATATGGAACGCGGCATTCGGAGATGATTCCGCCAAGCTTGCTCATGGCTTCCTTCCGGGTGCCGAGAGCGACGGAGAGTGCATCGGGCTTCCTGAGAAAAATGTGAACCTGCTGGACGTGGATGGCTACAAACTGAGGTGGCAGCCCGACGGAAAACTGCTTCTGGTCCAAAAAGGCTTTGGGGGTGTATGGGGCTCCGGCACGCAGAACAAGGCTGACCAGCTGTGCTGGCAGTCGGACGGCAACCTGGTGATCTATGAGGGTTCCACCATGCGGTGGTCTTCGAATACAGCGGATAGCGAATGGGGCGGATTAGGCGGCCGGACTCTGAAGCTGCAACAGGACGGCAGGGTACAAATCGTCAACGAGCTGTCGAACGTCATTTGGCAGATCAAGCCCTACAACTATTGATCCTCCAAAACCTTGAAACTGAAGCGCCCGCCAGCTGGAACTTCTCGCTGGCGGGCTTTTCATTAAATACCTGGGGTCAGAATATCAGGGGTCGGCTTAGCGCACGTTTTGCCTAAAATTCTCCGGGTTTTTAAGCGAACTCCGGTGTTTCGTTTGCAATTCCAAGCGAAGCTTCAAGCGCTCGGCCAGCAATAATGAGCTTACGCTCCTCAAAGAGATTGCTCCATATCGTGACCGACTTTGGAACGCGGTAAAGCGTCTTGTCACTTTCGTTTTCCGGGTGATCAAATAACGGCCGCGTTTTCATTTCTTCGAAGCCGGCGCGCAACGTCAGGCAGGGTTGTCCCGTGTAATTCGTCAGGCTCAACATCGGTGTGTCGAAACTTGGGCCGAAAACGATGTCCACCTGTGAAAAAAAGTCATGAGTATCTTGCATGACTTTCCGCCGCAGCCTCTCTCCCTGGACGAAATCAATGGCGGAATAAAAACGGGACTGCCTGAAGCTGTTCGGCCAGGCGTTGTATATCTGGCGTCGCAGCAAGTCATCACGATTTGACAGCGTCAGCTCTTCAAATGCGGCGGCGGACTCCACATTAAGAGCACCACTGATCGCATCAACAGGTAATTTGGGCAGGGTGATTTCCACCACGTTCGCACCCAGGCTTTTCACAGATTCCAGCGCCGCAAGGTTGATGGGAGTTGCGCCCTCGCCTTCAAACCAGACTGGGTCATAGCCAATGGTCAGGTCACTAACCGGGTCCCGGCCGTCATAGGCAAACCCCATGTTGATTGAGCCCGTGTCAAATTCGTCATAACCGTTCAGTGCGCTCAGGACCATTGCCGTATCTTCAACGTGGCGGCACATGGGTCCAACTTTATCGAGCGACCAGCAAAGCGACATAGCGCCGGTTCGCGACACCCGGCCAAAGGTGGGCCGCAACCCTGCCAGTCCGTTCCGATCGGACGGTGAAACAATGGACCCCAGTGTTTCCGTGCCGATACCAAATGAGCACAGTCCGGCCGCGGTTGCAGAGCCGGATCCGGCCGAAGAACCGGATGCGCCTTCTTTGGGGTTCCACGGGTTACGGGTTTCGCCACCGAACCAGACATCACCCCAGGCCAGTGCGCCAAGGGTCGTCTTGCCGAGCAGGACTGCGCCTGCTTCGCGCAGTTTTGTGACAACCCTTGAGTCTGTCTCAGGAACGCGGTCCTTGTAAGGTTCAGCGCCCCAGCTTGTCCTTATGCCGGCCGTATCGAAGAGGTCTTTGACTCCATAAGGAATACCATGCAATGGGCCGCGAACCTCTCCGTTAGCGCGCTCACGATCCGCCTGCTCCGCCTGTTCCCGGGCGAGTTCCGCGGTAACGGTGACAAAGCATTCAAGCACAGGGCCGAAACGTTCAATCCGTTCCAGGTAGATTTCGGTCAGTTCCCCGCTCGAAATCTCACCGCTGGCCATCCAATGAGCCTGATGTTTGACTGGCGCAAACGCAATTCGCTCGGCATCGCCCGGCATACCCGGAAGTTCTTCCGGATGCAGAATCAGCGCATTCTCCTGATCGTCGTACCTGACGCCAGGAAGCCGCGGATTGAATGTGGTTGCCGGTTGCACCGAGTTGGAAATCGCTTGCTCGCGGCGCTGTGTGAGCGTTTCTACCTGTTGTTCGAAGTAGCCCCTGTCTGCCTCGTCAGTGCCACCGAGCATCTGCTGGCGCTCGGCTTCGGAAAATCGCACGCCGAAGAGTTTCTCCGCCTCGGCCAGGGTGCGCTCAGTGATTCGCTGGTCAAATCCAGCCCAAAGCTCATCGCTGTCATCACACTCCGGCGTCGCAACCGGTTTGCAGGCGGCTAACGCTGCGGCACTGCTGCCGGCCAGTGCCGCAGCGAGTATGCTGCGCCGATTCAAGAGTACTGGATCGTCTCTTATTACCATCGGCTGCCCTGTTTGTCAGAGCGGGCAACCCTATTCAGCGGAATACCAAATGGGAGACGTGTAAGCACGTTCCTGGCCTGTTGTTTCCGCGCCTTCGGGAATTTCAATACCGTATCGAAACGCGTCGTATACCACCCATCGAGGTGTCGGGATTTCGAGTACGCGGGCATAGTAAAAGGCGCTTTGCTGCGGATCAAACTCCGGATCGGTCCAGACCGCACCCAGTTCGGAGGCGCCAATGGTGTTGGTCCAATTGGCCGCAGCGATATCCACCGTATTGCCGACCAGTGGCAGAACGCCGTCAGCGCCCGGCTGGCGACCGGGCGACCAGGCAACATCATAGACTTTTTCGTGAGTGTCACCTTTCTTATCCAGCCAGCCTTTGATGATCTGAATCCGGTCCAGGTTGGCGCCGATTGCATCACGCAACGCGTAAACCATGAAGGTGGGCGCAGTTGCGCTGTTACGATTACCCAGATCCCCTCCCATGGGCACGCCTTTTTCATAGCCCCGGAACGCCGGCATCCGGCTGTTCAGATCTTCTTCCGTGAACGACCAGCCGCCAAAAAAGCGTACGGTAATGCGTGGGCCGGTGGTGCCATACACTTCTTTGCGTTCCATCGCGTCCCAGATAGCTGCACGGGTGTTTTCTGTGGCCCAGACTCCCGTATATCCAGAGGAAGCCAATTGATAGCCCTGAATTATGCCAACCTCCGTTTTCATGAACGGGTGATCCATCCGTTTTGGCGATGGCTCGGCATTGGTGGCTTTGCCAAAGAAGTTTTCTTCCTCGACAGCGGCCAGACCGGTATGGCTGTCAGTCGAGCCGACCATGCCAAATTTATAGGGGTTGGTGCCGTGCCTCTTCTCCAGCAGCAGACCGTTTTTGAGGGCTGCTCGCGCGTATTCGTACTGCAGCATTTCATTCGTTTTGGCCTGCGAAAGATCAAGATTTCCGACATCCCATGTTTCATAATCTGCAAATGCGTCGTCCGGCGAAAGGAAGGGCAGCGTTTCTCCATCACCCTTTATCTGCGTGACCTCATACATCGGTTCCCAGCGGGCGCGCTCTTCCACGTACCTTTCATCGATTTTGCGACCGGTGTATTGCTTGTCGACCGGAAACATCATGCCGTTAGACAAGTTGCCATTGTGCGCCAGAGCCAGCGCGCTACCACCTGTCTTCTCTTCGTAGTTCTCCAGATAGGCGTACAGGTCAAGCGGGTCGGTTGAGCCAATGGGCGCCTGAGTGGTATACGGCACAATCTGGCCCGCTTTGGAGGCCCCTTCTCGAAATATCACGTTACGATGCAGGTTGTTACCGGTCACCAGTGAAGTCCACTCAAAGCCGATAAGGGCCGTAAAATTGCCGGGGTCGTTGAACCGCTCGGCTGCATCAACCACCTTGTCCCAGATAGTGGCATATGTCCTGCCGCCCGGTGAGTACTCGGCAATCATCCCAGGGTTCATTTCGCCCTGTGAGAACGTGCCTATCAGATCAAGTGCCGCTTTAACTGAAGATTCCCCCCCTGCCTGCATTCCTTCGTACCAGCGCTTTCCCTGCTCATATTTGATAATGTTGGGCTCACCGGCTGCCATGTCAGTG
>Ga0102946_1000480_pt1 | contig 13934 bp, 7 predicted proteins | sample SalPon2A_A_D1_MG_FD_78209 | JGI IMG/M metagenome (GOLD analysis project Ga0102946, IMG submission 78209) | Soil microbial communities from South San Francisco under conditions of wetland restoration - Salt Pond MetaG R2A_A_D1_MG | ecosystem: Environmental > Terrestrial > Soil > Wetlands | place... | reverse complement strand
CCTTCGTTGCGGCCGAAGTTGAAAATATAGGTTCCCCAATCCTGATGTTCACCCAGGCGGGGATCTTCATGTTCATACAGGGCGCTGCCGTCGAAGCGCGCCAGGGCAAAACTGTCTTTGGGAAAATGTGCCGGCACCCAGTCGAGAAACACCCCGATATTATGCTGGTGGCAATAATCGACGAAATAACGAAAATCATCGGGATCACCAAAGCGGCGCGTCGGAGCATAGTATCCGGTGGTCTGATAGCCCCAGGATTCGTCGAGCGGATGCTCGCTGACCGGCAGCAGGTTCAAATGTGTAAAGCCCATCCAGACCACATAGTCAACCAGCCGGTGAGCCAGCTCGCGATAGCTGAGGAAGCCCCCGTCATCGTCCCGCTGCCAGGAACCGAGGTGGACTTCATAGATCGCAATCGGCTGATGCTGCCAGTCAAAGTCACAACGTTGATCGAGCCACGACTGATCCTGCCACCGGTGGACACTGCGATGAACGATGGATGCCGTGTCGGGGCGCATCTGCATGGCACGCGCATAGGGGTCGGTTTTCAGGACACAGGTCCCTTCTGCGGTCCGGATCTCGAACTTGTAGTGATCGTCGGACTGCAGGCCGGGAATGAACAGTTCCCAGACGCCGGAACGACCCAAACAGCGCATGGGATGACGCAACCCGTTCCAGCCGTTAAAGTCACCGACCACTGAAACCCGCCCGGCTGCAGGAGCCCAGACCGCAAAGCCGACGCCATCCACACCATCCACCTGCCGCAGCTGCGCCCCGAGCACGTCATAGGCATGCCAATGACGCCCTTCGGCCAGCAGGTGAAGATCCAACTCGCCAACCTGGGGAGCAAAGGTGTAGGGAGAGACCAGCCGATACTCAGCTCCGGAGACTTCACGACAGATCACCGCGTAATGTTCGGGCAGGCGCTGCTTCTCTGCGGCGCTGAGCTCGGCACTGAACAAGCCGGTGTTATCAAGCGGCGTCAGGGTCGGCCCCCCCTCCAGTCGTGCAGAATCCGCCATCGGCAACCACTCACGTACCTGCCATGTACCGCCTGCTGTTTCGTGATAGCCGAGCAGGGCAAAGGGATCGTGATGACGTCCTTGTTGCAGAAGCTTCACATCATTGTGGTCGGGTGTCAGGGGGTCATGATTCATCAAAAATCCGTCTTCCTTCTCAGCACAGGCGATCCGTCCGGGCCAGCCAGTCGTGGATTATCGTTGTCAGTTCCTCCGGAAGCTGCTCCCATTTGAAGGACCACTCCCAATTATGCTCTGTAGTCCCCGGGGTATTGAGGCGATGCCGTTCATCCAGTCCCAGCCAGTCCTGCATCGGGACCACGGCCAGGCGGGCGGGCGAACCCAATGCTGCCGCAATCAACGGCCAGGGCATGGGACCGACCTGACCAGGCAATTGACTCATCACCTGCTGCTGCAGGTCCGTAGTCAACGAGTCGAACCAGCCACGGCTGGTATTGTTATCGTGAGTGCCGGTATATACAACCGAGTTCTCGACCTGGTTCTTGATGCTGTGGGGATTATCCGCCGTGCCATCAAATCCGAACTGGAGAACTGACAGACCCGGCAAATCAAAGTCGTCGCGCAATGCCGTGACCTCAGGAGTGATCACCCCGAGATCTTCGGCAATAAACGGCATGTGCGGGAAATCTTCCTTCAATAGCTCTAAAAGTTGTCGGCCTGGAGTCTCCACCCATTGACCGTTGATCGCGGTCTGCTCGGTAGCGGGGACTTCCCACAGCGCCTGTAAGCCGCGGAAGTGGTCAATCCTCACCCAATCGACCCGACGCAGCACACTGGCAATTCTGGCGCGCCACCAGGCGAACTGGTCATCCTGCATCCGCTCCCAGCGATAGTGAGGACTCCCCCACAGTTGGCCGGTCTCGGAAAAATAGTCGGGCGGGACCCCGGTAACCACCTCAGGCTGTCGCTGCTCATCCAGCTTAAACAGCTCCGGATGCGCCCAGACCTCGGCGCTGTCATAGGCGACAGTGATCGGGATGTCCCCCAGCAGGCTGATGCCGCGCTGTTGCGCCTGTTGGCGTACCTGCTGCCAACGACAATCGAGCAGGAACTGTTCGATCTTCAGGGCGGTGAGTCGCTCTGCCGCCTGCTCCGCAAACTGCACCAGCGATTGCGCATGACGAAAGCGCAGCTCCTCAGGCCACTGCTGCCAGGGTTGACCGTCAAAGCGTTCCCGCAGAGCAATAAACAGGGCGTAATCATCCAGCCAGGAGGACTGCTGCGCCACAAACTGTTCAAAGTCATGGCTCTGCTGGTCGGAAAGAGTCTGTCCTGGTGGCAGCAGAGCAGTATTCAGAGCACGACAGGAGCAGGTCTGATAGGGGGAATGATCATCATGAGGCACGCCCAGCGGTAATATCTGCCAGACAGACAGGCCGCAGCGGGACATCCAGTCAAGAAAACGTTCAACGTTGTCATCCAGAATACCACCGGGCAGTGAAGTAGGATGCAACAAAACACCAGCACATCTCATCAATATATCTCTCTCAAGCCTGAATCAGCTCAAATTGGTCGAGCATTTGCGAATATCATACGGGGCATCGTAGTTGTTGTTAATTACGGCGCATGGTTCCGGCATTTTCCGCATCCCCGCCACCATGGGATAATGGATTTTTCAATTTCTGCGGAGGAACTTTTTCCAGCAGTTGATAGAGGCGGATCAAGTGCCTGCGAAACAACTGATCAAAATCGCGCACGCTGTCCGACGGGTTAAGGTCACCAAACCACCAGAACCAGTCCGACCCTTCACAGACGGCCAACTGCTCAGTGGCAGCTGCCAGCTTCTCATCGGACAATACGTCTGAATTCACCACCAGATCGAAGCAGTTTTTCGCTTCCACCAGCAGATCCCAAGCGGCATTTTTGTCTTTTTCACCAATCCAGGTGGAAAAAGAACCATGGACCCAGCTTCCCGCATTCAACACCGGCAGAGACTCCACATCGGAGGGATCTGCCATCGGCAGCAGGTCACTGAAGGTTGACATCACAAGATCCGGATGTTCTGTCAGTTTCTGGTAGAGCTTCTGTAAAAAGTGGTGACCATTATCCGGATAATATTCCCAGGCATTCTCACCATCGAGGATCACAGTGATCACCTTGTCGCCCGTATCATCCTCCATAAAAGAGCTGATTGTTTCCAGGTTCCGACAAAAATTTTCAACCGCATCTTCGGCCTTCCAATCTTTGTACTGAAACCCGATCAGATCAGACAAGCCATCGTCGCGAAAGAACAGTCCACAACGACAGCCGTCATGTTTCATCACGTGATACAAGGCTTTTTTGTGCTCCATCCGCTCATCTGGAAGGTTCGAAGCTTCACAGGAGGCGCGCCACACCCCTTCACCCGAGGCCGTCCAGGCGATATCAAATTCATCCAGCAGTTTGACTGCGGCGGAACTGATCGCGCCCTCTGACAACCAGACTCCCACAGGACGCTCACCAAAATGCTCTTCAAATGCTGCGAGACCGCGTTTCATGTGCCAGCGTGCCCGCTCTTCACCACCGGGATACTCGGGATAACGGGGCATAGGCGCCTTGGGCTGGGTGTCCCGCATCGAGTTGAAATCGAGCAACAGAGGAACAATGGGATGACCATAGGGTGTCATCGACAACTCGATCTGTCCTGCAGCCATCAGCTTACGGTAGCGGGGGATTATCCCCTCGACGACGTCGGTCATTACCTCCAACAGCAATATCTGGTCATCATGCGTGAAATTGAACTGGTTCGCCATCAACCGGGCCACGCGGGAGTCCTTCTGTTTGATGCTGGTCCCCATCCACGCCAGGTGATACCACATGAGCAGATCAGTAAAATACTGATCGCTGAGATAGCTGATCCGCTGGATATCAAGTTCGCCATCGGTATATTGCTGGCGGGCAAACTCCACCAGGGAACGAAAAGGTGCATAGCTTTCAATCATGGTCGGACCAAAAGCCCGTTGGCAGGCGCTGATGATTTCAGCTCTGGCTTCCGGATCACCGGGAATCGGAGTCACTCCGGCGACCAGATTGAGCAACGGATCCTGCATGGGGATCTGGTTTTCCAGGCAGAGACGCATCTGACTGCCGTAGTCATCCAGTTGCTCCAGCAGCACCGGAGCAAAATTGACCACCACCCGTGCGGCGGGATATCTCTCCAGGTGGGCCACCATATCTGCGTAATCCTTGATGGCATGCAGGTACACCCATGGCAATCGATAGTCGCCATCCAGGGCATCACGGTAATAGGGCTGATGCATGTGCCAGCACAGTACAACGTGGGTTTTCTCTTTCATGCAGTCTTCATTTCCTTAGCTGAATATTGAGATAATTCTGTTTCTCTTCACCTGTTCCGGGACGCGTGAGCTTGACGCTCAACAATCATTCTACCTGATCTAGAGGTAACGGGTCAGCGCACCAGATGCAAATGTTGCCCCAGCATATCCGGGGTCACCAGCACGATGCCATTCTCATCGACATAAAAACGTTTTTCATCCTCGGCCCGATCTTCGCCAATTATGGTATTGGGAGGAATGGTACAGGCCTTGTCGATCACCGCCTTGGTGATCCGGCAATGCCGCCCGATATCAACCTTGGGCAGAATAACACTGTCCTTGACAGAGGAATAGCTATGCAGAAAACACCCGTTGAACAAAACCGAACGTTTTAACCGCGCGCCGGAAAGAACACACCCTGAGGCAACCGTGGAATCGATGGCGACCCCGCGTCGCCCGGCATCGTCAAAAGCAAACTTGGCTGGGGGCAGCTGCGCCTGATAAGTCCAGACCGGCCAGGCGGCGTTGTAAAGGTTAAGTTGCGGGGAGATGGAACAGAGTTCCATATTGGCGTTCCAGTAGGACTCGAGAGTCCCCACATCGCGCCAGTAGCCGGGGTCGCCCTGCTCATCGACAAACGGGTAAGCCTGCACATTGCTGTCGGCAATGATCGAGGGAATAATGTCCTTGCCAAAGTCCTTGGAAGAGGACGGATTATCCCGATCCGCAATCAGCTTTTCGAACAGAAACTCTGGCGAGAATATATAAATTCCCATCGACGCCAACGCCTTGTCCGGTTTGCCAGGCATTGCTTCAGGGTCCTGAGGTTTTTCCGTGAATCGGGTAATCTTAAAGCTATCGTCCACCGACATGACGCCGAACCCCGTTGCTTCCATGCGCGGCACTTCCACGCAGCCGACTGTCACATCAGCCCCCGAAGCGGCATGGGTTGCGATCATGTCCCGGTAATCCATGGCATAAATATGGTCCCCACCCAGAATCAGGACAAACTCGGGGTTATGACGCCTGATAATGTCCAGATTCTGATACAGCGCATCAGCCGTCCCCTGATACCAGTCCTTGCCCACGCGCTGCTGAGCAGGGAGCAATTCAACGAACTCGCCAACCTCATAGCGCATGAAGCTCCAGGCCCTCTGAATATGGCGAATCAGTGAATGAGACTTGTATTGCGTCAGCACGCCGATGCGACGGATATCGGAATTCACACAGTTCGACAGAACAAAATCGATAATGCGGTATTTCCCGCCAAAAGGAACTGCTGGTTTCGCGCGCCACTGGGTCAGCTCCTTGAGCCGACTCCCCTCACCGCCGGCCAGTACCAGAGCCAGAGTGTTGCGTGTCAATTCGGTAATCCTCGAAAAATTCTTCATTGTCCCTCCTTTAGTCGGCGGATAATCCCGCCAGACGACGTGCCATCAACAAGGCACCTTTGAGTCCAACAAACTCGTCTTTCACCAGATAAACCGGCATTTTTCTGACCAGCTCAAACATAGGCTTCGGGGCGAGAAACAACCTGAGAAAATCTTCACTCTGCATCCAGTCCACTATTTTTGCGGCAATCCCCCCGGCAAGATAGATCCCGGCCCGGGCGGGCCATAACAGTGCAATATCGGCAATAAACTGTCCATAAATATTGACAAAAGAACGCAAGGCAGCCACCGCCAGTTCATCGCCCCCTTGCGCCTGACAGTGAACCTCGGCGGCAGACAACGCTTCCGCTGGCGGCTGACCATCACGTAACTGGTAATGAAACCGATACAACTGCTCCAACCCGTCGCCCGACAACAACTGCTCGTAAGACACATAAGTATTTCTCTGTTGCATCCAGGCCAGCAGTTTGTTCTGCAGGTCATTAAGCGGTGCAAAGGCCAGGTGTCCACCTTCCGAGGGCTGAGGGTAGAAACGGCTATTAAGTTGACATACTGGTGCCACACCCAAGCCGGTCCCGGCACCAACCACCAGCCGATTGCCGCGCGGGTCATAATCCCCGGGATGAAGACAAACCGTCTCGCTCGGATTCAGACCATCAATCCCCAGCGCTGCGGCGTAAAAATCATTGACCAGGGTGACTCTGCCGAACGCGCGCTGCTGTTCGAGTTCATGGGCATTGATGCGCCAGGGCAGATTGGTTAAGGCAACTTCGACATCGGACACCGGTCCGGGCAGGCCAAAGCAGGCCACATCGGCGCGCGCGATACCACTATCGGCAAACAGGTTCGTGAGCAGCTCGTCAAAACAGGAAAAACGGGCACTTGGATAGGGGTATAGAGGTGACAGGTGGCCGGGACCATCAGTATTAAACCATTGAAAACGGGAGGTGGTCCCGCCGATATCACCAGCAAGCAATTTCATTCAAACGCCAGAACGCAGGCCAAAAGAAATAGTATTTTCAGTAAGAACTACACGTATCGATATGTTAACAGCTTACCAAAAAACTGATACCTTAATAGGGTGAAGGGCTCGGAAAAGAGTAAATTAATCTGCCAGAAACATTGAGATTCAGACTGGGCGAGGCGCTGAACACCAGACATCGACCAATTTAGCCTCAAAGACATGAGTTGTTTTTGAGGCTGAACTTCCCTGGAGCAGGGTCATGATCAAGGAGGGCAGGTCGGAACCCTGCTCAGGCTTTATACTTTCCATGCATTTAAAGTTTTTCCAGAACGAGTGAGGCAAAGCTGAGCACGAAAAAGAAGCCGCACATATCGGTTACAGTTGTTAACAGCGGACTTGAAACCAGTGCCGGGTCGAGCTTTATCCGTTTCAGCAGCAGAGGAATCAGGCCACCAAGAGAAACAGCAACGATGGTGTTGACCGCCAAGGCTCCACCGACCACCAAGCCGAGAAAAGGGCTCCCCTTCCACAGATAGGCAACTCCCCCGAGCAGAAGCCCGAGAGCCAGGCCATTGACGACACCAATGCTGGCTTCCTTGCCCAGAACCCGCAACAGCTCTGTTGGCCGAACCAGCCCCAGGGAAAGCTCTCGCATACTGACCGCCACAGCCTGATTTCCGGAACAGCCGCTCATATCACTGACCATCGGCAGGAAAACCGCCAAGGCAATGACTGCAGCAAGAGTGTCCTGATAAAGGGCGATGACACTGGCAGCGATTATATTCAGAACGATATTCAACGACAGCCACGAAAGTCGACGCCCAGAGCGGGCCAACAGTGGCATGGAACGGAACTCCTCACCACCGATAATACCGGACAGCCCGAGAAATTGCCGCGTCTGCTGTTTCTGGGTGGCCTGCTCGACCGCTTCAGGAAGTACAATTCCGAGCAATTTCGCCTCGGCGTCGACAACCGGAACGCCGAATAGATTATGCTCTTCGAAAAAGTTGCGTAAATCTTCCAGCGGGGTGTCAACATCGACCCTGTAGGGATTACTGATCATCAGCGAACCGAGTTCTGCGCTACGACTCGGAAAGAGCAGGTCACGCATCCGTAAAACACCCAGAAGATGGTTTTCTTCATCGGTCACATAGAGATACTGAACATCGTAATGAGCATATTCCTCGCGGTTCTCCTGTAAATCGTCAAGGACATTCTGAACTTTCTGGTCTTTCTGAAAATCAAGATATTCAGACAACATCAGACCACCAGCAGTATCGGGCGCATAGGCCAGAAACTGCCGCGCCTCCTCGGCCTCATCCGGAGTCATCTGATCAATAATTGCGTTAGCGTAATCCTCATTTAATTCGCCGAGCAGGTCAGCAATATGGTCGCTGTCCAACTCCTCAAGGATTGCCGCGGCCTGTTCAGGCGGAAGATCTTCGATCAGCTCCGCTGCCTGGACATCAGACATATCCTCAATGACATCAGCGGCATCCTCCGGCTGAAGCAGGATCAGCAGCCGTTGCTGATCCGCTGCGCTCAGCCGCGAGACCGCCAGCGCCGTATCGGCAGGATTGATACCATTCAAAAAGTCATTAATCTGTTTTGGGTCATCAGTTCCAATCAGCCCTGACAACTGTTCCCAAAGTTTTTGTTCCACATTCAAATCCGTCATCTAACCACCCTGTTCACCTGTTAGCAGTTAATGTGCTACGGCCCAGTTCGCTCCAGAACCGATATCTACCTTCAAAGGAACATCCAGCGGCACAGCATTCTCCATCTCCAATCGGACCAGTTCGCGGACCTGAGCAAGTTCCGCCTCCGGGACATCGAAAACCAGTTCGTCATGAACCTGCAGGACCATTCGGGTGCCGAAATCTTCTTCGCTTAAACGTCGATCGATATTGACCATCGCCACCTTGATGATATCGGCGGCGCTCCCCTGGATCGGGTAGTTGATGGCATTTCGCTCGGCATAGCTGCGCAGGGCGCCGTTCTTGCTATTGATCTCGGGGATCGCGCAGCGTCGACCCAGGAGAGTCGTAACATACTGATGCTGGCGGGCTTCCTCTTTCTTCTGTTCCAGATAATTCAGCACCGCGGGATAGCGCTCAAAATAGTTGTCAATAAAGGCCTGCGCCTCTTTGCGGCTGATTCCCAGATCTTTGGCCAGGCTGAATGAGCCCATACCGTAGAGTACGCCAAAGTTGATGGTTTTGGCCTGACGACGCATTTCATCATCGACCATATCGGGAAAGACGTTGAAGATTTCACTGGCGGTCCGTTTATGGATGTCCTCCCCGGCAACAAAGCTCTCCTTGAGAGCCGTCACATCGGCCATGTGGGCCATGACCCGCAACTCAACCTGCGAGTAGTCGGCGGAGAGAATCAGGTTTCCATCGACGGGGATAAATGCCTCGCGGATTCTTCGTCCTTCGGTGGTACGGATCGGTATATTCTGCAGATTCGGATCGCTGGAGCTGAGCCGACCGGTGTTGGTGACCGCCTGATTGAACGAGGTATGAATCCGCCCGGTCTCAGGGTTAACCAATTTCGGCAGGGCATCGGTATAGGTGCTTTTCAACTTGCTCACCGAACGATAATCAAGAATCCGCCTGGCGATCTCATGTTCCTCGGCCAACCCGGTCAAGACCTCGACATTGGTCGACCAGCCGGTCTTGGTCTTTTTCGCCCTTGGCAGTCCGAGCTTCTCAAACAGGACTTCCCCCAACTGCTTGGGCGAATTGATATTGAACGGCCCGTCGGACAGTACGAAAATATCCTTCTCCAGCTGGATTAACTTTGTTGCCATCTCGCCCGACAGTTGCCCCAGGAATTCGGAGTCGATCCGCACCCCCTGCCATTCCATACGGGTCAACACACCGACCAGCGGCATCTCGACATCTCGAAACAGCTCTTGCGGTACCCGTTCTTTGAGTTGCGGAAGGAGCTTCTCGGCCAGCTGCCAGGTAATATCCGCATCTTCGGCCGCATAGACGGTGGCTTTCTCCACCTCGACTTCGCTGAAACAGATCTGTTTCTTGCCGCTTCCGGTGATCTGACTGTAAGGGATCATCTGGTGATTGAGATGATCGGAGGCCAAAGCATCGAGCCCATGAGATCTCGCTTCAGGGCAAGCCAGATAGGACATGACCATCGTATCGGCTACCACCCCGGCCAGCGTGATCCCGGCCCGGCGCAGCACCAGATCGTCATACTTGATATTCTGACCGATCTTTTCGATAGCCGGGTCTTCGAGCAGAGGCCGTAGTTTATCCAGCACCATTGCCGATGGCAGCTGTTCCGGAACACCCAGATAGTGATGCAGCAGAGGGATATACCAGGCCTCATCGCCCCGGACAGCAAAGGAAAGGCCCACCAGGTCAGCCTGCACCGCGTTGAGGCTGGTCGTCTCGGTGTCGAGGGCAAAGCGGCCGGCATTACGCAAGGTTTCGATCAGCGACTCCAACTGTTTCTCAGTCAGAACTGCGTGGTAATTATCGCTATTCCCCTGTTGCTGTACGGAAAACTCCTGCAGCAACTGATGAAACTCAAGTTTCTTGAACAGATCGGTCAACGCTTCGCGGTTTGGTTCGGAAAGGCTGAAATCGGCATAGTCCGCCTCGATCTCCATATCGTCAACCAGGGTGACCAGTTTCTTGGACAAGCGTGCCTGCTCGGCAAAGTTCTCCAGATTTTCCCGCCGCTTCCCCTTTAGCTGATCAAGATTGTTCAGCAGATTTTCGATGCTGCCAAATTCATCGATCAGCGCCTTGGCGGTCTTCTCTCCGATTCCCGGCACCCCCGGCACGTTATCTGAGCTGTCGCCTGCCAGACCTTGAACTTCAATCACCTTCTCGGCACCACCAAATCGCTCAACGACTTCGGTCAGCCCTGAAATCTTGCCTTTCATGGTATCGAGCAGGCGCACCCGGTCAGTGATGATCTGCATCAGGTCTTTATCACCGGTGACCACGGTAACCTCCAGCCCTTGAGCGGCAAATCGTTTGGCAAGGGTGGCGATAATATCGTCCGCCTCGTAACCGGCCAGCTCGATAGCGGGCATATTAAAGGCACGCACAATATCTTTTATGATCGTGATCTGCGGCACCAGATCCTCGGGCATGGCGCTACGGTTGGCTTTGTATTCCGAATAGATCTCTTTACGAAAAGTTGCTCCTTTCGCATCGAAAATCACCGCCAGGTGGTCCGGCATTTCATCACGGACCAGGCTCATCAACATTTTGGTGAAACCATAGACCGCGTTGGTCGACTCCCCTTTGGAGTTGGAAAGATGACGTATGGCATAATAGGCACGGTAGATATAGGAAGACCCGTCGACCAGGTAGAGTTTTTTAGACTGTTTGGGCATGGGAAACCTTTCTGAAAACAGAGAAGAGAGGTCTGGATTATTTCACAGCACCGCGCAAAGTGAAAGATCGGAAATGAGCTCAAACCTGTGCCACATCATTACCTGGAAGAGATATTGACAGGTGGTAGTAAATTTTACTAGTTTCACGGCTATACTTGTAGACTATGAACATGTTATTTCTTGGGATTCGCCCGTAACCTGTCCCATACAGAATATTGTCAGGGAGCACGTCTAATATGCATAACGACTTTGAAGATCATGACGATCAGAACAATTCGATTGAATACGAAATTGAGATTGAAACCGATGCCGAAATCCAGTCGGTCCCGGATGAAGGACTGGTCCTGGCGCGTGACATGCTGCCTGGCGAGTTGCCGATCATCCCGTTGCGGCCCCGTCCCGCATTCCCCGGCGTCATCATCCCGCTGACCATCAACGGTCGTGATCGGGTCAGAACCATCAAGCAGGCGATGGCAGACCAGAGTCAGACCATCGGTCTGGTGATGGTTCTCAATCTTGAGGAAGACGATGCCGCAGACAACCTGCACCAGGTTGGAGTTGCGGCCAAGATCCTCAAACTGATCCACGTCGAAGAGGAGACTGCCCATGTGCTGGTCAACAGCCTTGAGCGTTTTTCCATCGACCATGTTGAGTCGAAGGACGAGATCATCAGTGCCAGGGTGACCTATCATCTCAGCGCCGAAATGAGCAACAACCCGGAGCTGAAAGCCTACTCCATGGCAATCATCTCCACCCTTAAGGAACTGGTTCAGATCAACCCGCTCTACTCGGAAGAGATCAAACTGTTTCTCGGCCGCTCCAGCATGGACGATCCGGCCCGACTGGCCGATTTTGCCGCCAATCTGACCAACGCCGACGGCTTCGAACTGCAGGAGGTTCTGGAAACCTTTGAGGTGCGGCCACGGATCGACAAGGTCCTGATGCTGCTCAAAAAAGAGCTGGAAGTTTCGCGACTGCAAACCAGAATTGCATCCCAGATTGAAGAAAAGATTTCTGCCCAGCAGCGCGAATTTTTCCTGCGTGAGCAGTTCAAAGCAATCAAGAAAGAGCTGGGTCTGGAGAAAGAAGGAAAGACCAGCGAAATTGAAAAGTTCCAGAAACGCCTGAAGTCCCTGAAATTGAACGAAGAGGCGCAAAAGGCGGTTGATGAAGAGATCGAAAAACTGCAACTGATCGACCCATCGTCCCCGGAATACAACGTCAGCCGCAACTATCTGGACTGGCTGACCGCCCTTCCCTGGGGGAAGTTCAGCAAAGATGCCTACGACCTGAAACGCGCCCGCCGGGTTCTCGACCGCGATCATTATGGTTTGAAGGACGTCAAGGAAAGGATTCTCGAGTTTATCGCCGTCGGCAAGATGAAGGGTGACATCTCCGGCTCAATCCTCTGCCTGGTCGGTCCTCCGGGAGTTGGAAAAACCTCGGTCGGCAAAAGTATCGCTGATGCGTTGAAGCGGAAATTTTACCGATTCTCCGTCGGCGGCATGCGTGACGAAGCTGAGATCAAAGGGCATCGCCGGACCTATATCGGCGCCATGCCGGGCAAAGCGATACAGGCCATGAAAAGCGCCGGAACCGCCAACCCGGTCCTGATGCTCGATGAGATCGACAAAATCGGCGCTTCCTTCCAGGGCGACCCGGCATCAGCCCTGCTCGAAGTCCTCGATCCGGAGCAGAACGGATCATTCCGCGATCACTATCTGGATGTTCCGTTCGATCTGTCGAACGTTGTCTTCATTGCTACGGCAAACCAACTCGACACCATTCCGGGTCCTCTTCTTGATCGAATGGAGATCATCCGCCTCTCTGGCTATATTCTGGAAGAGAAGGTTGAAATTGCCAAACGGTTCCTGATTCCGAAAGCTCTGAAAAACCACGGACTGGACAAAAAACAGGTCAGCATCCAGAAATCGGCCCTGGTGGAGATTATCGACCGCTACGCTCGCGAAGCCGGGGTTCGCGGACTGGAAAACCGGATCAAGCGGATCATGCGCAAAGCAGCCATGGAGTTTGCCGAAGGGCGTGAAGAGAAAATCACTATCGTCAAAAAAGATCTTAAAGAGTTCCTCGGAAAACCGGTCTTTTCAGAGGACGAACTGTTCAAGGAAGCTCCAGGTGTTGTCACCGGACTGGCCTGGACCAGTATGGGGGGAGCCACGCTACAAATCGAAGCGACCTCGATGAAGAGTAAAAACAAAGGATTCAAACAGACGGGCCAACTCGGCAAGGTCATGGTCGAAAGCTCCGAGATTGCCTATTCTTATGTGATGGGCCACCTGAACGAATATGACATACCAGCCGACTACTTCGACAGTCACTTCGTCCACCTGCATGTCCCGGCTGGCGCAACGCCGAAAGACGGCCCATCAGCGGGAGTCACCATGACCACGGCCCTGCTGTCGATGATTATGAAAAAACCGGTGCGCAAAAAACTCGGCATGACGGGCGAGCTCAGCCTGACCGGTCAGGTGCTGCCGATTGGCGGAGTCAAAGAGAAGACCATCGCCTCGCGTCGCGCAGGGTTAAAGACTCTTATTTTCCCCGATGACAACAAAAAAGACTTTGAGGAACTGCCCGACTATCTACGCGAAGGACTCGATGTCCATTTTGTAAAAAAGTACCCGGAAGTATTTAAAATCGCTTTCAACAATCAGGGATAAGGGGCAAGGATAGTCGTTCTCCAAAAGCATTTATATCGTTACCCTTATCCTTTGTCACTTAACCTATTTTACTGGAGTATTTCATGTCCCCGGAAGAGATAAAAAAAGCCCTGTACGGGCTGTCCGATGAAGAGAAAAAAGCATTTATCATTGATACCCTGCCGGTTCTGACCAGGGAAGTCATGAAAGATCCGAACTTCATGATGCAGCTGTTTCCGGTCATGCTCGG
>Ga0102946_1000479_pt1 | contig 13957 bp, 15 predicted proteins | sample SalPon2A_A_D1_MG_FD_78209 | JGI IMG/M metagenome (GOLD analysis project Ga0102946, IMG submission 78209) | Soil microbial communities from South San Francisco under conditions of wetland restoration - Salt Pond MetaG R2A_A_D1_MG | ecosystem: Environmental > Terrestrial > Soil > Wetlands | place... | reverse complement strand
GCACCCAGCTCAATATCTTCAGGGCTGGCACCGCGCAATTCGACGGAGACATTGATTGTGTCAATGTCGAATGGGGGGAAAGCTTCGAGTCGCAAGGCACTATTGAATGCCACCAGGCCGCCAATGACGACCGAAATCATCAGCAGGTTTGCTGCAACAGAATTACGTGCGAACCAGGCGATCATGAGCGGTCTGTGTCCTGATCGCGACCCGTGTCAATTCCGGTCGCAAGGGTGGTTGATTCGTCGTTGACGATGCTGACCCGAACGCCGGATGTCACCTGTCCCAGCGGCGTGGTGACAAGGACATCACCATTGGCAAGGCCATCACTGATGATCGCGTCCTCATCGTTCTGCCATGCAATTTCGATATTCCTGCGCTGAAGGGTGTCTTCCTGAACGACATACACATAACTCCCCTGGTAAATGGCTGAATTGGGAATCACCAGTGCATCAATTAAAGTATGTCCAGGAACCATCGCAGTGACGTACTGCCCGATTTTCAACTGTGGCTGGTTGCCTGCACTTCTGGCGAAAGGATCATCAATCTGCGCAATCACATGTAGCTGACGTGCGGATTCGTCGATGGCACCCTCCGTCCTGACCAGGCGGGCGTCCCAAACACTGCCCCCCACAAGGTCAGAAATGATCTGTACCGGAAACCCTGAGTGGTTTATCTGCTGGTCGCTGTAAATGACCGGCAAATCCATAAAAGCGAGGTCGCGGTTCCTGATGGGCAACCTGACTTCCACGTAATCGGTGGCGTAGATCACTGCGATGTCTGTGTTCAGCGTGACGACCTGCCCGATGTCCGCCATCTGTTCAAGTACCCTGCCCGCGAATGGCGCGACGATCCGGGTCCGCTCGAGCTCAAGCTGTGCCTTGCTGAGCGTGGCTTCGGCCGATATCACACCGGCTTTTGCAGCTTCCAACTGGGGCAGACGCAGGACCAGTTCCGGTGGCTCACCCACATTTCCCAGGCTCTGCCAGTCTTCGCGAGCCTGCTCGCTTCGCGCTTTCGCATCGGCCAGAGTCTGCCTTGCATCCATCAGCACTGCCTCGGCAATGCGAACGTCAGCAACATAGTCCCGTTCGTCTAGCGCAACCAGTACATCGCCTTTTTCGAAAAAGCCGCCCGCGCGAATATTTGGATTGATGTAGACGATCTGCCCGGCGACCTGGGCTGTCAGTGTGGTTTGAGTCCTGGGCTGAACCGCTCCATAGCTTTCGAGCTCGATCTGGTATTGCCTGGGTGAAACGGACAGTGTGTTCACCGAGATGGTTGGAGCAGCCGGCGTGAATCGTTGCGGGGATTCTGGTGGATTGGAACGAATTACGGCCGCAACAGAAAGCAGAACCACCAGGATGATCACAGGGAATAAAAATTTGGCCCAGCTTTTCATTTAATACCTCGTCTCAGGGACATCAGGTGCAAAGGGGTCAGCGTATGTCGCGACCGCAATCCAGGCGCAAACCATTTCGCCGGACTGCACCGGTGATGAGATCGCTTCTGGCATCAGGGATTCAGAAATTCAGCACGCGTGTGAATATTTTCACGGAAACATCCGCCCAGAGCAGTGGTGCTGGTTTGCGAATTGGTGTCCTGCACGCCGCGTGATTTCACACAGTAATGGGTTGCTTCGATGCTTACAGCCACGTCATCAGTGTCGAGCAGGGCCTGCAATGCCACCAGAATCTGCCGGGTCAAACGCTCCTGGACCTGAGGTCTCTTGCCGAAGAAGCGGACGATTCGATTAATCTTGGACAAACCGATAATTTTATCCTTTGGAATGTACCCCACCTTGGCCGTTCCATCTATCGTGACAAAATGATGCTCGCAGGTACTGGTCAGGTCGATGTCACGAATCCTGACCATTTCATCTGCGCCCATCTTGTTGTCGATCAGCGATAGTTTTGGGAATTGACGGTAATCGAGCCCTGAAAAGATTTCATGCACATACATCTTGGCGATCCGGTGCGGCGTCTCGGCCAGACTGTCGTCCTTGAGGTCGAGACCCAGCGTTTCGACGACCTCCGACATCAGGAAGCGAATGCGCTCATATTTTTGCTCAGGTGTTAACCCGGTCTCGATCATTGGGGTTTCCAATCCGCACCCGATCAGTGTGTTTCGGACCAAAAGCGCCTCCGGGCTGAAGTTTTCCTCTTCAGGGGCGGTTTGATTTGGCAGGTAAACGGCATTGGGACTCATGAGACTCTCTCCAGGAAATTCATTTGACGGTGTTCATCGGCATCGTAGGTCAGGGTCAGAGACACCGAGTCTGCGAAACGCAGCGCGTGCGGCTTATCGATGGTGACTCTGGCTGACTGGACGCTTGGATGCTCGCAACAGATGGAAACAACATCAGCGACCAGCTTTTCCAGCAAAAGGAAACGACCGTTTTCGACATGTCTGATCACACGCTTGGTAATCACCTTGTAATCAAGTGCGTCCTCCACGTGATCCCGAAGCGCTCTCTCGTTGACCAGGTAGTCAATCTCGAGGTTGACCACGATGTCCTGCTTCTTCTCCTTTTCCTCCGGATTAAAACCGATAAAGGTTCGAAGCCTCAGATCCCGGACGTTGATTCGGGCCACGGTGCCCCTGCTACGTGCTTGGTTGTTGCCTATTTGGAAACTCATAATTTAACAATACCTGTACATTAAGCTGAATAAAGCTTGGTTAATATCGACATAGACTATACAATAGCTGTACATCAGGCAACTATTTTTCAGGCGGACATGACCACAGCAGCCAAACAGGAACGCGGGGAGAGCGAACGCCTGGTATGCGAACTCGATCAAATCGTTTCTGAACTTAAATCCCGAACCAAACGGAGAGAACAATGAAATTTATACTCGCAATCGCCCTTACCCTGATTGCCGGACCGGCACTGGCCTGCAACAGCGACCTGCTTGACCAGGACTTTCGACAGCTCGCTTCCGAGGATTCTGTGAACCTGTGTGAAGCTTACTCCGGTGACGTCGTGCTGGTGGTCAACACGGCCTCAAAGTGCGGCAACACGCGCCAGTATGCCGGTCTCGAGAAGCTGTACAAGGAATATGGCGACCAGGGCCTGGTTGTTCTGGGCTTCCCGTCCAATGATTTCCTCGGCCAGGAACCCGGAACGGAAGAGCAGATCCAGGATTTCTGCCGGCTCACCTATGGCATCCAGTTCCCCATGTTCGAGAAAACCAGTGTGCGGGAAGGCGACGCGCATCCGTTCTTTGATGATCTGGCCAACCAGTCGGGCACCTACCCGACATGGAACTTTCACAAGTACCTGATCGGCAGGGATGGTCAATTGATCCGTGAATTCAGCCCCAGCACAGAGCCCTACGACGAGAGCTTGCTGTCCTCATTGGAATCCGCACTGGCCGAGTAAACTGGCCCTCATGAACCCTGAAATTCGAAAATTACTGCCCGTACTGGCCATTCTCCTGCTGACTCCTGCCTCGTGCTGGGCCGAGCTGGAGCCACGGACTTTTAGCGATCCTTACGAGTACGGCGAGGCATCACGCGACGGCATTGGCAAATTCTATGAAGGACGTGAAATATCCCATGTCATGGGGCACCTGGGCGCTGATTGGCTGGAGCGCCCGTCTCGCGAGCGCGAGGAACGAACAGACCTGCTGGTTGAGCGCTTGCCGTTAAGACCCGACAGCGTGGTCGCTGACATCGGTGCAGGCACTGGCTATTTCAGCTTTCGAATCGCAGTTCGGGTACCGGAGGGAGAAGTACTGGCCGTCGATATCCAGCCCGAAATGCTGGCGATGATTGAAACGCGAAAGCAGCAGGGCGAAGCTGCCAATGTGAGGACCATCCTCGGCAGCGAAAAGGACCCTCGCCTGCCCACTGGCAAGGTGGACGTGGTCCTTCTGGTCGATGCCTACCATGAATTTTCCTGGCCATTGGAAATGTCTCAGGCCATTGTTCGCGCCCTGAAGCCCGAGGGGGTACTGGTACTGGTCGAGTACCGGGGCGAGGACCGCAGTGTGCCCATTAAGCCCTTGCACAAGATGACTGTGCGCCAGGCGAAAAAAGAAATGGCGCGGGTCGGTCTTGAGCTGCAACGAAACGAGCGCTTTCTGCCCCAACAGCACTTTATGGTTTTCAGTCGCCCAGGAGAATGACCACGGTATCCGTTGGTTATCCCCCGAGAATCGCGGTGATGGTCCCCATGACCTGATCGGCAAGCACTTCATCCTCGGCAAACACGGCGTTGAGATGCAGGGCCAGGAGAAAACCCAATGTGTTATGGCGTTTAGCCAGTCCCTCCTGGCTGGAGAAGGACTCGCCCCATGCTTCCAGAGGTTCAGGCCGGGCCAATTTCTCAAACCACCGATTCCAGAACTCCTCGTCGACGATGCCTCTTCGCCAGGCGTAAAACACAGAACGCGCCAGTCGACCCGGTTCACCATAAATATAAAAATGAGTTACCTGTGGTGAGATCTGAACGGCAACCGCATCCATCAATACTTTTAATGCGGAATCATCAATGGCTTCATTCAGGTCCAGCTGAAGCACAAGGTCCGAAGCATGCGCAACACCGTGCCGCCAGCCATCATCATCGGAAAAGCCTCGATAATCAGTAATGGAAGCCAGGTATTCTGCTGCTGCAGCGACAACCACTGAACGTTGTTCCACGGTCATCCACGGGTCCAATCGGTCCGTGCGGACCACCTCAGACAGCACAAGCACGCTAAACGGTTTTTCAAATCCCCCGGAGTCTGATTCGCCGGCAAGTTTTTCCAGGGAAATCTCCAGAAGTGACTGCAAGGTTGGATCTGATAATTGGCCGGCACGCATCCAGTGAGCAAGCCCTTCATAAACAACACCATCTCGGATGGCAGGGTCAGGGTCTGACAGGCAGGCAGTCAGTGAAATTGCAAGCTGGTTGCGTTGCGCATCATCATCGAGGCTAAAACCGTCCTGTCTAAGCTGTAACAAACTCTCCTTGTTTTGGCCCTCCGGCGGGCAGGACTGGTCTGCAAAAGACGCATTAAAGCAAAGAATCTGGATGATCAGTGCGGCGCACACAATTCGAATGGTCGACTGCATTGTTGTCGTCTCCAGTTGTTGGCCGAAAGTCAAAATCCTGTGTTGGCCTGAGCAGTCATTATGACTGACTGGCGCTCAGAGAAACTACAGAAAACCTCCGGAAAACCTACGTTTAAGTTCCATTTGAATCTGACTCTGACCACTCATCTCACTCGCATCCCAAGGGTTGAGATGCGAATAAAACTCCGAAAGCAGACCATAAGCACACTTTTCTATTGGAGAAAAAGGATGTTGAAAGTTGCTTCAATTGCTTCACTGTTATTACTCGCCCTGCCCCTGACATCATTCGCCCAGGATGATCAGCAACCTGAATTCACTCCACCATGCGAAGGTGCGGTCTGGTGGACGGAAACTGACGCAACCCGATCGGATTTTGATTTCTGGGTCGGGGAGTGGATGGTCTATGAAAAGGAATCCGGACTGATGGTCGGATTCGACATGATCGAGGAAATTCGTGGCGGCTGCGCCATTCGCCAGCACTGGCGGCATATGAATGATCTCTACAGTATCCCGGGTGCATCCTGGCGCATGCAGGGCGGTGGCGACAGTTCACTGGGTGTCGATGGAAAATGGCACCAGACATGGATCGATAACAACGGCAGCCACATCCAGCTTTCGGGAGGTCTTGATGACGATGGTGTCATGGTGCTCCAGTCTGACTGGATGGAATTCACAGATCGCCAGGGCAACAAGCGAAAAAATCGCCACCGCTGGCATTGGGCACCCCAGGATGATGGCACCATTCACAATTGGGGTTTTCAGCAAACTGAATTGCCGCAGGCATCTGACTGGGTCAAGTATTACGACGTGATCTATCGCCCCAACGTTGTCGGCGGGCCCACGTCAAACCTGAATCCATAAGCTCAACAGCGATAAACTGTCGTGATGGCAACATTGCTGCTCATCCTGTTCCTGCATGGAATATTCCTGGCGCTGGTGCTTGCGATTGCAGGTGCCCGCCAGGATCCGGCCAATCGCTGGTTATCCGGCCTGACTTTGGCCGCGAGCGCACTGTTGCTCCATTTTTACTTCACCACTTCAGGTGTGACGCAAAACCAGGCGCAGCTGACAGTTATCTTCATGCCAATATGGATGTTGATTGCCCCACTAACCTTCCGCTACGTCCAGGCTTTTTTGCGGATTGAACACCCGATGAAGTGGCGATGGATCGCGCTGCCCCCGCTTGCGGGGGCGGCGTGGATCTTACTCTTTGGTTATGTTCCCGGTGCAGGCTCGACACTGGGACTGACCCCACTGTCGCAAACCGTGTTGCTCTACACATTCTTCTGGCTCATGACCGCGTGGTTTGCTTTTCGATCGTGGCTGGCCATTCGTGATGTGCAAAGTACTCAGCCAGCCCGATTCGAGCAAAGCCCCTGGCATGCCGCCTGGCTTCGAACACTGATGGCAGGCCTGGTGTTCTACTCTGCGCTGGACATGGCACTCACCCTGAGCCTTCTGTATCTGGGTAATTATCCCGCCTGGGCCGGGTTGGTCAGCGCCATGACTTTATCTGCCCTGCTCTACAGCATTGGATTGCTGGTGGTCATGCCAGGCGGCCTGCTTGCCCGCGCACCGTGGCCCGGGAAGCGCTATCAGAAAGCTGAGATTCCTGGTGATGTGGCTCGTGAACTGGGTCGGGAACTGGAAGAGGTCATGAAAACACAACAACCCTGGCTTGAAGAGTCACTCGACCAGCAACGCCTGGCGTTAATGTTGGGGATCAGCCCTCACCAGCTTTCGCAGTTACTCAACCAACACCTGGGAGAATCATTTGCCGATTTCATCAACCGTTACAGGGTGGATGAAGCCAAGCGCCTGCTTGCAGAAGCCGGAGCCTCCCGCACGGTGATGGACATTGGCCTGGAAGCCGGCTTTGCCAGCAATGCCACTTTCTACCGCGCATTTCGCAAGCATGCCGGAATGACACCACGCGAATTTCTCGCCGATTCAGCCTCGTCTAATGTCGAGCCAATACGAGGCAAGCGATAGTCATTTTTAGATTAGTTGGCAGTCAGGGCCCAATTAATTAGCGCAGAGTTTTTCGGATTAACCGGCTGCTTCTATTTTCGAATCTGCTTCAAATACCACCCTGGCATCAAATTTCGCCCGGATTCGCTCACCATAATGAGCTTCCAGTGCATGTCGCTTGATCTTAAGGGTTGGAGTGAGCAGACCGTTCTCCACTGTCCATGGGTCTTTGACCACCAGGAAGCGGTCGATACGTTCATGGCTTTCCAGCGCCTGGTTCACCATGGTCAGCGTTTCTTCCAGCCTGTCGGTCAGGGCCTGGCGATCGATGCTGGCCGCGGTTTCAGCCAGTTCAATCAGGGCCACTGGCTGTTTCATGCCAGAGCCAATCAGACAAGCCTGCTCGATGTCCTTGTTGCGCACAATCTGGCTCTCAATGGGCACTGGCGCCACGTATTTGCCCTTGGCGGTCTTGTAGATGTCCTTGACCCGGCCGGTGATGAAAATATAACCGTCAGAATCGATCTCACCACAATCCCCGGTTCGCAAAAATCCGTCATCGGTGAAGGTCTCGTTGGTCTTTTCCGGATCATTGTAGTAACCCTGCATCAGGCAACCGGTCCTGATCTGGATCTCACCATCATCGGATATGCGCACATCAGTGTCCGGCGCAGCCTTGCCGATAGAACCGACTCGAATCTTGTCCCCCACCTTCAAGGTCGTTCCGTAAGCCAGGGATTCAGTCATTCCCCAGCCCTCGGCAATCGGCATTTCGAGACGAGCCCACCAGTTGAGTAGCGTCGGGGCAATCGGTGCCGATCCACTCATCAACCATCGACACGCGCCAAGCCCCAGTGCAGCCCTGATCTTTTTCCTGACCACACCGCGCAGGATCGGCCACTTGAGTAGACGGTTGATCTTCTCTTCCGGCATTTTCTCAAGAACGCCAAGCTGGAAGCGTTTCCATAAACGCGGTACAGAGCCAAACATTGTCGGTTGCGTTTTCAGCATGTCGTCGGTAAAGGTTTCCAGGGATTCGGCGAAATGGACCGTACCGCCATGGATGAGTGTGGTTGCTTCAACATAAGCCCGCTCGGTGCAATGGGCCAGTGGAAGATAGGAGAGGATGCGATCATCTGGCCGGGTACCCATCAAATAGCCAATCCGTTGCCCGGCGAAGACAAAATTTCGATAGCTGTGCACTGCGCCCTTGGGCTTGCCGGTGCTGCCGGAGGTGTAGATCAGGGTCATGGTCTGATCGATATCCGGCTCAGGATTGCCCTCTATGGGTTCAAAAGTTTCGAGCAGGTCATTCCATTGATATTGACAGTCTGCGAGTAGATAAGGCATCGCAATTCTGATCACATGCTCAGGAAACCCGTTGACCTGGTTGCTCCAGTCGTCAAGCTTGCCGACAAATGCTGCCTTTGCGCCGCTGTGTTCAAAAATGTGAGAAATGGTTGTTTCATTGGCGGTGGAATAAAGCGGCACGCTGATGCAATCCGCCATCATGATGGCCAGGTCTGCAACAAACCACTCGGCGCAGTTCTTGGAAAAAATCGCAACCCTGTCACCTGGCCCGATCCCCATGCTTTGAAGTGCCCTGGCCAATCGACGCGCCTCGTCAGCCAGACGACCCCAGGTGTAATCGTTGAATTCCCGGTTGACCGGCTGCCTCAGAAAAACCCGGTCAGGCTCGTCGCGTTCACGGTCGTAAACATAAGCCAGGGGAGTGCGGGGTTCGGGAAATTCAGGCATTGGTGCAATCTCGCACTGGCTCGGGAGGCACCATGATGCCCAAGGCCCGGCTTCTCCTCAAGAAAATCAATACGGCACCGCCTGCATATCCGGAGGGTTCCACCCGGATTTCCTTCTGCAAAGAACTTTCTCTTTTATTCTTAAAACATGACTTTTGGCGGTTTGTGTCTTTTTGTATACAAAATACAATATTGGCATGAACAAGGTTATTGAGATCGTACGCACCCCGCTCCGAACCCGGATTGCTGATGCAATCTGGGAGCTGATACTGACTGGCAAGTACGCACCGGGGGCACGATTACGCGAGGTCGAACTGGCTGAGTTGTTGGGGGTCAGTCGCACACCACTTCGCGAAGCCCTGGTCCAGATGGAGCAGGAGGGGATGATCGAGTCGAAGCCAGCCAGGGGTTTCACTGTTTGTCCACTGACCCGAAAAGATGTGGAAGAGATCTACCCATTACGAGCCGTCCTTGAATCCTATGCATTAAAGCTGGCAGGTGAGCCCTCGCCTCGAACCATTGCCAAACTACACGAAATTAATGAGGAACTGGAATCTGAGAAAAATTCCATTCGTCAAAGAATTGAGCTTGATGAAAAGTGGCATTCCTGCCTGGTAAGCCACTGTCCGAGTGGCCTGTTACTCAAACATCTTGAATCCCTCAAGCAGCTCTCACGCCGCTATGAATATGCCTACATGAGAGAGAACACCCAGGTTGAATTTTCCACAGATCAGCACCGCGAGATTCTCGCAGCTTTGGAAAACGGATCACTTGATAAAGCTTCTGCTTTGCTTGCAGACAACATGACCGTGGGAATGGATTCGGTTGGTGAATGGGTTTCAACCCTCGGTTAAGTCGTACTTCCAGAACTCCACTTATGAAAAACATGTCATCTCCAATATCGAACACAGAGCGCCTACAAGCCCTGGACCTGCTCAGGGGGATCGCCCTGTTCGGCATCCTGGTGGTCAATGCATTGCAGTATTTCCAACCGCTTGGCCTGGCCAACCCTCCCATTCGTTTTGTACCAGGAGATGATTTGGCGTGGCCGATTTGGGGTGCAATCCATGCACTGTTTGACACCAAGTTCCTGACGATATTTTCAGTGCTGTTTGGACTGGGGTTTGCCTTGCAATGGGAAAAAGCCCGGACAGGAAGCAGCGAAGGATTCAGGCTGCGCTATGTACGCCGCATGATCATCCTGATCGGCTTCGGCGTGATTCATGGGGTATTTCTGTATTCCGCCGATGTCCTGGTGGTTTACGGCGTGGCAGGACTCGTGCTGCTCTCATTATCGGGGATGAAACCAGGCTCGCTGATGCGTGGTGGTGTGTTTATCGTGATACTCAGTATCTTTGTGAACGTACTCCTGGAACTGCCATCGGACGGCATCACCCTGCGCCCGATTCTTATCATGCTGGTCGTGGCGTTTGGCTTGCTGTTCGTGGTCCGCAAAACCTCACCCCGTGTGTATCTGGTGATCGCGCTGCTGGTTCTGGTCGGCGGCTCTTATGCCATCCACTGGAGCAATTCAGTTGGCTACGCCAGTGGTGCTGATTATCAGTTGGCAAAAGAATTTCGGGAAAAGCAGGATCGGGCGGATCATTACGCTTCACTTGACCGCTCGACCATCGAAATAGACGGTCGAACAGAGCCATTCCCGCCAACACCTGAAATGCTGGCACGGATAGACGCAGGGGAGGCTGAGGCCCCTGCCCTTGATTACCTGGCATACGCTGCTGGTGATTTCGCCCTGGCAATCCGGACCCGAATCGGGGACTTTACTCTCATTTTAATTCTTGGACTGGTCTATTTTGGCTGGCGCACACTCGGTCTGTTCCTGATTGCAGCAGGCCTGATGAAGTGGGGTATTTCAGGAACAGCCAACAGAACACTCTGGCAAAAAACCGCATGGATCGGATTGGGGCTGGGAATACCGATCTCGATCATCAACACGGTTGCACTGGCATTCAGCTACCAGTCAGAAAATCTCCTTACCGCAGCAATACCTTTGATCCATGAAATCTCAAGCCTGATGATCGCCGCGGGATTGGGGTCGCTGGCATTCCTGTGGGCTGATTCTTCGCTACTGGAACGCCTCAGAAAGTGGCTGTCGGGTGTTGGCCGGATGGCCCTGACCAATTATCTTGGCCAGTCACTCATTATGAGCCTGGTTGCCAATGGCTACGGATTGGGGCTCTACGGACGCCTGACCCACCTGCAACTAATGGTCCTGTCCCTTGGCGTATTTGTTTTGCTCGCGGCAGTCAGCAACTGGTGGCTGGGGCGATTCAGGTACGGCCCACTTGAATGGCTGTGGCGTTGCGGCACTTATTGGCGCTGGTTGCCCTTCATGAAAGTGGCGACGAAGAAAAAAGTGATGAGATATGACTGAGTGAAGGCAGGCTCCAGGTATCTGTTGTTACGGGACTTCCAGGCATTAGTGAGATAAATGCGCCAGCACTTTGCGCTGACCCTGGCTGTGACGATGCTCCCAAAGGAAAATTCCCTGCCAGGTGCCAAGAGCCAGCTCTCCATCTGTGACCGGAATGGTCAGGGAACAGGCCGTCAATGACGCCTTGATATGCGCAGGCATGTCGTCAGGCCCTTCCAATGTGTGGGTGTAAATCGGATCGTTCTCAGGCACCAGGCGATTCAGCCAGTTTTCAAGGTCAGCTTTTGCGCTGGGGTCGTAATTTTCCTGGATCAGCAGGCTCGCGGACGTGTGCTGTATGAACAAGTGGCAAACCCCGTCTTCAAACCCGGCTTCCCGGACCCAGCCACGCACAAGGTCCGTGATGTCGTGCAGGCCCTGGCCAGGAACATCAACTTTCAACTCGGTCGCCATCCTGGACGTCTCCCATGAATAGTGAGAAAACCGATGCTGGCAGAAAAATTTTGCCGCACCAGCGCTTAAGCAATGTCAGCCACTCCCTGATTTTCGGGCTGCCCTGCGCTCCAGTTGTTCCACAATGCGTGGCCCCCTGCCCGGTATGCTCCATGGACAAACAGCAATACAAATTGCGCAACCAAACGTCTGGTTGAAAAAAGTGATGCACTTGTCAAAATCCACGTACCACTTTTCTTCTCCCCTCACAGGTACTTTCTCCGGAAGGATCGCCTCCGGCGGGCAGGCATTTGCACATACCTGGCAGCGGCTGCAAAAATCATCCACATGATAGGTCTCTTTTTCAGTCGCAATCAACGGAATGTCGGTTAACACCGCGGCGAGCCGAAAAGATGAACCGTGTTCCTTATTAATAATCGAACCGTGTTTGCCGAGTTCCCCGAAACCGCATTCGATGGCTGGCGGAATCAGCAACAACGGACCGGCCATCGGACCACCGTGGGGCTCGGCATCCCAGCCACGCTCCCGGATCCATCCCGCGATCTGTTTTGCTGCCTTGATGCCGCGCCCATACTGGCGAATGACCTCGGCTCCTGAAGTCAGTGCCGGGGCATCCTTTATCTTGTCGTAATCATGCGCCACGCCGATCATGATGACCCACTTTTGTGGCAGGTCGACATGCTCGAAAGTCCATTCCGGACGCAACCTTGTAATTCCGAATAGCTCCATATCCAGCGAGTCAGTGAATTCGCACAGCTGGTCCGTCCATTCCCGGGCGCCTTGCTGAAGAGGTTCATCTGCTATGGGCGGCAGTTCCTCGGCAAGAATTTTTTCCCGTGCTGCGCGCGAAGCACGAATGTGCTCGTTGTCAAAATTCTGCGTATAGAACCATTTCTGGAGTTCGCCATGGACCAGGGTGTCCGGGTCGTGCCAGTAAATCGGCGATGCACGCCTAAAATCAGTTTCGCCCAACCCATTGATCGAATTGCCCGATACTTCCGGCATCAATGCCAGCTGATCCGGCCTGGGTATAAATGGACGATATGGCGATTTGGGCACGTTGATTCCGCGTTCGAATACCTGTCATCAGCACCGGAGCGTCACAACAATTCGTTTGTCATGAACCGTCACGATTACCTCGCCGACCAGCGTACACCTAATCTGCTTAAACAGCGCATTTGGCAACCGGTGGCGAGCCGACTCGAGGGTTTGCAATCTGCTTCAATCAGCTGGCATCTGGATGTGCCCCGCAAAGGGGCACACCTCCATTTTCAGACTTGATCAGGAGTCCGATCCAGCCCGGCTCCGGTGTGAATTCGACCTGCTCGTGTATCGTCTGCGTAGCGCCCGGTTCGAACCCGATGGCCGGAATACTTCGATCGACAGCAGGTATTCCGAACGCCATGAATGCTGTGATTGCGACGATAGCGAGTGTTCGCATGAATAGGCCCCTGCTGTCAGGCGGGTCGCCCAGTTCCCATGTTTTTGTCATCTGAAAAACCCCTCAATTTCCGGGGTCCGGCAAATCCCGCCAGCGGCCGTGGTCACGGTCTGGTACCGTTCACCGGTATCGCCGCCAACCACACCGCCCACCGGCCTGGCGCGTTCTGAGTTGAGCTCGCACCGCCTGGAGTAAAGGAGTCAGCCTGGATTCGATAACCAGGTGCAATGCCAGGAATCGTTAGTTGTCATCTTCGTCCTCGGCCGCCTCCTTGACTTCCTCGGCCGCGTCTTCGATCGCGCGTTCGGTGTCGTGAACTGCTTCTTCCACAGCGTCCCTTGTGTCTTCAGTGGCCTCGTCAATGGCTTTGCCCATCTTCTCCATTGTGCCTTCCTCTTCTTTTTTGCAGGCCGACACGCTGGCAACCAGCGCAAGCAGAAGCGCGACTAAACAAGTACGGATTTTCATTGAAACTCTCCCGGATTTTCGTGTACTAAGCCACGTATACAATCAGCATTGTGAAGATACTGTCAAGCACAAGACCGACCGTTTCGCTTGCTGATCCAATCTGATCACGCCACCCAGCCTGCCGTGCCAGGTCGCAGCTAAATAGATTTTGAATGCTTATTTGCACCAGAAAATGCGAGCGTGTATAAACCTTGAACTTCAACTTGCGCAAAACTTCCGGAGACACCGAAATATGAAGCGATTGATTCTGATAGCAGCCATCATTGGCCTTTTCTGGTCTGTTACGGCTCCGGCGGACAGCACGGAGGCGGCCTGTAACATCTATCCGGCAGGACAAGACCACGGTGACAGGCTAATCCCCTGCACCTTCAGCCAGAGACAGGGCTACATCACAATCAGACGTTCTAATGATGT
>Ga0102946_1000478_pt1 | contig 13957 bp, 12 predicted proteins | sample SalPon2A_A_D1_MG_FD_78209 | JGI IMG/M metagenome (GOLD analysis project Ga0102946, IMG submission 78209) | Soil microbial communities from South San Francisco under conditions of wetland restoration - Salt Pond MetaG R2A_A_D1_MG | ecosystem: Environmental > Terrestrial > Soil > Wetlands | place... | reverse complement strand
GGGGATGACCACCGGGGCCTGCGCCAGCTCCCAGGCCAGAGCGACCTGCTGAGGGCTGATCCCCCGCGCCTCGGCGACCTCGGCGAAGGCGGGGTGCTGGGTGGCCAGCTCCTTCGCGTCAGCGAGTCCGCCCAAGGGCGACCAGGCGAGGAAGGCCAGGCCGAGCTCACGGCACACCTCGATCTCGGCGGCGCTGGAGCGGAACTTGGGGCTGAACTGGTTCTGCACACTCACCAGCGAGTCGCCCAGCTCGGCGTGCGCGGCACGGATCTGCTCCGGGTCGGCGTTGGACAGCCCGACCATACCCACCTTGCCGGACTGCACGATCTCGCCGATCGTGCCGATGACCTCCGCGTAGGGCACCTTGGGGTCCGGGCGGTGATGCTGCCACAGCGCGATCTGCTCCACTCCGAGACGTTCCAGACTCGCCTCGACGGCGAACTGCAGGTGCGCAGCGCTGCTGTCGGTGTCCCAGTCGCCGTCGTTGGTACGGATGTGGCCGCCCTTGGTGGCGAGCAGCACCTGGTCACGGACCCCGAGCTCGTCCAAGAGCGAGGCGATGAGCGCCTCGTTCTGGCCACGGGCAGCGATGCCGTCGTCTCCGTTGCCGTAGGCGTCGGCGGTGTCGAACAGGGTCACCCCTGCCTCCAGTGCGGCTCGGACGGTGTCGAGCAGCTGCTCCCGGGGGTGCTGACCGTCCTGGCTCATGGTCATGAGGCCGAGCCCGATGGCCCCGACGTCGTGGTGTCCGGTGGTCTCGTTGCCGATGACTCGTGTACGCATGGGGCGACCCTACGCGCGGCGTACGCACGAGTTCACACCCCCTCGCCCGCTCGCACCCGCGTCGCGTGGCACGCTGGACCGATGGCTGACGACAGCAACTCCACTCCACCGATCGTGGTCACGGGGGCGAACGGCCTCGTGGGCTCGCACACCTGCCGGGCGCTGTCCGAACGAGGCGCCGACGTGCGGGCGGTCGTGCGTCGCGCCGGGACGGCCCCCGACCTTCCCGGGGTCACCGAGCACGTGGGCGGGTTCGGCGACCCTGACTTCGCCTCGAGTGTGGTGCAGGGAGCGCAGGCGGTGGTGACCACCGTGCATCCCATGGGCTCGGACCGCTCCACCCAGCAGCAGGTGGGCGTCACGGACACCTCGACCCTCGCCCGCGCCGCTTCGGAGGCTGGCGTGTCACGGCTGGTGCACATCTCCACCGCGTCGGTGTACGACCGGTCGCCCGAGGCGGGGGACGTCGACGAGTCCTCGCCGCTCGTCCCCGATGACGCCGGAGACTACGCGGTGACCAAGCGAGACACCGAGGCCGCACTGGCCGAGGTGGGGGGTCTGACCGGCATCATGCTGCGCCCGCCGGTGATCCTCGGTGCGGGTGAGAGCTCGATGTGGAACTCACTGCACCCGGCGCGGATGGCCGAGGACCCGCGGGCCCGGGAGGCCGTTCCGGAAGCCAGCTTCGCCTGGGTGCATGTCGAGGACCTGGCTGCCTTCGCCGCGGACCTGGCCGTCGGGTCCATCTCGGTGTCGAGCGACCCCGGCGCGGGGCCGAAGGAGGGAACCTGGACGGCGGTGAACGTGGCCGCCGGCCCGGCGACGGCTCGCGACTACTACAGCACCGTCACCGGCGCCCTCGGCGTGGAGCCCGTGTGGCAGGACGGGCCGGCATGGACCGGTCGCATCAGTGCGGACCGCGCCCACGGCTGGGGCTGGCGTCCGCAGGTGGAGCTGGCTGGGGCCTTGGCCGAGCTGGACGCGGGACTGCGCGGCTCCGGCGCCTCCTAGCGGTTGCCTCCAGCGCGGGCGCTCATGAGGTGGTTCGCTCGGCAACCCGGTCTCGGCGGCGTGCGCTGACCTCCCACGGCACGGTCATCACCAGCAGCCAGACCATGCTGATCAGCACCACCTCGACCAGCACGTACACCGGCCACGGCCCGAGGAGGTCCAGGACGGAGGCCGTGGAGGGCTTGCGCATGAGGTACCCGTAGTTCGTCCCGAGCGCGAGGTTGAGCAGGACCACACCGACCGCCCACAGTGCCGTCGCGCCGATGCTGAAGGCCCAAAGCCGCCAGGTGGGCCGCCATCCCAGTCCCCACGTGAGGTAGCAGGCAGCCCACACGATCCCCAGATGCATGCCCCAGAAGGCCAGGAAGCGGGGGTCGGGGAAGTCTGAGTCCAGGGCCGGGGTGAGAACGGCCTGGATGGTCAGCGTCAGGCCCACGTAGTAGGTGAACGCGGTGGCTCTGGGTCCTCGGGTCCACAGTGCAAGCACCACCGCGATGACCGCCACGTCGCAGAGCTGGAACGGCCACGACGTCTGCAGGCTGTAGTCGCCGGGGGTGAACTGGTAGACCTGCAGCACACCCGCGAAGACAGCGATGAGGACAGCGAACGTGCGCCGGCGGGACCGCTCCTGTGGCTGCCCACGATGATGTCGGCCCCACCAGATGACGACGCCGATGCCGACGAGGAATACCGCGAGCATGACCAGATGCGAGCCCTCGAACGCCCGGAACTGCTCCTGTGAGCTGAACGCCTGCACCCCTCCAGCATGAGGGTAGACCGGTGGCCGCGCGAGGATGCGCGGCGACTTGGCTGTTATATCGACATCTGGCAATATAGATGTATGTCGATACCTGAGACCTCCGAACCCCAGCCGAGCGAGGACGCTGCCACGCAGCTCCGCGACACCGTCCGCGCCCGCTACGCCGCCGCCGCGTCGTCGTGTGGTGACGACGCCGTGCCGGGGGAGCTGACCCACGACGCCGACGGATCGGCCGTCTTCGGGGCTGCGCTGTACGAGACGCCGGATGCGCCTGGCGTGACCGGCTCGCTCGGATGCGGCGTGCCGACCGCGGTGGCCGACCTGCATCCTGGCGAGACCGTGCTGGACCTCGGTTCGGGGGCTGGAGGCGACGTGCTCCTCTCCGCCCGCCGCGTCGGCCCCACCGGTCACGCGATCGGACTGGACATGACCCCGGAGATGCTGCAGCTCGCCCGGACCAACGCCGTGGAGGCGGGGGTGGACAACGTCGAGTTCCTGGAGGGCTATCTGGAGGACGTGCCGCTGGCCGACGACAGCGTGGATGTCGTGATCTCCAACTGCGTCCTGAACCTGGCCGCCGACAAGGACGTGGTGCTGGCCGAGGTCGCCCGGGTGCTGCGGCCGACGGGGCGCCTCGCCTTCTCCGACGTCATTGCGGACGAGGACATGGACCCCGCGACGAAGGCGGACATGCAGGCCTGGACCGGATGCATCGCCGGAGCCCTGACTGAACGCGAGATGAGGACCGCCTTGAGTGCGGCCGGCTTCACCGACCTCGAGGTGCGCCCTACCCACCGTGTGCACACGCATGCGCAGGCGGCCATCATCCGGGCCTGGCGCTAGGAGCGCGACCTGACTCTCGCTACTCCTGCCAGGACTGCTGCGTGCGGGAGATGAGGTCCTGCATGACGGGCTGCATGTCCGCATCCGGCCCCAGGGCAGCCCGCTGCCGCTGCGCACCACTGCCGCGGCTGAGAACGACCTCGCTGAGCCGGCCGAGGGTATCCCTATCCTGGGGGTCCTCGAGTGTGGGTTCGATGAAGGCCAGGGTCGTCCCCACCACGTCGGCGGCCGGGGCGAGCTCACCGGACAGGGGGTCGACGAGCTCACCGGACAGGCCGTAGCGGCTCGCGCGCCACATGGACGCGGTCAGCATCTGGGTCCGCCACGTCGGCGCCGGTGCTCCGTCGGCGGCGTGGTGGGCGACCGCACCGACGAGGCCCCGAGCCAGACCCGCGACCAGCACTGCGTCGTCGACGTCGGTGCAGACATCGTTGATGCGGATCTCGACTGTGTCCAGCCCCTCGGCCGGGCGGGCATCGAGATAGAGCATGCCTCGGTCCAGTGCCGCACCGCTGGAGAGCACCTGCTCCACCGCGGCCTCGTACGCCGCGGCGCTGCCGAAGGGTTCGCACTGGATGGCCGCCGGCCACCGGCGCCAGGTCTGGTGCCGCCAGCTGGCGTACTCGGTGTCCTCTCCGGCGCTGAACGGAGAGTTGCTGCTGACCGCCAGGAGCACCGGCAACCACGGCCGGATCCGGTCGATGACGCTCACCGCCTCCTCGCGGTCGGCCACGTCCACATGGACGTGCATGCCGCACACCACGGCGCTACGCGCGATCTTGCCGAACTCGGCCACGATGCGCTGGTAGCGCTCGTCGTTGGTGACGTTGCCGCCCGGGTCGCTCAGCGGAGACGACCCCGCGGCGACCAGGACCGCGCCCACGGCCTGCACGGCGGTCCCCGCCGTCCGTCGCCCTCGCCGGATGGACTCGCCGAGGTCGGACAGCGACTCCACGGGCTCGTTCGTGGTCTCGATCTGCTGCTGGTGCAGCTCCGCCTCGACCTCGGGGCCGTCGGGCCTACTGACCTGTTCCGAGCTGGCGGCGGCATCCGCTGCGCCCTCGTGCTCGGCGACGTCCAACGCACGCTCGGTGACCGTGCTGTTCAGACCCGTATGCGGGTCCACCACCAACAGCTCTTCCTCAACCCCGATCAGACGCATGCCGCCCATCCTGACCCACGACCGCCGCTCGCGACACCCGAACGCCGGACGACCGGGCCCGCCGTCGCCTCAGGTCATGGATCACACTGGCGGCATGTGGTCCGGTTTGGCTCCCGCCCGGCGTCGCTGGCTGGTGGCGGTGCTCGCGTCCGTGGTCGCCGTGGCGCTGGCGATCACGGTTGTGGTGTTCGTCCAAGCACGGTCGGAGTCACCCGAGGTGGTCCAGGACGATCTCGGACCCGTAGTGCTGCTCTCCGGCTACGGAGGCAACGTCGGCGCCTTGGACCCGGTCGCCCTCATCCTGCAGAGCCAAGGACGTCACGTCGAGGTCTTCCCGCCGGTGGGCGACAACACGGGGGACCTGCTCGAGCAGGCGGCCGAGTTCGACCGGTACGCCACCGACCTCATCGCCGCCGAGAACGCCTCCTCCATCGACGTGGTCGGCTATTCCGCGGGGGGCGTGGTCGCACGCCTGTGGGTGCGTGAGCACGAGGGGGCGGCTCGGGCGCGACGGGTGGTGACCCTGGGCTCGCCGCACCATGGCACCGGCGTCTCCGCCCTGGCGACCGAGGCGGGCGGTTGCCCTCGGGCCTGTGAACAGATGCGACCCGACAGCGACCTGTTGCGGCGTCTCAACGCTGGAGACGAGACGCCACCGGGCCCGCAGTGGGTCACGGTGCGCACGCAGAACGACCAGACGGTCACGCCTCCGCAGTCAGCAGAGCTCCAGGGGGCCCTCAACGTCGCCGTGCAACAGCTGTGTCCGGGTGCCACCACGAGCCATGGCGAGCTCGCCTCCTCCTCGGCGACCCTGGCGGTGCTGGCCGAGGTCCTCGGGCCCGAGGCGCCGCGGGTCCCGGAGGCGGACACCGTGGACTGCGGGTCGTAGGCGGCGCGCGCAGCCGGCGGCGGCCTAGCTGGTGATGTCCTTGGTGGCGAAGTTCGCCCACGCCGCGAGCGCGAACACGACGAAGTAGCCCAGCTGCAGCTGCACCCCTCGGACCACGTCGTCCCAGAGGATGGGGTCGCGGAAGAGGTCGACGAAGGCCAACCAGTGCCGCGTCGGGAGCCACGGGTGCCAAGCCTGGGCTGCGTCGAGCCCGAGGAGCACCGTGGAGGCGATGAGGAACCCCACGGCGCCCAGGGCGGCAGCGATCGCAGAGTCGGTCATCGTGGACAGCAGGAGCGCGAGCGCGGCGACGCCGAGCATGGACAACGTGACGTACCCCAGGGCTAGCGCCGTGCGCTGGGCGACCTCGGCTCCGGTCAGCGCGGTGCCCGAGACCGAGCTGCTGGCCACGGACGTGACGGCGGGCGGTGGGGCCGGGCCCTGCCCCAGGAAGATCTGGCCCACGACGTATCCGACCCCGGCGACGATGACCACGGTGAGCAGCACGAACACCACCACGGTCACCAGCTTGGCCAGGATGAGGTGGGCCCGGCCCACCGGCCGCACCAGCAGGTAGCGCAAGGTCCCGGTCTGCGCCTCACCGGCGATGGCCTCCCCCGCGACGACGGCGACCGCGATGGGCAGGAACAGCGGCAGGACGATGGCCAGGGCCGCCAGCGGGAACAGGGTCGCGTCGGTGAGCACCGCGGACAAGAACGGTGGGCCCGTGCCCGGTGCAGGCCCGACCTCGGTGACCGAGACCAAGATGGCGACGAGGGTCGGCAGAGCGTTGAGCATCGCGATCGCCACCCACGTCCGTGGTCGGCGCAGCAGCTTCAGGATCTCGACCCCGATCATGAGGCTCCCGACTCCACGGCTGGGGGCGAGGCCGCACCGGCGTGCCGGTCACCAGCGCCGGCGCTGGCCTGCAACACCACCTGCTCCAGGGTGCGGCGCTCAGGGGCGACCTCGTGCACGCGCACGCCACCGGCGACGAGCCGGTGCACCAGATGCGGCACGTCGGGGTCGGACACGACAAGACGTTGCCCGCTGGTTGCGCTCTCCCGCCCGTCGAGCAGGCTGCGTGCGAGGTCGGTGTCGGGGGTGTGCACGACTGTCCGGCCGGTCGGTCCGCGCAGAGCGTCGAGCTGATCCTGGACCACGAGGCGGCCTTGGTCGAGCACGCCCACGCGGGAACAGACCTGCTCCACCTCGGCCAGCAGGTGGCTGGACAGGAACACCGTGGTGCCGCCGGCACGCAGCTCAGCCAACAGGTCGCGGACCTCGTGGATCCCGTGCGGGTCGAGGCCGTTCGTGGGCTCGTCGAGCACCAACAGCCGGGGTCGGCGCAGCAAGGCGGCGGCCAGCCCGAGCCGTTGCCGCATCCCGAGGGAGTAGGTCCGTACGCCGCGCCGGTCGTCGGGGTCGAGGCCGACCTGGGCCAGGGTCTCGGCGATCCGTTGCCGGCGCCCGCGGCGGCGCGTCCCGCGCCCGGCCGCCTCCAGCAGGGCGAGGTTCGCCCGTCCGGACAGATGCGGGTAGGCCGCCGGCCCCTCCACGAGCGCACCTACCTGCGGCAGGACGCTACGCCCGGAGCGGGGCATCGGCCGGCCCATCACCTCGATGGTCCCGGAGGTCGCCAGCACCAGGCCGAGCAACATCCGCACGGTGGTGGTCTTGCCTGAGCCGTTGGCGCCGAGGAAGCCGTAGACGTCACCCTCGCGCACGTCGAGGTCGACCCGGTCGACCGCGGTCACGCGGCCGAAGCGCTTGGTCAGCTCGTGGGTGCGGATCATCGGTCCACCGGTTCCAGGTCGGCGACCTCGGCGGCGGCCTGTTCCAGGGCCCGCGGCGTGAGGGTGCCCACGAGAAGGAAGCCGCTGCCTCGGTACCGCTCGGGGGTGACCAGCGCCGAGATGGCACCCAGGTCGACGGCCGAGCCCCCATCGGAGCCGGCGCCGCCGAGCTCCTCGCGCAGCGGACGGGCCGCGTTGCCGCGCAGCGGCAGGAACAGCAGCACCGTCGGCCCGCGACCGTAGACCCCCACCGCACCAGGGGGCAGGTCTGGCCGGTCGCGTCGAAGCGTGAGTCCAGCCAGCTCCGCGGGCGCGGCGTACGGTGCGAAGCGGTGCGACTCACTGGCCAGGTCCGGCAGGTCGTCGAAGGTCACATCGGCGTCGTCCGGCGGGTCGAACCGCAGCGCGCTCTCCCGCGGGGCCTGCAGCTCCACGCGCTCATACGCGGTGCTGACCGCGGGCTGGGCCGAGCCGGCATACACCTCTACTCGCAACGGCAGACCCGAGCCCGGGTCGGCCCAGATGTCCACCCGGTCGATGCTGGACTGCGGGGTCGCGGGTGTCAGCCGCAGGCCCGCGGCGTCGACTCCCGCGATGCGGCGGGTCGGCAGGGCCGCGAGCTCCTCGGGCCGGGCGCCCTGCAGGACGCGCCGGGCGAGCGTGTCAGGCAGCACATCCGAGGTGTCCGGTAGGCGCACAGGAGCGTTGAGGGTGACCCGGACCCGGCGCGACTCGTACACCCAGCGGGTGGTGCCCAACGCAGTGCGGTAGAGGTCGGTCTCGCCGGTGGCCCGGATGCGGTCCAGCCGCCAGCGCTCCTCGTCGCGCCAGAAGACCCTGATCCGGTTGGCCTCACCGAACGTCTCGCCCAGGCTGGTGAAGGTGTCCGCGTCGGGGACGGCGAGCGTCCCGGAGGCGTTGACCACGCCGGTATGTGGGACGGTCCCGGAGTCCCGAATGGCGGCGACGAGCTCGGCGGGGGCGGCCTCGGCTGTGGCCGCGGGACTGAGACGACCCAGCGACGGGCTGAGCGCCAGGACGGCCGCCACCCCCGTCACGACACACCACCGCCACGAGACCCTCACCGAGTGAACGGTACGAGGCGAGGATGGGTGCCGGCCGAGGGCCCCCGGTCGCTACTCGGCCTTCATGGCCTCGCTGTCCTTCAGGCCGAGCTCGCGCTCCATCTCCTCCAGTGGAATGCCCTTGGTCTCAGGCATCACCTTGAGCACCCAGAAGGTCATCGCGACGCCGCACAGGAAGAAGAACCCGAAGGCCACACCTCCACCGGCGGTGGCCGCGATCGCCGGGAACGACCACGAGATGGCGGCCGCAAAGCCCCAGTGGGTCAGCGCACCCCAGGACTGTCCGCGGGCCCGGATGGCGGTGGGGAAGATCTCGGAGATGAACACCCAGATCACGGCACCCTGCCCGAAGGCGTGGCCGCCCACGAAGAGCATGAGCATCACCACCACGACACCACCGGTGAGCCCGCTAAAGCTGCCGCCGAAGATGAAGAACATCGCCGACAGGGTGCCGAGGGTGACCAGGTAGGCGGCAGCGCAGACCTTCATCAGGAACTTGCGGCCCACCTTGTCGATGATGAGCAGCGCGGCCACGGTCGCGACGAGGTTGGCGATGCCGACGCCGGCGCTGCTCAGGAAGGCCGCGCTCTCGCCGAGGCCGGCGTCCTGCATGATCGTGGGCGCGTAGTAGAGCACCGCGTTGATCCCGGAGAGCTGGTTGAAGGCGGCGATGGCGAAGGCCAGCAGGATGACCTTGCGGTGCCCGGCCGTGAAGAACTTGACGCTCGGCCCCTCGTCCTCGTCGCGCAGTGCCTCCTCGATCTCCTCGCGCTGGAATCGTGCTTCCTCCTCATCGGCGGAGAGCCGCTCGATGATGCCGCGCGCCTCGTCGTTGCGGCCGACGGACATCAGCCAGCGCGGGCTTTCCGGCACGAGGAACAGCAGCAGGAAGAAGGCCGCAGCCGGCACCGCCTCGACGCCGAACATCCAACGCCACGCCGTGTCGTCGGGGAAGATTCCCAGGATCGCGAAGTTGGAGAGGTAGGCGACCAGGATGCCGATGACGATGTTGAACTGGAACAGGCCCACGAGGCGCCCGCGGTGTTTCGGCGGAGCGACCTCAGCGTTGTAGATGGGCGCCACCGCGGTGGCCGCGCCCACCCCGAGCCCGCCGAGGAAGCGGAAGATCATGAAGACGATCCAGTCCGTAGCCAACGCGCTGCCCAGCGCCGAGATGACGTAGAGGATGCCGATGATGAACAGCACTGGTTTGCGGCCGTAGATGTCGGCCGGTTTGCCGAGGCCCGCGTAGGCAGCACCGATGACCGTCCCGATGAGCGCCGTGGCGACCGTGAAGCCGAGCCAGAACCCGTTCAGGTCGAACACTCGCTCGAGGTCGCTCGTGGTGCCGGAGATGACCGCGGTGTCGAACCCGAACAACAGCCCCCCGAGGGCTGCGATGATCGCGCTGCGCAGGACCAGTGGCTGCATAGGAGCTCCTTTGCTCGTGTGAGCGGTCATCTTTGCAGGTGATGGCGCTGACTGCTACCCCATGCCAGTTTTCTCCCTGCCGGCGTGGCGGCCCGGTGCTAGGTTGCCTGGTGTCGACACAAAGAGGTGGAAGGCACTGTCATGAGCGCTACCGACGACACCGTCGAGGAGCAGGACCGCGAGACGGCTCCGGGCCGCTCGCCAGCCAAGACCTGGGGCTTCCGCGCTCTCGGGCTGGGTCTGTCCGTCCTGGTCTACTTCCTGCTCTCCGGAGCCGACCTGTCCAGTGACGCTCGCTTCGTGGCGGCGGTCGGCACCCTGATGGCCACCTGGTGGGTGACCGAGGCCATCCCGTTGTCGGCGACGGCACTGTTGCCCATCGTCCTGCTGCCGCCGCTGACCGGGCTGACCATCGACGACGCCACGGTGCCCTACGCCAACCCCATCGTCTTCCTGTTCCTCGGTGGCTTCCTCATCGCCATCGCGATGCAGAAGTGGAACCTGCACCGACGGATCGCCCTCCTGACGTTGCGCCGGGTGGGTACCCACCCGCGCCGCATCATCCTCGGGATGATGATCTCGACAGCGTTCCTGTCGATGTGGGTGTCCAACACGGCGACCACGCTGATGATGCTGCCGATCGCCATCAGTGTGTTGGCCCTCGTGGTGGAGAACGCCTCCCACCAGTCCGAGGACAGCGGGGAGGAGCTGCGCAGCCAGATGGAGCAGGGCGAGGCCGTGACCGACATCGTCGGCGACAAGGACGTACGGGTCTTCGGCGTCGCGCTGGTGCTCTCCATCGCCTGGTCGGCCTCCATCGGTGGCTTGGGCACCCTGCTCGGCAGCCCGCCGAACGCCATCGTCGCCGGCTACATCAGCGACGAGCTCGACACGGAAGTCGGCTTCCTGGAGTGGATGACGCTGGGCGTGCCCCTGCTGGTCACCTTCCTGGGTCTTGCCTGGCTACTCATCACCCGGGTGCTGTTCCGCTTCCACATCGACGAGATCCCCGGCGGCCGCAAGATGATCGACAGTGAGATCGACCAGCTGGGGCCGATGAGCCAAGGTGAGAAGGTCGTGCTGGCGGTCTTCGCCGGGGCGGCGTTCTTCTGGGTCGTGCCGGGGCTGCTCGCTGGCATCGGTGGCATCGGCGACGCCTTCCCCTGGCTGGACAGCTTCGACGACACCGTCATCGCGATCAGCGCCGGCATCATCCTGTTCCTGCTACCCGGGGACAAGGACGGGCGGATGGCCTTGGAATGGGAGGACGCGGAGAACGGTCTGCCGTGGGGAGTGTTGCTGCTGTTCGGTGGGGGCTTGAGCCTGGCCGCCGCGGTGGCTGCGACCGGCCTGGACGAATGGTTCGGCGAGCAGGTCAGCGGTCTGGAGGCCCTACCGGTCGTCCTGATCCTGGCGGCGGTCGTCGTCATCGTGCTTCTGCTCACGGAGATGACGAGCAACACCGCCACGGCCGCGACCTTCATCCCCGTGCTCGGCGGGGTCGCCATCGGCATCGGGGTCGACCCCGTCACGCTGCTGATCCCGGCCGCCCTCGCCGCCACGTGCGCCTTCATGCTTCCGGTGGGCACACCGCCGAACGCCATCGTCTTCGGCACCGGCGCCGTCACCATCGGGGAGATGGCCCGGGGCGGGGCGGTGCTCAACATCGTCGGCGTCATCCTCATCACCCTGTTCGCGGTGATCATCGGTCCGTTCGCGCTGGGGATGGTGTTCTAGCGTCGCGGTGATCTCGTAGGGATGTCGGGGCCATCATGGTCCGATGACACCCCTGCCCCGGCCCGGCCAGCACGGTGGCGACGGGCCGGCCGTCGCCACCGCCTTGGGGCTCGACCCGAGAGCCATGCTCGACCTGTCCCAGAACCTGAACCCGTTCGCCCCCGACGTCTCGGTCTTCGTGGGTCGGCACCGGTCCTCGCTGCGGCACTACCCCGACCCCACCGAGGCCACCAGGCTGCTGGCCGCCGCCATGGGGGTGGACCCCATGCGCCTGCTGCTGACCAACGGAGGTAGCGAGGCCATCCACCTCGTGACCACCGAGCTCGGCGGCCGCGTGGCAGCCGAGCCCGAGTTCGCCCTCCACCCGCGCGGTGCCGGCGGCCCGGTGTGGCGCAGCAACCCCCACAGCCCCAGCGGCGCCCTGGCCGCCTCGGGGGATCGGGCCGAGGTCTGGGACGAAGCGTTCTACGCGCTGGCCACCGGCCGGTGGAGTGCCTACCCCGAAGGCGCGGTCGTGCTCGGGTCGCTGACCAAGACCTTCGCCTGCCCCGGCCTGCGTCTGGGCTACGTGCTCACGCCCGAGGGCGCGGACGTGAGGCGCTTTGCCCAGCACCAGCCGCAATGGTCGGTCGGGTCGCTCGCCCTGGCCGTCCTGCCGGACCTCCTGCAGTCGGCCGACCTGCCCGCGTGGCGGAGCGCGGTCGCCTCGGCCCGACAGGCCCTCGTCGACATCCTGCGCGAGCGCGGCTGGCAGGTCGAAGCGCGCGAGGCGCCTTGGGTGCTGGTCCACGACAGCGCTCTGCGGGCGGCACTGGCGCCGCACGGCGTGCTCGTGCGTGACTGCGCCAGCTTCGGGCGAGGTGACCTGAGCCGGGTCGCGGTGCCCGACGCCGAGGGTCTGCAGCGCGTGCGGCGGGCCCTCGATGCCGTGCTCGCCGCGCGTTGACGCGCCGTCGGCGAGGCGTATGCTGCGCCTGCACCCGATCGTCGAAGTCCGGTCCATCCCGGCACTGACCCGCAACGGTAAGGCCGCCCACCACGAGGCGGACGAGTCCGGTCGCACGTATCGAGCTGCGGACCACACACCCTCGAGGACCCAGGGTTGGTCTGGCCGACACCTCACTGTCGTTCGGGCACATCTTCCTCGATCGACAGGAGGCATCGATGTCCAGATCTCGCCGCGCTGCGGCAACCTCATCTCTGCTCACGGCCGCGATCGCGCTGGCGCTGAGCCTGACCGCGTGTTCCGGCGACAGTGACTCGTCCTCCGGCGACGGTGACTCGTCCTCCGGCGGCGGTCAGTCCGAGGAGAACAACCAGAGCGACGAATCCGCGTCGACCAGCGCCGACGGTCAGTTCCCGGTCACCATCTCCTCGGACGCCGGCGAGTTCACGCTCGAGCAGCCACCGGAGCGGATCGTCTCGCTGTCCCCCTCAGCCACCGAGATCCTGTTCGCCATCGGAGCGGGCGACCAGGTCGCCGCCGTCGACTCTTTCTCCACCTACCCCGAGGAAGCGCCGACCACCGACCTGTCCGGGTTCGATCCCAACGTCGAGGCCGTCACCGGCTACGAGCCGGACCTGGTCGTGATCTCGGGCGACGCCAACGACCTCGTCGCCTCGCTGACCGAGCTCGACATCCCCGTGCTCATCAACCCCGCTCCCGCAGACATCGAGGCCGGGTACGCCGGGATGGCCGAGCTCGGCGTCGCCACGGGCCGCGTCGACGAGACCGCAGACGAGGTCTCGCGGATCCGCTCGGAGGTCGAGGAAGCGATGCAGGACGGCCCTGAGGAGCCCGTCCGGGTCTATCACGAGCTGGACAACACCTACTTCTCGGCGAGCTCGAACGGCTTCGTCGGCTCGGTGTACGCCGAGCTCGGAGCGACCAACATCGCCGACGAGGCGGACACGGACGGCACCGGCTTCCCGCAGCTGACCGAGGAGGCCGTCATCTCGGCCGACCCCGAGCTGATCGTGATCACCGACCAGGTGGACTACACGGCGCAGGACGTCGCTGACCGCCCAGGGTGGGACGAGATCACCGCCGTGCGGGAGGACAACATCGTCACCGTCGACGCCGACATCGCCTCCCGCTGGGGCCCGCGGCTGCCGCAGTTCGTGTCGACCGCTGCCGAGGCGATGAACCAAGCCGCGGCCGTTCCCGCCGGCTGACCCTCCCGGTGACCCCGATCATGATCCCGCTCCGCCCGGCGCCTGCCTCGCAGGGCCCGGAGGAGTCGCCTGAGGAGCAGAAGCTCGAGCGCGCAGTCGACCGCTCCTTCGCGCTGCCGGCCTCGGCGCTGGTGGGCGCGGCGTTCATGGTGGTGCTGGTCGCCCTCGTCAGCGCCAGCACCGGCGCCGCGGCCCTGCCGGTCGGCGGCGTCGTCACCACGTTCCTCGACCGGCTGCCAGGGGTCTCGATGGCGTCCTCGCTGTCGGGGCAGCAGCAGGCGATCC
>Ga0102946_1000477_pt1 | contig 13965 bp, 12 predicted proteins | sample SalPon2A_A_D1_MG_FD_78209 | JGI IMG/M metagenome (GOLD analysis project Ga0102946, IMG submission 78209) | Soil microbial communities from South San Francisco under conditions of wetland restoration - Salt Pond MetaG R2A_A_D1_MG | ecosystem: Environmental > Terrestrial > Soil > Wetlands | place... | reverse complement strand
TGTCGAGGAGATACTGACGTGCGATCTCAAACTCGAACTGGATGCCTTGCCGGACCTGCAGGCCGCGATCGCATATTGCGAAGAGCAGAAAGACTACGTCAGCCGGGACCTGTTCGATTCCATTCTGCAGTCCGAAGAAGAGCATGTTGACTGGCTGGAAACGCAACTCGGGCTCATCAAGAAGATGGGTGTCGAAAACTACGTTCAACACAGCAGCTGATTCGAGTCGATGGTTCTCGACCGCTTCGGCGGTCAGGTAAAGAGTACGGGTTGGACGATGTTCCTGACACCGGCTGCACGCAGCTGCTCAGCGATCGCCGCAACGCCGTCCTTGCGCATAGGCTGCCAGCTTTCAGCTTTGCCCCGGACACCGTGGCGTTGAAATGCATTGAGCTTGACGCGTGTCTCTGCACCGAGTTTGTGTACGAAGCCGATCAGCGAATCCACTTCGCCCTTGGTGTCGGTGATCCCGGGAATCAGCAGAAAGCGTAATTCATAGAGCTTGCCAGCGGCGTTCAGGAATTCTGCTGATTGCAGGCTGCGCTGGTTGTCTTGTCCAGTCAGTTCGCGGTGCATCGCCGGGTCGAATGCTTTGATATCCAGCATACCGCCATCGGTGACGGGCAGGAGCTGTTTCCAGGCGTCGATACCGAGATGGCCGTTGCTGTCGACGAAGCAACTCAGATTGCGCAGCTCGAGGTCTGCCTTGATGGCGGAAAACAGTTCGATCACAAACTTCAGTTGCATCGTCGCTTCGCCGCCAGTCACCGTAATGCCGCTGAGAAACTCATGGTGTTGACGTGCGATTTCGAGAATTTCGGCGACACTGTAATCGTGCACCATGGGATTGGCGTTGATGGGGCAGGCTTCAAGGCAGGCGTCACATTGATCACAGTCGGTTGGATCGAATGCAATCCTGCCGTCGACAATCGACAGGGCGTCGACGTGACACGCCGGGATACACTCGCCGCAATGGTTGCAGATACCCCGGGTATGCGGATTGTGACAACCGGGGCACTTGAAATTGCAGCCCTGCAGGAACAGGACCAGGCGGTTGCCGGGACCGTCGACACAAGAGTAGGTCAGGATTTTGCTAATCGTAGCTCGGGTTGAACTCATGGCTGATTACCCGCGGCTTTCGTTCGAGAATGCCGTTGTTATCGACAGCCTCAGAGCCAAGGGCCGTGGTATTGGTGCGTGAACCCTGACCCTGCTTGTACCCGTCCACATCCGAGCGACGTATCATATAGCCCGTTACGCGAACCAGGTCGTTGCTGGCCACGTTGGCCGTGAACTCGCGAAAGCCATTGGCGAATGCGCCTTTGCACAATTGCACCAGGGCTTCAGGGTTATTCCGGACGGTCTCGTCCAGTGTGAGGATTTCGCTGATACCGGATTCGTAGTATTGATGGTGTGGCGCCAGGGCACGGATGTGCGAGACGGGGTCCGGTTCCGTGCCGTAAGGAATGCGAACGCCGGGTGTCGCGTCATGGTCGCTTGTCAGGCCGGCCTGTGAATGCAGCATCGCACGGCCCCGCCAGCATTTTTCGACGGGTCGGTTTGCAACGGTCTCGGCCAGCACCGCAGATATCCTGTGGCCCAATGCATTCGCGGTTGCATCGAATCCGTACCGACCGTCCCGGCCTTCAAGGTCCTGCAGCGCGTTAACGGCTTCGGCCATCGCATAAACGCCGTACATTGCGGTGAACCGATCCTGTTCAATCCAGCCTTCGGCCACGAGGAAACTCCTGAAGAAATTTGATTCGCTATGCAGGAAGTTGATGCGGCTTTGCATCAGTTTGAACTGCAGCTCAAGGTAATAGGGCAGGGTCCGCTCGAAAAAATCAGCCTCGTCGGTCGATCGTTCGGCCACTTCTTTCAGGTTGATACGTGTCAGCGTCGATGAGCCTCCTGCCAGGGGCAATGCGTTGTAACAACTGACGATCCCATAGCCGATATCGTCGAATGTCTGGGCATGGATGGGGTGGTTGGCAATGTGCGGCTTGCAGCAAGAAATAATGTTGTTCGCGGCGATCGCCAGCAATTGTTCGGAACTGGTGGCAGGATCGTAGAGCAAGGTCAGGTTCGGTGCAGTTTGCTGCAATTCTGCATCCACTCGCAGAATAGTTCGTGCTACGCGATTATCCGACGGGCCGATGTTGGCATGCATAAAGGCATCGGGCAGTGTGCGATCAAGGTAGCGCCAGAAGAGTTTGATCTGTTGGTGCAGGTCTGCATCGCTGACTTCGTCGCAGAAAGGTAACAGCAGCTCGTCCAGCAGTCCGATGTAGACGGGCATGCCCGTCACCGATGGCACCTGGTGATATGCGATCATCAGGGTGTTAATGGCTTCCGCGAGGGTCACGGGTGCTGGCAGCTCCAGGTAGTCGCTGCCTTTTTTCAGCACGACGCTGTAGTCGGGCAGGACGTAGCGCGGCTTGAACGGCGCATGACCTTCGCACATGTCGCAAATGATCCCGTCGTCCAGTGCCCGGCTCGTCTCGCTATCAAGCGGCGGGTACGACAACAGATTCTCTGCCTCCAGCGCTAGGTAATGCGTCTTTTGCGCTGGGTTCAGGGACGCATCGGTGACAATGTTGCGCAGCTTGGGCAGTGTGCTATCCATGACCTGCCAGTCTATAGACCGGGTGGCCGCCGGCCATACGGTATTGCACGTAGACGCCTGTGGATGCCGGGCAACACCGAACGCAGATTAGTTAAAAATAATATATAATAAACATTAAGTTATGAATAAAATTTTAAGTAAATTGGCACTATTGATACTGTGCATTCCCGGCATCGCTGCAACGTCCCGGGCAGATGACGGAACGGTCCTGCATGCCCACTACCTCGCAAATGCCGGGGTTATGGTTGCCAGGGGCGAAACCAAGCTGTTGTTCGACCCGTTCTTTCGCAATGACTACGGCGTGTATGCGCTGGTGCCGGCCGACATTGAAGCTGCCATCATGGCTGGCGAGCCACCCTACGATGGAATCGATGCGATGTTCGTCAGTCATTACCACGACGACCACTTTGACCCGGCGCTGGTACTGGCTTATCTCGAAAAATGGCCGGAAATCGAATTCTATGCGCCGCAGCAGGCCATCGACATCATGCTGCAGGAAGTTGATCTGCCGGACATGTCCATCCTGAACCGCATTCACGGCCTGGAATTGGCGGCGGGTGGCGATGCTGCAGAGATATATGCAGAGGAACTGGTCATCGAGGCTGCACAAATCGCTCATGCAGGCTGGCCAAGCCGCAACACGGACATCGACAATGTCACGTTTCGCGTAACGATCGATGACGTTGCGACAATTGTGCACCTGGGCGATGCCGACAAGAGCAGGGAGCACTATGAACCGCAGCGCGAGTATTGGCAGGAGCGTAAACCCCGCCTCGCGTTCGCACCTGTGTGGCTGCTACTGACCGAACCCGGCCGCAATATCCTCGACGAGTTTGTCAATGCGGAGCATGTCATCGGTGTGCACGTATACACGCGCGTGCCGCAAGATCCCGCGGATCGACCCGCCGACTTTGACGGGCTGGATTTATTTACCCGACCGGGCGAGGTTCGGGAATTGCGCTAAAACCGGATTGCCGCTGCCGCCGCGTTGGCGCAGCCCATTTGGTCATAATCCGGGTCGAGGAGCAGGTTGCCATTTGATCCGCTGGCGCAAGGCCGGCGCGCTGCCCATTTCGCAGGATTTGTGCGAAGCTGCTGCGATAAATAATAAAAACAACAAAACAATAAAAATAATTGAGATTCCCTGAGCTAAAGATATTCGGCGCTGCCTTGCTATTCTTGCTGGCCGTTGGGCCTCGTGGAGCTATTGCCGCAGATAATGGAGTCACCATCCTGGCGCATGATGCGGCCCGGGATGTGTTTGTGGGTGCCGCAGCGAAATCAACAGCTGGCCCAGGCTCGGCATCTGTTCGCAATCGGACCGTTTCATTCACCGCGTTCGGGAATCGATTGGTGCTGGAACTGCAGCCTAATGATCGGCTCGTCGCCGGCGTTCTTGCCGACCTCAGGCATGCGGATAACGCGCCGGAAATCTACCACGGAACGTTGAAGTCCCGGCCCGAGACATGGGCACGTATCGCTGTCGATGACGACGGGCAGCTTAGCGGCGTTATCTGGGACGGTGCCGAACTTCTGATTCTCGATCAGGCGTCGCGATTGTTTGGCGCAAAGGGGTACGCCGGCAAGGCAGACGACACGCTGGCCGTCCGAGGGTCTGATATCCAGGTAACCATTGCGGACGGGGTCGGTCAGGATGGGAGCCAGCAGGTCGAAACCCTCGACAAGCTCTTCACCGCCGCAAAAGCGTCATCAGGCATCGCTCCGGTTGCCCGGGCAGTTTCTATCGGGCTGGTCCTCGACGATGACTACGTCGGCAACGCGCCATCGAAAACGATCAAAAGAGCAATCGAACTTACCAATATTGCGGACGGCATCTTTACCTCACAAGTCGCTGTTCATCTGAATGTCGAACACATCAAGGCGTTCGATCACGCCACACCTGATCCGTTTACTACTTCTGATCCGACCGGCTTGCTCGATCAGCTAACCACGTTTAAGCAAAACGACCCTGCGCTCTCAGCAATGGGCCTCGTGCATATGTTTACGCGAGTCGACCTGGATGGCGATACCCGTGGCATTGCCAGGCTATCGTCGTTCTGCGCGCGGAACCGCGGCACCGGCCTGACCGAAGGGCGCGGCAGCACTATTGATGCGCTGATCATGGCGCATGAGATCGGGCACAATTTCGGCGCGCGGCATGACAATGTTTCCGGAGAAGGGTGTGGTGCAACCCCTGCGACGTTCCTGATGGCTCCCGACATCAATGGCAGCAGTGTGTTCTCCCAGTGCAGCGTGGAGAAGATGCTGCGAACCCTGGACGAGGAGTCTTGTTTGACCAGTGTCCCGACCAGTGAGATCAGCATCGTGGCGCCTGTGCTACCCGCAACAATACTCTATGGCGAGCGTATACCGTTTGAGTACGTCATCTCGAACGAGGGCATGGAATCGACCCTCGATTCGAGCCTGATCGTGTCCACCCCGGACGCTATCGAATTGCAGGGGAATGGATCACCGCATCGGTCCTGCGGTTACGCCGGACCGCAACCCAGTCATCGATGCGATCTGGCCAGCCTGTATCCCGGCGAGTCCGTGACTGTCGGCTATACCATGACACCCAGGCAGCTCGGTCATGTTCACGTCGACGCCGCAGTGAATGCATCGAACGATACGAATCCGAACAATAACTATGTGCAGTCGAGTATTGAAGTCTTGAAGGCAACCGATCTGTTTCCCGAAGGTGATATAAAATTGCCGGGCAGCAGCGATATCAAAGCCGGTCAAGCCATCGACTACCGGGCCCTGGTAACCAACAGGGGTGACTTTGACTCACTGGCACAACTGCGGATATCGACGACACCGAATCACTCTCTATCCACCAGCAATACCTGTGCGTTACTGAACCACTACACGCTTAACTGCGATCTGGGCTCGATTCCGGCGGGCGCCGAGAGGTCCGTCGACTTCGTGCTGCATTCGGATGCGACATTGAGTATCGAACTGGCAGACAGCATTCCCGGTTCGGTGCGACTGGATGTCACTGGTTCACTACCTGATGCATTCCCGAACAACGACTACAACACCCTGTATTTTTCGATATGGGGAACGATCAAGGATTTGTACGCAGAATTTACCGAACCGCCCGTTTCAATCGATTTGGGCGAGTCGCGTGAAGTAACGGGCGTGTTCGGTAACCACGGGCCGGATGCTGCCGCCAATGTGAGAACATCGATACTTTCGTTTGCGCCCGGCATACGAATCGACGATGTTGAGGTGGACAAGGGCTCATGTGCCCGCTATGCCGACGAGCGCTTCGATTGCGAGATCGGCAGTCTGGAGGTGGGCGAAACCGTTGGTATCAAGGCGACGTATACAGGCGAAGTCGCCGGGCATTATCGTTTGCAGATTGACGCCTATGAACACTTCAATGGGCATGAAACCAACGACGACAACAGCTATACCTTTGCGGAAATCTCGGTGATGGCCGCGGCGCCGCCGGCTGCTGAGCCAAAGGCCGCGGCGCCGCAAAAAAGTGGTGGAGGGAGTTTGTCGCTGCTTTCACTATGTATGCTGTTGCTGTTCTCTGGCCGGTTGTATCATGTCAGGATACCAGGCAGAGAACTGACGCAACAACATGTCGGAAGCAGCTCCAGGCAGTGACCCAGGCAAACTGGTCTTCGACCCCCTTGCCGAATCTTTTTCGAAGGACCCGTATGCGGTTTATGCACAGTTACGGAAACTGGATGAGCCGTATTACTTCGATGGCTTTGATGGGTTCGTGCTGTCTCGTTTCGACGATGTTGAAAAAGCGGCGCTAACCCCGACTTTCGTGCGCGCCCCTGGCGCATTTATGACGGACGAGGAACTCGCAGCAGAGCGACGCAAGGCGAATTGGCACGACATGCCAAACCATGCTCGTTTTGTGCAGGTGAACCTCCTGGAGAGCGACGGCGACGATCATTTTCGATTGCGCAAGGTTGTCATCAATATGTTCACGGGCCGATACGTCGAGCGGCACCGCGGCATGATCCAGCGCTATGTCGATCAATTATTGGATGAGCTGATTGAAAAACGCGACATCGACTTTACGGCCGATCTCGCGTGCCATGTGCCCGGTCACATCATCGGCAACGTTCTTGGCGTACCGGACGAGGATTGTCCGCAACTTAGAATCTGGTCAGAAGATGTCGTGCGCTTTTTTGACGTCGGCAGGGATGACGATGACAAGGCGCTCGCTGAGCGCTCGACGACAGAGTTTTACGAGTATCTTTGCGACCTCATTGCCGTGCGCCGGAAACAGCCGAAGGATGATCTGGTATCCACATTGATTGCCGCGCAGAAGGCCGGGCAAATCGACGAGACTGAACTCATTGCCACCTGTATGTTGATCCTGATGGCCGGGCATGGCTCAACCATCGATGTCATGGGCAGTGGTATGCACGCCTTGTTACAGCACCCGGAGCAAATGGCGCGACTGCGGGAAGACCCCGGGCTGATCAACACGGCGGTGCAGGAAATGTTTCGCTACGAATCGCCACTGCCGTTCTTCCACCGCTATGCCACCGAGGCCTGTGACGTGATGGGCACGCCCTATCCGAAGGGCACCAAGTTCGGGCTCCTGTATGCCTCTGCCAATCGCGACCCGGAACGGTTTGAGAACGCGGACCAATTCGACATTGCACGATCGCCGAATCGGCACATTGCGTTCGGACGGGGAGCGCATCTATGCCTCGGTAATCATCTGTCGCGCCTCGATATGGAAATCATGTTCCTGACGCTGCTCAGGCGGACCAAGTCGATCGAACTCAATACAGACGTGGTGGACTTTAAACGCGGCCTGTCCGTTCGCGGGCCGGAGGCATTGCCGTTAGCCCTGAACCCGGCATAGATTTTGTAATAAAGAAGGTTGGCATAGCGCGACCTGTGATTAGTGCTTCTGTGCGCGCACGCATTTGTAGCTCGATCCATCAGGATCCGCTTCGCGGTACGTGGCCTCGTCGCCCTTGATCCAAATGGAACGGCCAAAACTCCCCTCGTATTTGGCGCCGGAAGCCGTCTTGACGAGCGCGCCTGCGTCCACGGTGTCTCCGCGCTCGAAGCGGATGCCGGGCAACTCCGTGTCGTAGAAGTACGTGACAACCTCGTTCGCAGGATTGCCGTCGCAAGCCCAGGCCTCGACGCTGCTGGGCTTCTCGAGCATCCAGAGTGCAACCAGTTCTGCATTGCGCCGCAGATAGGCCGACTCCACACAAGCTTTGGTATCCGTTTCCTTCCAGCATTCGTCTCGGCCTGAAATCCAGCCTCGCTGCGTAGCGCGCAGCTCCGACTCTGCCGCGGCGGCGCCGCTACCGAGGTTGCGGGCGGCATCCAGAGCCGCTGTGTAACGCGTTGCAACCAGGCGATCCAGGTGGGCCAGATTGTCGTCCTCACAAATAAGTTGCTCGGCCGATGATTCGGCCTTGGCGCAGTCGAAGGAGGGACCTTCAGCGGCGAAGACGGGCGAGCCGAGGAAAACAGCAAGCAGGGTCATTGTTTTGTGGTTGATGTGGACTTCCTTGGTACATTATCCGTTGCAGCAAGGAGCGTAGCATGAGAACAGGCAAGGTGGTTTACACGGTATTGGCTGTCGTCGCGGCTGGTATTGCGTTGACCGGTGGAGCAGACAAGATCGCGGAAGCGCAGGCCGAGGATGCCCTGGCGCGGGCGCTGGCGACGTTTGCAGTCGCCCGCACGCTTAACGGCGCCATATCCGTTGCCCAGGGAACCGAAGTTGCGCTGGAGCCAGGTGGTGTGGGCGTCGTCCTGACGCCGGGGCAGATTCTCGACCCGGTCAATGACCTGGTTGAACAGTTTTCCAGCGTAATGCTGGTCGCGGCAAGTTCGATCGGCTTGCAGCGAATCCTGCTGGAGGCCACGTCCTGGTGGGTGCTATCGATTATCTTGACCGGCTTCCTGGCGCTGTGGCTGCTCGCGCTCTGGTTCAAGATTCCTGCGTTGACCCGACATCGCGGGCTACTGGGTCGACTTGCCGTGTTGCTGCTGATCCTGCGTTTCGCTATGCCAGTGGCTGTTATGTGCACCGAGTCTTTCTTCGATACGTTTCTGGACACCAATCACCAGTCCGCCGCGATCGAACTGGATGCATCGAGCGCTGATATCAGCGAGATGAGCGCGACGGTGGACGATGTCGCTCGCGGCGACGAGGAGGGCGATGGGGCAGACAGCGTCACGGAACAGCCTGACGGTGTTGCCGGCCTTGGAGCCAGGTTGCGGGAGTCTGCACGTGAATTAATCGCGAGCGCGGGTGAGTGGGCGGATTCGGTGAATCTGGGCACCATCGATGATCTGCAGCAGCGAGCGTCTGAAATTACCAGCAATATCGTCAACCTGATTGTCATATTTGTGCTGCAGACGATTATCTTGCCGGTTGCCTTCCTCTGGTTGTTCGTCGAGGCCCTGAAGCAAGTCGCCGGAAGATCAATGGCGTATGCAGCGCGCGAGAAAGACGCTGTTGAGTGATCAGGCGGCAGCAGGGGTAATCTGAATAGCAGTAGTTAACATAACTGGATTGCATTAAGTCGGCACCCTGATCGAACTAATAAAAATCATTTAAAACAAATAGAAAGAGAGTATTCCTCATCTATTTTGTTCGGTTTGTGATCACGATCTTTTGTCTTGCGGCCAGCAAAACGCGAGCTTTCTACTAAAATTGTTCTACTGCTCAATGGAGAAGAGCAATGAAAAAACGAATCTTCGCAGCGTTACTGGCAATCGGACTAACCGGATTTAGCACATCCGCCTTTGCTGACTCGATCATCCACGTTTGGGAGTGCGAGTTGAATGAGGGCAGCACGGTGGCTGAACTGACAGAAGCGTCATCCGCTTGGCTTGAACAGGCAAAGAAGGCGTCTGCCGGAGACGAGATTAAGGCTTACACCGAATCTCGAATTGCAGCCGAAGGGGGCCCCTATAGTTTCAATTTCATTGTCGTCGCGCCCGATCTGGCCAAGTGGGCGGCCTGGTTCGATGACGAGGATGCCGACGGCAAGATGGAAGCAGTGGATAATATGTGGAATGAAGTTGCAACCTGCCACAATTCATCGCTGTGGTATTCGACCGAAATAGAGTAGAGGTCGAATAGCCAGGACGACCAAGTACCGTTTCCGCTTATGCTGTATAACAGACTGGCATTGCGTCGACCGGTGTTTTGCAAACGGGCATAAGTGGGAGAGGGCGTATAGATATCCTGGCACGGCGACAGTTCCTGCGGTTCCTGGCAGCGAGCCCACTTCTCGGTCTTACTGCAGCTGGCCGATTGGTCGCAGAAGAGTCGCTGGACACGATTCATCTGCCCGAGTTCCTGATCACGTCACCTGAGGACGCGCTGGACGTATTCGATTTTCACACTGTCGCAAAACAGGTATTGCCGAAAGCGCATTATGGATATCTCGCGACGGGGACAGATGGGAACGAAACGCTTGCAGCAAACCGGGAAGCGTTTGAGCGTGTCTACTTACGTCCCATGCGAATGGTCGATACGTCAAACGTTGATACCGGCATCGAATTGCTGGGCCAGTCACTGCGGTCGCCGATCCTGTTGGCACCCGTGGGTAGCCAAAGAGCTTTTCATGCCGACGGTGAACTTGCGAGTGCCCGTGCCGCGCGTGCGTCTGGTACCTTGCAGTTGCTATCGAACGTATCGACGCACTCCATTGAGGACGTTATCGAAGCGCGTGGCGAGCCGGTCTGGTTCCAACTCTATCCAACAAACAGGTGGTCAACGGCAGAAACGATGTTGCGCCGTGCCGAGGATGCCGGCGCAGAAGTTGTGGTCCTGACAGTTGACCTGAACGTCGAGAACAAACGCGTATTGCTGGGCCAGTTCGCCAGGGCGGATGATCGGGACTGCAGCACCTGTCACAAGCCGGGCCCGGATGGCTGGATACAATCCAAGCCAATGTACGCGGGTACGGGATCGGTCAGCGCGGAATGGGACCTGTCCGGAATGACCTGGGATTATCTCAATCGACTACGTGATGCCACCTCCATGAAAATAGTCGTGAAAGGGATTGTCACGGCCGAGGATGCCGCCGACTGCGTCAAATACGGAGCGGATGCCGTGTACGTGTCCAACCATGGCGGTCGTGCTGAAGCCAGCGGACGAGGGTCCCTGGACAGTCTTGCAGAAGTCGTTACTGCTGTTGATGGCCGTTTGCCTGTGATAGTAGACAGCGGATTTCGTCGCGGCACCGATATTTTCAAGGCACTTGCCTTGGGTGCGAACGCGGTCTCCATTGGTCGCGCCTACATCTGGGGATTGGCAGCCTTTGGCCAGCCCGGGGTTGAAAAAGTCATCGAGATGCTGAATGCAGAGCTTGCCATGGTGATGGGGCAGGTGGGTGCACAGTCGATCGCAGATATTGGCCAGCAGCACATCGGGCGCCACTAGGCTGCTTGGCAACACCGGGCAAACAATCCCCGGGTAGTCGCAACGATTTTTCTTTCAGGATTTCAGGGCCCGGCGCAGTCGGTCGTAACCTTCTTTCAACTCGTGTCCCAGCGTTGTCATTGCATCACCAACCGCTTCACCCGAGCGATGTAATTCTGCCTTTTCCGAAAACCTTTTCATTTTCACCTCGAGGTCTTCCCACTCGACTTTGGCTTCCTTGGATGCAAGGTGCATCTGCAACTTTAACTCGTCGCGTTTCTGCTTCAATTTTTCTAACGCTTCGTCGTAATCACTCATGCTCTCTTCTCCGTTTATTCGTTTCGACTCTGACGAATAAGCATACCGACACGAGCCGGCAAGTTCACGCCAGAAATTGATGGCAGCGACTTAGCAGAATTCGGGCCGGGTCAGCCTGTTAGCGAGCACCAACACCGCAAATTGCCCAATTGGTGTAAGCTGATACTGAAATGCAGCAACGCGGTCGCATGATGACGTGGGCCACCGGTATTTTTTCCAGAAACCGCGTTATCATTACCGCTATCGAAAAAAATTTACCGCGCATAAAAAACGTTTTTCCAAAGCGGCATAACACGAAGAACCGGGCGGCTCCGCTACCCAGCGACCGAGTCGCCCTGAAAGGAGCGATAACAATGACAAGTGAAACCACAGCCGGCGCTCCGGCACGCTACTTCGAAAGCGCCATGACGAAACTGCGTGATCTGGGTCTTGTGCCCGACAAGACGCATGAAGCGCCAATCATCGATCTGCTGAACAGGATCACCGACCTCGATGAGGAGCGTGTGGTCGCTATCGCACGGACGCTCAACCAGGCTTCCCTGTTCAACGAGGTTGTTCGAGAACAGCTAACGTCGATGAATGTCGGCGAGCGTTATGAAGAGATTACCGACGCCTTCGATAGCATTCGCAAGGATGCGAAAGGCATGGTGGAGCAACTCGATGATGGCAAGATCGATACGTGGGAGCGACTCGGCAATATCTGGATGAAAGTCAGCCGTGGCGACATATCGGACCGCTTCGAAAAGATTAAGTCGACCTACCTGGAGGTCGCCGAGGATTCCGCCGCCCAGATACAACGTGAGCGAATCATCATGGATGCGTACCTGGACTTTCGCGGTGCGCTGAAACAAGCAGAGGTCCAGGCGCTCGAAGTGCTTGAGGTCGCCGAACAGAAAGTTGACGAAGCGAAAGCCGAACTGGAGACAGCGGTGCAAGCACTGGACGCTTACGACGGCGAGGATCCTGCAGAGCGTGCCAGGCTGGAACTCGCTCGCGACGAACGTTTGCGCGCCGTGCAGGATGCCGACGACCGTTACCAGATAGCCAAGGACATTTCCGACAACCTGACGATCGGCTACAACACCTCAGAGGTCGTTATGGCACGTCTCAAGCAGACGACGTCCGCCAAGGAGCGCGTGTACAAACAGGCTGTGGCCTTTTTTGGCACCAATGAAACGGTACTCACTGCACTCAGCGCATCGTTCACGGGGCTCTTCGGTTTGCACGAGAGCACGAAGACGCTTGATGCCATGAAAGAGGGTGTTAGCGACAGCCTCGAGGACCTCGGTGACATTGGGGGCAAGGTGCAGGAAGAAGCGCTCAAAGCGGGCTACGGCCCGACGATTCGGGCCGAGTCGGTGAAGCGGCTGGTACAGGCGGTCGCCGATTACCAGGAACGGTCGCATGACATCATCGATGAGATGCGCACTCTCAGCACGCGAAACTCTGAAGAGATTCGGGATGCGGTTGAGGAGGGCAAGAAACGGATGGCGAAACTCGAGAAGCGTGTGCTTGCGCTCCCGGAGCGTCAAACACGTTCGGCAGCCTGAGCCACATCCGCCGGCACCTGATACGCCATGGCCAACGCCAAACCTGCAGCTGAACTGGATGACGTCATGCTTGCGATGGACGTCGTCGATACGATTCGCCATCGTGAACTGATCGTCGAGCGTGAGCTGAACTCGGAGCAGCGTCGCGAACAGTTAATGGCGAAACTGAAGTCGCTGTATGCGGCACAGGGGCTTGACGTCCCGGACCACATCCTGGCTGAGGGCGTAACAGCGCTAGAAGAAGATCGATTCGCGTATACGCCGCCCGATCCCGGGTTGCAGACAACGCTTGCGAAATGTTACGTGCGTCGATCCCGGTGGGGCAAACCGCTGCTGGGCATCCTCGCATTTGCGCTGGTTATTTTTCTTGCGTGGCAGTTTTTCGTGGTGCGACCGGAGGCGACCCGCATCGCAGCGCTGCCAACGACGCTGCAGACGACCTATGAGTCCGCGCTTGCCGTTGCGTCGGTGGATTCGGCGCGGGAGCGGGCGGGTGCATTGTTTGCCGAGGGAGAATCTGCAATCGCGCGCGGCGATGAGGCCGACGTGACCGAGTCGATTAAAGAGCTTGAAGCGCTACGCGGAATGCTCGAGACAAGCTACGAGTTACGAGTCGTGTCGAGACCGGGCGAGTTGTCCGGCGTCTGGCGAGTCCCTGAGGCGAATCCCGGGGCAAGGAATTACTACCTCATCGTCGAAGCGGTCGACGGTAGTGGCAATACGCTCGCGATGCCCATTCGCAACGAAGAAGACGGCCAGGTATACACCGTCAGGAAATGGGGTGTCCGCGTTGACCAGTCGATCTTCGATCGCATCGCCGCTGACAAGCGCGATGACGGCATTATCCAGGACTATATCCTTGGCACAAAAGAGCGGGGCGCACTGGAGCCGAACTACCGCATTGAAACCAGCGGCGCCGCGATCACGCAGTGGTGAGGTGATGACAACAGTCAGCGGCAGCAAGATTCTGCGAACACTGGACAGCCAGCTGATGTCCTTGCGTGACGACGTTCGGTCGCTCGATTCTGTCATTGCCCGATCCGGGCAGCGCCTGCGCGAGCTCGGTGCAATCAAGCTGTCCCTGT
>Ga0102946_1000476_pt1 | contig 13987 bp, 5 predicted proteins | sample SalPon2A_A_D1_MG_FD_78209 | JGI IMG/M metagenome (GOLD analysis project Ga0102946, IMG submission 78209) | Soil microbial communities from South San Francisco under conditions of wetland restoration - Salt Pond MetaG R2A_A_D1_MG | ecosystem: Environmental > Terrestrial > Soil > Wetlands | place... | reverse complement strand
GACAAACAATGTAATCGCGCACTGCATCGAAGCGACCGCTAATGCGATTGTTGAACTCGTCGCGATACTGGTCCGTGAAGTTGCCTTTGTTGACCGCTTCGATAAACCGGACCACCGTTTCCTGCACCATGTCCAGCGCCGTCGCCTCGAGCGGCTCGATAAATCCCTGGGACAAGCCAACCGCCAGGCAATTTTTAGCCCAGTGCTCGCTAACCCGCCCGACTTTGAACTTGAGGCGGCGCGCTTCAATGTCCGAATGCTCTAACCCCAGGTGTTGACGGAACTCCTGTTCCGCAGCATCGTCATCGACGTAGCGAGAGCTGTAGACGTAGCCATTGCCGAACCGCTTGGTTAGCGGAATTTTCCAGGCCCAGCCATGGTTTAGCGCCGTCGAAATAGTTTGCGGCTCCGGGTTTTCTTCCGGATCAGTCGGAAATACGACGGCTGAATCATTAAACAGGACTTCGTCACAGGACTCGAACGGAACCTGTAACGCCTGCTGCAATAGCTGGCTGCGAAAGCCGGTTGAGTCGACATAGAAGTCGGCCTTGATGGTCGCTTCGCTGTCCGTCTTGAGGTAGTCGATGTATCCATGTTCGTTCAGCACTGCATCAGTGACAGTAGCCTGCTGGTACTTGACGCCTTTCTTTGCCGCCCATTCCTGCAGGAACTGCCCTAGCAAACCCGAATTGAAGTGATAACCGTAGTTCATTTCGAACGGGAAGTTACGCGGCGCAACGGGGGCGAGACGTTGTTCGGCCAGGTGCCACCCGAGAAAGAACTGGCTCGGATGTCCATCCAGATCAACGCCCTGCCGACGCAGGAAACTGTTGTGGAAGAAACCCGGCACGGAAAACTCGTCTGGCTGACACAGGAAAGGATGAAAATACTCATCAAATCCGGGCTTGGTCGACCAGTTACGAAATGTAATCCCAACCTTGTAAGTCGCATCACATCGCGCCATCCAGTCGCTTTCCGTTGTACCGATGATTTCCAGGAAGGTCTTCAGCGGCGGCGTCGAACCTTCGCCAACGCCGATGATGCCGATATCCGGGGATTCAACCAATATAATCTCGATATCTTCTTTTGCCCAATGGGTGGCCATCAGGTTCGCGGTGATCCAGCCGGCGGTACCGCCACCCAGAATGACTACGCGTCGCATACTTTCTTTCATTGATGTCCTCGTTGATCACAGCCTAGCAAAAAAAACCGCCCGACAGGCGCTGCCCGTCGGACGGTATTTTGACTCGCTCGGGGGGATCGGAGCCAACTGTGTGCAGGGCGCTTAATACTTGTAATTCAGGCCCAGGTAGTACTGCCGGCCGAACTGCTTGAATTCGCCGAAGGCGTTATCCTGCCCGTACTCGATCACGTTTTCCTCATTGGTCAGGTTGTTGCCCGACAAAACAATACTCAAACCGTTGTCAAAGGCGTAGGAAACCTGTGCATCAACAGTAGTATACGGCTGCGCCAGCGTCGGTGAGCCCGCGCCAGGAATTGGCAGATTCTGCACAAACTCGTCGCGGTGTCGCATGTTGATATGACTGCTGAAGCGATCGATATCCCAGAAAACGGTGGCGCTCCAGACGTTCTCGGACAGGCCGGGCAAAGGCAGGTTGTTGTTGTAAAACGCACCGCCGCTCACTTCGGTTTCACTCTCAGTGTACGAATAACTCGCGGTCGCACCCAGGCCACCGAAAATTCCCGGCAGCGAGTCAAAGGTCATGGTGCCGGCCAGCTCGATGCCGCGGATGTAGCCGCCCTTGTCATTGTTCAGATAGGTCTGGTAGATGTTCAGGAACTGCCCGTCCGGCACGATGATGCCGATATCATCAGCCTCGACGTCGGTGAACTGAGTCGGGCCTTCAACCAGCGATTCAATATCTTTCCAGAAAATCGCTGCGGAGAAAGCACCACCATCGTCGAAGTAGTGCTCATAAGACAAGTCCATCTGGGTCGCACGGAACGGGTCCAGGTACGGCGTGCCGTTTGTCCAGACATTGTACTCGGTCAAACCGAAGTTCGGATCTGCCGGGTCACTGACCGTGCCACCATTCCAGGAACCGGCGCCACCTTTCATCTGGCCAACCGGCGGGCGACCCATGACTTCAGCAGCCGCGAAGCGAATGATGTCGTTGTCGGTAATCTGGAAGTTCAGGTTCAGCGACGGCAAGGTGTCGGAATACTCGGGGCCGTAGTTGACGTTATCCAGGTTGTCCTGCGTTACACCAACTCCATCGGTGATCGGGATTCCGTTGCCAGCGCCAACATTCTGCAGCCCGACGGTCTTCACGTCGCTCTCAACGTGGCGGACGCCAATATTACCGGTCACGGGCACATCGCCGATCTGGAAATCCAGGTTCGCCTGCAGGTAGAACGCTTCAGTCTCTTCAATAATGTCGTTCGACTCGATGAAGGTCCAGTCGCGGCTATGCAGCTTGATACCACCGTCCCCGCCAGGACCAAAAATCGACTGGCCAAGTGCGTTGATGTTGGTAATCACGAAGTGATCGGGCACGCCATCCAGCGACTGCGTAGTCACAAAGCCATCGACCGACTGCGGTGCGCAGGCGATGTCGGACGTGTTGTCCTCGCACCACCCCATTCCCTGGCCACTACGTGATCCGTACAGGAACGTGCCACGGTCAGCGCCGAACGTACGCTCGGAAACGCGTACGCCAACTTCGAAGGAGAAAATGGCGCCCCACTCGACATCCTGTTCAAAATCCAGGCGAATCGAATCAATTTCGTCGGTGTACTCATGCGGGTAACGCTCATAGCGAGACAGGCGCATAGTGCTGGCGTCAGTGAAATCAAACCCGGAAAAATCGCCGGTTGCGATATCGCTGCCATTCAACTGGTAGGTAAACGAGGTGCCTGCAAGTTCGCCGCCCATCGGATCGTAGGCGTGCATGGAAACGATTCTGTCTTCGCGGGTTTTCACACCTTCCGCTGTCGACCAGTCCAGGGTCAGCGTGCTGCTGTCCGTGACATACCATTCCACGTTCAGACCGATCGTGTCGGAATCTGCAGAGGTTGTCTGGTCTTCGGTGCGTGCTTCAAACCAGGGATGCGACTGGTTTTCGAGGTTCGGGTCAACCGCCGACACGGTAGCGCTCGTGATCAGGCCGTCGTCGATCGTGAAATTGGACAAGTTGACGTTGGCAGCATCTTCGTTGATACCGCCAACCGTAATGCCCTGGCGACGATCGCCGCGCTCGAATTCCGAACGGAAATAATCCAGCTGCGCGCGAACACGGTCATTTGGCTCAAAGACGAAGGACGCGACGTAGCCATTGCGCTCGTCATTGCCGTTGCCTGCCTGCCACTGGAACGCACGCGGAATCGCTTCGTTCGTACCATCGTTATCAACATCGATGGAACCATAACCCAGCTGGTTATCGGCACCAGAACGGGAAAACACAAACGCGTTCGGCTGATCCAGTATGGAAGCGCCAAGCGCGACACCGAATCTGTCGTCGGCAAACTTGCCCATGTATGACAGGGTATAGCGCGAACCACTGGCATCGCCGTCATAGTCATCGGCCGTGTCGTTGTGCGAAAAGCGCACGTTCGCCACAACGTTATGATCATTTTCGGCTTCCAGCGGATTGGCTGTGCGAAGTTCGACGGTACCGGCGACACCACCTTCAATGTGCGATGCCTTTGGTGACTTGTAAACCGCCGCCTGCGTAATCAATTCGGCGGGATACTGGTCGAACGAGGCCCAGCGCGTGGCTTCCGAGTAGCCGGCGGTCGATGGCTGTTCGCGTCCGTTGAGCGTGGTCTGGATGAAGTCACCATTCATGCCGCGAATATTCAGCTGCGATGACTGGCCAGAATCGCGAATCGTCGTGACACCAGGCAGGCGTCCCAGCGCATCTGCGATTGATCGATCAGGCAGCGCGCCGAGTGCTCCGGCGTCGACGACATCCGAGATGATGTCGGAGTTTCGCTTGGAATTTACTGAATCGAGAATACTGCTACGAACGCCGATCGTAACAATTTCCTCAATGACGTCGTCCGTCTCTTCCTGCGCCCGTGCGGCATCCGGCATAACCACGGCGCCGGCCAGGGCGGTTGCTACGGCCACGGAAATAGCGCTGTAGCGAGCTTTGTTGAAAATGAGTTCCGGGTCGCTTGCTTGAGTCGCCTTGCGCGCTCGCTTCTTGCTAACCATCTGTTCTTCCCCCTCGTGGAATTAACGCAGACCATATAGGTAGTCAGCATGTTAAGAACGGCAGACTTGGCCTGCAATGCAATGCATACGTATTCAGAAGGTATACCGTCATGAATACGTATGCATAGAATTGCCTGCGGGAACACAGGTGGCTAGGTTGTCGGTTGGGGAAATCACACCGTATTCGATGACCAGATGGCCACGATAGATCGAGACCTGACATCGCGAGGCATGCGCAGAGCTGGCGTCTGCCTGCACATAACTTCACTTCCGGCCCCCTATGGCATAGGGGAACTGGGCGCGGGTGCACGGCAATTTATCGACTCCATGGTGGCTATGGGCCTCAGCGTCTGGCAATTCCTGCCATTGGGTCCAACTGCCTATGGTGACTCGCCGTACCAGCCCTTGTCGACGTTCGCCGGCAATGAAATGCTCATCGACCTTGGCAATCTGAAATCCCTCGGCCTGTTGGACGAGAAGGAGACGCGCCAGCTCGAGACATTGCCGGGCGAATTCGTCGACTACGGCACTCTGATCCCAATAAAGAATGATTTGCTGCGCCTTGCTGCAAGTCGCTTTGATGTTCGAGCTGACCCGGCAATGCAGGAGGAACTCGCTAATTTCCTGCAGCGCAATGATGCAAACTGGCTGCACGATTACGCCGTATTCCGGATATTGAAAACACGCCATGGCGAACGTCCATGGCCGGAATGGCAACCGGAGTTCGTGCATCGGGATGCAAGTGCGATGGCGTCGATCGAAGAATCTGCAGCTGCCGACATTCGCTTGCTCAAGATCGTGCAGTTCTTATTCTTCAGGCAGTGGCAGGCACTACGCAACTATGCGCATAGCGGCGGCGTTGAGCTGTTTGGCGACATGCCGATCTGCATCGCGTTGGATAGTTCCGATGCCTGGGCTAATCGTGATCTGCTGCGCATTGATGACGACGGCAAGCCTGACAGCGTGGCCGGCGTACCGCCAGACTACTTCAGCGAAGACGGCCAGCTTTGGGGTAATCCATTATACGACTGGCCGCATCACGCTGAGAATCAATATAGCTGGTGGGTCAACCGCTTGCGTGCAACTACAGAGCTCGCAGATCTCGTGCGAATCGACCACTTTCGCGGCTTTGAGTCCTACTGGTCGGTACCGGCCGATTCAGCGACAGCGCGAATCGGCGCCTGGGAGCCGGGTCCGGGTGATGCCATTTTCGATGCCATGCGCAAGGAATTGGGTAGCTTGCCGATCATCGCCGAAAACCTTGGTGTCATTACGCCGGAAGTCGAGAGCCTGCGTGACCGGCATGGCATACCCGGTATGCACGTTTTGCAGTTTGACGTGACTGAAGACGATTTCGCCCTCTCGCAGATCGAAAAAAATTCTGTCTGCTATACCGGTACGCATGACAATGACACCACGTTAGGCTGGTTTCGCGGCAGCCCGAACGACATTCGCACTCGGGACGAAATTCTGCAGCACCAGGCGGCAGCGCTGGCCATGACCGGCGGCAAGCCCGAAACCGTGCACACTGACTTCATCCGCGCGGCTTTCTCGACACCGGCGGATCTGGCAATTGCACCCATGCAGGATTTCCTGGGATTGGGCTCGGAGTCCCGCATCAACACTCCGGGAATCGCCGGCGGCAACTGGCGCTGGCGTCTGCAGCAGAAACAGATTACGCCCGATGTCGTAGCGAGCGTGGCCGGCATGGTTGAATCTGCCGGGCGAGATCCAACGAGAAGGTAGCGGGCCATTACGACGCGCCGGTTCGCTCAACTCAAGCATATTAGGTCAAATACGTCGTCAATTTTCCACCAGTAACCCATTGCTGCCTGTTTTCTGCGAGAATATGACGTCACTTCTGCTGACGTCCGACCGTGAGAACAAGAATGGATAATAATTTCGAATACGCACGCCACGTAAGCCGACTCACACGCAATACGCTCGCTCTGATCCTGGCCGGTGGGCGAGGCTCCCGATTGCACGAGCTAACGAACTGGCGCGCTAAACCTGCGCTCTATTTCGGTGGCAAGTACCGAATAATTGATTTTCCGCTGTCAAACTGCGTCAATTCCGGTCTTCGCCGAATTGGCGTGCTCACGCAATACAAGGCACATTCACTGATTCGCCATCTCGTGCACGGCTGGTCATTCCTGCAGGCGGGCGGTCGTGAATTCGTAGAAATCCTGCCTGCATCGCAGCGGGTCGGCGGCGAGTGGTATCGCGGTACCGCGGATGCCGTCTACCAGAACCTGGATATCATTCGTACCCACGGGCCGGCACATGTATTGATACTGGGCGGCGATCATGTATACAAAATGGACTACGGCGAATTTCTCGCCGCGCACGACGAAACTCAATCCGACATGTCGGTGTGCTGCGTGGAAGTCACCTGTGAAGAAGCCGCCCACGCCCTTGGCGTGATGACCGTTGACGAAACCGGACGAGTCATTGCTTTTGACGAAAAGCCTGCCAAACCAAACTCCATCCCGGGCAAGCCCGGCTATTGCCTGGCATCGATGGGCAACTACGTGTTTAACACCGAATTTCTTTACGAACAGTTGATCCGGGACGCAGACTCGCCTGGAACCGACTATGATTTTGGTCGGAATATCATTCCGCGAATTATCAACGACTACCGGGTCTTCGCCTACCCGTTTCGCGACCTGTCGACCGGCGAGCAGGCCTACTGGCGCGACGTTGGCACCATTGACGCGTATTGGGAAGCGAATATGGAATTGGTGTCAGTGTCGCCGCAGTTAAACCTGTATGACGAAGTCTGGCCAATTCGCACCCACCAGTGGCAATCGCCGCCGGCGAAATTTGTGTTTGATGACGACGACCGCCGGGGTTCGGCGACGAATTCAATGGTCTCCGGCGGCTGCGTAATATCCGGCGGGACCCTGCATGGCTCGCTGATGTTTTCGCGCTCACGAATTGAAGCACGCAGCACCGTTCTCGATAGCGTCATCCTGCCGGACGTGGTCGTCGGTGAGAAATGTCGAATAAAGCGAGCCGTTATCGACCGTGGTGCGGTTATCAAACCGGGGACCGTAATCGGCGAGGATGCGGAAGATGATCGCAAGCGCGGCTTTCGCGTTACTGCCGGCGGCCTGACGCTGGTCACGCCCGAGATGCTGGGCCAGCATCTGCACTACACGCGCTGATCGCGGCGCACAGCAAGACCATCGACGGAGTGCCGCATGTTAAGCCGTGAAACCATCTCAGCCCTGAATGCAGGGCAACACGGCGACCCGTTCGCGGTGCTGGGACCGCACCAGGAAAATGGGCGGCGGGTCCTGCGCACTATCAGCCCTTACACGCGCAAAATCAGCATCCTCAACGCGTCGGGGGAGACTATCGGCGAACTGAGCAAGCTCAGGAAGAGTGACGTCTTCGAAGGCGAACTGCCGCCACGAATTCGCAGCTACCGTCTGCTGAAGACATTCGATAACGGCGACGAGGCCTGTGTCGAAGATCCGTACCGCTTCCCGCCGACGCTGGGCGACCTGGACCTGCACCTGCTCGGCGAAGGGTCCGATCAACGCGTTTACGAAAAACTCGGCGCTCATAGCATCAAGGTCGCCGGCGTGAGCGGCACGCGTTTCGCAGTATGGGCGCCGAACGCCAGCCGGGTCAGCGTCGTTGGCGACTTTAACAACTGGGATGGCCGCTGCCACGTCATGCGCCTGCATCGCGCGATCGGCATCTGGGAAATCTTTATTCCCGCCGCAATGACCGGCATGCATTACAAATTCGAGTTGACGGATCGTGAGGGTCGACTCCTGCCATTGAAAGCGGATCCTTACGGCAACGCGTTCGAGTCACCGCCTGGAAATGCGGCAATTATTTATGACAGCAACTACGAGTGGCAGGACGATGGGTGGATGGCACACCGCGACTCCGCGCCACGACTGGACCAGCCCGTGTCCATCTACGAGGTGCATGCAGGCTCCTGGCGACGTAACGCGCACGGAGGCTTTCTCGGTTGGCGACAATTGGCGGATGAACTCATTGAGTACGTGGATCGACTGGGCTTTACTCACATTGAGTTGCTGCCGGTTAATGAGCACCCTTTCGACGGGTCCTGGGGATACCAGCCGATTGGCATGTTTGCACCGACGCATCGCTTCGGCTCGCCGGATGACTTCCGCTATTTCGTTGATCGCTGCCATGCCGCAGGTATTGGCGTCATCATCGACTGGGTGCCCGCGCACTTTCCAAAAGACGAACACGGCCTCCGGCAATTCGACGGCACAGCACTTTACGAACATGAAGACCCTCGCAAAGGCGAGCACGCGGACTGGGGCACGTTGATCTTCAACTTTGGTCGTCGGGAAGTCATGAATTACCTGATTGGCAGCGCGCTGTACTGGGTCCGCGAGTTTCACATAGACGGGCTGCGGGTCGACGCTGTCGCATCAATGTTGTATCTCGACTACTCCCGCGAAGAAGGCGAATGGTTGCCCAACAAGCATGGCGGCAGAGAAAACCTCGAAGCTGTTGAATTCCTGCAACGCCTGAATATTGAAATCCACGCGGCCGGCGCTGAATCCTTTGCCGAGGAATCGACCTCGTGGCCCGGCGTCTCGCGCCCTGTGGACGCGGGTGGCCTGGGATTTACTTACAAATGGAACATGGGCTGGATGAACGACACTCTGGCCTATATGAAAGAAGACCCGCTGCACCGCCGCTACCACCACGACAAGATGACGTTCGGCCTCGTCTATGCGTTCAGCGAAAACTTTGTACTGCCGTTGTCGCACGACGAAGTGGTGCACGGCAAGGGCTCACTGATGGGCCGAATGCCGGGCGACAATTGGCAAAAATTTGCGAATCTGCGCGCTTATTTTGCACTCATGTACGCCCATCCGGGTAAGAAATTGCTCTTCATGGGTGCGGAGTTGGCGCAGTGGCACGAATGGAGTCACGACGGTGCACTCGACTGGGCTTTGCTCGAACACGGCACGCACGCAGGGGTACAACACCTCGTTGCCGACCTGAATCGAATCTACCGGACCACACCCGCTTTATTTGAGCAGGATTTCACCGCAGCCGGATTTCAGTGGTTGAAGATTGACGACCGCGACAACAGCGTGTTCGCCTGGCGCCGCATCGACAAGCACGGGGATGAATTGATATGCATCGCGAATATGACCCCGGTTATTCGCGAAAATTATCGGCTCGGCGTGCCTCACGAGCACGAGTATGTCGAGATCCTGAATACCGACAGCGAATACTATGGCGGCAGCAACCAGGGCAACATGGAATTGGTTGCTTTCAGCGCGGGTCAGGATGGTTTTCCGGCCGCTATCGAGCTGACGCTGCCGCCACTGGCAACAATTTACCTGGGACGTAACCAGAAACAGGAACGGAGTAGTTAATGAGCGCGAAGCAAGAAAAGGACGTCGTCGGCAACGAGATCAAGTTATTGCAGGGACCCACTCTGCCAATGACGGCCGACGCCATACTGGAGGATTTCACCCATTATTTTGGCCGCATGCTCGGCCGCCGAACCATCCAGACGCGGACGCCGTTCCTGTACCAGTCTGTGGTCTATGCGGTTCGCGACCGGCTGATGGAACGCTGGAGTAAGACGCGCACGGCAAAACTGCGCGACAACAACCGGCGCGTTTCGTACCTGTCGCTTGAATTCCTCATGGGCCGGCTGTTGCGCAATGCCTTGCTGAATCTCGACATCGAAAGCGAGACCAACGAAGCGCTTTCGCGCCTCGGCCTGCAACTCGAAGACGTCTACGACCGCGAACACGACGCGGGGTTGGGTAATGGCGGACTGGGCCGGCTTGCCGCCTGCTTTCTGGACAGCTGTGCCACCCTGTCATTGCCGGTAACGGGGTACGGCATTCGTTACCACTACGGGATGTTCCATCAACGTATCCAGGACGGCTACCAGGTCGAAGAGCCGGACACCTGGTTACGCGCCGGCTTCCCGTGGGAAATTGAACGCCTGGATTATGCGCAGACCATCCAGTTTGGCGGGCGCACCGTGATACGCACGGACAGCCAGGGACGCAATCACCATGTGTGGACCGAGACAAACACCGTGCTGGCCATTCCCTTCGATGTACCGATACCCGGCTACCACAACGACATAGTGAATACGCTGCGCTTGTGGTCCGCGTCGGCAACTGACGAGTTTGATCTCGAAGAGTTCAATGCCGGCAGTTACGTCGACGCGGTCGCCGCCAAGAACGCTGCCGAAAATATCACAATGGTGTTGTACCCCAATGCCGACACGGAAAGCGGCCAGGAATTGCGCTTGCGCCAGCAATACTTTCTCGCTTCTGCAAGCCTGCAGGACATCATGCGCGACTGGGTGTCGCAAAACGGCGATGACTTCAGCAAGTTCGCGGAGAAAAATTGTTTCCAGCTCAATGACACCCACCCGGCCATTGCCGTGGCCGAGCTTATGCGCCTGTTGATTGACGTCTACGGCCTCGAGTGGGACGAGGCATGGAATATCACTCGGGGAACAATGGCGTATACCAACCACACGCTGTTGCCCGAAGCGCTCGAACAATGGCCGGTAGCCATGTTTCGTCGATTGTTGCCGCGCCCACTCGATATCATCTACGAGATCAATGCGCGATTTATTGCCGAGATCGGCCAACGCTGGCCCGGTGACACTGATCGCATTGCGCGCATGTCATTAATCGCCGAAGGCAGCGAACCGATGGTCCGTATGGCCCACCTGGCGATCGTTGGCAGTTACTCGGTGAACGGTGTGGCCGCGTTACATTCCGAGCTGCTGGTCAAGGGCTTGTTTAAGGATTTTGCGGAAATGTGGCCGGAAAAATTCAACAGCAAAACCAATGGTGTAACCCAGCGGCGCTGGCTGGCCGCCTGCAATCCCGCTTTGGCAGAATTGATAACGTCCAAAATCGGGGACGAATGGGTTACAGACCTGACGCAGCTTGAACAATTGAAACCGCTCGCCGACGACGACGACTTCCAGCATCAGTGGCGCGCCGCGCACCAGGGCAACAAGCTGCGGCTGGCGCAGGCAATCGAGCAAAAGACGTCCATTCCGATCTCGCAGAAAATGCTCTTCGACGTGCAGGTCAAACGGATACACGAGTACAAGCGGCAGCTGCTGAATCTGTTGCACGCAATTCACCTCTACGACTGTCATCGTCGCGGCGACGGCGACGATCTCGTGCCGCGTGCCATCATTATCGGCGGCAAAGCAGCGCCGGGCTACGTCATGGCCAAGGGGATCATCAAGTGCATCAATAATGTGGCCAGGGTTATCAACTCCGACCCATTGCTCGAGGATAAACTGCGCCTCGTGTTTTATCCGGATTACAACGTCACGGCGATGGAAATGATTTGTCCGGCGGCAGATCTTTCCGAGCAAATTTCAACGGCTGGCAAGGAAGCATCAGGCACCGGCAACATGAAATTCATGATGAACGGCGCCATCACGATCGGCACGCTGGACGGGGCTAACGTCGAGATTCGCGAAGCTGTAGGAGAGGAAAACTTCTTCCTGTTCGGCCTTACAGTCGACGAAATTGAAGCATTGCGGGGACAGTATGATCCGTCGTCAATCATCAAGAACGACCCGGACTTCCAGCGCGTGATGGAGCTTATCGAGGGTGGGCACTTCAATCGCTTCGAGCCCGGGATCTTCGACGATGTCGTACGCTCGATCCGCGAACCGTCGGACGCGTGGATGACCGCCGCTGACTTTCGGAGCTTTGTCGATGCACAGGCGCAGGTCAACGAATTGTATAAGGACTACGCAGCCTGGACGCGGATGAGCATCCTCAACAGCGCTGCCTCCGGCATCTTTTCGACGGACCGGACCATGCGCGACTACAACGAGGATATCTGGCAGCTGGAGCCCATCTCGCTCGACTGATGGAAATTACCCCAGGATATACGGATCGCTGCGGGGCAACGCCCGACAGCGACGGCACCAATTTCGCGCTGTGGAGCAGCGTCGCCGAACGCGTCGAGTTGTGCCTGTTTGACGAACGACGTAACCAGGTCTCGCTCGACATGAAGCACGGGGACGATGGCGTATGGCACGGCTTTGTGCCGCACTGCAAAGTCGGTCAGCGTTACGGTTTCCGCGTGCACGGGCCGTGGCAGCCGGAACAGGGCTCGCGCTGCAACCCGTCAAAGGTCCTGCTCGACCCGTACGCTTTGATGCTGGACGGCGAATTCGACTGGACCGGGCACGTCTTCGACTATCAGCGCCGAAAAGACGGCTCACTGATAGCCTGCACGCGTGATAACTCTTTGGCGGTACCACTATCCGTGGTCCGCGAAAGTAATGACCGTCCTGCTTCGCATCGACATATTCCATGGGATGAGACCATCGTCTACGAGTGCAACCTGCGTGGATACACGATGCGACATCCCGCTGTGCCAGAGCAGGATCGTGGGCGCTTTGCGGGCATGCGAAACCGGGACGTACTGGAGTACATCAAAGCCCTCGGCGTCACCTCAGTTGAGCTGATGCCATTGCTCGCGTTTATCGACGAGCACCATCTGTTCCGGAAGGGCCTGCGGAATTACTGGGGATACAATACCGTCAGTTTCTTCGCGCCCATGCAGCGCTATGGCGCGGCCGATCCTGTATCCGGGCTGCGGGAAATGATCGACGCCATCCACGACGCCGGCCTGGAAGTCCTGCTAGACGTCGCGTACAACCATACCGGCGAAGGCGATGGCTCCGGCCCAACGGTCGGTTTTCGCGGTATCGATAATCTCGCCTACTACCGTACTGAACCTGACAATCCCGGTCGATACATTAACGATACGGGGTGCGGCAATACCATTAATGCCGACCATCCGCGCGTGCAAACACTGATTCTCGACAGCTTGCAGTATCTGCATCGCGACATCGGCATCGACGGCTTTCGGTTCGACCTGGCGCCGATTCTCGGTCGTCATGCGGACGGCTTTTCGACAGCCCACCCATTGCTGACACGGATTAGTGGTGACCCCGCGCTGAGTACAGCGAAATTGATTGCCGAACCCTGGGACCCGGGCCCCGGCGGCTACCAGCTCGGCAACTTTCCGCATCGCTGGGGCGAATGGAATGACAGCTTTCGCGACACGGTGCGCCGTTTCTGGCGCGGTGATGAGAATCAAAGCGGCGACCTCGCCAAGCGAATACACGGCTCATCGGATATCTTCGAGGCACGCGGCCGCCCACCGTCCACGAGCATCAACAAGATCACCGCACACGACGGTTTCACGCTGGCTGATGTTGTCAGTTACGGACAGCGGCACAACGAAGCGAATGGCGAGAAAAATCGCGACGGCCACGCCCATAATTTCAGCTGCAATTACGGGATCGAAGGCCCGACTGATGACAAATCGATCAATTCGCTGCGACGTCGCCAACGCCTGAACATGCTTGCAACCCTGTTGTTCTCCCAGGGAACGCCGATGCTTCTGGCAGGCGACGAGCTGGGGCAGTCACAAGGCGGCAACAACAATGCGTATGCACAGGACAATGAGATTGCCTGGATTGACTGGTCGAACGACGATGCCGATCCGGCATTCGTGGATACCGTTCGACGCATGATCGCGCTGCGGCGAAGCAACTCCCAGCTGCGAATGCCCGACTATGTGCACGAAGCACAGGATGCCGGGGTCACCGATACCCGATTTCAATGGTTTGATGAACACGCCAAACCTCTGGTCGGTGCTGGCTGGACAAATCGCCGGGCATTCTCCGTGGTCGTTGCCGATAGCGACGGGGCCTGCCTGCTCGCCATAAACTCGGGCGAACACGCTATCGACCTGCAATTGCCAGCGTCGAAGCAG
>Ga0102946_1000475_pt1 | contig 13997 bp, 13 predicted proteins | sample SalPon2A_A_D1_MG_FD_78209 | JGI IMG/M metagenome (GOLD analysis project Ga0102946, IMG submission 78209) | Soil microbial communities from South San Francisco under conditions of wetland restoration - Salt Pond MetaG R2A_A_D1_MG | ecosystem: Environmental > Terrestrial > Soil > Wetlands | place... | reverse complement strand
GGTGTTTGCTGGTTGGGCTGACTTTGATGCGCCGAGTGGACTGACGGATTTAGGGGCGATCGGACAGGACGTCCGATCGAGGCCGCCCAAATCAGGATGATTTGTGAGGCCGGTCCCGTCAAAATCCGACGGTCCGCGAGGGCAGTCACGGACGCAGTCCGGGACCGCGAAGCCAGGAAGCCCAACCAGCAAACACCCGCCGGGTCCCCTGCTCACGAAGGAACGACCATCTTTAAGTGAAAAATATAGCCTCAGTGATAACCCAGACAATGTAAACAACATTTCTGGAACTCACAGCTAGTCGTTATGCCGTTCACTGGGTTTGGGCCCGGGCGGCAGCTTTTCTACCGGTGTTTGCGCTTCAGTGACATCGCGCGCCTTATCGTGTAAATGCGGTTCTTTTGTCGGAAACCACTCAGGGATACTTTCATCGTCTTCCCAACTATAGCGCTTGACCGGTACCTTGTCCCAACGCCGATAAACGATCGCCAATGCAACCCCGAGGATGGCCCCGCCAAGATGCAGTTCCCAGGACATATTCGGTCGTATTGGCAGCACACCCCAAATCATTGAACCGTATAGAAACCACACCATCACCGAGACAGCCACGGAGCGCATATCCAGGCGTAACAGGCCACTGATAAACACGTAAGCCAGCAGGCCGTAGACAAAACCACTGGCCCCGAAGTGCAGGTTATGACGGCCGATGATCCAGGCCAGCACGCCTGAACCAATCCATATCAGCGGAATCACCCGCAGCGAAGATTGCGGGTAAAGGTAGAGAATGGTCGTCAGGCTGATAATCAGCGGCAGCGAATTCGAAAACAGGTGCTCTGGACCTGAGTGCAGCAATGGCGCTGTCAGAACTCCAATCAGACCTTCCAGGTGTCCGGGCCGCAGACCAAATCGTGCCAGGCCCAAACCCATGACCGTATCAACGATCAAAATCACCCACAATAATGCGGTAAACCAGAGCGCGACTTTCAGCGCCAGTTTAAAGCTTCGTTGCGCTCTTGGTGACGTCGTGATGCGCGAATCTGGTTTACCGAGGTGCATAAGCAGCGGCTAACGTAATTCTTCGGGCAATGCCGAGGCGATGACTTCACGGCTTTGCTTGATCAGTTCGCGGATGGTTTCTGCATCTTCTGCGCCATCAACCTCGATAGCAGGATGGATGACCATGCGAATCCTGCCGGGAAAAACGAATATGGACTTTGGCTTTTGAATGTCACGGGTACCGATGATCGTTACCGGCAATATCGGCAGTTTTTGAGAGGTTGCAACACGAAATGCCCCTTTTTTAAAAGGGCGCAGCTTGCCGGTCATACTGCGAGTCCCCTCCGGAAAAAACAAAACACCCACACCATCCCCGACGCTCTCCAGCGCGTCCCTGACAGCCTTGCGTGCCTGTTCCGGGTTGCTGCGATCGACAAATATATGGCCGGCCTTTTCACAACCGATACCGACCCCCGGAGCCTTACGCAATTCAGCTTTCAGGACCCATTTCAAATCGAGCTTCAGGTAACCATAGACAAGGAAAATGTCGTACTGGCTCTGGTGGTTGCATACGACCACGTAGGACTTGTTTGAATCTGCGTTTTCAGCTCCCTCGACCGTCACCAGGACAGGTGTTATCCAGCAGATCAGCTTTGCCCAGTTGGAGGCAACGTAACGACTGGCAATACGGGGACTTGCGATTATCGCTACCATCGTGGTCAGCCAGCCTGCGATAAAGGTTAACAACAGACCCAGGGGTATCAACACCAGGAAGGTATAAAATTGATAAAACCAAAAGGCGATGCGTTTCATGCGCGCTAAAACCCTTTAAAAGAAACGATCGTAACGACAGCTTGGGATAGTTTCAAATTCGTGACCAAAAACTTAGCCGAATTGAAAAATGGGGGTGCATCAATTGCACCCCCATTATGCTGATACCTGTTATCAGGAGCGATCAGGCTGCCTTGTCATTGCCTTTGGCATCGGGCTTATCGCCGGCGTTCTTTTCAATATCCAGAAGCCGTGACGCTGATTGGCCGATCTTGATGGTGCGTGGCTTCATGGCCTCGGGGATTTCGCGTTCAAGATCAATATGCAGCAAGCCATTTTCAAGACTCGCACCAATCACGTTGACGTGATCTGCAAGGTTAAAACGGCGCTCAAAAGCCCGGGTTGCGATACCACGGTGCAGGAATTCACCCTGCTCTTCGGTCTCTTCGCCACGGTTGCCGGTAACAAGCAGTCGGTTTTGTTCAGATGTAATACTGATATCGTCATCGGAAAAACCGGCCACTGCCATCGTGATGCGATAGTGGTCTTCACTTGTCACACAAATATTGTAGGGAGGGTAGCTATTACCCTGGTCCTGGCGAGTTGCTGAACTCATTAATGAGGCCAGGCGGTCAAATCCAACGGAAGTTCTGTAAAGCGGTGAAAAATCAAAAGTAGTCATTTCATTATTCTCCTAAAGAAGCAATAAAGTCTAAAAAATACTTCCACCTGTATGGGTCGGAAGCTGCTTGTGGCCCCCGAAGGCTGCCACTTTACTCAACATGGGGACGCTCTTTTTTGGCTTCAAGTCAGACCATGAGAAATTGTTTGAAAATACTGAAACCGCAGATCTGACCTGCAAACAAATAACTGTCGGCGCAGGTACTACTCTTCGCCCGGGTAAAAAATATTGATAACCTCAAAACTGACCCGCTCTTCCGGCAAGTCCACTTCAACGCTGTCGCCAATCCGCTTACCCAGCAGCGCGCGCGCCACCGGGGAGTCAATCGAAATAAAGCCCTTTTGACTATCGGTTTCGTCTACACCAACAATCCGGTAGGTCACAGCGCCCTCAATTGACGTAATCAGCGAGACTTCTGCGCCGAAACGGATAACCGTTGTATCTGAAGGGGGACGGTCGACAATTTGCATGATATCGATGCGTTTACTCAAATAACGGAGACGGCGATCGATTTCACCGAGCTGCTTTTTCCGGTAGGTGTACTCCGCGTTTTCTGAGCGGTCACCCTCCGCTGCTGCCGCCGCCAGGGCCTTGACCACTTCGGGCCGCAATTTGCGCCATAGGTACTGCGCCTCTTCACGCAAACGCCCCGCCCCAGCTGCCGTGATATATGGACTTCCCGGTTTTTCAGGTGGACGCCACCTTCCCATAAATATTCCTTAGATTTACACCAACTTTCGACACCTGCAATAGATGCGCTAAAGGTATATAGTAGCCTCATTTTCCCATCTCCTTTAAAGGATTTTTGTCATGAATTACAAGTTAAGCATCACTCTGGCCGTCCTGATTGGTCTTTATGGTTGCCAACAGGAATCAGAGCAGGCCACTGCCAACCCACAGGCAAAGCAGGAAACAGCGCCGGTTGCCGAAACAGTGGCAGCGGCAGAAATGGAGCTCACAAGTGGAATCGACCAGTCCGCATTCAGCGATACCGTTCGGCCACAGGATGATTTCTTTGATTACGTCAATGGCAACTGGGTTGCCAACACCGAAATGCCGGCAGACCGGGCTCGCTGGGGCACATTTGACGAACTCAGGGAACAGGCTGACAAAGACATCCGTACACTGGTCGAGGAAGTCAGCGCCATAGAGGGTGTAGAGCAAGGCACCCCCACCCAGAAAATCCGGGATTTTTATAATTCCTACATGGATATTGAAACCGCCACGCAGCTTGGCGCCAAAGCCATTGCACCGGAACTGGCTGAAATTGAGGCAGCGACGTCACTTGATGATATTTTCAGGTTATTCAGCACACTCGGTGTTTACGGCGTCACATCCCCGATCGGCGGATATATTTTCTCCGATGAGAAAGACCCGGACACCAATGTTGTCTACCTGGCACAATCCGGTCTGACCATGCCTGACCGTGATTACTACCTGAAGGATGACGAGCAGTTTGTTAAAGCCCGTCAGCTGTATCTGGATTATGTCGCCAATGTCTTCACGCAGGCGGGTATCGATAACGGCGCCGAACGTGCAGAAAACCTGCTGGCACTGGAAACCAGGCTGGCCGAGGTTCAGTGGACCAAGGAAGAAAACCGGGATCCGGTCAAGGGTTATAACCCCAAGACCCTCGAAGAACTGAAAGAGCTGGCACCGAAAATCAACTGGGAACTCAATTTTGAAGCGGCTGGCCTGCCCGCCCGCGATCGTTATATCGTGTCCCAACCCAGTTTCTTTGCAGCCGCAGATGACATCATTGCTGAAACGGCCTTGAATCTTTGGAAAGATTACCTGGCATTCCAGACACTGAGTAATTTTTCACCGGTGTTGGGTGAAGATTATTTCAATCTCTGGTTTGGCTTTTTCCGTGAAGGCCTCTCCGGTGTGGCCGAACCCCGCCCGCAGTGGAAGCGCGCGGTGGAGTCGATCAATGGAAATATGGGAGAGTTACTTGGCCAGTTGTATGTGGACCGGCATTTCCAGCCTGAAGCCAAGGAACGTATGGATACCATGATCCAGAACCTGATCAAGGCGTACGAGAAATCCATCAACGAACTTGACTGGATGAGCGAGGACACCAAGCAGCAGGCCTTGGTGAAATTATCCAAGTTCAGACCAAAAATCGGCTATCCCGATGAATGGCGTGATTACTCGAAAATGGAAATAACCGCGGGTGATCTTGTCGGAAATATAAAGAGCACCTCTGAGTTCGAGTATAACCGCAACCTCAACAAGCTGGATGCCCCGGTCGACAAAAATGAGTGGTTTATGAACCCCCAGACCGTCAACGCCTACTACAACCCGGTCTGGAATGAAATTGTATTTCCAGCTTCTATCCTGCAACCACCGTTTTTTGACGTAAACGCAGATGACGCCGTGAATTATGGTGGAATCGGTGCTGTCATCGGTCACGAAATCGGTCATGGTTTCGATGATTCGGGCCGGCAATATGATGGTGATGGAAACCTCAGTGACTGGTGGACCGAAGAGGACGCCGAAAAATTTGATGTACGCAAAAATGCATTGGCAGCCCAGTATGATGGCTACGTTGTTATTGACGGGTTGACCATCAATGGCCAGTTCACCTCCGGCGAAAATATCGGTGATCTCGGTGGCCTCAGTATTGCCCACCTGGCATACAAGATGTCGCTGGATGGCAAGGAAGCCCCTGTGATAGACGGCCTGACCGGGGATCAGCGTTTTTTCCTTGGCTGGGCGCAAGTGTGGCGTACCAAGGCCCGCGAGCAGGAGGCTAAGAAACGCTTGACCACTGACCCGCATTCACCGCCAAAATTCCGTGCCAACGGCGCACCTGTGAATATTCCGGCGTTTTACGAAGCTTTTGATGTAAAAGAAGGTGACGGAATGTACCTGGCACCCGAAGACCGGGTCAAAATCTGGTAAAGGCTTCACGTTATGAGTCAACGGAAACGGCCGCACATAAGCGGCCGTTTTCTTATGCTTTGCTAAGATTGGAAATTATATGCACATCTTTGCGACCATTTTGGCGACACCGGCGTCCTAATAGGCGATGAAGGGATCAGGCTTCGACATGGAACTCGACGAGTTGACACTCGCTGGCGCTAAGCGTGGAGATATGCGTGCCTGTGAAAAAATCTATCGCATGTATCACAAAAAGGCATTCACCGTGGCGATTCGGATCTGCAACAACCGGGAATTGGCACAGGATGTAACCCAGGAGGCATTTATCAACGCCTTTAAACGAATCAGGCAGTACCGGGGTGACTCGCCCTTTTGGGGCTGGTTACGCAGGGTTGTCGTCAACCATACGATTAGCGCGCTGCGCAAACTGCCACGGTTTGATGCGGTTGAACTGGAAGATTACATGTGCCCCGGTAACGGTGACCAGGACAGCCTGGGTCAATGCATGGATCTCGAACAGGCACTGACACAACTGAGCAGTGAAGACCGGATGGTGGTCTGGTTACATGATGTTGAAGGATACAAGCATCGCGAGATTGGCGAACTTGTGGGCAAAACCGAAAGTTATTCAAAAACACGCCTGAACCGGGCCCGTGCCAGGCTCAGGGAATTGATTTCGGCCGGCGAAACACACATTCAACAAACCGATGCTCCGAACCCACTATTGAATGCCACGAGCTAAGAGAAGGATATGAATACACCCGATCAATCAAAACATGGCAAATCTGATCCCCTGGGCCTGAGTAAACTTGGTGATATCGAGCCTGGATACGACGGCTGGGATCAGATCGAATCTGCACTGCTTACTCCTGGAAGCAAGCAATCCGCCCGGACCAGAAACGTGGCCTGGCTGGCAATGGCGGCAAGTCTTGTCCTGGTTATCAGCGTGGTGTTACTCAACATCGATAGACCCGGACCCGGTGCAGAAACTTCGCCGGAGCTTGCGACGTCTTTTGAAGCGCCCACGTCTGTAGAAGTGAAAGATAACGTAAATGCGCTGATTGGTCTGTCACAAAGCATGGAAGAACAGGTAGCGAAGTTGCGGCAGGAAACTGGCTCGATGCCGGCTGAATCCGCGATATACGTGGCAGAACTTGAAGACCTGATTGCACAGGTAGATTACGAGCTAAGCCAGACACCTGGTTCGATCGACCTTTGGGGGCAACGTGTCAACCTGATGCTGGACCTGGCCCAGATATACCAGCAGCAATGGGAAATTGATTACGGTCGCATTGCATCACTTTAATTGATTACGAGGCAACATTGATGAAAATTCGAAACACACTGAAGGTTCTTGCAACGGCACTGTTACTTGCTGCAGGAACCATGGCAAACGCGTCGGACGGAGCTGAACCCGAAACCGTGGCAGAAGAGGCAGAGTTGCAAAAGCAGCTTGAGGCCGAATACAAACAGGCCCTGTCTGAAGCCGACGAACAAAGACGCACAGCCGAACTTGCGGTTCAAAAGGCACGGCAGCAATTAGAAAGAGCAACCCGGCAAAGGGAGGCAGCAACAAAGCAGAGTGCTGAAGCCCGTGCACAACGCGAAGCCGAAATGATGGTAATGCGTGAGGAGCTAAGCGACACCCACCGGCAGCTTCAGGAAACCACGCGCGAGATCGCACGCGTCAATCGCGAAATCGCCCGTGCGACAGCCGATCGCCATTCCTCGCAATGGGTTGTCCGAACGTCGGAAACCCCCGTGATAGGTGTGATTCTTGGTAATGCCAATGACCGGGGCGTGGAAGTTCTTGGTGTCTCACCGGATGGACCATCCGACCAGGCGGGCCTGGAAAAAGGTGACGTGATCATAGCGGTTGGTGGGCGAGTGTTGACAGCGATAGAAGATGCAAGAGATGCAAGAGCAGGTCTGCGTATTGCCATGCAGGAAATCGAAGTCGATGAACCCCTGGTTGTTTCTGTAGAGCGCGAGGACAAGGTACTCGAGTTAACCGTGGTACCGGAAGTCCGTGAACCATTGAGCTGGCAGTCTGTCACCCGTTTCCCCACGGCTCCGAGGGCGCCCCGCGCAGTGAGCCCTTCGAGTTCACCCGAAGCACCACATGCCCCTGGAAACATCGTCACCATCGAGCGCATTGTTGTACCTGAAATCGACACGGTCCAGATGACCGAGCAAATAGAACAGATGCGGGCGCAGATTGAAAAACGCCGTGCCGCAGGGGAAGAAAATCGGGTTTCACCCGATACCGGTGAGTGGGAGTATGAGTTTTACGAAATGTCGGAACTTGGGGATTTTGCACTTCAGGATGCAAACATCTGGTTCGGGTTCTCGATGACACAGGGCTTGCAGCTTGCTGAAATTGACCCCGGACTGGGTGAGTATTTCAAGACGGACCGTGGCGTGCTGGTGCTAAAAGCCAGGGATGACAACGATCTGCAATTGAAATCAGGTGATGTGGTTTTACAGGTCGGTGATATCGAGGTCAACTCTCCTGCCGAGTTCATGCGTGCATTACGGAGCCTGCACTCGGGTGACGAGTTGGTCATGGACATCAAGCGCGGCCGAAAGGACCATACGCTAAAAATGGTGATGCCGGACAAGCAGACCAGTTTCATTCTGCCAAACAAAGACAACAGCTATACATTTACCATCACTTCTTCACGATAAAAGGCCGGGACCTGTACGCATCGTACAGGTCCTGAGCTATACTTCCGGTCCTGATTTTTGCAAGTTGACAGGATCATCGAAGAATTGAAAAGCGCGATTAACTGGTTTGAAATCCCCGTAGCCAATTTTGACAGGGCGCTGCGCTTCTACAGCGATATCTATGATATCGAATTACCTGCGCGCAACATGGGTCACCTGATGATGGTTTTTTTCCTGCATCTACCTGCATTCGATGAACTGATATAAACCATGTCGGCAAAACCTGATTCGATCAAATCTATCCTGTATGCCCTGTTTGCAAACCTGTCGATAGCCGTCGCCAAGTTTGCCGCGGCTTTCTGGACCGGGTCGGGCGCAATGATGGCAGAGGCCATTCACTCACTGGCGGACAGTTGCAATCAACTGTTACTTTTATTTGGAATGAAACAATCCCGGCGGGCACCAGACACCGATTATCCCCTGGGTTATGGAAAGAGCATTTATTTCTGGTCGTTTCTCGTCGCCGTAATCCTGTTCAGCCTCGGCGGCATGTTTTCAATCTATGAAGGCGTACACAAACTCTCACACCCCGAACCATTGACCTCACCGATGATAGCAATCGGTGTATTGATTTTTGCCATCATTGCCGAGTCGGTCTCCCTGTGGGGTTGCATGCAGGCCGTCGACAAGGAGCGCCGCGGCAGACGGCTCTCCAGGTGGTTCCAGGAAAGCAGGAGTAGCGAGTTGCTGGTGGTATTTGGTGAAGATATCGCCGCCCTGCTCGGCCTGGTCCTGGCACTGTTTGCAGTTCTCGCCGCCGCTGTCACGGGTAACCCGGTTTATGATGCCATCGGCACTGTGGCCATTGGGGCGCTGCTGGTTGTGATCGCTGTTCTGCTTGCTGTGGAGGTTAAAGACCTGTTAATTGGCCAGGGCGTCGAAAAATACGTGGACGGCAAAATGCGGAAGTTCCTCGAGGATCAGCCTGAAGTGGAACAACTCTATAACCTGCTGACTTTACAGTTGGGCCCCGATGTCATGGTGGCGGTAAAAGCCAGGATGCAGCTGACCGGTTCGGAAGCTGGTCTGCTAGAGGCGATCAACCACGTCGAGCGTAAATTCAGACAGGAATTCCCATCGGCCAAATGGCTGTTTTTTGAACCGGATACCAAAGATGAGTAAGTTCTGTGAATAATCCTAAAGTCGGTTTTGTCAGCCTGGGCTGCCCGAAGGCACTGGTTGATTCTGAACGCATATTAACCCAACTCCGTAACGATGGTTATGAAGTAGCACCCACCTATGACGGTGCCGACGTGGTGGTGGTCAATACCTGCGGTTTTATCGACAGTGCGCGAGCCGAATCGTTGAATGCCATCGGTGAGGCGCTGAATGAAAACGGCCGTGTCATCGTTACCGGTTGCATGGGGGTCAATGAAAAGGAAATTCGCGAAGTTCATCCCTCGGTTTTATCTGTCAGCGGTCCGCAGCAGTATGAGCAGGTGGTTGGTGCAGTACACCAATATGCACCTTTTGAAAAAGAACATGACCCCTTTGTTGACCTGGTTCCGTCGCAGGGCATCAAGTTGACACCAAGACATTACGCCTATCTGAAAATATCAGAAGGCTGCAACCACAAGTGTACCTTTTGCATTATCCCTTCGATGCGTGGAAAACTCGTCAGCAGACCGGCCGGCGACGTGCTGGGGGAAGCCGAGCGATTGGTCGATTCCGGAACAAAGGAATTACTGGTTATTTCACAGGACACCTCCGCTTATGGTGTCGACCTGAAATACAAGCTTGATTTCTGGGATGGCAGACCTGTCAAAAGCCGAATCACAGAGTTGTGCCGTGACCTGGGGAGCCTGGGTTCATGGGTGCGTTTGCATTATGTTTACCCTTACCCCCACGTCGACGAGTTGATACCGTTGATGGCCGAAGGCCTGGTTCTGCCCTACCTGGACATACCGCTACAGCACGGTAGTCCACGCATACTGAAACTGATGAAGCGACCGGCAGCGGCTGAGAATGCGCTGACACGAATCAGAAAATGGCGTGAAATTTGCCCCGATATTACTTTACGCAGCACGTTTATCGTTGGCTTTCCCGGTGAAACCGATGACGACTTCGAGCGTTTGCTGGATTTTATCAATGAGGCCCAGTTGGACCGGGTTGGTTGTTTTCAGTACTCACCGGTTAATGGCGCACGGGCCAATGAACTCCCTGATCCTGTAGCACCCGAGGTCATGGCCGAACGAGAACGGAGGTTTATGATGCTACAGGCCGAGATCAGCCGGCAACGCTTACAGGCAAAAGTCGGCAGTGTCCAGAAGGTACTGGTTGATGCCATTGATGAACAGGGTGCAATCGCCCGCAGTTCCGCAGATGCCCCGGAAATTGACGGCCAGGTATACATACTGGATGGACATGATCTGAAAATCGGTGAATATGCGAATGTTAGAATCACGGATTCCGATGATTACGACCTCAGCGGCGTTGTCAGTCCCTGATCAGATCCAGACACTTGTTTGCTGTTAGCCAAATAATCGAGAGAAACCTCCATCGGCGCAAAGCCGGTGGTCCGGTATTATGGATCAACCCGGAAAGAGATGATTGCTGGCGGAGTACCAGCACCTGTGTCTCTTCGCTACGGTTGTTCACCCAGGATTACGGTTCATACAGGTTTTTGCGAGCCGCGGGTGCAGATACTGAATTTTCGGCATTCCCACAGGCGGATCATGAAAAGTACGACTGGATAATCGTCAACCTGCCCCGTCAAAAAGCGCTTTTAAAGATGCTGCTGCACTGTGCATCTGCCTTGCTGGCAGACGATGGTGTGTTGTGGTTGGCGGGTGAGAACAAGGCCGGGATCAAATCGGCCGGCACAACGCTCAAGCTTTACTTTAAGCAGTGCAGAAAGCTGGATAACGCACGTCACTGTGGTCTGTACGAGGCTGGAGAGGTGTTGCAGGCAAACACCTTCCATCCGTCAGAGTATCGTGAACGTTGGGTTTTGAACCACGCAGAATCCGAACTCAATGTCATATCCTATCCCGGTGTATTCGCACACGGACGGCTGGACGAAGGTACCGGTTTACTACTGGACGAGCTTGCAAAGATGAAGCTGGCAGGTGACGTAATTGATTTTGCCTGTGGCGCGGGTGTGATCGGGGCAAGCATCGCTGCCCGGAATACAGATGCTTCCGTCACGATGCTCGACAGCAGTGCCCTCGCTGTTAAATCCTGTGAAGAGACATTGGAAATTAATAAGCTGAATTGTCACGTCCTAGCGTCGGATGGACTATCCGAAATCGACCGCCGCTTTGACCTGGTTGTGAGTAACCCGCCCATTCACGCAGGTGCTAAAACCGACAACCAGCTTGGTATGCGTTTACTGGATTCGGTTCATACACATATCAGGCCGGGTGGTAAGCTGATCCTGGTTGCCAATATCCACCTGCCATATGAGAAGTGGCTTGGGTCCCGGTTTAAACGGGTACATGAACTGGCGACAAATCAGAATTTCAAGGTGATCACGGCGGGCTAAACATGCGTCTGTTATCATCCCTATGGACAGGAGGATTGGCCCGTGTGCGGAAAAGCTGCAGTCTCACATTTGAAATGGAAGGATGTCTATGCCTGGGCCAGCAGCCTGACGCCAACCGCAACCCTGCCACAGGACCCTGCCAGCAGAATCAATATTTCTCCTTCCCGGTTGCGGCGTCAATCCGAACCCGATTCAATGGTGTGGGAAACGCTTCCGGCTATCTACGCAGATAACGAATACGATTGCCCCACCGAGGCAGTCTGGCCATTTCTGCCATATTGGTCGCATGGCCAATTGCCCCGCAACAAGGCCGGAAAGCTGCTCTCGACGGCCAATGCCAGGTTACGGCGCGAGGGTGCCCCGTTTGCACCCTCCTACATGGGGGCGTGGTCAAAAGCCGCACGGGTGCTAATTCCTGTATCGTGGTTCTATGAATTCGACAGCCGGGTCAAACCCCAGATCCCTTACGCCGTTTTTCCGCTGCATGCACCTTTCTGGATGTTATGCGGGCTGGCCAGTTGGTTTAAATCATCAGACGGCTCAAGCAAAATGAGCATTAGCATTATTACAGTCGAACCAAATGATGTGTTGAAATCCGTCGGACATCATCGCTCGCCTGCCATTGCCAGGAATCCGGATGAAGCATTGAAATGGCTGAGAGCAACAAAACAGGAAGCTTTATCGCTTTTACGTCCGTTTCCTGAAGAAAGCATGGGGGTCGAGGCAGTGCCGATGGGAATCAAGATTCCGGGGAATGAACAAATTTCGCTACCCAGTTGCCTGGACCGCGACTGAATAAAAGCGAGAGTTTACTGACTTACCAACCCCAGGGTTTTCGCTTGGCGTTTGCAGTTGTCCGGGTCACTTTATATGTCCTTCCGGAAAGTGCAGTTTTTTCTTCTCTATAAGGCCAGCCAACCGGGGAGCCTTTAATGTTCCCGTCGTTGCTCGCATTGGTGTTCTTCTCGAGAAAGGCATCGAGGCCTGATGCCGTCTTCAGGTTTGCAGCCCTGGAACCATGTGGGCGAACACCATTATTGTTTCCTTTCCATCCCCAGGGTGTCGGTGTTTTATTTACTTTTTTAGAACGAAGGGTCCGTGTACGGGCACGCATGCCATTATCCTTTGCACTTGGAAGCATCGCCCGGTAAATCTCTCTTCCTATATCAGTTATCGCGTGATAAAGATAAAGAACGAGCACCGCCGCCGCTATGCAAGCTATGAATAATGATATGTAAAAAAACATGATACCCTCCCAGTTGCAAGCCAGGTGAAGACATTCAATGCCATCACCATGGTTTTGCATTACCAGCCAAACCGTACCTGGAGCGGATAATTATCGAAGCAATTCAGACTTTACAGTAACAATACGTCCCGTGCTGCCACTGTCTTCCCTGTCTGTTCCTGATCATCATTCGTGTATACCGATCAGGAAATACCATTCATGGCTTTACTACTTTGATTTGGATCAATCCCGCTTCCAAGTCAAAGCCCAAACCTGTCAGTTTTGTTTATTTACTTCTTGTAACAGCCAGCAAAACTTACATGTTCAATTTGAGTATAGCACAAGAAATACGCAGTTTTATTCGTGCTTTAAAAAATAGACTCAAAATGAAGTTAATTATTTCAGGGATTTAGATGGCCCTATCAGTCATGAAGCTTGATAAAGGCGACTAATTCAAGCATCAACTTGGCATCAAGTGCCCTGCCGAAATTCGTATTGGTACGCCTTCCCCATGCAGCGCCCTCTGGTGGTCCTTCCGGGTATTTGTCAGAGGGGTAGAACTGCTCACTCCAATGCGAGCCATTACGAATGCCAATTAAATACTCTTGCTTGTTTAGCGTGGCGATAATACCGCCGCCCGAAGCGCCATCAGTTGAGTCACAGTCATCCAGTAACTGACCTTCCCAGGCACCTCCACCCAAATCGCCGGGGTCACTTTCAACAACCTGGCAGTTCTTACTGTCGCTGATGACTCCGGTTGATAAGTCAAATGCCCGTAAGCCAAACTCCCCACCCGATTGATGGTAGCTATCCAGTTGCTCGAAAGCAAACCCCCGCGTTTGAATACTATGGCCGGGTCGGTAGTGCCTCCATGGCTTAGGTACGTAGATAAAAGCCCAGTCTCCCTCGCCAAAATCAGAACTACCGGTGGATTGCAGTGGATCAAAATCGCCCATTTTCACATTGGTGAGGTCAAGTTTTGCCCGGTACCCGGCAACATTCCAGCCCATGAAGTGGAACTTGCAACGCCGGAACAAACGCTGCTTCTCCAGATCATAAAGGACGTGTGCTGCACTTATCAGGATAGCGCCTTCCAGGTGGTCTGAAAATTCGCGCGTGTCAACCACCATCGCTGTACCCCGGATCTTCCCGTCACATTTGATGGTGCCTGCATTCAATTGATGGCTGCAAATTGAATCCATGTCACGCCAGTCACCGCGGATTGG
>Ga0102946_1000474_pt1 | contig 14018 bp, 14 predicted proteins | sample SalPon2A_A_D1_MG_FD_78209 | JGI IMG/M metagenome (GOLD analysis project Ga0102946, IMG submission 78209) | Soil microbial communities from South San Francisco under conditions of wetland restoration - Salt Pond MetaG R2A_A_D1_MG | ecosystem: Environmental > Terrestrial > Soil > Wetlands | place... | reverse complement strand
TTGAACATCGCAGAATCTTCGTTGCCGAGGCGATACCCTGCCGGACATGGCGAGGAACAGCCCGAAGCCCGAAGTACCGCCGTTGGACGACACCGACCGCGCCCTGGTGCGGTTGCTCGAGGCGGACGGTCGAACCTCGAACGCCACGCTGGCCCGTGAGGCAGGGATCGCGGAGTCCACGTGTCTGGTGCGAGTGCGCTCGTTGCGCGAACGTGGTGTCGTCCGCGGTATCCACGCCGACATCGACCCGCACGCCGTGGGTCGACCGGTCGAGGCCATGATCGCCGTCCGTTTCGGTGGCCACCGGCGCAGCCACTTCGAGCAGTTCCGCGACGAGGTGCCGACCCTGCCGGGGGTACGCGCGGCCTACCACGTGGCCGGGGCCAACGACTACTTCGTGCTCGTCGCGGCGGAGTCGGCCGACGCGCTGCGCGACTTCGTGCTGGACCACCTCACGAGCCGTCCCGGGGTGTTGCACGCCGAGAGTGCCCTGATCTTCGAGTCGCTGCGTGGGCAGGGCACGCTGACGTGATGGGCCGTCGTGATCGGCTCGACGCAGCAAGCCGCACCGAGGTCGACTCGCTGCAGGCTTGACCCTCACGCCGCGTGAGCGCTCATCGTGGAGTCATGATCGCCACGCGGGAACACCAGCACAGGCAAGGAATGCGGATGCTCACCGTGGGACAGGTAGCCAGCGAGCTCGGAGTCACAGTGCGCACGCTGCACCATTACGACGACGTCGGGCTGCTCAGGCCGTCGGAACGCAGCGTCGCCGGGTACCGGCTCTACACCGAGGCTGACCTGGTGCGGCTGCGCCACGTGGTCGCCTACCGACGGCTCGGCTTCGGGCTGGACGAGGTGGCCTCGGTGCTGGAGGCCGGCGCCGACCCGCTGAGCCACCTGCGGCGCCAACGCGAAGCGGTCAGTCAGCGGCTCAGCGAGCTCGGCTCGCTGGCCGACGCACTGGATCGAGCCATGGAGGCAGAGATGAACGGATACCAGATCACCCGGGAAGAGCAGCGCGAGATCTTCGGCGAGACCTTCAGCGACGAGTACGCCGACGAGGCGGAGCAGCGTTGGGGAGACACCGACGCCTGGGCACAGTCCGCGCAGCGCACGAAGCACTACAGCAAGGAGCAGTGGCAGCAGGTCAAAGACGAGACCGACGAGATCAACGACGCCTACGCGGCGTTGCTCACCTCCGGCGAGCCTGCGACCGGGGAGGCGGCCATGGACGTCGCCGAGCAGGCGCGCCAGCACATCACCACGTGGTTCTACGACTGCCCTCCGCGGATGCACGCGGACATCGCCCAGATGTATGTGGACGACCCGCGGTTCAGGGCCGGCTATGAGAACCACACCGAGGGTCTGGCTGTCTACGTCCGCGACGCGGTCCAGGCCAACGCCGAGCGGCAGGAGGGCTGACAGCCCCGTCCTTTACGCTGCGTACCCATGCCCCTCGTGCCCCCGCCGTCGCCCGAGGGGCATGGGTACGCCGGGACGTTCATCGCCTTCGAAGGAGGGGACGGCGCGGGCAAGTCCACCCAGCTGCGGCTGTTGGCCGACTGCCTCGTCGACGCGGGACACGATGTTGTTCCCACCCGCGAGCCGGGTGGGACACCGGTGGGCGCGGCGATCCGCGAGGTGCTCCTGCACGGCGAGCATGTCGACCCGCGGGCCGAGGCGCTGCTGTTCGCTGCTGACCGGGCGCATCACGTCGCCACCGTGGTGCGCCCCGCGCTCGAGCGGGGAGCAGTCGTGCTGTGCGACCGGTACGTGGACTCCTCCGTGGCTTACCAGGGCGTGGCGCGCGACCTCGACGCCAGCGACATTCGCTCCCTGTCGATGTGGGCCACCGGCACGCTGTGGCCGGACCTGACGGTACTGCTCGACGTGGACCCGGCCCGTGGCCACTCCCGACGCGACGGCGAGGCCGATCGCATGGAAGCCGAGGACGAGGTCTTTCACGAGCACGTTCGGCAGGCGTTCTTGGACCTGGCGGCAGCCCACCCGGGGAGGTACATGACGGTCGACGCCGCCGGCGCCGCCGAGTCGGTCCACAAGATCGTGCGCGCCCGCACCGTCGACCTGCTGGGACTGCACGAGGGCGGCGGGCCGTGAGCGTCTTCGACGAGCTGGTGGGCCAGGAGCGAGTGCGCGCGGTGCTGACCTCGGCGGTCGCACGACCTGAGTCGATGACGCACTCCTGGCTGTTCACCGGGCCGCCGGGTTCTGGTCGCTCGATCGCCGCACGCGCCTTCGCCGCGGCGCTGCAGTGCCAAGACCGGGAGAACCCCGGGTGCGGGGTCTGTCCGCCCTGCCACACCACGATGGTCGGCAGCCACCCGGACGTCACCGTGGTGGCGACGTCGGAGACCTTCATCCGCGTGGAGCGCGCGCGGGAGCTGGCGCTGGCTGCGGCATCCCGCCCCGTGTCCGGGCGCTGGCGGATCCTGGTGGTCGAGGACGCGGACCGGCTGAACGAGCAGGCCGCGGACGCGTTGTTGAAGACCCTGGAGGAGCCACCTCCGCGCACCGTATGGCTGCTCTGTGCTCCCACGTTGGATGACCTCATCGTGACCGTCCGCAGCCGGTGTCGCCATCTGAGGCTGGGCACGCCGGCGCTGGACGCGGTGGCCGAGCTGTTGGTCCGGCGCGACGGGATCGAGCCGTCGATGGCGCACTACGCGGCGCGGGCGGCGCAGAGCCACGTAGGGGTGGCCAAGCGCTTGGCCACGGACGAGGCGGCGCGCTCCCGCCGCCGTTGGGTCACCGGTATACCGATGACCCTGACCGGAGTGGGCCAGGCGCTGGCGGCCGCCGCCTCGGTGGTGCAGGAAGCGGCCACAGCGGCGGAGGCGGTCACCGGAGAGGACGCCGCTCAGGCGCGCGCTGAGGTGCTGCGCCAGCTAGGCGCGGACCCGGCCGCGCGCACCCAGCCGCCAGCGGTGAGAGCCCACCTCAAGCAGGTCGAGGACGAGCAGAAGCGGGTGGCTCGTCGCCGCCAGCACGACAGCATCGACGCGGCGCTGACCGACCTGTCGTCGGTCTACCGCGACGCCCTGGTGCTGGGCTCCGGGGCCCACGTCGAGGCGGTCAACGCCAGCGAGCTGGACATGGTCCGCGACGTGGCCCGAAGCATGAGCCCCGAGGAGCTGCTTGGCGCCTTGGAGGCCATCGCTCTGGCCCGGGACCGGCTGGTGGCCAACGGCGCCCCCCTGTTGGTCATCGAGGCGATGATGGTGGCGTTGATTCTCCCCCGTGCTCCAATGGGTGCCCGAGCATAACCGGACGGAAGGACGGCGTGGTGACACGAGCTGCGGCAGCAGGCGAACGAGGCATGCTCGGAGGTCGTGTCGTGGCGCTGGCGACCCTGGTGGCGATGCTCGTCCTGTCGGCGTGCGACAGCGCGCCCAGCGCCGAGAGCCCTGACTCCGGCGAAGGCTCGAGCTCCAGCAACCAGGATTCCGGGTCCTCGGCGAGTCAGGATGGGCCAGGACCTCTCGAGGAGTTCTACTCCCAGGAGATCTCATGGAGCGACTGCGAGGGGGGCGAGTGTGGACGGCTCACGGTCCCCATCGACTACGAGAACCCGGGGGAGGGGTCGATCGAGCTTGCCGTGATCCGCGTCCCCGCGGAGGACGCCGACGCTCGACAGGGCAGCTTGCTGGTCAACCCCGGGGGGCCGGGCGCCTCGGGGGTGGACTACGCGCGGCAGTCGGAGCTGATCGTCTCGCCGACGGTCGCCGAGGTCTACGACATCATCGGCTTCGACCCTCGCGGCGTCGCGGAGTCCGCGCCCATCGTGTGCTTCGACGACGAGGAGATGGACGAGTTCGTGGGGGCCGACCCGAGCCCGGACGACGCGGCCGAGGAGGAGGCCAGTGATGAGCTCGTCGGCGAGTTCGTCAGCGCGTGCGAGGAAGCGGCTCCCGAGCTGCTCGGCCATGTGTCGACGGTGGAGGCCGCGAAGGACATGGACGTGCTGCGAGCGGTGTTGGGCGAGTCGACGATGGACTACCTCGGGAAGTCCTACGGTACGTTCCTCGGCACCACGTACGCCGAGCTTTTCCCGGACAGAGTCGGTCGGTTCGTGCTGGACGGGGCGATTGCTCCCGAGCTGACCGACCAGGAGCGCCGGCTGGACCAGGCCGAGGGGTTCGAGCAGGCGGCGCGCAGCTACGTCAGGGACTGTGTCGACAGCGGTGACTGCCCACTGGGCGGCGACGTCGACGCGGGACTGGAGCGGATAACCGAGTTCCTGGACGAGGTCGACGCCGATCCGCTCCCGGTGAGCGGGGACGCGAACACCGAGCTCACCGAGGGCTGGGCGTTTTACGCCATCGTGGCGGCGCTGTACAACGAGAGCGCGTGGAGCGTGCTGACGGAGGCGTTCGAACGCGCCTTCGAAGGCGACGGCAGCACCATGCAGGTCCTCGCGAACTTGTACGTCAACCGGGACGACGAGGGCAACTACGACGGAAACCTCTTTCAGGCGGTCTACGCAGTCAACTGCCTGGACGACCCGGAACAGGAAAGCGGGCAAGACGAAGAGGAGATGCTGGCCGAGGTCGAGAGGGCCGCTCCGAACTTCGCCCGCTACTTCGCCGGCGAAGGGACCTGCGCCGAGTGGCCCGAAGAGGCGACCCAGACTCTGGAGAGCTATGAGGCGGCCGGCGCCGCGCCCATCCTCGTCATCGGCACGACCGGAGACCCGGCCACCCCGTACGAGTGGGCCGAGACCCTGGCCGAGACGCTGGAGTCCGGTGTGCTGCTGACCTACGACGGCGAAGGCCACACCGCGTACGGCCGCTCGAACACGTGCATCGACGACACCGTGGACGCCTACCTGCTGGACGGGAAGGTGCCGCAGGACGGGAAGGAGTGCTGATTCGCCCCGCGCGCCGAGGGTCGGTTAGCCTGCCGTGGCGCCCTCGGCGCAAACGCCGCCTTAGCTCAGTCGGTAGAGCGATTCACTCGTAATGAATAGGTCAGCGGTTCGATTCCGCTAGGCGGCTCCACTTGGGGTCCGCAGCCCGCCGCGTCAGCGGCCCGAGTCCCCTGCGGCCAGCAGCGCGGCGAGGTCCTCCGGCCCCGAGAAGTGCACTGCCGTCCAGCCCTGCGCGCGGGCCGCGGCGACGTTGTCCTCCCCGTCATCGACGAAGAGCAGGCGTTCGGCCGCGCGGTCGAGGCGCTGTTGCACCTCCCGGTAGACCGCGGCGTCCGGCTTGTTCGCGCTCAGCCGGTCGCAGAAGAGCAGCTCGTCGAAGGGTGCGAAGGCTTCCGGGTGCCGTCGCACCAGCACCTCTTCCTCCAGCGGGCCATTGTTGGTGAACGCCACCATGTGCAGATCGTCCTGACGGGCGGTGAGCATGCTGAGCACCTCGGGGTCGACCGCGTAGCAGCTGCACCACGCGTGGTCCAGGTCAGCGTCCGTGCCGGTGTAGCCGGTCCGGTGCCTGATCTCCTGGCGCACGGCGGCAGCGTCCGGGTAGCGCCCGGCGTCACAGTCGTCAGTGAACCCCGAGGCCCAGAACATGGCGTCTACCAGCTGCGGAGGCATACCAAGGAGTTCGCCCAGCACCGGAAGACGCACATCGTGCTCGAACGTGAACAGCACGCCGGCGAGGTCGACGAGGAGGATGTCGTCATCCCGCATCCACCCAGGCTAGCCCTCAGGCTCGCAGTCGTCGTGCGGTCAGCAACGAGGCTGCGGCGAGCCCGTCCGTCGCCCGACGGTCGGCAGGTCGGGGTGACCGTCGGGCCCGGGTGTGGGGCGTGGTGGTCACAGGTGCCATCGCACGCCGTGGTCGGTGGTGGTGGCGGTGGGGTCGTGGTGGTGGACCAGGGTGTGGTGCCTCCTGCACAGGAGGGTGTCGTCACTGGGACGCCGTTCGTCAGGCAGGGTAGGTGACGACCTCGGTGGCCTTGACCCCGGCGTGCAAGGGCTTGCCCGCCACCAACCCCAGCTCGGCAACGGAGGCGGTGGTCACCTCCGCGGTCAATGCCACGGGGCCTTCGAGGCGCACACGCGCCCGCTGGCCGGCGATGGTGACGTCGCGGACCGTGGCCGGCCAGACGTTCCGGGTGGAACCGGCCGGTGGTGAGGTGTACAGGGCCACCGCGGCCGGGTCGATCGTGAGCCATACCTGGGTGCCGTCGCGGCTGTGGGCGGGATCCTCGGCAGTGACAACCGAACCCCCAGGCACCTCGACCTGGACCCGGTCACCGACGCGCATGCGGCCCGAAAGCAGGTTGACCCCCACGATGCCCGCGACGTAGGGGGTTCGGGGACGGGTGATGACGGCGGTCGGGCTGCCGTGCTGCACGACCTGGCCGTCCTCGAGGAACACCAGTTCGTCGGCGAGGGTGAGAGCGTCCAGCGGGTCGTGGGTGACCAGCACGGTGACACCGTCGAAGCCGCCGAGCCGATGGTGCAGCTCGGCCCGGGTGTGGCTGCGTGTCGCGGGGTCGAGGGCGGACAGCGGCTCGTCGAGCAGGAGCACGTCGGGGTCGGTGGCCAGGGCCCGGGCCAGAGCGACGCGCTGGGCCTGCCCCGTCGAGACCTCCCGGGGGGAGGATTCGGCGAGCGACCCGACGCCGACGCGTTCGAGCTCCTCGAGGGCGCGCGCGCGGGCCTGGCTTCGCGAAGCCCCACGCGAGCGTGGTCCGAAGGCCACATTGTCGGCCACGCTGAGGTGACCGAACAGCAGCGGGTCGGCCAGCACCAGCCCGACGTGCCGGTCTGCGGGGGACAGGTGCCACCCGGCATCCGGGTCGTCCCACCACGACGCAGCGCGATGCTCACGCCGGTGGACCACTTTCCCGCGCTGTGGGGGTAGCAGCCCCGCGAGGCTGCCCAGCAGGGTGGACTTGCCCGAGCCGTTCGGCCCGAGGACCGCGGTGACGCTCCCGGGCGGGGCGTGTAGACGCGCCTCGAGACCGAACGCTCCGCGTGACACCTGGACATGCGCGGTCAGGCCCGCTGCCGGCGCCTCGCTCACGTCAGCCACCGGGTCCGCAGAGCGCCCAGGACGACGAGGCAGACCGCGAGCATGAGGACGGACAGGGCCAGCGCCGCGTCCGGGTCCTGCTCCAGAGCCGCGAAGACCCCTAGGGGCACCGTCTGGGTGCGACCCGGGAAGTTGCCCGCGAAGGTGATGGTGGCCCCGAACTCACCCAGGGCTCTGGCCCACGCCAGTGCGGCTCCGGCGGCCATCCCGGGCCCCACCAGCGGGATGACGACGCGAGTGAAGGTCCGCAGCGGCGAGGCGCCCAGGGTGGCCGCGATGCCGTCGAGGCGCTGGTCCAGCCCTCGCATCGATCCTTCCACCGCGATGACGTAGAAGGGCAGCGCGACGAAGGTCTCGGCCACGATGACCGCCACCGTGGTGAACGGGATCGTGACCCCCAGCGTGTCGTCGAGGACGGCGCCGAACACCCCCTGGCGGCCCCACGCGGCCAGCAGCGCCACTCCGCCGACCACCGGCGGGAGCACGAGAGGCACCGTGACCAACGCTCGCAGCCACGGCACCGTGGGATGCGACCCCCGCGCCAGCACCCAGGCGAGCGGAGTTCCCAGCAGCATGACCACGACTAGGGTCACCGACGTGGTCAGAGCGGACAGCGCGAGAGCCTGCCGTGCGAGCGGCGTCGCGATGTCGCGGGGCAACCCCGCCCAGTCCACGCGGAGCAGCAGCGCCAGCAGCGGGAGGGCGAGCAGGGCGACGGCCGCCGCGGCGGGCACGAGAATCGGCCAGCGCCGACCGGCCTCGGGCTGCCGCGCTCGCCCGGGATCGGCGTCCCGCCGCAGCGCTCGCGGGCTCACGGAAGCCCGAACCCTGCCTCGCGCCACAGGGCGCGGCTGGAAGCGGACCGTAGCTCGGAGACCAGCTCGCCGCCGGCCACACTGCCGTTGACGCTGAAGGCGGGGTAGCGGTTGCGGACGTCCACATCGGCAGGCAGCTCGAGGACGGGCAGATCGGTGGTAGCGGCGTCGGTCACGTAGACCAGGGCCGCGTCCGCTTCCCCGGAGGTCACCTTCGACAGGGTGGCGCGGACGTCCGGCTCGTAGGAGGCCACGTTCACGGCGAGGTCGGCTCGCTCGAAGACCTGCTGCGCGGCCTGTCCACAGGGGACCTGCTCGGCGCACAGCACCACCGTGACGTCCTTGCGGGCGAGGTCCTCCAGTGCCTTCACCTCGCCCGGGTTCTCCCTCGCGAGCGTGACGGCCAGGGTGTTCGTCGCCACGATGCGGACCCGGCCGCGGTCCACCGACGAGTCGAGCCCGGTGAGGGGGGTCTCGCCGGCCAGCACCACGGCGTCAGCGGGCGCCCCGGCGTTCAGCTGCTGGACGATGGCCGACGACCCGGCATAGGAGACCTCGTAGTCGCGATCGGGATGCCGCTCCTCACTGGCGCGCACCAGCTCCGGCATGACACCGGCCAGCGACGCGGCCGCCAAGATCGTGACCGGCTCGGACTCGGCGGCCGTGCCCGTCACGGAGCAGGCGGCGACCGTGCTGGCCGTGACGGCGGTGGTGGCGGCCGCGGCGAGGGCCCGGGTCCGCGACATCGCCGGCGAGCGCTGTCTCACGGCGGCGTGCCGACGGTCACATGGGTGGCCTTGATGGAAGCCACGGCCACACTGCCCACCTGGAGGCCCATCTCCTCGACAGCCTCACGGCTGAGCAGGGAGACCAGGCGGAACGGGCCGGCCTGGATGTCCACCTGCGCCATCACGCTGTCGGTCAGCACCCGCGTGACGATGCCCCTCATCTGGTTGCGCGAGGAGCTCGAGCCCACGGTGCCGACAGGGGGCGCGGGGTGCAGCTCAGCCGCCAGGGCGGCGACGTCGACCCCTCGCACCGTCGTGGGACCTGGCCCCGCCGAGGCCGCCTCCAGCCGACCCGCGTCGATAGCCCGGCGCACGGTGTCGGAGGAGACCCCGAGCAGCTGCGCTGCCTCCGAAACCCGCATCTGCGTCATTTGGAGAACAATACAGACGCAAGTGCCGCCATCATCACGGCGGGTGTGCTGGCTATCCAGGGCCCCCGCGGGTCTCCAGGGGCTCGAGCGCAGGGCGCTTGGGCTGGACGTGGTCCCCTGAGGAGCGACCCTGGACCCGCCGCTGCACCCAGGGCCCGGCGTGCTCGCGGGCCCACTGCGCGTTGTCCCGCAGCATGTCCAGCCGGCCCGGTCGGGGCGGATGAGGCAGCGGCACGTGCCAGTCGGCGTCGGCCGGGTCGTGGCCCAGCGTCGCGTAGGCGGCGAGGGCGACCCTTCGGTGCCCCTCGGTCGACATGTGGATGCGGTCGTCGGCCCACATCCGCCAGTCCTTGAGGAAGTCGAACGACCATTGGTTCAACACATAGCATCCGTGCCGGCCGGCGATTTTCCAGATGTGCGCGGTGTACGTGGCCATCCGGCCGCGGAGGTGGTGGATGACGGGTGCCTCAGCGGGGTCGGACGGCGTGGCCAGCATCACGTCAGCACCGGTGGCCCGGACCGACATCACGGCCCGCTCCAGCTGCCCGGCGAGCGCGTCCAGGTCGGCGCGTGGGCGCAGGATGTCGTTGCCTCCCCCGACCAGGCTCACCAGGTCGGGGTCGAGGTCGACCGCAGCGGGGACCTGCTGCCCGGCGATGGCGTCCAGCTTGCGGCCGCGCACCGCGAGGTTGGCGTAGGCGAAGCCCTCGGCGTGCGAGGCCAGGAGGGAGGCCAGCCGGTCCGCCCACCCGATGTATCCGTCCACGGTCTCGGGGTCACGGTCGGACATGCCCTCGCTGAAGCTGTCGCCGACCGCGACGTAGCGCCTCCAGGTGCGAGCCTGGGGACGGATGCTGCCCGTGCGCTGGGGGGAGGGGACGGACATCACGTCGCCGACCTCGGTCACGGCAACCTCCAGTCGATCGGGGCGGCGCCCTGCGCCTGGAGCTGAGCGTTGGCCCGGCTGAACGGGGCCGAGCCGAAGAAGCCGTTGCGCGCCGACAGCGGTGAGGGATGGGCGCTCTGGACGGTGGGTACGTCGCCGAGGACGGGGGCCAGGCTTCGCGCGTCCCGGCCCCACAGGATCGCGACCAGCGGCCCGCCCCGCCGCACCAAGGCCTCGATCGCGGCGCCCGTCACGGTCTCCCAGCCACGGCCCCGGTGACTGGCCGGGGACCCGGCCCGCACGGTCAGGACTCGGTTGAGCAGCATCACTCCCTGCTCGGCCCAAGGGCTGAGGTCGCCGGTGGAGGGCCGAGACAGCCCTAGGTCGTCGGTCAGCTCGGTGAAGATGTTGGCCAGGCTCTTCGGGACCGGCCGGACCTCCGGCGCCACGGAGAAGCTCAGCCCGACCGCGTGGCCGGGCGTGGGATAGGGGTCCTGGCCGACGATGAGGACACGCACTTCGTCCATCGGCCGCTCGAACACGCGGAGCACCTGAGGGCCCGGTGGGAGATAGCCGCGGCCGGCCGCCACCTCATCCCGGAGGAAGCCGCCCAGACCCGCCACGGTGTCGGCGACGCCGACGAGCGCCTTCGCCCAGGACGGATGCACCAGCTCGCTCAACGGAGCCGGTGCGGTCGTCACCTGGTCCACTCTAGGTGTCCTGCATGACAGCTGCGCAGGCCGTGCCAAGTAGTCCGCCGAAGGGGTCCGCAGCCGTGTCGGAACGTGAATGACACCCTTGTGATTCGGTGCGTAGACTCCACGTAGCCGAGCATCTGGCAGGCCCGAAAGGAACGTCTCGAATGAGCGCCGCTCAGCGTATCGACCCAGCAGACAAGGCGGCGTCACTGGACGCCGAGGACGCCGCGATCCTGGACTTCGAGGCCCATTGGTGGCGACACCAGGGCTCGAAGGAGTCGAGCATCAGGGAGGAGTTCTCGATGAGCTCGACCCGCTACTACCAGCGGCTTAACCGGCTCCTAGACAGCGAAGCGGCGTTGGCCCACAATCCGATGTTGGTGAAACGTCTGCGGCGAATGAGGTCCAGTCGTCAGCGTGCCAGATCGGCACGCCGCCTCGGATTCGACTGAGAGTAGGAAACGGCTATGGCCTCTGACTTGGACATTGCGCGTGCCGCGACACTGCGGCCCATCGGCGATGTCGCGGCCGACATGGGAATTCCCCAGGAGTACCTGGAGCCCTACGGCAAGAACGTCATGAAAGTCGGGTTGGAGGCCATCGACTCGATGGCTGACCGGCCCAAGGCGAAGTACGTGGTCGTCAGCGCGATCACTCCGACGCCGCTGGGGGAGGGCAAGACCACCACCTCCGTGGGCTTGGCCCAGGGGCTCGGCAAGCTGGGCAAGCAGGCGGTGCTGACCCTGCGTCAGCCCTCCATGGGCCCGACGTTCGGGATCAAGGGCGGGGCCGCCGGTGGCGGCATGAGCCAGGTCGTCCCGATGGAGACGCTCAACCTGCACCTGACCGGGGACTTCCACGCGGTCACCGCGGCCCACAACCTGCTGGCCGCCTTGCTGGACAACCACCTGCACCACGGCAACGAGCTGGACATCGACCCCCGCTCGATCACCTGGCCGCGCGTGCTCGACGTCAACGACCGGGCCCTGCGCCAGGTCGTGATCGGGCTGGGCGGTCGCGCCGACGGGGTGACCCGGCAGTCCTCCTTCGACATCACCGCCGCGAGCGAGGTCATGGCGCTGCTGTCGCTCGCCAGTGACCTGGACGACCTGCGCAGCCGCTTGGGCCGGATCGTCGTGGGCTTCACCCGCTCCGGGGCGCCGGTGACCGCCGAGCAGCTCCAGGGCGCCGGCTCGATGGCCGTGATCCTGCGCGAGGCGCTCAAGCCCAACCTGCTGCAGACCTTGGAAGGCACCCCGGCGCTGATCCACTGCGGCCCGTTCGGCAACATCGCCACCGGCAACTCCTCGGTGGTGGCCGACCTCGTCGGGCTGCGCGGCGGCGACTACGTGGTGACCGAGGCCGGGTTCGGCGCCGACATGGGCGCGGAGCGGTTCTTCAACATCAAGTGCCGTGCCTCGGGCCAGTCTCCGGACGCCGCCGTGGTGGTCGTCACCACCCGGGCGCTCAAGGCTCACTCCGGCAAGTTCCGCATCGTCCCCGGCAAGCCGCTGCCCGACGAGCTGCTGGCCGAGAACACCGACGACGTCGAGGCGGGTGCGCCCAACCTGGTCAAGCAGATCGAGAACATCCGGCTGCACGGGGTCTCGCCGGTCGTGGCGATCAACTCCTTCCCCACCGACCACGCCAGCGAGCACGAGACCATCCGGCGTATCGCCGAGGAGGCCGGCGCCCGGGTGGCGGTGGCCACGCACTTCAGCGACGGCGGAGCCGGAGCGGTCGAGCTGGCCGAAGCCGTGCGGGACGCGGCCGAGGAGCCGAGCGACTTCCGTCCGCTCTACGACCTGGACGCCTCGCTGCACGAGAAGATCGAGACGGTGGCCCGGCGGGTGTACGGGGCCGACGGCATCGACCCGTCGGCGGAGGCGGCCAAGCAGCTGGCCGCCTACGAAGCGGCCGGCTTCGGCACGCTGCCGGTCTGTATCGCCAAGACCCACCTCTCGCTCAGCTCCGACGCGTCCTTGACCGGCGCCCCGACCGGATGGCGGATGCCGGTGCGCGAGGTGCGGGTCTCCGCCGGGGCCGGCTTCGTCTACCCCATCGCAGGGACGATGCGCACGATGCCGGGGCTGTCGCGCCACCCCGCGGCCCACGCCATCGACCTCGACGACGACGGCGAGATCGTCAACCTGTCCTAACGAGACGCAACGCACACGAAGGGGCCCGCAGCGCTGGTGCGCTGCGGGCCCCGTGTCGTGCAGGACGACTGTCAGGCGAACCAGACCACCAGTGCGATGGTCAGGACCAGCATGATGACGGTCAACACGCGGTAGTTGGCCAGGAACGGAGTGCCCTCGAGCTCCTCCGACTCCTCCTTCCAGTACTTCTTCTTCCAGGTGAGCTCGTCCGTCTTCTCCAGGTCGGGTGTATCGCCGAGGAGGCTCACGACCACGAGCATGACGATGGCCGTCACGAACCCGATGCCGGACGCGTAGAGGAACTGGATGGTCGGCTCGGAGGGAGCCACCTGGGTGAAGTAGAACGCCACCACTCCCAGGGGTTGCAGGATGGCCAGCGTGAGGAACGCCGCCGTGGCGGTGACCCGCTTGAACGCGATGCCCATGAGGAAGACCGCGACCACCGGCGGCACCAGGAACGACAGCACCGACTGCAGGTACCCGTACAACGTGTCGAACTGAGCGATGAAGGGCGCCCAGACGATGGCCACGACCAGCGCGACCACCGTGGCGATCCGGCCGATGAGCACCAGGGACCGGTCCGAGGTCTTCGGACGGTATGTCTTGACGAAGTCCATGGTCACGATCGTCGACGCGGAGTTCAGGATCGAGTCCACCGTCGAGGTGATGGCCGCGATGACCGCCGCCAGGATCAGCCCGCGGATACCGACCGGCACCAGGTCGAAGACCAGGGTCGGGAAGACGGTGTCCGGGTTCTCCAGGTTCGGGTACAGCGACAGCGCCATGACACCGGGGAAGATGAACAGGAACAGGAACGCCAGCTTGATGAACCCGGCCATGAGGGCTCCCCAGCGGCCGTGGTCCAGGCTCTTCGCGCCCAGGGTCCGCTGCACGACGAGCTGGTTGGTGGTCCAGTAGTACAGACCGATGACCAGCACACCGGTGATCAGTCCCGGCCACGGCAGGTCCGCGTTGTCGGCCGGCAGGATCAGGCTCATCTTGTCGTCGCCTGCGGTCTGCGCCATCTCGTCCCAGGACGGGATGGCCCGCCAGGTGGCGATGAAGACGATCAGCCCGCCCACGATGGTGACCGTCGCCTGGATGCTGTCCGAGACCATGACCGCACCCAGACCGCCGATGACGGTGTAGATCGCGGCCAGGATGGCCAGAGCAGCCACCGAGACGATGATCGGGATCTCCGGGTACAGCGTCTGGATGACGACTGCACCGGCGAACAGCGCCGCGGCCATGTCGATGAACATGTTGGCGAACAGGTTGAAGCCGGCGA
>Ga0102946_1000473_pt1 | contig 14021 bp, 6 predicted proteins | sample SalPon2A_A_D1_MG_FD_78209 | JGI IMG/M metagenome (GOLD analysis project Ga0102946, IMG submission 78209) | Soil microbial communities from South San Francisco under conditions of wetland restoration - Salt Pond MetaG R2A_A_D1_MG | ecosystem: Environmental > Terrestrial > Soil > Wetlands | place... | reverse complement strand
TTGATCGCCTCCGGAGCGTAGCCGCTGGTAAAGATGGCTTTCACGGTGGGATGGGTTTTGCGGATCTGGTCGCTGGCTTGTTTGCCGTTAAGGCGAGGCATAATCAGATCAAACAGTAACAGCTGAACCGTATCGGAGTGCTTATGGAACTGGCGAACAGCATCTTCGCCGTCAATCGCGACGAGGACCTGGTATCCAACATCGGTCAGAATCCGAACCAGCATTTTTCGAAGCAATTCTTCATCCTCAGCGATTAAAATAGTCTCGTTTCCGCCGAGTGCCGTCCCATCCTCCGCATCAGTCAATTGTGATGAATTTGTGACTGCCGTAAGCGGCAGGTAGATACGGAATGTGGTTCCATTGTCTGGCTCACTGTAGACGTTGATATATCCTTCGTGTTGTTTGATAAGGCCGTAAACCACCGCGAGGCCGAGCCCGGTTCCGCTTCCGACGCTTTTGGTTGTAAAAAAAGGCTCAAAAATCCGTTGCTGCGTTGCTTTGTCTATTCCCACCCCGGTGTCCGAAACGGTGATTTTTGCGTAGTCTCCGGGCTTTCCAAAATGGTGATAGGCAACAAAGTCTTCTCCCAGTCTTTCTTCTTTAATCCGGATACTCAACGTGCCGCCCTCCGGCATAGCGTCACGCGCGTTGACCGCCAGGTTCATTAACACCTGCTGCAACTGCGCGGGATCAGCTCGCACCGGAAGGGGAGTGATATAAGGACTGATATCGAGTTCAATGTCTGCTGAAATCGTTCGCCTGAGGAAGTTTTTCGTTTCGGATAACAGTTCATTAAGATCGATTGGGCGGCTTTCGCATGGCTGCTTGCGGCTGAACTGCATCAGATTGCTGGTGAGTGAGGTGGCCCGCTTGGTTGCAACGATAATCTGTTCGATATTGTGCCTCAGGCGATCATCCTCAGCCATTTTTATCAGCGTGTGATTGGCAAAGCCGCTGATGGCAGTCAGGATATTATTAAAATCGTGAGCGATACCTGCGGCCAGGGTGCCGATTGATTCCTGTTTCTGGGCGTGCAGATACTGTAATTCTAATTTTTTATGCTCGGTGACATCGCGCTTGATACTGATAACCCTGTCTGTTTCCCCCGCGAGATTTTGCAAGGGGAGGGTTCGGATATCATAGGTTCTCTCGCCTCGAATGACGTTATTATTGCTGAGTGCTACACCCATTCTAAAGGTTTTTCTGACAAGACATTCATCACAGGCTTTTTCTCGAAGGTGTCGGACGGTAAAGCAATGGCGGCCAATCAGGGCAGCGGGCGTTGTCCCGAGAGTTTTGGCTGAAGCATTGTTGGCCCAGACGATGCGTAGATCCTGATCGAGCAGTATCAGTTCATCGGGGATCGCGTCAAGCAGGCCATTGAATTCCGATGATAGATGGCGGTACATTACTTTGTTGTGGCGCAAGGCTTTTTCGGCAAGGCGTTTTTCTGTGATGTCATGCATGATTGCGAAGATCAATCTCTGGTCTGTCAGAGAGATGGGGCCACAGAGTGTATCCACGTCGCGGACCGACCCGTCTGCTCGCTGATGTTTAAACTTAAAATTCCAGTTGCCGGTGAAGCGGGCCTTTTCAATGCTTTTTCTGACTCTGGAGACCGACAGTTTGCCGATGTCACTGATCCTTTTGTCGCAGAGCTCTTCGCGGGACCAACCGTACCACTCTGCTGCAGCCGGGTTGGCATTTACGATTCGACCGTTTTCGCCGTCGATGATAAGCATGATCGCATGATGGTTATCGAAGAGGTTTCGATAGCGCTCCTCGCTTCTGGACAGTTCTGCCTGTTTTTGAACTCGTTCCAGAACTAACGCCAATTGTTTCAGGTTGTCTGTGCTCTTGATCAGGTAGTCGGTTGCCCCCAAGCGAAGAGCCTGAACAGCGACGTCTTCGCTGTCCTGATTAGCAATCATGACAACGGGAATTTTCAGATTGTGTTTTTGACGAAGGGTTTTTAAGATCTCCAGAGCGTTACTTCCGGGCAGTCGATAGTCAAGTAAAAACACGTCGAAGAGCAGGTCAGGACATTCCGACTGCTGAACCAGGGCCAGAAGATCTTCTCCGCTTTCAACAACATCCAGTTGGATATGAGAACCATTATGGGCCAAGTGTCGTCGGGCCAGCTCGGCATCATACTGGTTCGGTTCAGCATAGAGCACTCGGATCGGTTGTCCACGGCGTCTGGGATCTTTTTCATAGCGGTCAAGCGCGTCATAAAGGACGGCGGGAAGCATATCCTGAGTTTCAGCTTTTTTTACCAGATAATCGTCCGCCCCAGCTTTGAGGGCGATAACCGCTGTTTCCTGGTCTCCTGTACCGGTCAAAACGACGACTGGCAGCGGCAGATTATGGCTGCGAATAAATCTGACCAGATCGAGTCCGCTGCCATCGGAGACAGTCAAGTCGGTCATTACCAGGTCCAGGTCCAGGGTTGCTCTTTTCAGTCGTTGCGTGGCGATGGTCAGAGTCTCGACTATTTCCAGTCGAATCTGGGGTGCCGTTTGTGCCAGACTGTCTTCGGTTATCTTGGCGTACAGAGGACTGTCTTCGAGGTAGAGGACTCGTAGTGGTTGATTCCGTCCTGTTTGCATGTCCTCTTTCCTCTCTTGAGCACCGTAGTGCAAAAATGTTTAGCTACTTTTCTCGGCGTGATGCGGCAGGTAGATGCTGATTTTTGTACCCTCTCCCGGATTGCTGCAGGTCGTAATAAATCCCTTGTTCTGCTTCACGATGCCATAAATCGTCGGCAGCCCCAGTCCGGTCCCCTCACCTGACTCTTTCGTTGTGAAAAAAGGTTCAAATATATTTTCAAGGGTTTCACTGTCCATGCCGCAGCCGTCATCTTCAACTGTCAGAACGACATAATCACCAGGGATAAAATCGTTTTCAGTCAGGCAAAATCCCTCAGTAACTGACGCTTGGGCTGTCCGGATAGTCACCTTCCCGACGCCGGTGATGGAATCCCGTGAGTTGATACAGAGGTTTGCCAGTATCTGGTCAATTTGCGACGGGTCGATTTTAACCATCCATTCGACTTCACCGGGGTCCCACAGTAATTCAATGTCCGCGCCGATCAAATGTCGGAGCATTTTAACCATATCGTTTATGGATTCATTCAGATTAAGAACCTTTGGATTGATATTCTGTTTACGGGCAAAAGTGAGCAGTTGGCGAGTAATTGCTGTGGACCGCTGCGCCGCCTTGAGAACCTCTTGAAGGTCGTCGGCCAGCTCTTCTTGCGGATCGATTCTGGTCATGGCCATCTGTGTATAGCCGATGATCACACCCAGCATATTGTTGAAATCGTGAGCCACACCTCCCGCTAAACGGCCGATAGCTTCCAGCCTTTGTGCTTGCCGGAGCTGGTTATTCGCCTGATCGCGACCCTCTTCTGCCTTCACCCGCAGAGAAATGTCCCGAATCAGGCCGATGACCTCCTTGATGTTACCCTTCTCGTCGATCAGGAATGAGATACTTGTTTCTCCGGGGAAAATGTCTCCCCCCTTTTTTTGGTAGTTGGATGTATAGAGTAAATAGGTGTCTTCCAGGTTGTGTTGTAACGCCTGACCAAGCGACCTGAATGTCTTCGCATACTCTTGGATCTGATCCGCTTTCTGCTCCACGACCTCTTTCCGGGTAAATCCGAACAGCTCGACAAATGCCTGGTTGCACTCGATATTGTCCTGCTCCAGATCGACCATGAGAATAGCGTCTCGAATGCTTTCAAATAACCCGTGATAGCGTTTCTGGCTTTCCCTCAGGGCCCGTTCAATCCGTTTGCTCACAGTGATATCACGAATGACTATCCCTGCTTTTTCGTTTCCCTGGTGGTCAAGATAGAGGGCTGACGTAATCTCTCCCTGGAATTCAGTTCCCCCCTTTTTTATAAAATTTAATTCCCCTTTTACTTTTCCCTGGTTTTTACGTTGCTCCAACAATTCATTGAGCCTGGGGTCCGTTTTGTCGACAAGCCCTTCTCTGCCGATTCTGATGATTTCTTCTTCGGAACGATCAAACATCCGGCAAGTCGAACTGTTCGCAGAGAATATCCGGCCATCTGGTGCTGCCAGCATGATAGCATCCGTGCTGTTTTCGAAAAAAGAACGATACCTGGCTTCGCTCTCTTTCAGTTCTGCGGTTCTGGCCGCAACCTTGCGCCGCAACGACCAAGTCCACAAGATAACTCCTACTGTCACCAACAGCAGAGGGGTGATGATCTTTGAGGACAAAATGAGAATATCGATAAACGAGATGGTTTTTGTGGAGGAAGGTGCCATCCACTTTTGGTAAATTCTCCGGTATTCGCCGTTTCTTTCAAGAACCTTTAGTCCTTCACTGAATTCAGCCAGTAGCGCTTTCTGGCCGTGGGCAACGGCATAGGCATATTCCATCGAATAAATCGGCTGATTGCCAAGTTGCAGGTTGGGCCAGTCGTGTTGCTTCATCTGATGCAACGCGCTGACCCGCGACACGATGGCACAATCGTATTTCCCTTCGGCTACGGCCTTAAGGGCATCCTCCTGGCTTTCTACCTCAGTAACCTGTGTGAAGCCCCCTTGACGCTGCAAGATGTTCAGAATGGCGTCACCCTTCTGTATAACGAGACTTAAACCCGCTAGCTCTTTGAGCTGAGAGGGGATTGGCCCAGCTTTTTTTCGCATTGCCGTGACGTAATGGCTCAGCATATATGACTGTGAAAAATCAAACGTCAGATCGCGTTCGGGGAGATAGAACATTCCTTGAATGACATCAATTTGGCCTTTTTCAAGATGTTTAACTGCCTCTGACCAGGGCCCGAGTCGTATTTCGATGTCTAAATTCATTTCTTGTGCAAGCGCCTGGGTCACCTCTGTCGCGAAACCGGTCGGTTGTCCGGTTTCATCAAGGAACTCATAGGGCGGATAGTTGAAGTCGCCGCCAACCAGAATTTTGCGTTTCACGGGCAGTTGCAGGGACGCGAACCACTTTGCGTGCAGGAAACGGTAGGTTCCGTCAGCCATGACCAGGGCCAGCCCTTCATTGAGCAGGGCCAGCGTGTCCCGGTCGCCTTCTTTAACGGCAAAGCAGAAATCCTGCCGAAAGTCATCTATCTGTTCGTCGAGGATGCGTAGATTTTTCAGGCCGGTTTCCTGGATCAGGCGCAACGCAACCAGTCTTTGGAGTACGACCGCATCGTGGCGACCATCAGACAGTTGCTGCAGGGCATCTTCAAAGCTGGCAGTCGTGACATACTTGATCCCGCGATCTTCGCGAAGCAGGAACTCTTCGGCATTATCTCCACGCATGACAGCGACTTGCCGCCCGCGCAAATCGTCCAAACTGTTAATATCATGTTCCTTTTCACGCACGACGATAGCACCATGCAGGGACATGTAGGGGAAGGTAAAGTCGAACAGCTTTTCGCGTTCCGGTGTGCGCCCGACCAGCGGCAGGGCTTGAATCTCGCCGGTTTCCAGCAACTTGCGAACATTCGGCCAGGGCCCGGTTTGAAATGAGACCTCACGACCCATGGCCTTCATGGCGGCGCGCAGCAGTTCGACGGAAAAGCCGTCCGCCCGGCCATCATCATCAATGATGCTGAAGGGGGGATAATCGACTTCTGCTGCAGAGGAAAGGATTGGGCTGGCCTGGCTGTGCGAGGGGATGACAACCAACAGGGTCAGCAGGAAAAAATATCTTAATAAGTGTCCCACGAGAGAGGGTTTCAGTGGATGACACTGCTGAACCAGGCCGGTCGTTTTTTTCTGTGTCACTATGATGCCCCTTGAAAAAAGCAGCAGCGACTCATCATTGATGGATGACGAGGGGATGCCTGGTACTATTTGTAGGCGGCGCGTTCAACCTGAGGGATGATTTTGTTTGTCTCCAACATAACGCATAGTCCCATTGCTTATGCAACTGTTTTAATCGTGAAGAGGGTTAAGTCCCCCGAGCTTGCTTCACGATTTAGCAAGGGTTGTAGGCTGTTGATACCTCTCAGCTAGCTGTGGGGTTGTTCATTTTTAAACTGAATGGTTTCTTTTCTTTCTCTTGGTTCCCTCTTCCTGTTGGTCCTTCTGCAATTTGTTTAGGGGAGAACCGCCAGGGATTCCCCGTGCCCAATCGGAGCTGAAAATGATGCGGAAAACCAGTGCAGTTTTTCTTCTGGCAGATCGTAATCCGCTATTATCGCTTCAATACTTCCTGAGAACCATTCTCTGGTCTCAGTGATTGTCAGCGATCCAGCGACCGTTTTTATGTTGGAGGAGCTTTGACCGTTGAATATGGTCAGATTGCACACAGAGTCAGGTTCGCCTAAATCATAGTTTCCCGGCGCTACGCCATCCGGACAATCGATACGAAAGACATTGGTATCGAACCACATCTCTTGAGATGAGGAAATCTCTTCCGCTCGAAGGACCAGGCCGATCGCGTCTTCGGATGCTTCAATCCAGGTCGGGCTTTTAATGCCATAGGTGTCGGAGGAGAGGGCGTAGTAAGCCTGCTGGTTCACAGTGGGGTCAGATTCAGGCACGCTTTCAGAGCCACCGCCTCCGCAACCGGCAAGGACAAAAACGATCAATGTATAAGTGATAAATGCCAGACCAGTTTTTTTCATATCGGTACCTCCTTGCCATTGTGTATAGGCGAGAAAGGTGCCAACTCGGATAAAATCCGTAACTGTCTGTATTTGCTTGAAATTTGTTTTTCCGGGCAGGGTCTTGTCGTCAACGAGTGAACAGATGAAAGGAGGATTTAGGCGTAACTTCCCGTTTTGACAGTCTTTTATAAATTGTTTAATTGTTCAACAGTTGAACAGGTGCTCTTGTGGGAGCAGATTGATTAGCAAGAGATTAAGTTTGCAGGCCGAAAATATGGGATATGGGACTGATTTGTTTCTGTGTCGTGGCGAATTTGATCAGAACTGTTGCTGTTTGCCTCATCGAGGGCAATCGGAAGCTCCGGGCCCTCGATGAGGTTTGATCGTGATCTTTTTAGTTTTTTTCCATCAGGATGCGCATCATCCGGCGCAACGGTTCTGCGGCGCCCCAGAGCAGCTGGTCACCGACGGTGAAGGCGGAAAGATACTCCGGCCCCATCTTCATCTTGCGCAATCGGCCGACCGGGGTCTTGAGCGTACCGGAAACAGCGGCTGGTGTCAGGCGCGCCAGGGTCTCTTCCTTGCGGTTCGGAACGACGTCGGCCCAGTGGTTGGCATTCTGCAGGATGTCTTCAATCTCATCGATCGGGAGATCTTTCTTCAACTTTATGGTTAATGCCTGACTGTGGCTGCGCATCGCCCCGATCCGGACACAGATTCCGTCGATGGGGATCAACTGCTGGTTGCCGAGAATTTTGTTGGTCTCGACCAGACCTTTCCACTCTTCACGTGACTGTCCGTCTTCCACTTCACGATCGATCCAAGGGAGCAGGCTTCCTGCGAGAGGGAAGCCAAAGTTTGTCGTGGTCAGCTCTGAACCTGACAGTTGCGCGGAAACCTGTTTGTCGATTTCCAGAATCGCTGAAGATGGATCTTTCAGCTGCGCCGCAACCGATTGATTGAGCTCACCCATTTGAATCAGCAGTTCCCGCATGTTTTGAGCCCCTGCACCGGAGGCGGCCTGGTAAGTCATCGATGTCGCCCACTCGACCAGGTCGTGCTTGAACAGCCCACCAAGAGCCATCAGCATTAAGCTGACGGTGCAGTTGCCGCCGATAAAATCCTTGACGCCGGATTGTAATCCTTTGTCGATAACATTGCGATTGACCGGATCAAGGATGATGATGGCATTGTCGGCCATTCGCAGGCTGGATGCAGCGTCGATCCAATAGCCCTGCCAACCGGTTTTGCGCAGTTCAGGGTGGACGGCTTTTGTGTAGTCGCCTCCCTGACAGGTGATGATGACGTCCAACTTCTTCAGTTCGTTGATGTCGTCGGCTTTTTTCAGAGCCCCGCTACCCATCGGTGCAGCTTGTCCTGCCTGCGAGGTGGTGAAGAAGACCGGTTCAATTCCGGCAAAATCGTTCTCTTCCTGCATCCGTTGCATGAGGACTGAACCTACCATGCCACGCCATCCGACAAATCCGACTTTCATTGTCTGCTCTCCCTACTGGTTTGCTGTGAGTCAGAATTATACACTGGCGGGCATCCTCTGCGCCAGTGACCTGCTGTAAGGTTGCAGATAATAACAGCCTGCGGCAGGAAGTGAAATTGTTTTTTCATTGTTAAGCTGTTGCGAGTCCTCCGTGTGGATAACAAGAACTGTTATAGTAGCTGGATAGAGTTTTACAGGAGCCTCTCATGATGAAAGAAATAGAGCAAAAGCCGATTCTGATTGCGGGTGCAACCGGTTACATCGGGGCGCGTCTGATTCCACGATTGCTACAGGCCGGATACCGGGTCCGGGCCTTGGCGCGGACTCCGGAAAAGCTCCGAAGCCGGCCTTGGGCCGTTCATCCAAACCTTGAGGTTGCCAAAGCCGATCTGCTCGACCGGGAGGCATTGGCAGCGGCCTGCAAGGGGTGTGCTGTCGCTTATTACCTGGTTCATTCCATGGATCCGACCTCCAGTGACTTTGCCCGGACCGACCGTAAAGTTGCACGGAACATGGTTGTTTGTGCAGAGCGTACCGGGCTCAAACGGATCATTTACCTGAGCGGGCTTGGAGATGCGAACGCTGGGCTCAGTGAACACCTTCAGTCGCGGGCCGAGGTGGCTTCGATCCTTTTCGATGGAGCGATTCCGGTGACCACATTTCGGGCCGCCATGATTATCGGATCAGGAAGTGCTTCTTTCGAGATTCTTCGTTACCTGGTGGAGCGACTGCCGATCATGGTGACGCCTCGCTGGGTTCATACCCCGTGTCAGCCGATTGGAGTGCGGAATGTGCTTCACTATCTGATCGAATGCCTGAAGTGTGAAGAGACGATAGGAGGGACCTTCGATATCGGTCAGCAGGAGGTGATGACTTATAAACAATTGATGGTGCTGTTTGCCGAAGAGGCTGGTTTGAGAAAGCGGCTGATCGTCCCGGTACCGGTTTTGACTCCTCGACTCAGTTCATACTGGATACATCTGGTCACCCCGGTCCCGGCGACGCTGGCTCGACCGCTGGCAGAGGGGCTGAGTAATCCAGTGGTCTGCAACGATTATCGGATTTGCGAGCTGATCCCGCAAGAATTACTCGATTGCCGTCAAGCAATCAGGCTGGCACTGGAACGGGTGCGGGAGCAGCAGGTGGAAAGCTCGTGGAGCGACGCGGGCGCAATCCCCCCTGCGGAATGGGCGGTTCCCGGAGATCCCGATTGGGCGGGGGGGACGCATTACACCGACGCTCGTAAAATTGTATTGGAGGCCGATGCCAAGCAGGTATGGCAGACGGTGATCTGTATTGGCGGCGGCACCGGTTGGTATTACGCCGACTGGCTCTGGTGGCTGCGGGGATTGCTTGATCGGCTAAGTGGTGGTGTCGGCCTGCAGCGTGGCCGGCGCTGCCCGGTTGAGGTTTTTCCGGGGGATGCCATCGATTTCTGGCGGGTTAGCCAGGCTGACCCTTTGCGGCGCTTGATGCTCTCCGCAGAAATGAAACTGCCGGGTAGAGCGACGCTGGAATTTTGCATCGCAGAAGAAGGGGCCAACAGGACTGTCCTTAATTTGACCGCTCGTTTTCTCCCCAGGGGAATTGCAGGAATTCTCTACTGGTATGCGGTGTTACCGTTTCACAATCTGGTCTTTAACGGCATGCTCAAAGGGATCGGCAAGAAACTTGAGGCAAGAATAATCCAGGGGCCGGAGAAGGTGACCGATTTCGATTGAATACCTGCATCGCTTTTAGCTGATCAGAAGAAGACACGGAACATCCCCCGCCCCGGTCGAGGACATGGAAACGGTCATTCATGCTCAACAAAATGAGATTTATTCCCCTATTCATTAAAACGAAACAGGGGAGACCCTGACAGAAGCCGGGGACGCCTTATTTGCCAGTTTCCGGAATCAGGATCAGGTCAAAGTTCGCGCTGCTGGAGCCTTGTTTCAGGTAATGCTGAGTGGTCAGGGTCTGAAAGCCCGGGGCAGAGACCCGGATATGGATATGTGGCGGGCGGGTAAAGTACTCTGCCGGAAAATCAGTCTCAAGTTGGTAGGCTCCCGACTCTCCGGTAATGATCGCGGCTCGATGAGCATCATCATAACGACCATCCGGTCCTGCCTGCCAGAGTTCAATCAAAGCTCCTGAGATCAGGGCACAATCACTTGCCGACTTGACGTTGCCCGTCAACTGGTAGCCCGCACCGATCTTCGATTGCAACGCGGCACCAGCACGGTAGAAAGGACCCATTTCATCTTCCGGAGTTGGTTTGCACTGGTATTGCGGCGACGAATGTTGGTTGGCGAGGGCCTCTGTTGTTATGTGTCCCGTAAAGACCAGTACTGCAAAAAGAATCATGGTGAATTGAATGTTCATGATGAAATTATATCATCCCGAATAAAGGGGCACCAATTGATCGCCTTTTTTTTATTGAAAATTTTCCGGCGAATAACTGATCAGTTGCAGAATGTTCGGCTGTTCTGCACCTGGGTAGCGCTGAAGCATGCCAGCATCCAGTTAACGAAGGCATTACAAGCCCGTTGCTGACTCTTCTGGAGTGAAGACAGGCAAAGGTTCTTATCTGAGGTCGATTTTGCCGAATTAAAGGGATTTCAAACCTGCTACAATGTTTTTCTTATTGTCATCATCTCTCTTTGCGGTCTCGGTGATTTATGTCTTTTGACTTTCTTCGGCAATTCTATTCCCGCGATAAAAAACACAAGATTCCACCAGAAAAAGGGCTTGGCACCTTCCTCGGCGTCTACACCCCGACGATTCTTACCATCCTTGGCGTTATCATGTACTTACGCTTTGGCTGGGTTCTGGGTCAGGTCGGGTTGCTCAAAACCCTGCTGATTGTCGTGCTGGCCAATGTCATTACCCTGGCGGCAAGTTTGTCGTTGTCCGCTATTGCGACCAACGCCCGGGTCGGAGTCGGTGGTGCTTACTTTATTATCTCACGGGGACTCGGTATCGAAATCGGTGGAGCGATTGGTTTACCTCTCTTTTTGTCCCAGGCTCTTTCGGTCACCCTTTACGCTTATGGTCTGGCGGAATCGCTCTGTTTTATCTGGCCTGAACTACCGCTGGAGGTGACTGCGTTTGTTATTATTCTGCTGGTCGGCGCACTGTCACTGAAGGGGGCCGGGTTCGCCCTTAAAGTTCAAGTGCCGATGTTGCTGCTTATTTTTATTTCGGTGCTTGCCATGGGGGGCGGCAGTCTTTTTGGCGATGGTTATGTTGCTGCTGGCGGAGACGTTGAGGGCGGGGTTCCTTTCTGGGCCGTATTCGCCATCTTCTTCCCTGCCGTTACAGGAATCATGGCAGGCCTCAGTCTGTCTGGTGATCTCGCACACCCACAACGGGCAATCCCCCGTGGAACACTTGCTGCGGTCCTGACCGGGTTTGCTGTCTATCTGCTGGTTCCGGTCCTGCTCAGCCTCGGCAGTGATCCGGCAACCCTGCGCAGCGAGCCGTTGATCTGGGCCAAGATCGCAGTTCTCGGTCCGTGGCTGATTCTACCGGGACTGTGGGGCGCGATCTTCTCCTCGGCTGTCGGCTCAATACTTGGCGCGCCGCGCACTCTACAGGCCCTTTCTCATGATCGCCTTGCGCCGCGTGTTTTTGGTCGGACCCATGGGACGAATGGTGAGCCGATTTTCGGTTTGGCGGTCACGATGGTCATTGCTCTGGGAGCGGTTCTCCTCGGTGGTCTGAACGCTGTCGCTACCGTTGTTTCGATGTTTTTTCTCACTGTCTATGGTGTGATCAACCTGGTCGCCGCGCTGGAAAAGATTTCGGGTAATCCCTCCTGGCGGCCCCAGATTCACGTTCCCTGGTGGATTTCGCTTTTGGGAGCGGTCGCCTGTTTCGGAGTGATGATCCTGATCAATCCCTTGGCGGCTCTGGCAGCACTGGTCATTGAGTTGGCGATCTGGTTGTTGTTGAAAAAACGGGTTCGCAAGGAACGCTGGGGAGACCTGCGACGTGACCTGTATGAGATGATTGTTCGCTGGGGCCTGTTCCGGCTGGCCGGCCGACCAATGACCGCGCGCAATTGGCGGCCACATCCGCTGGTTTTTGTCGGGAACATCAGTCGTCGACTTGACCTGGTGCAGTTTGCTGCCTGGTTCGGTGAAAACCGTGGCGTGATGACGGTCTGTGAGTTGGTCGAAGGTGACGTGATGAATCTCGATTTTGATCCGGTCGACAGGGCCGCCGAGATGGAATCAGTTCTCAAAAAGGCCAGAATCCCGGCCTTTGCTGAAGTTGATGTGGTCAGGGATATCGCCCGTGGAGTGATTACTGTCGCACAGGCCAACGGGCTCGGAGGACTTGAAGCGAACACGGTGATGGTCGGCTGGCCGGACAGCCGGGAGCGGCTGATCGCATTCTTGAAAACGATGAGGCCGCTGAAGCACCTCAATCGCTCCCTGGTGATCGGTCGATTGCGTCAAATGTCCCCAATGCTTGAAGGGCGCAAACTGGAAATTCATATCTGGTGGGGAGGTCTGCAACGTAATGGCGATCTGCAACTGTTGTTGGCTTATCTGCTGACCTGTAATATCGAGTGGCGTAATGCCCAAATTCGAATCCTGAGTCTTGCGTCAAGTGAGCTGATGGCTGAACGAACGCGAAATTTTCTGCGCCAGCTCATTCCTCAAATACGTATCAATGCAGAAATTAATGTTCAAATCCGTGAGCCCGGTAGCAGTCTTCGTGAAACCATGCAGCGTGACAGTGCGAACGCTGATCTGGTCTTGCTCGGTCTGGCCTGTCCTGACGAAGGCAAGGAAGCGGAATATGCTGAACGTCTGGATGAACTTACAGAAGGGTTGCCAAGCTGCTTTCTGGTCCATAACGGAAGTCTTTTTATTGGTGAGTTGGTGACTCCCATTGCGGAAGAGGAAGAAGAGTCGAACGAATCGGTTCAGGAGCAGGATAAGGTGTCAATGTCCCAACAGGGTAAGGAAGAGACAGAGAGGGCTGCCAGAGAGTCTCCTGATCATTGATTCTCTTGAATAAGCTTTCGAAAATCTCAATAGCTCTTGCTTCATGTTTTTAAGCTGTTCATTAATCGCTTGCCTGAAGGTGTAATTGAAAGAATCTTTGCTAGTATGAAGAAAGGAAATTGTCATCGGATTGGCCGGACTGGTTTCTGCGTAGTTGCCAAGAAAATCCATGTTTATTTTGCAGGCTAAGCTGGGGAGAATCTTATGTCGATGTCGTCCATTCAGAAAAAATATGTAGTTACCAGTACTCGTAGATTGAATGGTTTGGTTTCAGGAGGGTGTGTCCTTGTCCTGGCCCTTTTTTTGCTGGGTGGGTGCGTTTCGAAGAGTAGATTTGACGCCACGGTCACGGAGCGGGACAATGCGCTGGCGAATTATCTCAGGATTAGTGCCGCGCGCGATGCTCTTGCTGTGGAAAGGGATCAGCTGGCGGCTGAAAAGGCTCAACTTATGGCAGAACAGGCTGACTTGCTCCAGCAGAAGACCGGCTTGAGTCAGCAAATTCAGGAGATTGCGGCCGAAAAAGCCCAGGCAGAAAAAGAAGCGCAGATTGCTCGGGAAGAAATTGCCAGGCAGGAGGCAATTTACGATAGCTTGCAACAGGTTTTTGCCAAAGAACAGCAGCAGAGTCAGGTGAAGATCGAAATGCTGAAGTCCGGGATTAAAGTCAATCTGTCGAACGACATCCTCTTCCCGTCCGGATCCGCCGTGTTGAACGAGACCGGCGTCGATGTTCTGCAAAGAGCGGCCGAAGAGTTGAAAAAAAGCCCCTATCAGACCCTGATTGCCGGATATACTGACAACGTTCCGATCAGCGGCAAGTTGATGGAACGTTATCCGAGCAACTGGGAACTCGCCGGAGCCAGGGCGGCCAGTGTGGTCCGATTGCTTGAGAGCGGAGGGGTGCCTGGCGCACAGATGCTGG
>Ga0102946_1000472_pt1 | contig 14022 bp, 10 predicted proteins | sample SalPon2A_A_D1_MG_FD_78209 | JGI IMG/M metagenome (GOLD analysis project Ga0102946, IMG submission 78209) | Soil microbial communities from South San Francisco under conditions of wetland restoration - Salt Pond MetaG R2A_A_D1_MG | ecosystem: Environmental > Terrestrial > Soil > Wetlands | place... | reverse complement strand
CGGTCAAGCCACCGACTTCTTCACCCAGTCTGTCGGTATCATGAAATCCACCCCTGAACAAGAGCTGGCCTCCTGGCTGTTCACCAAATACTTCACCAGCCCTGAGAATCAGGCTAAATGGATTGTAGCCAGCGGCTACCTGCCCACTCAAACGACCACAGAACCTCTGTTGGCCGACTACGTGGCATCCGAACCGAAGTACCAATCCTCTTTGGACCTGGCTTCCCTCGGCGTTGCCGAACCCCAGACCTTCCCGGCATGGTCTTCCGTGCGCCGCGCAGTGGATAATGCTGCTGCTCTGATGTACGACCCGGCCCTGGACGAAGCTGGCATAATGGCCATCCTCGAGCAGTTGAATACCGAAGCTGCTGAGTATGTTGAAGAAGTTCAATAAACCACTAGACAACTAAATATCATAAAAGGCTGTCCTGAAACAGGACAGCCTTTTATATTGATCCAGAATAAACCAACAAATAGAGAATGTCCGCACGACATCCCGTTAAGGCTGTTGATTAGACTTCAGAATTACTACTTCATTAAATGCGCCCGTACAGTAATCCAGCGGTTGAGTGACAAGCGCAATATTCCATTTCCCTTCTTCTACACGCTGCTGCCAATCCCACAGATAATTATTGGTATATTCCCGATTCTGCATCACAATATAATCGGCTTCGGCAATCCAACTCTCACCAATTGAATGGTTCCACCAACTAAATCGCAGCAATTCGTCATCCGTGCTGGTCGAATTGGGTATGTACGTATATACCCAATTCGTTTGAGGCAGGGAAAATTCACGGTCAGGCAAATCCAACAGCAAAATATTGGATTTCAGTAACCAGAACACTTTCGCTCCCGGCTCAATCTCATCAGCGACAACCTGGCCCACCACTTTATAGTGGTCGATCACATTCACACCACATGTTTTATAATCTAAAGATTCCTTCATCAAGCTCGTGCCACCCCACAATACGGCAAAACCCAGCATAAAGAAAACCAAATACCGGCCAAAATCCACTTTAAGTATATCCAACTTACGCATCAATAGCCTGATTCCAACTGGCAATAAAATCGAGAAAAACAATATGATTCCCCAGCGCAGTAGAGTCTCAAAATATTCCGTGAATAAGATAATGCGTAAATAGCGATAGCGGGTAAACTCAAAACGCTCTTCTACAAACCGCCAAAATGGTTGTGTTTCAGGCTGCTGACGCGCCTCCTGGCTTTGCATCCTACCCACCTCGGCATTAAACACATCGTACACCAGGAAACTTCGAAAAGATTTGTAATCCGAATTAAAATTTAACACTAACACCGTAATTGAAATCAGCACCAGGGCAAAAACAAGCGCCTTCCGCCAGGCAGGGAGCTGCACACGCAACGCCGATGCCGTTGTCACAAAAAGCATCAATCCAAACACATTAAAAAACAACATGTATCCGGAAAAACAGCTAAACTGGCAACTGTGCCCACCCAAGGCAGCCCAAGCATGGACGATAAACATAGCTACAAATGTAACCAACAAAAAGACAGCTGTCTTCTGCTGCTGCTCAGATTTCCAACCCAATTTCTTTGGCCACAGCAGCACCGTCCCCACCACACTCACTACCACTGAAAAATTCGCCCGGAGAGCCTCCACCAACGAATCAATACCCACCCAGACCAGATAGTCAGGGCTATGTACCCAGGAGCGAATGTCCCACCAGCTGAAGTCACTAGGAACAAACACCATCTGATGAGGCGACCGGTAGGCTGCAATCATTGGAAAGATATCTTCCGGTAACCAATATGCCCAAACTTTAAGAATATCGGGCCAATACTGAAGATGAGTCAAAAGAATCGGCAACAAACCCGCTGCAGCAACAACCCAACCTTTGCGGGCGTCATATTGCCAAAACACATAAAGAATAAACAGGAACACCACCGGCAGCACATTCAACCGTGTCAACCCAGCCAAGGCAGCTAGAAATGAAGCCAGAGCCAGCTCCCAGGTGCGCCTACTTTTCCCAAGAGAAAAAACCATCATCCAGGCAAAGAAAAAGCTGACCAATACTTGAGAAAGTGCCAAACTATAACTTTTAATCCAACCGGTATTCAGAGCAATCACCCACACCATACCAGCCGCCCACCAGTAATTTCCCTGTCTCCGAGCAGCCAACCACATCCCAACCACAGTCAATGCACCTAAAACAAAAGCATATACTCGACCAGTTTCAATCCCCCTACCAAAAACCATCTGGAAAAAACCTGGAATCAGATAGGCAACCGGGAGTTGGTTTGTCCACAGACCATAATCCGCAAACGGGCGCTGCTCGCCAGTGACAAACATCACACCCTTGTAAAGATACATCCCCTCATCCCAATTTGAAGACACTAAGGAGTGTGCATACCCCCAAGAATGGGTTAAATAGAAAACAAATCCTACGAGGGCGAGCAGAATTGCAATTATATTTTTATTGTTGGAGACCCAAGATTTTATTTTTTCGATCATTGAAAGTCCTGCTCTATTCATACAAAAAGTATAGCGAAAAAACTTAACAGATTGGCTATTTTATTTTCCCATTGCAGGCTTTTTAAAAATCATAGTCATATTTGCCAGCAGCCCGATATAGACCACATCAAATACCGCCATCAGAATACCGATGATCAGAATAAACTCATTTGGTTCGCCTGACTGATACCCGATCACGCCAAACGAAATCGTCGGGGCCAATGAGCCAAAAAACTTACTGACCGCGATCAGCAAAGTCTGACCTTCCGTGCTGTTCCGGCGCAGCAGCATCTGAATGTACAAGACCGACATCAGCAAGTTTTGCAAATAGGCCGAATACGCCGCCGAGGGACCGTACCCAAACTCGACCAGGAACGCCAGCTGCACCACAAAGGTCACCACGACCACAAAGACTCCCCAGCCATAAAACCAGCCTGGCTTGAACCGCTTGGGGAAATATTTTTGACCATACTTGAAATACGTGTAGATCAGACCGATATCAAATAAAAACCAAATTCCGTTAATGACCGTTTGCAGGGAAAGCCCATCATGCAGATACCCCAGAATAGCGTATATCAGTTCCCAGGCAATGTTCAATCCCAATGCCCAAAGGGGCATGGCAAAACTTTCATCTTTGATCCCAATACGGATGCTGTCGATGTAGACAACCGTCCAAAAGACCCCGCTGAGCAGTGCCAAAAGGTTGCTGATCGTCATGTCAATATCTCCCTAAAATGGTTTTTTCGTGCGCGTTTATCCTACCATTAATCCCCAAAAACAGCGCTTTGAGATTTATTTTTGAACAAATATTCTATTAGAGTTAAGAAACACCCCGCATCACCAGCTAACCAGGAATAGGCTTTGATGGGATTCCCCCACTGCCCGGTGAAATCCAATTCAGTATCGACAAAGCCAACAACCTACCCAGGGTGCTGATCGGAAAACGATCTCTGCCGACTATAAGAACTCAATCACACCCAACAGCGCCAATTCTTCTACTAAATCTTGTATCTCTGGATTGAATTCTTCGGAAACCTCAGCTTTTTCCATGATTGCCGACAGCGACAAAGGTTTCGCATTTGGAAACGGCAAATGGTAGAGGAATTTTCCCTGCGGTGTCGTCAGGCTGATCTTGCGTTCTGCACGGTCTCGACCTTCTCCCTCCCAGACTGTCACAGCGCTGATCTGGTCTCCGCCGCGCGCCACAGAAAAATTCACACCCGAATTCTCTTTTTCCCGCACGACCCGCTCTAAACCCTGGCCTGGATTTGCAATCTTGAACTGGTTCAGGTCGACCTCAAAAGATAGGGCCTGCTTTGAGAGCGTATAGCGGAAGTAAGGGCGTTTCTTTTCCCGCACTTCTTCCTTTTCCACAATCTCAAGATCGGCAAGGCCATCTAAGAAATCCTGGGCAGTACGGATGTGCAGCCCCAGACGAGAAGCAGCTTCCGAGGCTGAAATGGTCTGGTAGTTTACCAGCAGCCGAAAAAATTCTTCAGCATAGTCTTTTGAAAGGTAAGTGCCTAATAAGGATAATTTTTTAAATTGCATGATGTGCCTCGATCAGGAGAAAATCGGCAGGCGTAAAGCATTCATCTTCTCAACGATACGCCTCTCCTGGCCTTCTTGGGATAGTTGAATGAACTCAGCAAATACATTCCCCATCGATTCACACAGGTGGTCAAAATCCAAATCGATCTTATATCGCAAGTAATCTTTTTCAGAAATATGGACTGAGAGCTTCCCTTCCGCATCCAGTGCGATCCAGGTTTCGTCAAGATAATCCTGCTTGATTCCCAGCATATAAAGAAACTCTATGTTGCCAATCACAGGGACGAAGAACAGGCTGTTCTCTTCATAATAGACTAACGAGATCAATTCACGAGTTACAAAATCTGTGAAGCGAGCAATTTCTGTTTGGCTTATCTGAACCTGGCCAGTTGGTCTTGGACGCGGCGTATATCCCGTACCTCCACTATCAACTGCGAGACCTGCCAGTTCGAGAATTTCCATACCCCGCCATTTAATTTTGCGATTGAATGACTGATAAAACAACATCAGCATAGAGACATACATGAAGAAAAGTGGAATAGGAATGATTTTTTTCATCGGGCCATTATCGATTGCAAAAGGAGTCACAAACCCTACAAAACTAACCGCAACGAAAAAAGCAGATTGAATGAGATGCCCAGGATTTTTCGTCCTAAAAAAGACGATCATCGGGTACACAGAAAAAACCGCATAAAGTCCACCCAATAAGAAAAAGCCTTTTTCCGGCCCAAAGATAGCCATTGACGAGAAAAACAAAAGCAGCACAATAACAGGTATTAGCAGCATCTGCCACCAGGCGTCATCTGTAGTCTTTCGTTCAAATAACATTTCATACTCCTTTATATACTTCACTATATTTGAAGTATATAATATTTCTAGTATATTTACATTAAATAAACATTAATTTCCACTCTTGATTATGAACAAATGTTCTATTATAATATAACTGAAAGGTGATACGGTCTAAATTATGAAAATCACTGAAATTGAAGCCAAAGGCATCCTCAACCCGGTCAAGCAGCCCGACGATTGGTTCGGCTTGAAGTACAACATGAACCTGTACCGCGGCTGCCAGCATCACTGCATCTACTGTGATTCCCGCAGCGAGTGCTACCAGGTCGACCATTTCGACAGCGAGATCCTGGTCAAGATGAATGCCCCCGATCTGCTGGCCGACCTGCTCCCCCGCAAACGTATCAAAGGCACCATCGGCACCGGCTCGATGAACGACCCTTACATGCCCATCGAAAAACAGTACAACCTGACCGGCCGGGCGCTGGCCGTGATTGCCGAGAACCAGTTCCCCGTGCACGTGCTGACCAAAAGCGATCTGGTGCTGAAAGACACCGACACCCTGTCCGAGATCGCCAGGACCTATGCCGCGGTCAGCTTCACGGTCACTACGGCGGACGATGAACTTGGGCGGAAGGTCGAGCCCGGCGCGCCGCTGGTCTCCCGCCGCTTTGCGGCCATGCGCGCCCTGGCCAATACCGGCATCCACACCGGGGTGCTGCTGATGCCCCTACTGCCCTTCCTGGAAGACCAGCCGGAGAACATCCTCACCATCGTTAAAAAAACAGCCGCCAACGGCGGCCGCTACATCATCCCGGCGTTTGGCGTCACCCTGCGGGACCGCCAGCGGGACTACTATTATGCCCAACTGGATAAACACTTTCCCGGCTTGAAAGAGAAATACATCCGGCGTTTTGGCAATCGCTACCATGCCGAAGCCATCCAGGCCAAACAGCTTTACGCGCTGTTAGAAGAAGCCTGCTTCGACCACCACATCAGCCTCAAAATGCCGACCTTCGCGCCCGTTCAGGCGACCGCACAGCCCGCCGGCCAGATGCGGATGTTTTGAAAATAATTACGGGAGGGGTTCACATCATTCTTTGCAAATCCCTCAATATGAATTTCTGTGTTTTGTCACAAGATCCTTTAATTGGATAAACCCCTCCCCTACAATGCAAATTTATATGACTATTGATACAATAGTCACATGGATGAAACACGGGGAAGAAAACCAACTCGCCTCAAAGGTTACGATTACTCTACTCCTGGAACCTATTTTGTCACCATATGCACATTCCACCGTGAATGTTTATTTGGAGAAGTTGATGGGGATAAAATCCAATTGAATCCTATTGGAAAACTTGTTGAAAAAATATGGTTTGGGCTGCCGCGGCAATTTTTACATATCAAAGCGGATCATTTTGTGGTGATGCCAAATCATGTGCATGGATTAATTGAAATAATGCCTAATGAAATAAAATCACGACATGGATTATCAGATATTATGAATGGGTATAAATCCCGAACAACCCGGTTGGTGAACAGAATTCGAGATACAAAGGGAGTTCCCCTTTGGCAGCGGTCATTTTATGACAGAATCATCCGAGATGAAAAACAACTTCTTACAGTAATCGAATATATTCGCCAAAACCCTTCACGCTGGATGGAAGATGAAGAGAATATTTGGAAATAAAGAATCGGACAATTTATGAGATTAAGTAAAATCACCCCGTAGGGGAGGGGCCCTAACTAGAAGATAATCAAAAAATCATGATATTCATTATTGGGGACAATATATTACCGGCTTGCCGCTCAAGCCCCTCCCATCTGTGCATTTTACATTTTATATGCACGCAGAGTACATGGCAAACGGAAGATGTCTATGGATATGTCGTCGTAATTATTCCGCCACCATACTTATCAGTGCAAAATTCACCATCTCTCACAGCATTCCCCCAAATAAAAATATATACTTCCTTTGATTCCCCTTCGATCAAAATATCTGGCTGAACAAAGAATGCTGTTACCGAACCAATTTCTCCATTTGGTTCAAGAATTCGATTTTCCTCAAGATCATGAATAAAAACATCATCAATTGTTTTATAATGATTAGTTTCTAAAATTTCATATGGTCTGATACTATAATCTTTTGCCAACCAGATTCTTTCACCAGTCGAGTTCTCAACCCTAATTAGAATCACATCATCCTGTTTATAACTTCTATCCTCAGGCAATGACAGCTTTAATCCTGGTGTTGCATGAATTAGTTTATTCCTGGCAGGATTTGGAAGAAGCGTAGAATAACATTCATAATCAATTTCTTCTGATTTACACCCGGCACTAAAAAAATCAGCAGAAATATAGGAATAAGCCAATATTGTTTCATTTCAGATTTCTACTCCCCGCTCACCTCAACCGGCCTCAACACCACCACGCGGGTATCGTCCCCGCGACAGCCCTCGAACGGCGAAGAGACAAACACCTGCTCCAATTGGCCGTCATCCACCCGCTGCTGCCACTCGGCATCAAAGAAGCGGTTCTCCACCAAGATGTAGTCGGCCTCGGCCAGCCATTCTTCCATCAAGACCGGGTTCCACCACACAAATTTTTCCAGCGTATCCGGGTTGGCGGTGCGGTCATCCACAAAGGTATACATAAAATTGAGCTGCGGGGGATAAACGTCCACCTCAGGCAGTTCCAGCAGCAGCATATTCGGCTTAACGCGGTAGTAGACCTGGTCGCCGTCCGATAGGAAAGCGGACAGCTCCTCCCCGGTCTGCTCATAATCCGCAATAATGGATGTCTCGCAGGTCTCCATCCGCATCGGTTTCCCAAACAAGCGCCCATATCCGAACACAATTCCGATTGCCAGGGTGAACATCAGCGCAAAGAAGCCGAAGTTGATCTTGTCTCGCCTGCGCCGGATGTTCGCCAAACTGTAAGCCAGCGGGATGACAGCCCCCACAACCAGCACGATCTTGACCCAGCGCACAATCGTCTCCATAGCCGGATCGTACAGAATATAGCGGCGCAGAGGGTAATGATCGTAATCGAATTTATTTTCCAGGAACTGGAACACTTTCGCGGTACCCTCCTGGAACTTCCAATCCTTAAAGCGGGGAATATCCAGGTCAAAGGTGTTCTTTATCAGGTCAAAACGGAATCTTTCATAAGGGAAATCCATATTGACTTCCAGCATCATCAGCAAGGCGAAGATCAGCACCACCGCCAAAACCTGCTTCCAGACCGGCATCTCCACCTGCCAGTTCTCCGCAGACAGCGGCACCAGCACCAGCCCGAACACAAAGAAGAACAAAACATATCCGGGGAAACACACAAACTGGCAGCTTCTTCCATTAGCCGCCCACAAATGCACGGCGAACAACGTCAGGAAGGTGACCAGCAAAAAGAGCACCTCTTTATGCTTCTGCTGGTCGGAATAGATGCGCTGGTATTTCGTGCGCCAGGGGTACAGCAGCAAGGTGGCGAGGAAGCCGAAGAAAACTACAAAGTTTGCCCGGATGGCCTCCCAAAAAGACTGAATCCCAACCCAGGCCAAATGGGTCTTATTGTCCCACCAGCCGCTGACCGGCAGCCAGCTGAAATCATCCGGCAGGAAAATCTCCCGCCAGGGAGAGCGGAAATCGGCAATTGGCGGGAACAGCTCTGGCGGAATCCAATACGCCCAAATTTTGAGAATTTCCGGCCAATACGTTACATGGAAATAAACAACCGGGATCAACCCGCCGATCAGAGCAAAGCGCCCGGCCCGGTCGTCGTAACGCCAGAACACATAAATGATCAGCAAAGGCAATACCGGCAGCACGTTCAGTCGGGACATCACAGCCAGCCCTGCCAGGAAACCGGCCAGGCCAAGCTCCCAGTTCTGCCTGCGCTCCCCCAGGCTGAAAAACAGCATCCAGGCAAAAAACATCGTCACTAATGTTTGGGAAAAAGACTGGCTGAAGACCTGCATAATGCCAGGGTTAGAAACCACCACAGCCACAGCGCCCGCCGCCCACCAGGCATTGCTGCTGCGCCGTACAGTGGCCCAGATTCCGAGCAGCGCCAAGAACCCCACTGCCACCGCATAGATACGGGCGACTTCCACACCAGGGCCATACCAACTCTGGATATAACCCGGCAGCAGGAAAGCAACCGGCATCTGGTTTGTCCAGGGACCGTAATCTTGGAATGGCTGGTAACGCCCCTCGGCAAAAAGAAGTCCCTTGTACAGGTACATACTTTCGTCCCAAACCAGTGAAGGTAAAGTTTGGGCGTACTCCCAGGCTTGCATCACGAAAAACGCAAAGCCGGCCAATGCCAATAAGTAGGCAAACCAAATATGGTATCGCTTCAGGAAATCTCTCATCGCCGCTTCTCGCTCCTTATTCCATTCAATCTCATCGTTCTCCTTATTCTACATTATAGAGAAAAAGAAGGTTCTGGCAATCTTTTCAAGCATCCTGCCCTGGTTCTCACACGAATCCCCGGCTGACAATTAAGAACTGAAAATGATATAATCAAGCCTATGGATTTAAATAGACCGACATTAAAAGAAGGTATCGCGCAGCGGCGCAAGCGCACACAGCGCCTGCTCTTGCTGGCAGCCGGGGCTCTCCTGATTATTGTTGTCATCGCCCTGCTGCCACCGGTGCGCAGCCGGATCATCAATAAGGTCGAAGACTTCCGCACCTGGTTCAGCTACTTGACGAACCCGCCCAACGAAGCCGTTTTCGTCCCCGAAGAACAAAACAGCATGGCAACCAGCGTGGCGGCCACGCTGCAAGCCTTTACCCCTACCGCCCCCGCCGTCGAAGCCACCCCCAGCGCCACACCAGAATTCACCACAGAACCCACCGAAACGCTGGTCCCAACCATCACCCCCACGCCGCTTCCCCAACAAATCGACCTCAGCGACCAGGTCACCTACGTCCACCAGCACGGCCGCTGGAACTACTGCGGCCCGGCTAACCTGACCATGGCCCTGAATTACTGGGGCTGGGAAGGCAACCGCGACGAGGTCGGTATGGCGCTCAAGCCCGGCCCAGACGACCCGGACATGGATTTCATCGAGCGCACACGGGTGGATAAGAACGTGATGCCCTACGAGATGGTCAATTTCGTTAACGACCAGACTGAACTCAGCGCGTTCTACCGCTACGGCGGCGACCTTGCCCTGGTCAAGAAAATGATCGCCAACGGCTACCCGGTGCTGATCGAAAAAGGCTATTACGAATACAGCCAGATCACCGGCACGATCGATTGGATGGGCCACTACCTGTACGTGACCGGCTACAACGAAACCGAGGGCTACCTGATCGTGCAAGACGCCTATCTGATCGAAGATGACAAATTCATCGGCGAGAACTACCACGTCCCAATCGAAGAATTCATCAAAGAATGGCGCTACTTCAACTACCTCTTCATCCTGGTCTACCCGCCGCAGGACGAAGCCAAGGTCTTCGAGCTGGTCGGTCCCTGGGTAGACCAGGAATGGGCCAACCGCCACGCCCTGGATATCGCCAATCAGGAGATCGCCGAACTGGAAGGGCTGCCGCTGTTCTTCGCCTGGTTCAATAAAGGCACCAGCCACGTCCAATTGTATGAATACGTGGATGCCGCCTTTGCCTACGACTATGCATTCTTATTGTATGCAGACCTGGAAGACAGCGAACGCCCCTGGCGCATCATGTGGTACCAGACCGGTCCCTACTTCGCCTACTACTACGCCGGACGCTACCAGGATGTCATCAATCTGGCGAATACCACCCTCTATGACCAGATGCTGACCGAACCTACTCTGGAAGAAAGCATCTACTGGCGCGGGATGGCCCGGCTGGCTCTGGGCGAAACCGGCAACGCCGCTGAAGACTTCAAGCAGACCGTTTGGATCAACCCCAACTTTGCGCCGGGGTGGGAAATGCTCAACACACTGGGAGTAACGCCGTAATGGTCAAGGTCTTACATTTTGCAGATGCTCACATCAATATGGCGAACTACGGACGGCAGGACCCTGAAACCGGCCTGGCCTATCGCGTAGTCGATTTCCTCAACTCGCTCGATACAATTGTCGATGCCGCTATCGACGAAAAGGTCGATCTGGTATTGTTCGCCGGGGACGCCTATAAAGACCGCAACCCCGCGCCCACCTTCCAACGTGAGTGGGGTCGCCGCATCATGCGGTTGTCGAACGCCGGCATCCCCACCATCTTGCTGGTCGGCAACCACGACCTCTCCCCCAGCCTGAACCGCGCTCACGCTCTGGAAGAATTCAACACCCTGGAAATCGGAAACGTGATTGTGGCTGACACGCCCAAGTTCTACAGCTCCGAGGAACTGTGGGACCTGCCCGTGCAGCTCATCACGCTGCCGTGGGTCTCGCGCTCTGGCATGGTTGCCCATCTCGACATGGAACTGACCAGTCCCAACCAAATCTACGAAGAACTGGAATCCAAGATCGGCAACGCCATCGACCAGTGGCTGGACAATGCCGACCCCGATCTACCCATTATCCTGACCGCCCACGCCTCCATTCAGGGGGCTGTGTATGGGGGCGAGCGCACCGTGATGCTCGGTCGAGACCTGGTGCTTTCCGGCAGTCTGGTAAAAGACACACGGCTGGATTACGTGGCAATGGGCCACATTCATAAACCGCAGGACGTGAACAAAGGCGAGCATCCCCCAGTGGTTTACCCTGGCTCTATCGAGAGGGTCGACTTTGGGGAAGCCAAAGACAAAAAATTCTATGTGATCGCCGAAATAGAACGAGGCCATACCAGCTACCAGATGGTTGAGCTAACCGGCATCCGCAAATTCATCGACTGCCGGGTTACCCTCACCAGCGATATCAACGTCACCCAGCAAATGCTGGAGGCTCTGCCCAACCCAAAAGCCATGCAGGATGCCATAGTTCGATTGACTCTGGAATACCCGCGTGATTGGGAATCCCTGATCGACGAAGCCGCCCTGCGTGAGACCACGATGGGCGCATTTGAATTCCACCTGGTCAAACGCCCGCAGATGGAAACCCGCATCCGCATTCCTGAAGACAAGAATGTCGGCAGTCTGAATTCAGAAGAGCTGCTGGACATCTACTGGAAGTCCGCCCACACTGAAGCAGTTGACCCTGACGTACTGCAAAACCTGGCAAAGGACATCATCCAGCAGGTGGAGAGCGGAGACGCCTAACCGGCCGGCCTAAACCGCGTCCCCCTAATATTCAGTCCCGGCTTTTCATACTATCTTTTTTTTCATGGATGCATGCCTGCGCAGGCATGACACAGTGGGCGAATGTCGTTCCCGCAAACCTCAAGCGGGAACCCAGTCCACTCTCTCATCTGCCAAGGATGCAACAAATCTCCTTCCCCCTTATCCGCAAAAAAAAAGAAAACTGTCGTGAAAACCAAAGGCTGATATAAACAGACCCCGCCTTACTGGGTGCCCGCTTTCGCAGGCATGACACAATTTGAGTAGTAGCTTTTGCCATAATACGAGCGAGGTCAGAGTGGGAAAGGATATTGACAATGCAACCGGTTGCATCTATAATTAAATACCCAAACAACACCATACAAAGTGTTGCACGGAAGGATGAGAAGATTTTATGGCAACCATTCGAGATGTTGCTAAAAAAGCGCAAGTCCACCCAAGCACCGTCAGCCGAGTATTTTCCGGCAACGCCAGCATTAGCGAGGCCACCCGCGAGAGAGTACTGGATGCGGCGCATATGCTTGGTTTTCAACCAAATGCGATTGCCCGATCGCTCAGCACCCAACGAACCCAACAAATCGGGATTGTCGTCCCTCATGTATATGAGGGATTTTTTGACGATAGCTTTTTCCCTCAAATCATGCGCGGGATGTTGGACGCTGCTTACAAACACAACTACCGCCTGGTCCTGGGAGGCAGTCAGGGCTATCAGGATGAAATCTCCCAAATTGTTAATATTATGCAGTCCAGCCAGGCAGACGGCATTATCGTGATGAGCAGCCGCCTGGATGTCGACACCATCGACCAGCTCAACGACCTGAACACACCCTTTGTCCTGATCGGGAACCCCCCCTATAAAAAACACGCCCACATCACCTGGCTTGACGCAGCCAACCCGCAAGCTACCCGGCAAGCGGTGGAACACCTGCTGAACCTGGGGCACCAGAAAATCGCTTATGTAGGCGGTGACCCCAAAAACCTGACCACACGCGAACGCCAGTTGGCCTATGAAGAAACCATGCAGGCTGCCGGCATCACCCCTAACCCGAAATGGATCGATTATGGCTATTTTGATGAGCCGGGAGGCTACACCGCCGTCCAGCGTATGAAAACTCTCGGAAACCAAATTCCGAGTGCATACTACGCCGCAAATGATCTGATGGCTATCGGTATCCTTCGTGCTTTAGATGAACTTAATCTAAAGGTTCCGAAGGATATTTCTGTTATAGGGACCAATAACTCTTACATCTCCAAACACACCACTCCCCCCCTCACCACAGTTGAAGTCCCCTATGCAGAAATAGCCCGAAAAGCGACTAACTTGTTGCATACCCAAATCACGAAAAACAACACAGTGCCCGCAAATTACGTGGAAAGCTGCAAGTTGATCGTGCGGGAATCGACCGGCACAGCCCCAAAAACTGGTGCGGAGTTTAAAAATGGAATATAATCCTCACTCCCACCCCCCACATTGTTTATTCCCAGCCCCGGAAAGCATCTCAACTCCGAAGTGCTGGAATAAAAACCTAATTCACTGTTTTTAAGGAGAACAGAATGAAAAAGAAGCAAGTAAAAACCCTATTTATCATCCTGGCATTGGTTGTCATCAGCAGCGTGCTCTTTAGCGCATGCGTTGGCAGCATCAATGTAGGAAACAACAATGTAGCAAATAACAATATGCCAGACAACAATACAGGAGACGACAACGCACCGGATGACAACATGGCTGACGACGCCAACGTGGCTGACAATGACAGCATGGCTGACGATGACAGCACAGAAATGGCTCTCGCAGCCAATCTGACCATGTGGCACTCCATGAAAGACTCAGAAATCGCTGCGATGACCGTAACCATCATCCCCGCATTTCAGGAGCTTTATCCTGACGTACAGATCGAACTGCTCTTCACCCCTGACGCTGATCTTCGCAGCAAGTACGAAAATGCATCCGCCACTGGCGGCGGGCCGGATATTTTGGTCGG
>Ga0102946_1000471_pt1 | contig 14057 bp, 10 predicted proteins | sample SalPon2A_A_D1_MG_FD_78209 | JGI IMG/M metagenome (GOLD analysis project Ga0102946, IMG submission 78209) | Soil microbial communities from South San Francisco under conditions of wetland restoration - Salt Pond MetaG R2A_A_D1_MG | ecosystem: Environmental > Terrestrial > Soil > Wetlands | place... | reverse complement strand
TTGCACGATGAACAATTACAGCCAACAGAACTTGAATTGCTAAGGGTGGTGTGCGAACTCATCCACGTGCCGCTCCCCATTCTTTCGGCTGGGCAGTAAGCAGCCCAGTCTCTCTCAATCATTTCCCGTTATTTCGACTCCGCTTGCGGCATGGCATATCACCGACCGTCCCCTTGGCAGCGCCTCTCGTGGCAGACGCGACTGGACAATTCTGCAGGGATGCAGAATTAGCGTATTCAGGCCATGGACGGCCTGTATACGCGGGTCCATCTAGCGGCAACACGTGAGGGCAGTCCACCGTCTTTTTGGTGGACCGCGGACTCAGGGGAGGGTCGGTGATATGGCACGCCCAGCTAGAAAGAGGGTCCCGGATGACGGTTTTTGTAGGAGTGGCTCATCGCCGCAACCGCCTTGCAAGAAAGTGGGTCCCGGATAAACCTACTCGGTTTTCCGGGATGACGTTAATCGCATGGCGAATCGGACAAGCCTACTCGGCTTTCCGGGATGACGTTAATCGCATGGCGAATCGGATAAATCTACCCGGTTTTCCGGGATGACGTTAATCGCATGGCGAATCGGATAGACCAACTCGGGTTTCGGGGCGGAACTGATTTGCACCAGGCTTCAGCGTGACGGACGAGGTGAGGAAAAAACGGAGATGGATCAAGACCCTGTCGCTTTAGGTTGCCCCCATCTCGGCAGCGTATTTCTCAGCAATCATGATGGTGGGTGCATTGGTATTGCCCGAGACCAGGGCGGGCATCACTGACGCATCAACCACGCTCAGCCCCTCAACACCCCGAACCCGGAGGTCGGGACCAACCACGGCCATATCATCTTCGCCCATTTTGCATGTACCCACGGGGTGATAGATGGTTTCTGCCTTGCGACGTACAAATGCCATCACTTGCTCGTCTGAGCTTGCTTCCGGCCCGGGTAGAATTTCCTCGTTTCGATGGATGCTGAATGCTTCCTGGTCGAATATGGAGCGGGCGACACGGACGCATTCAAGCATCATTTTCCGATCATATTCCTCGCTGAGGTAGTGAGGCTGAATAAGAGGCGGAGTGCCTGGGTCGGTATTCTTCAAACGAATCTCACCTTTGCTCTCTGGCCTCAATGGACAGGCGTGAATCGTCATGCCATGGCCCTTGACGTTTCCGCGTCCATGATCATCAAGGAGGGCAGGAACAAAGTGCAGTTGGATATCCGGTCGGTTATCAGTGGCCATCGGGCTAACCACGAATCCGCCCGCCTCTGCTGCATTTGAAGATGCCGGACCATTTTTCGTGAACAGGTAACGCAACCCGACAGTCAGGTCGTTGAGCGTGTCGTAAGTGATTGCCTCGCGACTGCCAACCAGCGTACACACGTCAAGATGATCCTGGAGGTTCGCGCCGACACCTGCCAGGTCCGCTTTGACCGGCAACCCGACGCTTTCGAGGTGACCGGCAGGGCCAATTCCGGACAACATCAGTAACTGCGGTGAATTGATTGCACCGCCGCTCAGAATCAATTGATCGGCGTTAACATCAATTTGTTTGCCTTTCCGAATTACCCTGATGCCTTGCGCCCTGCCATCTGACAACAACACTTTTGTGGCCATGGTGCCTGTCCACACTTCAAGGTTTGGGCGCGACAGGGCTGGTTTCAGGAATGCTGAGGCGGTACTTGCCCGACGTCCGGCCCGCTGGGTGACCTGGTAGTAGTCCACACCGCGCTGATGTGGGCCGTTGAAATCATCAGTGCGTGGGATACCGGCCTGCTCGGCGGCTTCCAGGAAGACTGCGCTCAATGGATTGGTATAACGCAGCTGTGAGACGGTCAAGGGGCCATCTGCGCCGTGAAACTCAGACGCCCCCAAAAAATGATCCTCAGATTTTAGGAAATAGGGAAAAACCGATTGCCAGTCCCATCCGCCGGCGCCATTGGCTGCCCATTCATCGTAGTCGATCTGGTGGCCACGGCAATAGCACATCGCATTAATTGCGCTGGAACCGCCAAGCACTCTGCCTCTTGGCCAATAGAGCTTCCTGTTGTTCAGGTGTTCCTGTGGTTCGGTTTCATATCCCCAGTTCAGATGAGGGTGCCTGACCAGGCGCGTGAATCCCGCTGGCATGTGGATAAAGGGGCTTTTGTCCTTTCCGCCGGCTTCAATAAGCAGCACTTTACGGCCCGGGTCCTCGGAAAGCCGGGCGGCAAGGACACAGCCGGCTGAGCCAGCGCCAATGATGATGATGTCGTAATCCATACGCTTCCGTATTTGGGGCTTGCGAATGATAGTGCAAGTGATTGGCCTGCATCATGAGTGGATTCCCAGGTATTTTTCATTGCCAGGTTCGCCCTGGAGCAATGTGCAGGTTTTTTGGCAAGTTGGCGGTCTCTTTTGTGATGCAAGGATTCAAATTTGCGATTGACCATGACCAATAGCGGCAATGGCGGGTAAAATAGCCCAATGACACTGACTCGAATTTCCTTATCCAATCCGGTGGCCGTGGCCGTTGGCTGCATCCTGATCGCAATCTTCGGGTTCATCAGCCTTAGTCGCCTGCCCATCCAGATGACGCCAGACCTGGAGAGACCCATTATTTCTGTTTCCACAGGCTGGCGCGCTTCCGCACCCAATGAAATCGAGTCTGAAATCCTGGAGCCGCAGGAAGACGTGCTGAGAAGTATTCCCGGCATGGAACGAATGACCGCCGTGGCCAGCTATGGCCGCGGCAGTATCACCCTGGAGTTCGATATTGGCACGGACCTTGACCGTGCGCTGATCGAAGTCCTGAATGCGCTGAACCAGGTTCCACGGTACCCGGTTGACGCTCTGGAACCCGTTATCAGCGTTGGCGGGAATCGCTTCGATGCGGTGATTGCCTGGTTCTCGATCAGGCCGGCGGAGGGCAATACACGCCCGATCGAGAGCTACCAGGACTTTGTCGAGGATGAGATCGTTACCAGGTTTGATCGGATACCCGGGGTATCGGAAACCGGTTCATTCGGCGGTCGAAAACACGAGGTTCGAATCACCTTTGATCCGTTCAAAGCAGCGAACATTGGCCTGGATCTGACCCAGATCGCCGCGGAATTTGGCGCCAATGCTGATATTTCAGCAGGTTTGAGTGAGGTTGGAAAACGACAGTACACGCTTCGATTCAGTGGCAAGTACAGCATAGAAAACCTGGGCGAACTGGTGCTCGACTGGCGTGAAGGTCGCCCGGTTTTACTGGGGGATGTAGCCACTGTCGACCTGGTGATGCAGGACGTTTCCTCGATTCTCCATCAGTCGGGAAGCCGATCCCTGGCGCTTAACGTTGCGCCGGAACCAGGCGTTAACGTTCTGCAAGTGATGGATGAAATAAAGCGAACCGTTGCCGAATTGCAGGAAAATGAGCTCAAACGTGCCGGTCTCGTGATGATGCAAAGCTATGACGAGACGGTCTACATCAACTCGTCCATCAACATGGTAAGAAATAACCTGCTGCTGGGTGTGACACTCGCCATCGTCGTTTTGTGGTGGTTCCTCAGGCGTTTTCGGGCGACCCTGATCGTTGCGTTTTCCATTCCACTGTGCCTGTTATGTGCATTCATGGTCCTGAATGCCACCGGTCGGACGCTGAATATCATTTCGCTGGCGGGACTGGCGTTTGCAGTGGGTATGGTGCTGGATGCTGCCATTGTTGTGCTTGAGAATATCTTCCGACAACGAGAACAAGGTTTACGCGGCGACGAGGCTTCCATGAAGGGGACCAGCCAGGTCTGGGGTGCATTGCTGGCGTCCACAGCGACCACGGTCGCTATTTTCATGCCCGTGATCTTCCTGCAGGACGAGGTTGGACAGCTTTTCGGAGACCTCGCTATCACGATTTCGGCTGGTGTGGTTGCATCGTTGCTGGTTGCGGTCACTGTGCTGCCAACTGCGGCATCCAACTGGATCCGGCGTGAGGGTATTGAAGACCAGCACAGCGGGTGGTGGCGATGGGTCACGGATCATGTGATGAACTGGACTGACTCGCCACGAAAACGCTGGAGCTGGATTGGCGGTTTGACCGTCGTACCGATTGCGTTGGCAATTTTTCTGTTGCCTCCGATGGACTATTTGCCTGAAGGCAAAAAGAACATGGTATTCGGTTTTGTCCTGACACCACCTGGTATGGGGATGGAAACCATTGAAGAAGAGTTCATTGACGAAATTAACCGTCGCATGGCGCCTTACCTGACTGGTGAGAAGCAACCGCAGGTCAGGAACTACTTCCTGGGTGCTGCACGCGCCTGGGGCACTTTTTTCGGGGCATTTGCAGAAAATCCCAAGGAAATGGATCAGCTGATCCCCATCATCAACCAGGAGATTCTAAACGGCTTTCCTGACAGCTTTGCGTTTGCCGGGCGCGATCCCATTTTCTCTGGTAGTCGCGGTGGCAGGCAGGTCAGCATTGACCTTTCGGCTGATGATTTTCACTCATTGCTGGCTGCGGGCAGAGCCGGCTTTAGTGCAACCATGCAGGCGATACCGGGGGCGCGAATTCAACCGTCTCCAGGTCTGGATCTTGCCGAACCCGAGCTGCGCTTTATTCCCGATGATCGGCGTATTGCGGAGGTGGGCTGGAACCGCTCCAGGGTTGCGACCGTTGTTCGGGCCATGGGCGATGGCGCTTTTATTGGCGAGTATTTTGACGGCAGGCGACGCTATGACATCGTCCTTCGTGCTGAAGACTGGTATTCACCGGAAGAGTTGACTGCGCTGCCCGTGGCAACTGTCAGCGGAGAAGTTCTCGCGATCAGTGAACTGGCCAGGCTTGAAAGAACGGCAGGTCCTTCCAGGATTCAGCGGATCGACCGGCAACGGACTCTTTCGCTGCAGGTGACTCCGCCGCCGACGATGCCGTTGGAAGAAGCGCTGACCATCATTGAAGAACAGGTTGCTCCGGCGATTCTGGCCAATCTGCCTGAAGACGGTTCAATTACCTATCGTGGCACTGCCGAAGCCTTGTCGGAGGCATTGACCAGCCTTTCCGGCAGTTTCGCGCTTGCGGTTGTTATTCTTTACCTTCTGATTTCAGCCCTGTTCAAGTCATTCAGGGACTCACTGCTGGTCATCCTCACGATCCCGATGGCGACCGTTGGTGGGGTGCTGGCCCTGCGGGCCATGGATCTTACGCTGGCTGGTTCCGGCGGACAGCAAATGGACCTTCTGACCATGATTGGATTCGTCATACTCTTGGGTTTGGTGGTAAACAACGCCATCTTGTTGGTCTATCGGGCACGTGATGCCGAACGGGAAGGCATGTCGCGCCGGGATGCGGTTGAGAATGCCGTTCGCCTGCGTCTCAGGCCAATCCTGATGAGTACCATGACGAGTATATTCGGAATGTTGCCACTGATGCTGATGCCGGGCGCCGGAACAGAGCTGTATCGCGGACTTGCCACCGTCATTGTTGGCGGAATGCTGATCAGCGCACTGTTCACATTGTTGCTGTTACCCAGCCTTCTGAGAATGAACGAAGAGCGGGTTTCAGAAGTCAGCAATCAGGAAGGTCTGCCAGCGCAGGCATAAAGGATACATAATCCAAGATGATCATTAACTGGCTAGTCAGGGCAATCATTTTATTGGCTTTCCTCATGGGAACAGCCTGGGGGCAGGGTGGTTCGCCTGGTGCCCTGGTCAGGGTTGCACCTGCGGAAATCAAAAACCTTGCGCCTGTGTCCCTGATTCCGGGGACAGTCATCAGTCGTGACGATGCACACCTGGCTGCCGAGGTCGAGGGACGGTTGATACAGGTTGCCGAGGTCGGCGATCTGTTCGAGGCAGGAGAAGCAGTCGCACTCATTGACGATACACGCCTGAAACTGCTTCAGCAGGAACTGGCTGCACAAATTACCCGGGCAGAAGCACGTGTTCGGTTTCTGGAAGGTGAAGAAAAACGTTTTGCGAAGCTGGCGGAAAAGAACCTCGCTGCAACCACGCAACTGGACTCTACCCGATCTGATCGGGATGTAGCCATTGGCGACCTTGCGGTTGCCAACGCCCGTTATGCACAAAATGCAGATTCACTGGCGAGAACAAAAATTCTTGCCCCATTCGCCGGAGTCGTGGTGGAGAGAGTCAAGCAACCGGGGGAACGGGTTTCTGAAGGTGATAACGTGGTCCGGCTCGTGGACCAGGACCACCTTGAAGTTGTGGCGCGTGCGCCGCTTGAGTTTTATCGCTACACGAAGCCTGGCCAGGTGCTGGAACTGCGCGCTGGCAAACAGATAGCGACCGGAACCGTTCGGACTGTCGTTGCGACTGGCGATGCAAATACACACCAGTTTGAAGTTCGTTTGGATATTGATAGTGAAGTGTTCCCCGTTGGGCAGACTTTGCGTGTTTCCATTCCCAACGATGAGCAGCGCGAAGTGCTTGCTGTGCCACGCGATGCGCTGGTTCTCAGGCCGGATGGGCAAAGTGTGTTCGTGGTGGATGAGAGCAATGCAGCGAAACAGGTTGCAGTCACAACCGGCGTGGGCTCCGGGGATCATATCGAGATCTTCGGAGATATCTCGGCAGGCGACCAGGTCATCATTCGTGGCAATGAACGTTTGCAGCCGGGGCAGTCTGTGAGCATCATAGATACCTGACCTCACTCACAACTGGCCTTTAAATGGCTGAAGCTGCTGCCCGGCCGGGCGAAAATTTCCTGGAAAGACTGGTTCGTGTGGAGCATGGTGAATGGCCGCGGCTGCTGATCGCGTTCACCTATTTCTTTTTCCTTCTCGGTGGTTATTTCATGCTGCGACCCATTCGCGGTACGGTTGCTTCCAATAACTCAGAAATACTCCACCTCCTTTACACAGGCACGTTTATCACCATGCTGGCCATCGTGCCGGTGTTCGGTTTCCTGGTATCACGATTCAAGCGAGGTCAGTTTATTCCGGCCAGCTACCTGTTCTTCGTTGGCTGCCTGACGCTGTTTATCATCGGCTTCAGGGATGAATCGACCCCGCAGTGGATTCAGCGGTCTTTCTACATCTGGCTGAGTGTTTTCAACCTGTTCGTGGTGTCGGTGTTCTGGAGTTTCATGACGGATGTGTTCCGTCCAGGCCAGGCACAGCGATTGTTCGGTGTGATCATGGCAGGTGGCAGTCTTGGTTCGATTGTGGGGCCACTACTGACGTCCAGCCTGGTGACCACTGGTGGCTCGCGAGTGGTCATGATCACGGCAGGTGGTTGTTTGCTTGTTGCCACAGGCCTGGCAATCTTTCTCGGGCGCTATGACACAACCACGCGTCATCAGGAACCGGAAGTGATCGGTGGTGGTGTGTGGCAGGGTGCGATCCGGGTTTTCCAGTCCAAATATCTGCTATACGCCTGTCTCCTGATGTTGCTGCATAACCTGGTCTCCACCTTCCTGTTCAATGGCATGGCGGTTTTGGTCAACGACCATATCGCGGGCTTTGATGAGCGCACCCGGTTTTTCAGTTTCCTTGACCTCGGTGTCCAGGTTTTGGCATTTACATTCCAGTTTTTCATCACCTCGCGCCTGATCGCCAAACTTGGTATGAGCGGGACACTTGTGCTGATTCCTGCGCTTCTTGCGGGCGGATTCATGATTCTCGGCAGCGCCATGGGCCTTGTGCTTTTTGCCGCCGTCCAGGTCGCTCAGCGCTCGATGAATTACGGCGTGCTCGGTCCGGCCAAGGAAATGCTGTTCACCGTGGTGGACCGTGAACTGCGTTACAAGAGCAAAAATTTTATCGATACGGTGGTCTATCGTGGCAGCGATGTCACTGCCAGCTGGATATTCAAAGGACTGACCACCACGGGAATGTCGGTTGGTCAGATGACCTGGCTTTATCTGCCTTTCATGGGATTATGGGCATGGGGTGCCTGGCGTCTGGGCAAGACCTACCAGGGCTTGCGAAATGCTCAGGATGAGCCGGATGAAACCTCTTCGGAGCCCCGACCGACCGGATGAAACCTTGGTCCGTGGCTGGTCTCAACGGCTTCGACTTTGCAGCCATAGAGTCTTTCCAACGATGGGCCGTTTAGCATTTCGCTGCAGGCGCCGGCCTGCCACTGACCATTGCCGAACAACATCAATATGTGACTGCAATACCTTGCTGCCAGGTTAACGTCATGCAGTGCACTGACAACCACCTTGTTCCTGCCGGAGACCAGTTGTGTTGCTATATCCATTATCCGTAGCTGATGGCGCAGGTCCAGGTGGTTTGTGGGTTCGTCCAGCAGCATGATTTCAGGATCCTGTACCACCAGGGATGCAAATGCCAGTCTGCGCGCTTCACCGCCTGAAAGCGTGGTCACTTCCCGGTTTGAAAAATCACCCAACCCGACTGCATCAAGCGCCGCCTGAGCAAGAATAATGTCCTGATTGCCTTCCCGGCTCCAGCGTTTGAGATGTGGATGTCGGCCAGTCAGCGCAATCTGGAGCGCGCTTGAATCGAACAGGTAGACCGTGTGTTGCTGCAGCATGCCGAGACGTTGGGCGATTTCCTTTCGTGACATTTCATGCATAGACCGGGATTCAATCCCGATAGTGCCTGCATCCGGTGCAAGCAGCCCGGCCATGCACTTCAAGAGGGTTGTCTTGCCGATGCCATTGGACCCGAGCAAACCCCAGAACTCACCTTCACGCAATTGGAGATTCAATTCTCGTGCAACCGGAATATCGGCAACACTGACATCAAGGTCGTGGCAGCTAAGCAGGCTCATGACTTCAATTTCGCCCGGTTCAGCAAGAGCAGGAACAATGGCACACCCAGCACGGCAGTCACCACGCCTACCGGTAACTGGCGTGGGGCCAGGATTGTCCGCGCCAAAGTGTCTGAAACGACCAGGAACAAGCCACCAAACATGACGGCAGCAGGCACCAGGACTCGATGGTCAGCCCCCAGCAGCATTCTTGTCAGGTGCGGAACGATCAGCCCCACAAAACCGACCGGGCCGGCCAGGGACACGGCGGTTGCGGTCAGCAGGGAGGCCAGCAGGTAAATCAGCCACAGCAGGCGCTCGGTGTTCTCACCAAGCAGTCGGGCGGTTGTCTCGCCCATCGCCAGTACATTCAGGCTGCGTGCCATCAGAATGACCACGCCCAGCACGACCAGCAAAACGGCAAGGGGTGCGAGGCCTGGTGTGGCATGAGACACATCACCCAGCAACCAGAACAGCATTCCCCTCAGACTGTTGTCTGGTCCAAGCGCAAGAATCAGGCTGATCAGCGCTGCCCAGCCGGATGCGGTGACAACACCTGTCAGTAACAGGCGGGTTCCACTCCAGGGGCCTTCACCACGCGCCAGGCTGAAAACCAGCAGGATGGCCAGAAAGGCGCCCCCAATTGTCAGGATGGGCAGGAACCCGGCCGAGATTCCGATTGTCATACCCAGCAAGGTTGCGAAAGCGGCTCCGCCGGATACACCCAGGATATAAGGGTCGGCCAGCGGGTTGCGCAGCAGCACCTGCATCAGGCAGCCTGACATGGCAAGCAGCGCACCAACGAGCCAGGCAGCCCAGGCTCTGGGCAGGCGGAGTCGCCAGACCACCTCGCCGGTGGCAGAATCGGGGTGTTTTATCGCCTCCAGCCATTCTGACGGGCTCAATGCAACCGATCCGACTGCACTGGAAAACACCAGGCTGAAGACAGACAGGATCGCTAATGCAATAATCAGGAGGCGGGGGTGCGCGGACAACAAATTCAAGTGTTAGTATTCTTAGAAAAATGGATACACAGATTCCAATCATACGGCATTTCAAAGCGGGGAAAGTTTAGGCTATGATCGACCCTGATGGTTACCGCCCTAACGTCGGGATTATCCTGATGAATCAGGAGCAGCGCGTGTTCTGGGCTCAGCGCTCGAATAATGATGGCTGGCAGTTTCCCCAGGGTGGAATGAATACCGATGAAACACCCAAAGAAGCCATGTATCGGGAATTGAAAGAAGAAACCGGACTCAGCCCTGAGCATGTCGATCTTCTGGGCGCCACACCTGGCTGGTTGCGCTATCGTCTGCCAAAGCGATACCAGAGAAAATTCAGCAAACCCCTGTGTGTCGGGCAGAAACAGGTCTGGTTCCTTTTGCGTTTCCTCGCGGATGACTCCCAGTTTGATCTTGGTTTATGTCGAAAGCCTGAGTTCTGTGATTATCGCTGGGTGGATTTCTGGTATCCGGCGAAAAACGTGATTCGTTTCAAACGCAGTGTTTATCGAAAAGCACTGGCCCTGCTTGAGCCGGTGGCCATCGAAAACTCACAGTTATCTGACGGCAGTCAAAACGCCATCAGAAGGAAAGGCGCGCTCCAAAGATAAATGTACGGGCCTTGTTTGGTCGTGCGCCGTACGGCTGCCGTCCGGCGATGTACAGGTCGTCCGCAACGTTTTCGACCAGACCATACAGTTCAAGTTTTTCGTTGAGGTAGTAGTGAGCTGCCAGGTCAACCATCATCGCTGGCTCAGTTCCCTCGAATTCTCCGCAACGAGCCGTGGTACAGACGCTGTCAACATAATTAAGGCTGACATCGAATGCCCACTGGCCGTTTTCAATTCCGGTGGAGACCCATAACTGGTTTTCCGGCACATAGGGAACCGGGTCACCGGCCTGCACTTCGCCAAAAAAGTCAGAATTAAAATCAGTCTGGAATTCGGCATTCATCCAGGTATAGCTCAGTTGCAAAGGAACGCTCCAGCCATTATCCAGGGGGATTGAGGAGCGCCAGGTCAGCTCCAGGCCCGGAATTTCCACGGCATCGCCATTAAAGGAATCGCCAACGTCGCAATCAGTGCCTGACGAGTTGGTGCACACACCAACCAGGTTGCTGTAATCATTGAAAAAGCCCATGGCTTCGAAGCTGCCAAGATCTCCGTCAAAGCGCACGCCATATTCGTAGTTGATGCTTTCTTCCGGATCAACCCCAGGCTGGTTGCCCGGAACCGCGAAGCCCTTGTGGATTCCTCCAACCAGGCTCCAGTCGCCCGGCATTCGGTAGATCACGCCCATGCCCGGCAGCCAGATATCGACTTCGTTTGATCGTGAATCACGGAAGTTTTCCGGGTCCCGGCTGGCGGGATTATCACTGCTGGTCTGGTAGCGAATCCGTTCCAGGTCAATCGACTCATAACGCAGACCGGGCGTAAAGGTCCAGTCGCCCCAGTCAATTCTGTCGTAAGCGTAAAGTGCCCATGCATCCGCAGACTGGATGCGGTTACCCGCATTGCCTTCAAGGCCAACCTGGCTGAGCATCAGCTGACCATTGAGTTGCTGGTAGGTATCGTTGCGCTGCAGGCGATCTTCCTCATCTTCGTGATAGCGAATACCGGCCTGGAACAGGTGATTGATTTCCCCTGAGTCCCGCTCCCAGTCAAAAGTCAGTTGTACCCCCTGCGAATAGTAATCGCGGGAGTTGTTCCTGACCTGGATAGAGCCCGGCTGAGTATCCGCTCCGTCCAGGATGGCCTGCAACTCGTTAGCGTCGAACCCACCCAGGGTGTTGCCCTGGTTGATGGCGCTGACAACGCTGGCCCAACTGGTGTGCGAATAAACCTCGGGAGATTCACTGCCATCGAGATCTATGCCTTCGGTCTTGTACCAGGCCCGGGAGGTGTCGTTATGGTATGCGGTCACCGTTGCACCCAGCCCGCTATCACTCTCCAGTCGCCAGTTCACAACCACCTGGTCATGATCGTTGTCCATCTCATCGAATACCGAAACGCCGTACCTGCGCAGCGCGTCAAGATCGAAATCCCGGTCAGTCAGTCCAAGATAGCTCTGCCCAGATGTTTCGCTGGATGTCTGCAATTTGAGTTCCAGCGTCTGAGATATACGCAAGCCGGGTTTCGAGTACCAGGCCAGCTTGGCAAGGTAGTCCTCTTTGTCGAGACCGGTCCCGGTTGAACTGCGATCGACAGACTGGTAGCCATCTGATTGCCATTGGTGAGTTTCCAGGACGTAACCAAACCGCTCCTGCTGATCTCCGTACCAGGCATGAACGCGCCAGGTGCTGTCGGATCCTGCTTCGCCCTGGAGCATGCCACTTCTTTCTGAGGGTATTGGCGTGGAAATCAGATTGAGCGCGCCTCCAATGGTGTATGGACCCTGGGTAATGGATGACGGCCCCTTTAGCACCTCCACACCGTTAATGCGTCCGAAAGTTGGAAAATAGTAGGCAGACGATGCTGCATAGGGAGCAGGAGCAATCAACACGTTGTCTTCGAGCAGCGTGATTCGGCTGCTCCTTTCTGTTGCTGTTCCCCGAATACTGATATTCGGGCGCAGCGCCCAGCCATCTTCCACCTGGATTGAAACACCGGGAACCTGCCGAAGTGCCCGGGCTACATCTGTGATCTCGAATTTCTCCAGGTCCTGGGCGGAGATGTAATTAGCACCTCCGGCAACACTTTCTGCATCACCAGTGGCACCAAAAACCGAAACGGTCTCCATCTTCATGCAATAAGGTGGTGAGATCGATCCGTTGTTTTCTGTTTCCGGCAGACACTGCGAATCAGCGAATGTCGATGAGCCTGTCGTTGCGAGGGCAAACAGGATGCTGATTCGGGTGGCGAGTGAACTTTGTTGATACATAGTTGTACTAAATGAGAATGATTCTTATTAACATGATCCGATACTAGCACCTGTAGTTGTTATTGACAATCATTCTCATTTGCATTTATGATTTAGATCAATCAGGAACGAACTTTTTAGCTATGTACGTATGTATTTGCAGTGGTGTTACCGACCGGGCGATCTATGAAGCAGTAGATCGGGGTGTGCGTACGCTCAGTGAATTGACATTAGACACGGGTGTCGCTACTCAATGTGGTACCTGCGCAAGTGTGGCCCGGAAAGTTCTCAAGGAAGCAGTATCGGAAAAACGCCAGATTTCTTTACCGGTAATTAATAACCCTGCTTTCATCACCTGACCAGATCTCACAACGTCATTGATGACGCCCGGGCCGAAAAGGTGCCGGGCGTTTTTTTAAATGCAATTGGAAATCATTAGCATTTCGGTAATCAATATCCTGCTTAGGTACACTATCGCGATCTGAATAGCAGCGTTTGTGCTGCTGGAAATTACGGAGTTGAATTGCATGAAGACCGATCCAAAAGTCCTTTCCTTTCTCAACAGCGCCCTGAAAAACGAGTTGACGGCGATCAACCAGTATTTCCTCCATTCCCGGATGATGAAAGATCAGGGTTTCCTCGATCTGGCGCAAAAAGAGTACGAAGAATCCGTGGATGAGATGAAGCACGCAGACGAGCTCGTGGAAAGAATCCTGTTCCTGGAAGGGCTTCCCAACCTGCAGGATCTGGGCAAACTCATGATCGGTGAGACTGTTCCGGAAATGTTGGAGTGTGATCTGAAATTAGAGCTGGATGCCATTCCACTGCTTCGCGACGGCGTTGAGTATTGTGAGTCCTGCAGAGACTACGTCAGCCGCGACCTGATGCAGCGCATTCTTGAGTCAGAGGAAGAACACGTCGACTGGCTGGAAACCCAGATCGGCCTGATCGAAAAAGTGGGTGTCGAAAACTACCTTCAGTCTGCGATGGCCTAGCAGCCCAGCCATTTTGGCTGAACATTGCGTGTGGGGATTCAGGAGTTCCCCTTGGATGCCGGCGCTTAAGGGATTTACCGGAATTCAGACGATCATGACCGGCCCGGGATATTTGGCTGTTACAAAAACCGCCGTAAATACATCCCTGTAGGCTCGGATGATTCCTCCCTGAATCATACGTTTTTGTAACAGCCAAACACCCCCGGCCTGGGGTGTGCCATTCCAAAGGTCTGACTGTACCCGTTGCTTTAGTTGCCTCAAGACCTTCCAAGCCTTGGGGGCAGTCACAGAGCCACTCGTACACCTGAGTCTTTTGTTCAAGGCCTTATGGGAAACGGAGTGGCCTCATTTCATTCAAGAGACTATGCAGCAGTCAGCTTCTCCTTCAGGCCTGGAGTGGGCCTTTGACGGCCCCTCCCGACATGCTGGTCGGGCGCGAGTGGAATCATTTTTAAGAACCGTATGATTCAGGGAAGCAGGCCAAAGGCGACGTGATGCAAGACACGAAGTGTCGTAATT
>Ga0102946_1000470_pt1 | contig 14071 bp, 12 predicted proteins | sample SalPon2A_A_D1_MG_FD_78209 | JGI IMG/M metagenome (GOLD analysis project Ga0102946, IMG submission 78209) | Soil microbial communities from South San Francisco under conditions of wetland restoration - Salt Pond MetaG R2A_A_D1_MG | ecosystem: Environmental > Terrestrial > Soil > Wetlands | place... | reverse complement strand
GCCACTGGGCAGATATGCTTGCCAGGCATCTTGGCGAGGTCAAGGAAAAGGATAGCTCCAGCTAGGTTACGAGCAATCAGTTGCAACAGGCTTTTTCGCCATTTTCCTGGCGAGCCATGTTTTGCCAGGCATTCGACCTGATTGAATCCAGGCTCGCGGAGCTGAACGCTGGTGCCAGAACTGGCGCCAGCGTTCTTGTCATGGCACTGGCTCTGTTCAGTCCCTGGGCAAACGCTCAGCAAACAGTTCAAGACAGACTCCAGCATCCCATCCATTCCGTGTTGCTTGAAAAAGAGTCCCCTCTGCTTGGCTTCAGGTGGGGCGGCGAAATCTTTGTCGATGTGCCACTCAACGATGAACCTGCCGGTGCGGATCTCACCTTGCGCAAGGCGAAGCTGAAATTTCACCGAAAACTGGGAACAAACTGGCAAGTCAAGTTATCTGCGGATTACAACAAGGGTGGTGACCTCGAAATCAACGACAGTTACGCCGTGTACACCGGCTGGCCAAGAGCCTTGCTCAAACTGGGGTTTACCAAGCCAGCATTCAGTCTTGAATCGGTCAGCGGTGCTGCTTCGCAGGTTTTTATGGAAGAAGCACTTCCCGTGGCCGCTCTTTCAGAACGAAGGGCCGGTGGGGTCAACTGGCTCAGAAGAACATCAAACAGCATCATCAATGGCGCCATCCTTGTTTTCAATCCTGAACAGGATGGCCAGTCAAACAGCGGCCAGGCACTGGTACTGCACTATGTGCACTCTCCGATAGATTTTGCTGGTCGTAAGGGTGTCAATATTGGCGGTTCGTTTTCCTACCGGGTCAACGTTGACAGCAAAGACACACAGTTTCGCTCGCGACCTGAAATTGGGACATCCAACACCCGCTTCGTGGATACCGGAGAGATCAGTGACGCTGACAAGATCATCAAATTCGGACTTGAAGCAAGCCAGGTTCGTGGGCGCTTTTCCTGGCAACAGGAAATCGTTGCGGCACAAGTCGAAAGAAATTCCAGTCCGACAGTGAGTTTCTGGGGTGTGTATGTCCTGGGAAGCTGGTTCCTCACCAACGACTCGAGAAATTTCGATCTAGGTCAGGGCAGGTTTCGCCCTCAAAAAGTATCAAGCCCCATGTTCAAAGGTGGCAAGGGCGCCTGGGAAGTTGCGGTGCGCGCCAGCTACGTTGATCTGAGCGATGCCGACGTCAACGGTGGTAGTGAAACCAACCTGACGCTTGGTCTCAACTGGTATCTTAATGACGACATCCGCCTGATGGGAAACGTTGTGAAAGTGGTGGATGTGGATCGGCCGGGCAATGAATTTGATGGTGTTGATCCCTTGATTGTGGCTGTAAGAGCTCAATGGCTGATCAATTGACCCGATACAGGGCAAGAGAAGTTCCCGGCGCGACCTGTTGGTGGACTCGCTCAGGCCTGATCGGCCGGAAGCCAGGTGAGCAGAGCATTCCGGAAACCAATCAGAGAATTCTGCCCCCCAAATTCGGGTGGATTGTTCCCATGCCTCAATTTTTTGCTACCTGAACGCGATAACCGCAGTACACTTGAACTGCATGTCCTCACTTTTTAACTTCCAAATTTAATCACAGGGAAACGCAGGATGAATACAACCGATACTTTTATGACTGGCAGGCGTTGGACGGGATCAGGTGTTGCGGCCTTTGCGGTCCTGATTCTTTTTTTCGCATTGTCAACGACGGCCAACGCGGACGAAACGGATGCAAAGCGTCTGCTGAAAGCGATGTCTGAATACCTGGCGGCCCAATCCGCTGTTTCCTTCAACTACGACGCTTCACTTGAAGTAGTCACGCCGGATGATCAAGTGCTTGGGCTGGCCAGCTCCGGTTCACTACAGCTAAGCCGCCCCGACAAAATCCATGTCACACGCATGGGTGGCTTTGCAGATGTGCATATGAACTTTGACGGCAAGACGCTCACAATTCTGGGGAAAAATGAAAATCTCTACACCCAGGTTGAAGTTCCAGGAGACATCGACCACCTGGTGAAGCAATTGCGCGAGCAGTATTCCAGGCCGCTTCCTGCAGCCGATTTGCTCACCCTTGATGCATATGACGCGCTGATGGCGGATGTGATTGACATCAAGGATCTGGGCAGCGGCGTGATTGGTGGCATTGAATGCGACTGGCTGGCATTCAGAAAGGAAGAGGTTGATTTTCAGATTTGGATCGCACAAGGCGATATGCCGGTTCCGTGCAAGTACGTGATTGCTTCCAAGATGGTAGCCAACGGACCGCAGTATTCCGTTCAGTTCAGCAATTGGAAAACTGGGGCTGATGCGGACCGTGGCGACTACACCTTCAAAAATTCAAGCAGTGCGACCAAAGTGGAATTGAACGACCTCAAAGGCGCGGGCGACCTGCCGTCACACTTCGAACCTGTAAACGGAGAATCTCAATGAAAATGTGGAAAAGGATCGGCCTGGTGGCCGCGACTGGATTCCTTGTGGTTGTAGCCGCTGAAATCGGAGACCGTATGGAGATTCCGGGCGTGCAAAGTACGATGCCTGATGCTGAAGCCCGGGTTGGCCGGCCACTCACACCAGTGAGCTATGCCGGGGTTGCCCGACGCACCGTTCGGCGCTGTGCTGTGGGTGTATACCGCTGCTGATCGCTTTGAGTATTGGAACAGTCGTAAACCCGTGACTGTGCGTTGATCAGGTTGGGTTGAATCACTGTGCCTGGGCGGTTTTGGCATTGAGATTTGTAACAACATTACCGGGGGGCGTGTTACAGATCTCTCTGAAACCACGTTCAGTGCCTGTCGGTTTTGGCCCGAACGCTTTTTCACTGTTTTCGAGCCTGTTTCCGGAACTTTCCCGATCACAAATTCCATCTCGAACTTGACATATTCTCAGAATCAGGAAATATAGGGGTTAAGGGTGAGGGAAGCAGGAACAAGGAACTGCTTATGGCTAAACGTGACAAAGTCGTCAGGGTGCATACCCTGCAGGAATACTTTCACAAGTCTTTCGACAACGCTGTCACTGCACAGCGAGTCAATATCGAGCCCCACGCCGCACACTATGTCGTCAATCTTTTAACCCTTTTCTCCAGGTCCAACGAACTTTACGAAAACGATTCGGAATACCACGGAGTCCGCCCCCTGGCCCTGATGCTGGCTGAGGCGTCAAATACTGATAATTGCGAACAACGAAACCACCTGCTGCAAAGAATCGGCGATGTGGCTCTGTTCATTTCAGGTTTCTTCTCTGACGGTCTTGCTGGAAAGGCAGTCGATGTTGATTACTACACTTATATGGGCGGAAGCGCCTATGGCTCATTGTCCGTGGAAATTAAGGGCACTTATCGGGGCCGCGCATTCGCGCCTGTTTATGAAGAACTGGCCAGGAAATTCCAGATACTGGTGGATGTCCTCAACGAGATAGCAGATTCTGCCAGAGACAGTTCTGATGTTGACCTCCTGCGCGCCTACGAGGTCTGGATCAGGACCGGAAGCCGACGCGCTGAGGGCCTTCTGCGCCAGGCGGGCGTGGAACCTGTCCAGGGCCACCTGAAGCAAAGGCACTGACACGTGATCGGACGCCTGCAAAAGCAGCTCCGTGAAACTTATCAGACTGATCCTGGTTACGATGTTCGGGATTTCCTGATCACCGATGCAACTGTTGCAAGGGCAATCAGTGACGACAATTCCCTGACCACCAGTGGCGAGACCCTGTTGCTTTGCGACGACGGAGATGAAATTTCACTGTCGCTCTACCTGGATGAAGAAATTTTTGATCGACTGGGTTTTGCCAGCCCGGCAGCTGCACTGATGGCCGGGCAGCTGGATGACCTTTGCAAAGTCATTGAGGGCCTGAGTCATTTTGATTTTATCGCCTGCCGTGCCAGCCGCGATGGCTCGGTCTCACTGCTTGAACTGGAATTGCAGGCTGAAGTCGATAAATTTGTCAGCACCATGCAACTGGCCATGAAGGAACAGGATTCGGAGTTGATCAGCAGCCTGCACGAAAGGCTTTTTAATAATGTGCAGTTTCATAACCACCTGAATCAGGAGCAACTCGAGCGTTATCGGGCTGCCAGTGACTTTGCAGCGCGTTTTTGCAGGGGCTTTGAAAGCGCTCTGTTGGCCAGTGACGAACAAACCCTGTCCGAGCTAAGACGATTCTACCGAATGCCGCTTTCGGACAAGGTCAGCTATATTCACACCTGCGCCTGGGGTTAGCTGTCTGCTGGAATCACTGCTCACTCTTGTGAAGAGTCCATACCTCGACCACAATGTTGCGCTTTGATGCTCATTCATGGCGCTCATGGAAAAACTCCTCGATCTTATTCAGCCCGGCACCACGGTGTTTGTGCCAGGTTCTTCCGGAGAACCAACCGCCGCACTTCAGGCCCTGGCTAATGCACCCGAGAGGTGTGACGGCGTTCATTTCATCACGACTTTCGTTCCGGGCATCAACACATTTGACCTGGCATCCCTGGGTACCGGTGCAAATTTCACTTCATTCTTTATGCACCCATCGCTGGCTGCTGCCCAGACTGAGGGGCGACTGAGGCTGATAGACCTTCCCTGGTCCCGATTGCCCGAGTGGTTGTCGCTTCAGAAAATCGATATTGCACTGGCGCAGGTATCTGCCGAATGCAGAAATGGACAACATTCGCTGGGCCCCGCCGTGGAATTCACACCCATGGTCCTGGCCCAGGCCAGCGAGAAAGTTGCAATTACCAATGCCTGCACCCCGTGGATGGATGGATCTGTCGCACTGGAAACCTCGTTGTTTGACCTGGTGATCGAGGGTACACATGCGCTTCCTGGTTACCCTGACCCAATCATCAATGATCTTTATCAAAAAATCGGAACCCAGGTGGCTCAGTTGATTCCGAACTCAGCCACCATCCAGGTTGGCCTGGGACAGGCACCGGCTGCCGCGCTTGATGCACTGCACAACCATCGCGACATCAGGTTACACAGCGGTATTTTCTTTGACTGTCTGTTGCGCCTTATCGATTCAGGCGTCATGGCTACAGATCGACCACTGGTTTCGGGACTGGCGGTTGGCAGCAGAAAATTCTATGGGAAGTTAAAGAACTACCCCGGGATCCGCATGATCGAAGTTGGCCAGACACATAATCCTGAAACCATTAGGAAGATCGACAACTTTTTTACCATCAATTCAGCCATCGAGGTTGACCTTGAAGGCAACGTCAATGCCCAGGTGCTTGGCGGTAAGCACATCAGTGGCCAGGGTGGACTGCCTGATTTCACAACTGCCGGTCATGAAAGCCGAGGGGGTGCCAGCATCATTGTGCTGCCCTCCACCAACAGCAAAGGCAACAAGTCGCGCATTGTCAGAAAGGTGCAGCACTTGACCGTACCTGGTGCAAATATTGATTACGTGATTACCGAACATGGCTGCGCGAAACTTAAGGGCAATAACGCTGCAGAGCGCATTTGCCAGTTGCGCAATGTATCAGCGCCCCAATTTGCCGACGTATTGTCTGAATCAGAACAATATCTTTAAAGCCTGCAGAAGCGGAATCACTGGTAAACGCTCGCTTTGATCATAACGACGAGAAAAAAACAGGATAGCTTGCTTTTTTCTTAAAACGGCGCTTTAATTAGGGCCGGGCCCGGCAATCGGGCAGTGAATGGTTGCATTTGGAGAGTTGAATGAAGGCACGCAGCGCTGGACTTTTTGCCCTGATAATTACACCGTTTCTGTTTTCTTCGCCATTGGTGGCACAGTCCACAGATGAAAGAAGTGAGGATGGAACGCTTGAGGAAGTGCTTGTCACCGCGACCCGTCGTGGTGAAGAAGACATTCTGACAACCCCTGTTTCAATCACGGCACTTGATGGTGAAGCCATCGAAAAGTATGCGATCAGGGATCTGAACGACATTTCGGTTTCTGTTCCCGGCCTTTCTTCCGGTACTGTTTCGGCCTTCAAATCAGCGCAATTTGCAATGCGGGGTGTCACCGAAACCTCGATCATCGTGTACAAAGAATCTCCGGTTGCAGTCACGCTGGATGATTTCGTGATTCCGCACATTCAAACGTCCAATCTCGAGATGTTCGATATTGAAACCATCGAGGTATTGCGCGGACCCCAGGGAACCCTGTTCGGTAAAAACACAACCGGTGGCGTGATCGCAGTTCGTACCAAGCGACCTGTGCTTGATGAAGACAGCCTTGATTTCCAGGTCCAGTATGGAGATTTCGGAACGCAGAAATACAATGCAGCGCTTAACCTTGCCGTGAGTGACAACATGGCATTCCGCTTCTCAGGCATGTATCTGAATTCAGATGGATATTATAAAAATGGTGCCCCTTACGGCCCTCTTGGCGAAGGCCTTGCGCCGTTTAATACGGTTCAGCATCTGGGCGCACAGGGTCCTGGTGATGGCCGTGACCTGGGTGGTGATGACGTGTTCACAGGCCGGGCCAAGTTTCTCTGGCAACCCACTGAGAATGTCAACCTGATGTTCCAGTATGAATACGTGAATGACGATGGCGATTCTCCACCCATAGTGCAGGAATCAACCACGGGTTATGTTTTCCCGTTGTGGAACTATCCTCCCGGGAACACCTTACCTGGCGATGTACTGGACAACGCCGGCAGCTCACTTCGCTGTGACGCAAACCCTGCAGGTGTATGTATCACGCAGGGGCACCTGGTCGACATTGACGGCTACTACCTGAATGGTGACTGGGCAATCAATGACGAGTACACCCTGTATTTCAATGCCGGCAAACGCGAGCAGAAATCACGTCTGCCCAGTTCGTATGGTGGAGCTACCGGCCCGATTTCACTATTTGATGCCACGCGCGATGACAACCGTGACACTTCGCAGGCAGAAGTCCGCGTAGGCTCCAGTCTGGACGGCAACTTCAACTTCACCGCCGGCCTTTACTACCAGGAAGATGACACCGAATTTTGTGTGGAGCAGTACGTTGGTTTCCTCGATGGATTCTTCACTGGTGCACCGCCAGACTTCTTCAACGACAATCCGTTGCTTCTTTGCAATCGCCAGGATGCCGACGCCATCGCTGCATACATTGATGGGACATGGAATCTTGGCGAACGCTGGACAATTACAGCCGGCTACCGCTGGACGGACGAAAGCAAGTCATGGGCAGGGCGTCCCCGCGTTGGAACCCTGGATGGTCAGCCTATCCTGGACGTCATAAGTCAGCCACTGGATGGAGCTGATTTTAACCGGTTCCCTGAGGGCGTTGTTTATGACAGTGAAAGCTGGTCAGAGCCTACCTATCGTTTGATTTTCGGTTATGACATCAGCGACGATACATATGCGTTCTTCGGCTACTCGCGTGGTTTCAAATCGGGTGGTTATAACGACCAGATCGGAACGCAGTTGAATCCGATCATTCCTGATGCAGCACGCCCAACAAATCCGGAAATTGCTGATTCATACGAAGGCGGCATAAAGTCCACCCTCGCGGATGGCGCTGCCACCATTGCATTCAACACCTACTACGTTGAGTACACCGATGCACAGCGTACTTTCAACGTTTCGTTCCCGGGCGGCGGCCAGGAAACCCTGTTCTTCAACGCGGCTGAAATGACCGTCTGGGGCGTGGAAGCGGAAGGTTCATGGCTAGTGAATGACGACTTCCAGTTGAATTACAACGTTGCGTACATGGATGCGAAATTCGACAGCTTTCAAGCGGACACCGATTTTGACGGCGTGATTGACATTGATCTCAGCGGTCAACCGGTTACACGTGCACCTGAGTGGATGGGCTCTATCGAGGGTGTCTTCGACAACACCATCGGCGAACAGCCTTTTGAGTGGCGCCTGAGAGTCTCATATGAGGACGATTCAATCGCTTCATACTCAGATGTTGACCCGATTTTTGATGCGACCCTCGATTCTCGGACACTGGTCGATGCCAGCGTCACCTGGACTGCTCCCAGCGGCGGTTGGTACATCCGCGCACTGGGTAGCAACCTGACTGATGAACGCTATCGGGCTGGTTCACTTTCTGTGGCGACGCTGTGGATCATGAGTGCCTATGGCGCACCAAGGTACTGGGGCCTTGAACTGGGTGGTAAGTTTGGCTGGTAGGTTACAGCCTCAATGAATCAAAAGGGCCGGTCACTGACCGGCCCTTTTTTATCCCCCGAAACTCCTGAGCACAAACCAGTAAGTTCCAATACAGCAGACAGACGCAGCCAACAACTCTGCTGCAAACGGCTTTTTGCCGAATTGCCGCATGGCCAGATGACCAGTCAGAAAAGCAAAAATCACGACCATTATCTGGCCAACCTCGATACCAAGGTTAAAACCCGCAAGTGACCAGAGTAGATCAGGACCCGGGGACCCTATAAATTCAAAGGCGGTCGCGAATCCCAGTCCATGAATCAGGCCGAAAAGGACAGTCGCGGACATTCGGAACAACCCTGAGTCTCCAATTTGAGTGGCCAGCAGCAGATAACAAAAAACCACAACAGACAGCCCGAGCATGGCGAACGCTGGTGTAGCGGCATATCCGTTGACCCGCGCGACCATCAGCACCGCAAACACAAAAATTGCCATTGCCATCGAGGCAATGAATCCTGCACCAAGGCGTTCTGCAGCCACCAACGCAATGGTTAGCCCAATTGTCGCTTCCACCAGTGGAACAACCGGTACCAGGACACCAAAGGCTGAAAGTCCAAGGCTGATGCTGTGACCGATCGTAAAACCGGTAACCGCCCACACCAGGGAGTTCACGCGGCGACAGACCAGCAAAAGAGCAAGAATAAATACCAGGTGGTCCCAACCGCTCAGCGCATGTCGAACACCATACCCGGCACTTTCCAGCAGTCGTGACCATCCATTGTCAGGTATTTTCTCAGCCGGACCCGAGGGTTCCGGAGAATTGGCAATATTCCAATATGGCTGTGAGGCATGAATGAATGCCTGCAGTCGTCTTTGTTCATCTTCAAGAGCAGCATAATGTGCATGATCTTCTGCAAGATCGAACAACGCCTTCAACCGGATTTGACCAGGCAACTGTTTGCATCGCCAGGCTGCTTCTGCAAGCAAATAACCCCTGGTCGTGACACGAACAGCTAATGGTCTGGCAACATTACATCGTGCCGCTGTATCTTCCGGCCCGATACGACCGCTTAGATACGAAGAGAGCTCTGCCGCCAGCCGTTCAGGGCTTGCTCTGGGAAATAATCGCCTGGCTTCGCGTGTTGTAACAGAAAACCTCAACTCCAGAACATCCTGATGCCAGCGCCACTGGCTGAACGATTCGCTGCGCTGATGTGCATCTGCAGCCTGGGCCATCAGCAGGCTCAATACGCACAAGACCAGGTAAAATGGCTTCACAGCGATTCGACAAGTCCTTCCTGGACCTGGATATCCCGCCCGGCCCGTAGAGCATCCAGATAGCTTCGCAACGCATCCTCACCCTGTCTGCGCCGATACTCAGCTTCGACCAGGGCGCGAATATCATTAAATGCCGGAGTGATTCCCGGCAAAACAGAGGCAACAAACAGGACATGGATCTGTCCATTGGACCGGATGGGTTCGGACCATTCTTCCGACTGAAGGGCGAAAGCCTCAATCGCAAGCTCATTGCCCAGGTAGTCGCGGGTCTTGGCAAAATTCAACGGTTGATCAGGAAGGATTGAAACTCTTTCAAGACCGGACTCGTTTAACTTTTCTTTTTTGTTCTCATACGAACCTGTTATAAACTGATCATCTGCGACAGGGTCGGAGTATTCAGCAATTTTTCCGCCATACCAGTGAATCACCCGTTGTTGATCCCGGGTGAAAAATTCCTGGTTGGATTCAAAAAATCCTCGCAGGACGGGCTCCTTGATTTCGACTGTTTCTGCCTGGTTGGCAATCGAAGCGATCAACGCTGCCGCAATAGCCTTGCGAACGCCAGGTTCAGACTGGTCCAGGCCCAGTTCGATCCCATGAAGGACAAGCAACTCCTCGTCAATCAGGCGATCAAGTGCAAACTCACGATCGGCAGCAGTCAGAGGCTCCCGACTATCCGAGGCCATATCCTCAAGAAGCGCCTCATAACGTCCGAGTGAAATCTGCCGACCATCAATGTTGGCCACAACATCAGCAGGTATAACTGAGGATGCGCCTCCTGGTTTGACCAGCCCCGTAATGGCCATGGCCAGACCCAGCAATGCAGCAATTGCCAGCAAAAGCGACTGGCGTCGCCGTGATTCCTCAGGGAGCTGAGTCACCGGTCATTAATTCAGGTGATGGTTCGAAATCAACGAAGATGGGCGATGACCAGGCGCGATGCTGGTCAGCGGTCAGGCAGTCATCGTCAGGCGAAGTCCGGTCATCCTGGTAACAGGCGTTGACCTCCAGGCACTCGCCTTCGACTCCGGTTTCACAACGTAAACCACCCGCGTTAATGATGGGTTCTGCTTCCTGCAGCGCACGAACGTAATAGACCGTATCTCTGCGGGCGTCAGAATATTCCGGGTCATCAAATTCAACAATGCATCCCCCGGCCTGATCCGATTCACAATTGAAAGTCTTCCAGGGATCTTCAATCAATGGTGCAACAGCCTCGCCTTCAAACGTTTGCGGCCGAATGCGGATGACCTCGATCCGATCAATGGCCATGCGTTCGTCACCCGGGTTGTAGCATTCGCCACGGCAAAGCCGCTCCAGACGATCCGGGCTGAGCGCTTTGGTGCTGTAATCCGGACAACCCGGTTTTTGCCTGAAGCTCCCCAGGGCATGCACCCTGAAGCGCGGGTTTTCCTGGCGTGCCGTTTCCGAACCCATCGGCAGTCGCTGGTCCGGATCCTGCGCGTCAACCAGGTCAAACCAAAGCAGAATTCTCGGGCCTGACGTGCCGTAGACTTCCTTGCGCTCCATGGCTGACCACAGAGCTTCACGATCACGCCCCTGGGAATGAGCAGCCACAAGGCCACCGGTCAGGAAATAGCTTGCCTGGCGCTCAAGCTCCAGGATGTTAAACAGATCCAGCTTCGAGCGATCGACATCAACACTGAACGCTTCCGGCGCACCCCGATCAGTCGAATACAGCTGCCGCGAATCAGCGTCGTCATAGCCCCACCAGTCGACCATGGGCCGCCGCTCATATTGCTTGTAGCCGGTTCCTGGTCGCGCAGTGTGATTATCGCTGGAGGCAATCAGCCCAAATCGGAATCGCTTTGGATCCCCTTCATCCTCGAAGTTACCAATCGCAAGTGCGTATTGTGCTGAACCGCCGGGACGGTAATTAAAAGAAGGCAAAAAGCAATCCCTGCACTGGCCGGCATCCAGCCAGTCTTCCAGGGTTGCCCCGGGAACGGTGTGCCAGCCCAACAGCCCGTATTGAAGATACTTTTCCCTGGCTTGTGCGGCTCGCTGATCACATTCGGTTGTCTCAAGCCCTGCTTGCTGGCAACGACCGCGAATGATCTCCCCTGCCCGCCAACATGAGGGCAGGTAATCAGGCCTGGGCAATGGACAGATCAAGGACCCGTCATCATCCTTCTCAACCGCCCGCCATTCACGGTGAACTTCCGAATTACCATGACCAGAATACACTTCCACCATGGTCTGACGCTGTGGATCATGCATATCGCCGCTTAATTGTTTGTCCCAGCTGGTACCGGGAGGCGAATAAACACCCCAGGCATTTCCATGCGGGATCACAATTGAATCCAGACCCCATTCATCCAGCTTTCTGAACAGAACATCGGGTGTCTGTGCTGTTTCTGCACAATCGAGGGGCAAGTCGCGAACATGGACATCATCCGGGCACAGGGCCTGACCACCAATGTCCTGGATTAATTGATTGAAATTGTAATAGCGCTGGCGCCGCTCAAAGTCCCGCAATGGCGGCAACAGGCGCAGACGCAAAGGGGTACTGCCAAAAGCTTCCCGAAATGGCGATCCAATGGGCCTGGTGGGCAATTGGTCCGGGTCAATGCCACGGAAAATCACATTCTTGTGGCCGTAGTGAGTTTCAGCTGATCCGCCAGACTGCGTCCACTCAAACCCCATGAAAGTCACCAGGTCAGGATTCTCGCCATTTTGATCACCCTGGCCGGCAACAGCATTGCATTGCTGAACATTCTCGATCGACTCATTCCATTTTTTCTGCGTGAGGCTTTCTGCGTGATCGGTCAGGGCCCAGAAATCCAGTGCAGCACAAACCCTTGCAAAATCGCAGGCATCGGCAGGCGGGTGAACGCCATCACCCTGGACCATCGGTAGTGACATCCGGAAAGCATCGGAGGAAAAAGTGGTGTGAACATGCAGGTCACCAAAAAGGATCTGCTTTGAATCATTCCGTGGCTGAACTTCCAATCTGCGGGCAATCATGGCGGAGGGTACCGGGCCCGATTCGATCACGCCTGCAGTTTGCGATTGTCCAAACCAGTTATTGACGATACCTACCAGGTAAACCGCAATTGCGACCAGTGCGATGAAAAAAATCGTGAACAGGATTTTTCTTAACATTGGATGAATTATAACCGTCCCTTCACATGGCCTTATGGGATAATGACAAGACGGCCTGCACGTTCTTCAGGCTGAAAGATTCGAGGAATATCATTCGTGAATATCACTGTCGATCAAGACCATTTCACATCGCCTGAAACAGCCAGGGAGGAGCTTGCCGAGCAGGGCCTTCACATTTTCGAAATGTCGATACCACCTGTAGATAACCACAGTCACTGGCATAGTTTTTCGACGATTATTTATGTTCTTGAAGGCGAATTGCGAATCGTTGATACGGTCAGCGACGAGGTGATGCTCGCCGGGCCTGGAGCGCGCGTCAGTGTTCCTGAACGGGTATTGCACAGCGAACATTCCGACGGTTATGACATTGTTGCAGGTATGAGCGTTGACCCAGCCAGCCTTGAAGGTGAAGTCGATCTCGACCCTGACCTGCTTATCCATGAGTGAAGCGCCGCATCGCTTCTGGGAAGATCTTGTCGTTGGCGAGACATTCATTTCTCGCCCAATGACGGTGACCCTTGATGAAATCATCGATTTTGCCAACCGTTATGACCCGCAGTATTTCCATAATGATGCCGAACTGGCGAAAGACAGCCATTTTGGCGAAATCGTGGCCTCCGGAATCCATATCCTTGCCCTGTGGCGCATCCTCGATCACGAAATCACCGGCAATGTGCGCTGGATGTGTGGCATCAGCTGGGACAATCTGCGCTGGAACAAACCCATGCGTGCCGGAGATCGTATTCGTGCCCGCGCTGAATGCCTCAGTAAACGTGAATCGTCTTCGGATGCGGCCCGCGGCATCGCGGTTTACCGCTACTCCCTGCTCAACCAGGACGACGAGGAGCTGTTTTATTGCGATTCCACCAACCTGGTAGAACGTCGCGCCTGATTGGTTGGTGACCAGCAATCGCTTCTATTTTTCTCCGCTGAGGTATCGATCCAGTTCCTTGTGGAAGTGGCGCAGGCGTTGTTCCTGTTCGCCCCAGATCGCACCATCAAAGCCTTTGGAACGAATGCCTTTTTGTACGACCGGCAAAAGTTCTGAATCCTGGTCCAGCACAAGGCCCAGGTTCGGCGGCTCGCCGATGGGCACATACTCGGTATCCGGTCTGATATCGCCGGAAGTGTCGGTCCCTTCCGGCAGGCCCATCCAGCCCGGGGTGGTGTAGTTGGGGTCTTCGACTGGATACAGCAGCGTCATGGTGTCGTAAAAGAATCGCTCCGGATCGGTGGGGTGCGGCATAAATCGCATCAGGAAGATGCCTTCCGGGTGCATCCCGATCTGAACATTCGGAAAAATTCCGGTAGCCCAGCTGTCAGTCAGCTGCCCATCGGTGAAGCGTTCGTATTCCAGTCCGAACTTCTCCGAGCGGCGTCGTTTCGCTTGTTGAATTGCAGGACGGACATCTGCAGCATCCTCGGGATATTCCGAGGGATCCATACTTGCTTCACTCATCATGTATTCAAGCGATGGATTCATGGCATGCTGATCAGCCTGTCGCTGTGTCTTGACGCCAATCGGGACCAGCATGCGGCTGAAACCGTGCGGATATAGGTCAACCTGCACACCCCTGTCGTCCATCACATCCTGGGTCTCAGGATGCACAG
>Ga0102946_1000469_pt1 | contig 14086 bp, 11 predicted proteins | sample SalPon2A_A_D1_MG_FD_78209 | JGI IMG/M metagenome (GOLD analysis project Ga0102946, IMG submission 78209) | Soil microbial communities from South San Francisco under conditions of wetland restoration - Salt Pond MetaG R2A_A_D1_MG | ecosystem: Environmental > Terrestrial > Soil > Wetlands | place... | reverse complement strand
CGGTACGGAACCTGGCAACAAGATCGTGGCAACCACGCAGGAGTTGGTTGAGCCGGGTGATATCGTTACCGTAAAGGGTACGCTCAATACGGATGTTGACCTTGGTCGAGGTTATCATTACGACGTGATGCTCGAAGAGTCAACCTTTGCTGCCGGGCTCGAATAATACCGGAAATCCTCACAAGCTAACTACAACGTTAACAAAAAACCCCGGTAGTTTACCGGGGTTTTTTGTTGGCCGGTGGAAAGGTATTTTTTATTGAAGGCTCTTTTCTGCCCCCATTGCCAGAAATTTATCTGCTTGAAGAGCCAGCACACCGGAGGTATCAATTTCCTTCACTTTGTTGAGTGGTGCAATGGCTTCCTGGTACCTGCCTTCTGACGTTAATACGAACCCCTTACTTAGCCATGCGTGGGTAAAGCCCGGTTCAATGGCAATAGCCTTGTCAAATGACTCCAGCGCCGATGTCGGATCGCCAATGTAATAGAGGCTAAGACCCCTGTCGTTATAACAATCAGCACAATTCGGGTTAATCGCGAGGGCTTTGTCATAGGTCTGGAATGCTTCAACAAATTGCGAAGCCTCGAAGTACATATCACCAAGCGCGGACAGGGTTGCAAAGTCATTGGGGTTTGTGAGGAGCTTTGCCTTCAACTGTTCAATTCCCTGGAAGGACTGAACCTGGTTGACTGCAAAATCCTGTTGCGCTCCTGTGCTGGGTTTTGCAGTCTTTTCATCACAGGCCGCCAAGCCTAATGAAATCAGCATTACACAGATAATTCGTAGTTTGATCATGTTCTTCAGTTCCGGTTTTCGGTTTGGTTTACGATTTGAACAACATTATATCGCTGGAAAAATCGGTTGGATACGAGCGATCAGCTGATATAAAGAAACGCCGTCAAACTGGACGGCGTTTCTTTTTGAGTGATGGTGCCAAATCAAGTAGGCACCTTTTTTCACTTTTCTAGCGAATAGTTCAAACCTCAGTTAACGTTATTAACAAAAGTAGGACAAGCGATACCGGGCGATGTGATATCACGGAACAACTCATAGCTGAGGTTTGTAAACCCTGCAGCCATTGATTCCGCATTTGGCACCAGTGTGAAACTACCGGAGGTGCAACTTGGGAAAGTAAATGTGCCGGTGCCCCATACTTTCGTTGGCGGTTCGGCCGGGTTGAATGCATCACCCCACTTTCTCTGCCCGTCAGCAATATACACCGTAACGTTGGATGTCATGCCTGAATTTGCGGCACCCACCATGATCAGCCATACCTGGTTGCCCATGTCGTCGTAAGTGTAAAACGAGCCAATCAGAACCAGTGCACCGCCAGAGTACGCAACCTCAATCAGGAAGCCTTCACCATTGCGATCAATTCCGCCCCACCAGTTACCTGAGAGTCCGGGGTTGATTCCAATGTATTCAAGCTGGCTTACCGTCGTGTCCCTACCGTGGAAGTTCTTGGCAAATCTGCCCAACTCGCTCATTTCGGCTGTTTCATGGCAGCCTTTGCAAGCGTAGTCCAGGGTTACAGCACCCTTATTTACTTTATCCGGCTTGTCGGGAACACTAAAGTCCAGTGCCACGGCACTGCCGTCCTGAGTAAACATGCTTGCCTGGTCATCCGTATTGATATAAAAGAGATGGGTTTTACGGTCACCCTCGTAGGGTCCCAGTGCCTGTCCTGCCAGGGTTGCCTTAGGCATATGGCAATCATTGCAGGTTACACCGTAGTCGGCCATTGAGTGTGCCGTATAGGATGCCACCTTGTTCGCATGACAAGTTTCGCACTGCCTGGTAATTCCGAATGCCGACGGTTTATGTGGGTTGTGGCAAGATACGCAGTCCATGCCGCTATGTGGTCCTGCCAGCATTTCATTGTATTGGCCATTATTCATAATGAAACCGTCCATCGCAGGTACGACTGCGCTGGAATTACCCCGGGTGTGACAGGTTCCGCAAAACTCAGCTGTCTTTGGAGTGTCTCCATCCATCGTGTCGCCATTCCCATGACACTGTTCACACTCGATTCCAGGTGCATCAAACGTTCCCATCATACCGGCCAGGCCATCCTGATTGCCGCTAGCCTCGTAGTTGGTGGTGTGACAGGATCCACAATCGAAAGGAACGTTGGATTCACCAACCCGGTAATCGGTCCACTCACCAGTCAAATTGTTATATTGGTTCTTTGGCGTAGTTATGATGTAACCATTGGTGTCCAGATAGAGGGTTTTTGGTCCGTAACCACCGATAACGTACGAAACGTCGTCCCATTCTTTGCCTGCCGGCAATGGAATGGCCCGGTTTTTTGCATCTTCGCTTTTCATCAACGCAAAGGGGTGACCTGAAGTTTTCCAGTCGTTGTAATTGACACCATGAGTCGGGTCTATATCGTGGCAGCTCAGACAATATTCAGAGCCTTGAAAAGCTTGACCAAAAACGGATACTGGTACGAGGAAGACAACAATTCCAAGTACTAGGCCGACAATTCCGGCGATATGACTCTTATAATTTAGTTTTGCAAATTGCATGTTCACTTTCGTCTCCTAGTGAATTAAAAGGCATAACTCGGTTGGCTATTACCCGCGTGTATGATCGTTTCTTTGAATAATTAATGAGTTGATCTAAATCAAATTTTAAATTGGGAAGTGAAGAGATTGGCAGTTAAATGATCTGGGTCAATACTTCGTTGGGTAAGCAGTGTAATTTTCACACTGAGAATTGACCTCGAATGAGGTTTGTTTACGTGAGCGCCCTTAAATTTCCCAAAAGTGCCGCTACGTTTACAATGGCTTGTTCAGAATAGATTCAGTAAACTAGCGTTAAACTGACCCCGATTAAACAAATGACAGAAGAGGGCAAGTTATGATTTCTAAAAGAACAGTTTTCACTTCAGTGACAGCCACGATTTTTTTTGCCGCGCTGACTTTTGGCTTTGGAGTCCCCGCGTTTGCCGAAGACCTGAGTGATAATGAAATCTGCATGGATTGTCACGCTGATACTGAACGGGCACCACCAAGCAATCCGGACCGCCCGCAGGTGCATAACCCGGCCGGTGGTTTCTTTGTCGAGGATCACGCAGATTTCTCATGTATTGATTGTCATACCTTCATTGAAGATCTCGAGCATGAAGAAACAGCCCCTGGCAACGAAGTTGATTGCCTGGAATGCCATGACGAGGTTCCTTCAAAAGAGTAAAAATATTCATGTGATTTGGAAAAGCCCGGCCATTGCCGGGCTTTTTTTCTGTTCAGGATGAACGGTATGCCGCGGGCGCAGGGATGCGCACGACTGCAGGGATGCAGGAGTTAGAGCAATGCAGGAGCAATTGCCGAGGAGCGACTGTATCAGTCTTGCACAGAACATGAAGAATCCCCTGACATGGATGTCGAGAACGAGACCACAGGGATGTGCTTGTGTCGTGTCCTGGTAAGCACTACCACCCAGCGCAGCCCACTCTCACGGCCGAATAGATCTGCTCGAGTAGTCAATTAATAGAACATCTATGGTTTGTATGGCTAATGCCTACATGAATCTAGTGGGAGGCGTAATAATCAGCCAAGGTATCAATCATTTCATCGCTATACCGGGCGCTCATCTTATGCATCATTGAGTTCTCCCGATCCGAATCGCGATACTCTTTCATGGCCTTTACCAGGTAATCATGACTTTGGCCGCGTAATGAGGGCGTGTTTGGATTTTTCTTACCCGATGCTGGGTTATGGCAGCGGTCGCATTTTGCAGCCATCTCTTGAGCGGTGGGCTGATTTTCAACCGATGCAGGCATGGACTGTGTCGCGTAGTAAGCAGCAATATTGTCGATCTGCTCATCCGTCTTTACAGGCATCTTTGTATCATCGCTGCGTTCATGATTTCGGTAGGCTTTAATGGCCGTAACGAGATATACCGGTTCCTGTGCAGCAAGGCTCGGTACCATTGGCTTATGGCTAATACCCCGGGCGCCGTGACACCTGCCACAGGAGGCGGAATCAGCCTCGCCTGCAAGCGGGTCTCCAAAAGCAGGCGCCTCGCGCATCGGCGCAGATTGCGAAGCGAAATACATAGCCATTTTCTCAACATCGACCTGATCCAGTTCAGTCAACATTTCACCGATATCGCCGTGGTCCCTGGTGCCGCTCTTATATTCAAGGGTGGATGCGATCAGGTAGGCAGGTTGTTGCCCGGCCAGGTTGGGTATTCCAACTGTTGTGCTGATTCCATTTTCACCATGGCACTCTTCACACAGCACGGCAACAGTCCCGCCTTCCGTGTTCGAGGCTTCACCGGTATTCTGAATATCGTCATGCTCGAGCGGAGGTTGGTGGGCGTAGTATGCCGCAATATTACCAATGTCCGCCTCGCTCATACCGGTTGTCATGTCCTGCAATGCCGCGTGTAAACGCCTCCCGTCACGGTAGGCGTGCATGGCTTCGATCAGGTATGGCACAGGTTGCGCGGTCAGGTTGGGGATTTCAGGGGTCGTGCCGCGTCCATCCATGCCATGGCAGGCGGAACATTCGGCCCTGGCAATGGCTTCACCTGCGGCAAGGTCAAGAACGGCTTCGTTTGACCCTGGTTCTTCAGAACAGGCAGTTACGAGGATTAAGGCTACCATGCAAAAAAGGAATCTTTTCATATGACCTCTGTAGCGGGTTGTCACGTTAACAAACTGCATTGTGCGGACGGCAAATTGAACCGTCCGCGTTCTCCTGATAATTATACAGTCAATGAGCCCATCAATTCACATCCGCCAGCCTAAATGCCAAGGAAGCCAAGTAGCACCAGCGTCAACAGGCTCAGGCCGATGACGATCAGGACAGCACCCAGTATGCTGGACCCGCGTGCCATGGGCTCAGATGGCGCATCCACGAGGTACTTTTCCAGTTCTCCACTCGCGACCAGGCGATCGTATTCACGACGGTGTTCGTGCCGGTAGTGTTCCAATGGCACCCTGCCGGTGAACATGGTGGTATCCAGCGGGAATTTGTCCGGCCGGAAGTGGTTATTGAAGAAGTGTACCGTGAACAGGAATACCACGGCCAGGATCGCTTCTTCTCCGTGGACGATGGACGCAACATTAAAAACCCAGCCGGGGAGGTAGGCGGCGGTCACATTGGGGAACCACATCATCATCCCGCTGACACCGATGATTGTCATACCCCAGAACGGGGCCCAGTAATCGAATTTTTCCCAGTAGCTGAAGTGGTCAAGTACCGGACGCGGGCCCAGCCCGAAAAACCAGCGGAACATACCGATCGCGTCGCCCAGGTCGTGCCAGTTGGGTACCAGTGAGTTTGGCCCGAACCATTCGAATGTTCTCCAGTTCCTGCCAATATGATAGGCGAAGTAAATGAGGTGTATGAAAAACACACCCATGAATCCAACCGCACCGATGCGGTGAAGTACACCCGCGGCAACCGGGCCACCCAGCAAATTCATGACATAAGGTGCCCATGCACTACCCGAGAACAGGACTGTCAATCCTGTCAATGCGAGCAGCATGATAGAGAGCGCACCGACCAGGTGAGCCACGCGCCACCAGAATCTGAAGCGTCTGAAATGTGTTTTACCCTCCGGCAAATCCATATCTTCTGTTCGTACGTGCGGACGGTCCCTGCCGTGTTTGCGGTCCTGGTACTCGCGATAGAACCACAGGGCGGAGTGTAACCAGAAGAATGCAAAAGTGCCCAGCAGCAGGCCAATCATACCTTTCGCTGCCAGCCACATCTCGGGGTACTCAGCGAAATTGTCGGTTGTACCGTGTGGCTGGAATGTTACATAGCCCTCGGTCGCATTCTCGTGGCAGGCCTGGCAGGTTTTAAGGCGGTTTCCGTTGTGCACTTTCGATTCTGGTTGATCGACCCGTTTGATTCCATGGGAACCATGGCAGTCGTAGCACTTGGCCGTCTCACCATAACCCAGCTGGGTAATTTTGCCGTGGTAGGTTTCCACGTAGCTTTCCAGTTGTTCCTCATGGCAATTGCCGCATTGCGCGGTTATGGCCAGTCTTCCGGATACATCACTTGCAGTGTCAATATTATGGGCAGAATGACAGTCGGTACACACAGCTGCCTTGGCGTTCCCCGTGCCAATCTCCTTTCCGTGTACGGAGGTCATATACGTGTCGAGTTGTTCGCTATGACATCTGCCGCAAACAAGGGGTATTTTCAGTTTGCTTTCAGGTGAATTGAGGCTGTTAACCGTTGAAACGTAATGGGCGTCATGACAGTCGTAACAGGTTGCATTGGTGTGTGACTGATCATCGATGTTCGGCCGCGCATGTATCGTGTTCATGTAGCTTTCGATCCGCTGGACAACGACACCCAGCCGCGCGTCCTCATCGTAGCCCTCGACCAATTGGGCTTCTGCCCAACGATCCTGGTGACACTTAACACAACCCACCTTGCGCGAAATGCCTTTTCTATGGGGTATCTTGACGATGTCCATGTGGCAGCTGACGCAATCACCCACACCGTGGACACTTTCGTTGAATTTTTCCGCATTCACATGCAGTGACCGTTCTTCTCCCGACGCTGTCTTGCGGGAGTAGTTTTCCTTGCCGTGACACCTGAGACACCTGTCGTTGGCGAGTTTCGGGTTTTCGGGTTCGGCAAACGCAAGATTACTAAAGGGAAGCTGTATCGTTGTTATAAGCAAGACGGCAAAAAGGACCTTCAAGTGAGAAAACAAAGCTATTCTTGAATTCGTGTGGGAAAGGGCTTCATGAAAACGCGCCATTGGACACAGATCCTTATTATTTGTTTGGATACAGGTATTGTTTCTAACTACAACAATCTCATCTGGCAAAATTTAAGCAATATCAATCGCAAATCGCGATATAGGTTAGCATGAGAACGCCAATGCAGATCAAGCTTATATTCAGATAAACAGGCAATAGTGCCTTGTCAATAATAGTGTACAAAAAACATATACATTTCTCCTCGTTATTTAACTATCTGAAAAATAAAGAATAAACGAAGAATGCGCTATGTTAAACGGATATTGAGGTATAAATAAATTGTACTTTAGGCTAGTAATCGCCGCCGTCATTCTCATTCAGTGCCATCGCTGAAAATATATAAAGACTTTAAAATCAACTATATGGATGCTAAGTGCCTAGGGTTCCAATGAGCTGGCACATAAATTGCATCTACTCAGTGTGAAACAAATTGAACGAGATGATCACATGAACAACAAAGCCAACATTCTTATAGTAGATGATGAAGAGGTGGTTCGCCTCAGTCATTTGAGAAGTCTTGAAAGCACCGATTGCAACGCCCGGGCAGCTGTGGATGGCATGGCAGCGATAAACGTCATGGAGCAACAGCCCTTTGACGTTGTGCTGCTTGATCTGCGGATGCCTGGCCTAGATGGTATGGACGTGCTGAAAACCATAAAACAAAGATGGCCGGACAGCGAAGTAATCGTTATTACCGGTTACCCCAGCATTGAAACAGCCAAAGAGGCGGTCAGATTGGGAGCTTTCAATTACCTGACTAAGCCATTGGGACCGGACGAGGTTATCAAGGCCGCCAACGACGCGGTAATCCAGAAACGCTGGTCATTACGCAGTCAAAACGAATTTAGTGTTAATTAATTGAGAAAGGAGCAAATCATGAATGCAAAATTACAAGTACTGGTCATTGACGATGATGCAGTTGTTGGTCGCAGTTTCGACCGGGTTCTCACTGAGAAAGGTTATGACGTCAGCACTGCACTGAGCGGTGAGGAAGCCATGGACACGATGGACAACACAAATTTTGATGTTGTGTTCACCGATATCAAAATGCCGGGTATGGACGGCCTCGAAGTCACGGAGCGTATCAAGGCCCGTTGCCCGTGGACACCGGTGGTCGTGATAACCGGTTATGGCACAGAAGCCAATGAGAGCAAGGCCTCGGTACTGGGAGCCAGTGGGTTTGTTCGCAAGCCTCTGACACCTGAGATGATTGAAAGCATCACCCTTAAAGCTGTAAATGATTCGGTGGTAAGCGAAGAAGTGACCGAACAACCTGAGCACCAGGTAGAAGTGGAAAAGGTAACTGAAACCGTTGCGCCGAAGGCTAAAAACAGTTCCATTAAAAACATCGGTCTGTTTTTCGCTTCACCGTTTATAGCGCTCGGTTACGTCATCGCGTTGCCAATTGTCGGTTTCTATCAGTTCGTGAAACTGGGTCGTGAAGCCTTCATTAATAAGCACATGTCCGAGTAAAAAAGATGTCTAATTGACATAGGTTAGTTGCTCAGCAAAACCGGGGCTTATAATTAGCCCCGGTTTTCATTTAAAGACGGCCCACGAGAGGAGATTTAGCATGATGGTCCGGAGCACAACAGGTGGTACGGGTGCAATACTGCCTGTTACCACATTTTTTATTACTTGCTGCGTGCTTTTCAGTGGCGCTCTGTTCGCATTACAGGCAGAGGAATCACCTGAATCGGAATTACAAGCAACCGAGGCGGTTGCAGCTGAAGCCGTTGTTGCTGAATCAGGTGTGGAGTCAACAGTAGAAGAAGTAAAGGATCCTGCAGCCTTAAAACTTGAAGAGACGCTAAAGCAAAATTCGAAATGTCTCAGATGCCATAACAGGGATCGCACAAAACAACTCGAAGACGGTAATGAAATGTCCTTGAAGGTGCACAAAGACGATTACCTTGCTTCCGCTCATGGTGAAGTCAAGTGTACAAGTTGCCACCGGGCGATTGGCAACAGGAAGCACCCCTCAAAATCGACCAATATCACGATCGCAAGCGAGCGGGAATATTCACTTGAAATGAATAACAGTTGCCGTAAATGCCATATGCAAAAATACAAGCAATACAAGGGTAGCGTGCATTCCGCACTGGTCGCACAAGGCAGCGAGAAGGCACCTGTATGCAGCAGTTGTCATAACCCTCATGCCCCTGTATCCATGCTGGATTACCAAGCGGAAACCGGTTTGCCATGCAAACAATGTCACGAAAACATTTTTAATGCCTATTCCGCAAGTGTTCACGGGCAGGCGAGGATTAACGGAAATACCATCCGCGACAGCCATATCCAGGCCCCGATCTGCTCTGACTGCCATCACTCTCATGAAATAACCGCGTTGGCGATTGGCGATGTCTTGCGGACCACGTGTATTGCATGTCACGAAAATGTAACGCTGTTGCATAACCAGTGGTTACCCAACGCGGGAACACATCTCGATATCGTGTCCTGCGCCGTTTGCCACGCACCGTTTGCCAAGCGTAAATTTGATCTCCATCTTTATGACAACGTTGCCAATACTCCGCTTGCCATGAAGGAGGGCGAAGCACCCATCCAGGAACAACTTCAGGCAATCGCGGATGAGGGTGGAATTGGCGATCCTCTGGAAATATGGAAAGCAAGGGGCGGATTCGGCCAGGACGGCGAGGTCGTAGATATCTCTCTTCGCAGCCGTATGGAAGTGATGTCAGGTATCGCGGCACACCAGATTGCCAGCAAAAGTTTTGCGGTCAGAACATGTGAAAGTTGCCATGAACCCGGCTGGAGGCAAAAGCAGAATGTCACCGTGTCTATCACCCAACCTGATGGCAGAAGACAGAGTTTTGAGGCCAATAGGGAAGCCTTGGGCTCAGTGAAGGCAATCGAGTCCATCAGTGACTTCTATGCACTTGGAGGACAACCGAGCAAATTGCTGGATATCCTGCTGCTGCTATCACTGGCTGCAGGTATCGCTGTTCCTGTAGGGCATTTCACGCTGGGTAAAATGATAAAAGAGTACATGGCAAGAGGAGAGAAGTGATGTCAACAAATCCTACAGAACAAAATCAACCTGAAGCCTGGATTAAAACGAAAGACAGCGAGTTATATATCAACCCTCTGCCGGTTCGTATCTGGCACTGGTTAAATGCGCTGGGTTTTATCGCACTGATCCTTACCGGTACCCATATAAGGTATGCAAACCTGTTTAACCTGATGAGTTTCGAAACAGCGGTCAAGACCCACAACTGGGTAGCGTTCGCGGTTATCGCCAATTACTTTGTCTGGCTTGGGTTTTACCTGTTTTCAGACCGGATCACGGTCTATCACCCCGAGCTTAATATGAAGAAGTTTTTTGAAAAGGCTTTCAAGCAGATGATGTACTACGGGTACGGTATCTTCAAAGGTGCAAAAAGCCCACACAAGGTGCTTCCCTACGACAAGTTCAACCCGATGCAGAGTATTACGTACCAGATCGTGATGCTGCTGGTGGTGCCGGTCCAGTTCATCACGGGGCTAATGATGTGGGATGTCAAGCGCTTTGAGGGGCTAATCGCCATGTTGGGTGGTTTGAATGTCGTCGTCACGGTTCATGTGCTGATCTATATCTTCTTTGTGTCTTTTACACTGATTCATGCCTATATGGGTGCACTGGGGCATACGCCGGTAACACATTTCAGAGAAATGTTCACCGGCTACGAGGAAGAGCACTAACCCGAAATAGAGGGACTCGCTACCGACGGGTGAAATATGCGGGCTAATGCAGGGAAGAGTCGTTAAACAAACGGTATATCGAAAAAGAGTTCAGCTTTCGCTGGACTCATCTTCTCCGGAAACTGTGCCGCGAATGTGGATATCGTATTTCTTCATCAATGCCTGAAAATTGGTACGTTGCATACCGGTTTCCTCGGCGCTTGCCGTGACATTCCAGTCATTTCGTTTCAGGGCACCCAGGATAAAAAGTTTTTCAATATTTTCCACTGATTTCTGCCGGGCGATCTTTTTTATACTCTTGAGTTCCTCGCTGGTCCTGGGAACGTCGATCATTCCCAGGGGTTGCATTTCGAGAATATTTACCAGGTGAGCCTTGCGAATGATTCCGTCGCTGGTCAGTATGACGGCGCGGTTCACCACGTTTTCCAGTTCCCTGACGTTTCCCGGCCAGTCGTGATTCATCAGCATGTTCATGGCGCCGGCTGAAAACTCTTTGACCTCACGCTGCATTTCCTTGCTGAATGTATTCAAAAAGTGGAATGCCAGCGCCGGAATGTCATCATGTCTATCGCGCAATGGCGGTATCTCAATCGGAAAAATATTTATGCGGTAATACAGGTCATCACGGAAACTGCCATCAGCAACCATGCCTTCCAGGTCCTTGTTGGTTGCAGTGATCAGGCGGATGTCTACCGATTTTGAAACCGTATCGCCTACCGCCTTGAACTCTCTTGCCTCAATGAAGCGCAGTAACTTCGCCTGAGTGGACATCGAAATATTACCGATTTCGTCGAGGAACAATGTACCGCGATGGGCTGCTTCCAACAGTCCTTTTTTATTGGACACGGCACCGGTAAACGAACCTTTAACGTGACCGAATAACTCACTCTCGAGCAGGTTTTCACTCAACGAGGCGCAATCGACGGTCACGAAAGGCTGGTCCTTGCGCAGACTGTTAAAGTGAATCGCACGCGCGATCAACTCTTTACCGGTGCCACTCTCACCCCTGAGCATAACCGTGCTGTTGGTTGGTGCGCATCTTGCGACAAGGCGGTATACATTCTGCATCGGTTGACTTGAACCAATTATGTTTTCAAAACTATAACGGGCGCTGACTTCATTCTTTAGGTTGACGTTTTCCTGGAGTAACTTGCGGCGCTCAAACGCCCGGGCCACCACCAGTTCAAACTCCTCGGGGTCGAATGGTTTGGGCAAGTAGTCAAACGCCCCCAGCTTCATGGCCTTTACGGCAGTATCAATCTCGTTCAAGCCGGTAATCATGATGACGTCGATATCGGGGTGTGTTTCCTTGACCCTTTGCAATACTTCCATGCCATTCATTTTTGGCATCATGATATCGAGGATGACCATGTCGTAGTCCCGATCAGCGATGCTGGCAAGTGCTTCCAGACCATTGTTCGCAACATCGACGTCGTATTCATCGCCGGATAAAATGCGGAGACAGCTCCTTACTACGATGTCTTCGTCATCTACGATCAATATCCGTCTTTTCACGCTTTATTCCCCTGGTCGCCCGCTCCGCCTGTTGGCAGATAAAAGCGAAACTCCGTACCTTCATCCACTATGCTATCAACCTCAATTGTTCCACCATGTGCTTCAATCGTACCGTGACTTACCGATAAGCCAAGACCGGTTCCCTTGCCGACCCCCTTGGTTGTAAAGAATGGGTCAAAGATACGTTGCAGGTCAACTTCAGGAATACCACAACCCGAATCTTTGATTGCCACTTCGGCCATTTCCTGGGGTTCCTCAACCGATTCCGGGCATTCACTGGCGCTCAGCAACCGGGTTCTGATCGTTATTCGACCCTCACTTTCAATCGCGTGTTGTGCATTCACCAGCATATTCATAATAACCTGCTTTATCAGGTTCTCATCCATCCAGATATCCGGAAGCTGTTCATCAAGTTCCGTGGTGATGTCGATATCTTTAACCTGGGCTGATTGCGCAATCAGTTGTACGGTTTCCAATACCAGTTTGTTGAGACTGGAAAATGTTTTCTCCGGGGTTTTTTCGCGGGAAAAATCAAGTAGCCTGCGGATGATAGCAGCGCATCTTTTGGTTTCGCGGATCACTAGGTCCAGATCTTCAGCATCCGGGCTTCCGTCCGGAAGGTTTTTTCTTACCAGGTAGGAAAACGTCAGCACGCCAGTCAAGGGGTTGTTAAGTTCGTGTGCAATACCTGCAGCCAGTAACCCGACCGATGCCAGTTTTTCGCTTCGTGCTGATTCCGCCTGGGCCTTGTGTAACTCCCGTGTGGCTTCTTCAACTTTCTGTTCCAGCGTGCGGCCCCAGCCTTCAAGGTCGATACGGGATTTTCTCAAGGCCTTTGTCATGCTGTTAAATGATTTGGCCAAATGACCGAATTCGTCGTTGCTGCGCACCGGAATCTTGTTTTCAAGATCCCCTTCCGCAAGACGCTCGGCACCGTCATCGAGATCTTTCAGGGGCAGGTAAATCATGCGGTGAACCAGGTTGCTGAGAAGCAGGCCTGCCAAAATGATAAACCCAAAAGACAAACCAAAAATGGTATAGGTATTGGAACGGAACGTGCGTTCAATCTCATCCAGCGGATAAACAATATCAAGAACGCCAAGTACAGACTGTTCCTGTGGGGGCTTATGACAGGCGGATCCGGTGCAGGTGGGTTCGTTATGAATGACGGCGGTGCTGCCCAGCATACGTTTGCCGTTCTGGGTGTTGAAAAACCGTGTCCTTCCGAACATCGGGCTCTCCGTGCGGGATTGTTCATCCAGGTGGCATGCAAGGCAGGCCTCGGCGGCCTGGTCCACCTGGTCGCCAATTTCCTTGTGGTCGGATGAATGGATAATGATGCCTTCCTTACTCAGAATCCGGACTTTTTGAATATCCGGCTGGTCACCGACGTCCTGGATAATCTGGCTGACATGCGACGGCTGGTTTTGCAGCATGGCAAAGCGGGTACTGCTGATTACCACCCTCGATAATTGGGCACTATTGTTGGTGACCTGTTGCATCAGCTCTTCACGGTTATTACGAACCAGCATCAGCGAAAAAATCAATGCCGCGATCGTCAGCACTACAACGAGGTAAAAGCCGACCTTGAACTTCAAGCTGTTCCTCATCTCGACCATTAGCTTGTCACCTCTCCCTTTTCAGGCAGCAGGGATTGTGCGGTTTTCCAGGCATTTACAACGCAGTCATTCAGGCTGACTCCTTTGAATGCATTGCCTGTCAGTACCAACCCCGGGTGCCGTTGCAGCTTTTCATCGATGGCCTCAAGCCGGGCTGCATGGCCAACGAGGTACTGGGGAATGGCCCGCTTCCAGCGGAAAATACGTACGAAATCAGGCTCCGCCCTGAGGCCAAGAATATCCTGCAGATCGGATCTGACCTTGCTGATCAGCTGGTCATCGGGTAACAGGGCCAGTTCGGGTGTCCTGGCGCCACCCACCATGGATCGCAGCAACACCGAACCTTCAGGCGCCCTTCCGGGAAACACATTGGAATCGATGATGGTGCCGAGTATGGCGCGTTGCTCTTTTGATGGAATCAAAAATCCGAAACCATCCAATACGGGTCCCACCTGCTCTTTCCTGTAACCAAGGCAGCATACCGATAGGGACGGGTAGGGTATTTCAGAAAGT
>Ga0102946_1000468_pt1 | contig 14096 bp, 11 predicted proteins | sample SalPon2A_A_D1_MG_FD_78209 | JGI IMG/M metagenome (GOLD analysis project Ga0102946, IMG submission 78209) | Soil microbial communities from South San Francisco under conditions of wetland restoration - Salt Pond MetaG R2A_A_D1_MG | ecosystem: Environmental > Terrestrial > Soil > Wetlands | place... | reverse complement strand
CCGGCGGTCTCGGCGAGGGCTCCGCCGACGAAGGCGGGCGCCTCGCTCACCGGCGCGGTGACGTACTGCACGGAGCCGCTGGCCCCGAGGAAGCTCACCTGCCCCACCACCGGCTCACCCGCGGCGTCGACCTGGACGCTGCCGTCGGGGTTGAGCAGGGGACGCTCGCGGGTGACCAGGTCGGCGGTGAGCGTGCGCTCGGTGCCGTCCCGCAGCACTCGGACCTGGGCGGTGTCCCCCGCGTTCTGGATGGCGTAGGACGCCTCGAACCAGTCCTGCACCGGCTCGCCGTCGATGGCCAGGATCTCGTCACCCACCTCGAGCCCCGCGGCGGCGGCCGGCGCCGGGGGCTGGCCCTCACAGTCGGACACGGTGGGGTCGCTCGGGGCACACGCGGAGACGGTCGACACGGTGCTGGTCAGCTGGGGTAGACCGTAGAGGGTCATGATCCCGGTCAGGAGCGCTGCGGCGATGACCAGGTTCATGAACGGTCCGCCCAGCATGACGATGACTCGCTTGTACACGGGCAGCTTGTAGAAGACGCGGTCCTCGTCACCAGGGCCGATCTCCTCCAGGGACTCCGCCCGCACCTGCTCGGTCATCTGACCCCAGCGCCCGGTGGTCGAGGTCCGCAGCCTGCCGTCGTCCTGGGGCCGCGGTGGGAACATGCCGATCATGCGGATGTAGCCCCCGAGGGGGATGGCCTTGACGCCGTACTCGGTCTCCCCTCGGCGACGCGACCACACGGTGGGCCCGAAACCGACCATGTACTGCGTGACCTTGACGCCGAACCTCTTGGCCGGGACGAGGTGGCCCACCTCGTGCAAGGCGATCGAGGCCGCCACGCCGACGAGCATCAGCAGCACGCCGACTACGTACAGCATCCCCGACCTCCTCCCCCGCGCTCAGCGGGTGGTTGCCTCCATCATCACCGATCGGGCCGCCTCGCGCGCCCAGGTGTCGGCGGAGAGGACCTGCTCGATGTCGTCCACCTGGTCAACCGCGCAGGTCTGCGCAGAGTTCCCCGAGCCGTGGCGCTGCAGCACCTCGGCCACGGTGTCCACGATGGCGGGGAAGGAGATCCGCCCGGCGTGGAAGGCCTCGACGCAGGCCTCGTTGGCCGCGTTGTAGACCGCTGGCCTGGTCCCGGCGGCGCGACCGGCCTCGCGCGCGAGCTGCACAGCGGGAAAGGCATCGTCGTCCAGGGGAACGAAGTCCCAGCTGCTGGCCTGGCTCCAGTCGCAGGGCTCGTCGACGGCTGAGAGCCGGTCCGGCCAGGACAGGCCCAGCGCGATCGGGACCAGCATCCGCGGAGGACCCATCTGCGCGACGGTCGAGCCGTCGCGGAACTCGACCATGGAGTGGATCTGCTGCTGCGGGTGGACGACCACGTCGATCGACTCGTAGCCGACGCCGAAAAGGTAGTGCGCCTCGATCACCTCCAAACCCTTGTTGACCAGGGTCGCGGAGTTGGTGGTGATGACCTTGCCCATCGCGAAGTTCGGATGGCGCAGCGCTTCGGACGGCGTGACCTGGTGCAGCTGTGCGCGGTTGCGGCCGCGGAAGGGCCCCCCGCTGGCCGTGAGCACCAGTCGCCGGACCTCCTCGGGCGCGCCGGCGCGCAGGCACTGGGCGATGGCGCTGTGCTCGGAGTCCACGGGCACGATCTGGCCCGGGCCGGCCACCTGGGTGACGAGGTCTCCGCCCACGATGAGGGACTCCTTGTTGGCCAGGGCCAAGGTGCTCCCGGCCCGCAGAGCGGCGATGGTCGGGCGGAGGCCGATGCTCCCGGTGATCCCGTTGAGGACGACGTCTGCCCCCATCTGGGCCACCTCGGTGGCCGCGTCCGGGCCGACCAGCACGCGAGTGGCGGGTGTCGCGGAGTCGGCCTGCGCCCCGAGGGCCTCACGCACGGCATCGCCGGCGTCCTGGCGTGCCACCGCCACGACCTCGACCCGGTGCGCGACCGCCTGCCGGGCCAAGGCGTCCACGTCCGAACCCTGAGCGCTCAGTGCGACCACGCGGAAACGGTCGGGGTGTTCACCGATGATCTTCAGGGCCTGGGTTCCGATCGAGCCGGTCGAGCCCAACAGGGCGACAGTGCGAGCCGTGGTCACTGCTCCATGGTGCGGTCTCGCAGCACCTGGCCCAAGTCGTCCAGGACACCGCGGTCCTCGATGGTGCTGGGGACCAAGGCATCCTGGCCGTCCGCCATCTGCCGCATCGTCTTGCGCAGGATCTTGCCCGAGCGTGTCTTGGGCAGAGCGTCCACGACATCCACCCGGCGCAGGGAGGCCACCGCGCCCACCTCGTCGCGCACCCGCTTCACCAGCTCGGCCCGGAGCGCCTCGAGCCCTCCCTGCTCGCTGAGGTCGACCCCGGCCTTGAGCACCACGAGGCCCCGCGGCACCTGGCCCTTGAGGGAGTCGGCCACGCCGATGACCGCGCACTCGGCCACCGCGGGGTGGGCGGCGAGCGCCTCCTCCAGCGACCCGGTGGACAGCCGGTGTCCGGCGACGTTGAGCACGTCGTCGGTCCGCCCCATGACGAAGACGTAGCCGTCCTCGTCGAGGTACCCGCCGTCGCCGGAGAGGTAGAAGCCCTGGTAGGCGGACAGGTAGGAGTCGACGAAACGCTCGTCGTCGCCCCAGAGGGTGGGCAGGGCCCCCGGAGGCAGGGGCAACCGGATGCAGATGGCCCCCTCCATGCCCACCGGCACCTGCTCTCCGTGCTCGTCCAGGACCTGCACGTCGTAGCCCACCGTCGCCGGCCCGGGCGAGCCCGGCTTGATCGGTAGCGCACTCGACGCGGACGCGACCGGGGTGATGGCGATCGGCCAGCCGGTCTCGGTCTGCCACCAGTTGTCGACCACCGGTACCCCGAGCACGTCGCTGGCCCACTGCCAGGTGTCGGGGTCGAGACGCTCGCCGGCGAGGTAGAACGCGCGCAGCGAGCTCAGGTCGTGGCCCTGCGCCAGCTCCCCCCGCGGGTCGGCCTTCTTGATGGCGCGCATCGCGGTGGGGGCGCTGAAGGCGGCGACGACGCCGTACTGGGCGATGAGACGCCAGTAGGCCGCGGCGTCGGGAGTCCCGACCGGCTTGCCTTCGAACAGGATCGTCGTCGCTCCCAACAGCAGCGGGCCGTAGACGATGTAGGAGTGACCCACCACCCAGCCCACGTCCGAGCCGCAGAACCACACCTCGCCCGGGGCCAGGCCGTACAGGTGCTCCATCGACCAGCGCAGCGCCACCGCGTACCCCCCGGTGTCACGGACGATCCCTTTGGGCTTGCCGGTGGTCCCGGAGGTGTAGAGCACGTAGAGCGGGTCGGTGGCCTGCACGGGCACGCATCCGGCCGGCTCCACCACGCCGGGCTTCATGACCTGGTGCCAGTCCAGGTCACGCTCGGTCAGGTCACAGCGCAGCTGCTCACGCTGCAGCACGACACAGGCCTGGGGCCGATGGGTCGAGCGCTGTATGGCCTCGTCCAGCATGGGCTTGTAGGGCACCACGCGGGTGGGTTCGACGCCGCACGAGGCGGAGACGACAACCACCGGGCGGGCATCCTCGATCCGCGCGGCCAGCTCCGCGGGAGCGAAGCCCCCGAACACCACCGAGTGCACGGCCCCGATGCGCGCGCAGGCCAGCATCGCGATGACGGCCTCCGGGACCATCGGCATGTAGACCACGACCCGGTCGCCCTGGTTCACTCCGAGACCTCGCAGCACCCCGGCGAACCGCGCCACCTCGTCGAGCAGCTGGGCGTAGGTGTAGGACCGCTGCGTTCCGGTCACCGGGCTGTCGTAGATCAGCGCAGTCTGGTCGGCGCGGCCGTGGACGACGTGCCGGTCGAGGGCGTTGAAGCACATGTTGAGCCGCCCCCCCGGGAACCAGCGGTACAGCGGTGCCCGGTCGCCGTCGAGCGTGGCGGAGGGTCGGTTGACCCAGCTGACCTGCTTCGCCGCCTCGCTCCAGAACCCCTCGGGGTCGGTCAGGCTGCGCTGCACGGTGTCCTGGTAGTCGCTCATCCGCTCATGGTCGCGGCTGGACCAGGCTCCGTCCAGGCCTGAGCGGAGCTACACGGTGGCGGCCAGCTGGCCGCAGGCACCGTCGATGTCCGAGCCTCGCGTGTCCCGCACGGTCGTCGGGATGCCGTGAGCGAGCAGCCGTTCCACGAACTGCTGTTCCACCCCCGGGCGTGAGGCCGTCCACTTCGACCCCGGTGTCGGGTTGAGCGGGATGGGGTTGACGTGGACCCAGCCCGCGCCGCGCTCTCGCAGCTTGCGCCCCAGCAGGTCGGCCCGCCACGCCTGGTCGTTGATGTCGCGGATCAGGGCGTACTCGATGCTCACCCGGCGCCTGGTGCGCTGGAAGTACCGGTACGCGGCGTCCAGGGCCTCGTCGACCTTCCACCGGGTGTTGATCGGCACCAGCTCGTCGCGCAGCTCGTCGTCCGGGGCGTGCAGGGACAGCGCGAGGGTGACGGGGATGTCCTCCGCAGCCAGCCGGTCGATGGCCGGGACCAGGCCCACGGTCGACATGGTGACGCCCCGCGCCGACATGCCCAGCCCCGACGGCGGGGGCTGGACCAGACGGCGGATGGCGCCCAGCGAGGCGCGGTAGTTGGCCAGGGCCTCGCCCATGCCCATGAACACCACGTTGCTCACCCGCAGTACCTCCGCTGTGCCCGCGGCCGTGTCGACGTTCGCCTCGCGCAGCGTGCGGGTAGCGGAGACCACCTGCTCGACGATCTCGGCGGTCGACAGGTTGCGGGTCAGCCCGGCCTGCCCCGTGGCACAGAAGGGGCAGTTCATTCCGCAGCCGGCCTGGCTGGAGATACACATGGTGATGCGCCCCGGATAGCGCATCAGCACCGACTCGACCATGGCTCCGTCGTGCAGCCGGTGCACCTGCTTGATCGTGGCGCCCTGGTCCGCGGACAGGCTGCGGACCGGGTGCAGCAGCGTGGGGAGCAGGTCCGCGACCAGGGACTCGCGGGTGCTCGCGGGCAGGTCGGTCATGGAGGCCGGGTCACACACCAGGCGGTCGAAGTAGTGCCTGGACACCTGGTCGGCACGAAAGCTCGGATGGCCCAGCTCGCGGACCCAGTCGCGGCGCCCCGCGGGGTCCAGGTCGGCCAGGTGGCGGGGTGGCTTGCCACGCCTGGGCGCGGTGAAGGTCAGGGCCCCCCGGGCGGGCGGGGTGCTGGTGGGGGCCGGGATGTCCGTGGGCACGGGCCCCATCCTCGCAGGTGCCCCGGGTCAGGCGGGGACGAAGGCGGTGAGGATGGCGAAGGTCACCGGGAGGGTCATCACCAGGGAGTCGAGGCGGTCCATCAGGCCGCCGTGACCGGGCAGTGTCGAGCCCATGTCCTTGATCCCGAGGTCGCGCTTGAGGGTCGACTCCGCCAGGTCGCCCAGGGTGGCGAAGCACGCCACCGCGACCCCCAGCAGCACTCCCACCCACCACGCACCGTCCAGCAGCAGCACCACGGAGAGCACCCCGGCCAGTACGCAGCTCAGCACTGAGCCTGCGAAGCCCTCCCACGACTTCTTCGGGCTCAGGGACGGCGCCATCGGGTGTCTGCCGAACATCACGCCCACGGCGTACCCGCCGATGTCGCTACAGATGGTGACCAGGATGAAGACCACGATCCGGGCCACGCCGTCGGCCTCCGAGACAAGCAGGGCGGCCAGCCCGGACATCAGGGGCACGTACGCGGTGATGAAGATCCCGCCGGCGGTGTCGCGCACCGCACGTTCGGCCCCCAGGGCAGCACGCCAGACGAGGATCGCCAGGCAGAAACAGGCGAAGCCCACGGCCAGCGCCTCCGTGCCGCCGACGTAGGCCAGGGGCATCAGGGTGACGGCGGCAGCGAGAGTGGGCACCGGCGGCGCCTCGATCCGCCCGGCCCGCAGGGCCTGGATGAGCTCGTAGACGCCCAGCACGATGCCGACCGTGGTGACGGCGACGAACAGCGGCTTGGACAGCAGCAGGGTGGCCAGGACGACGGCACCCAGCCCGACGCCGACGCCGATGGCCGCGCGCAGGTCGCGGCCGGCTCGGGAGGTCGTTGCCGCAGGGTCGGCGGGGGCAGGGCGAGCCGCGGCGGCCGGGTAGTCGCGGCGCCTGGTGAAACCCTCGCTGTCGTCGGTCATCGGCAGCTACACCTCGAGCAGCTCCGCCTCCTTGTGCTTCAACACCTCGTCGATGGCGTCGACGTACCTTCTTGTCAACGCCTCGAGCTCCTTCTCGGTCCGGTTGCCCTCGTCCTCGCCGATGTCACCGTCCTTGACCGAGGACTCGATGACATCCTTGGTGTGGCGCCGCACGTTGCGCACCGACACCTTCGCGTCCTCCCCCTTGGTGCGGGCGAGCTTGATGTAGTCGCGCCGCCGCTCCTCGGTGAGCTGCGGCATGATGATCCGGATCTGGTTGCCGTCGTTGCTCGGGTTGACGCTGTTGTCGGAGTCCCGCAGCGCCTTCTCCACGGCAGGCAATGACGACTTGTCGTAGGGCTGGATGAGGATGGTCCGCGCGTCCGGGACGTTGAACGAGGCCAGCTGCTGCATCGGCGTGGGAGCGCCGTAGTAGTCGACCAGCACCCTGCTGAACATGCCCGGGTGCGCCCTTCCGGTCCGGATCGAGGACATGTCCTCGCGAGCGACCTCCAGCGCCTTGGTCATCTTGTCCTCGGCCTCCAGCATGGCCATCTCTGTGGTCTCGGACATGTGCGGGCTCCTCGTATGACGTTGCGGTGGGTGGTCGCGAACAGGGGTGGCGCGAGGTTCACTCCTCCGTGACCAAGGTACCGATCTTCTCACCCAGAATCGCCGAGGCGATGTTTCCCGGGCCGGTGTCATCGCCGTCCGACGGGGCGTCCATGCCGAAGACCAGCATCGGCAGCCCGTTGTCCATGCAGAGGCTGAACGCCGCGGCGTCGACGACCTTGAGGTTCTGCGTCAAGGCGTCGTCGAAGGTCAGCGTGTCCAGCTTCACCGCGGTCGGGTCGTGCCGCGGGTCGGAGGTGTAGACGCCGTCGACGCCGTGCTTGCTCATGAGCACCGCGTCGCACTTGATCTCCAGCGCCCGCTGCGCCGAGACGGTGTCGGTGGAGAAGTACGGCATCCCCGCGCCGGCGCCGAAGATCACGACGCGTCCCTTCTCGAGGTGGCGGATCGCCCGCCGAGGGATGTAGGGCTCGGCCACCTGACCCATGGTGATCGCCGTCTGGACGCGCGTGGCGACCCCTTCCTTCTCCAAGAAGTCCTGCAGGGCCAGGCAGTTCATCACCGTGCCGAGCATCCCCATGTAGTCGGCACGGGCACGCTCCATCCCGCGCTGTTGCAGCTGCGCCCCGCGGAAGAAGTTACCCCCTCCGATCACCACCGCCACCTGCACACCCTCGCGGGCGGCGACGGCGATCTGTCGGGCGATGCCCCGGACGACATCGGGGTCGACACCGATCCTGCCGCCCCCGAAGGCCTCCCCGGACAGCTTGAGCAGCACGCGACGCGGCTGGGCCTCGTCGGCTTCCGGGTGGTCCTGGTCGATCTCGGCGTGGGTCATCGGAGCCTTCCGGGCGGAAACGGTCGTCGTGGAGGCATCAACGCGTCGTCGCGTCGTCGCTGCGCATCCTCCCATACGCGCGCTCGGGCGGCTCACCCCGAAGCGGCCGGTCAGCGGGCATGATGGCGCCATGCCTGCCGATCCGCTGTCACCGCACCCGCCGCCAACGGGCACGGCACCGGTGCGCGCGCAGGAGCAACACCGCCAGCGGGTCAGCACCGAGCTCGTGGCGGTCATCGTCTCGATGTCCGGAGACCGACCGGTGGTGCTCACGACCGCTGACGGCGTGCGGCTCCCCTCCGGTCCGCTGCGCAGCGACCATCGCTCGCTGCAGACCGGCCTGAGGGCCTGGGTCGAGCAGCAGACGGAGCTGCCACTGGGGTACGTCGAGCAGCTTTACACCTTCGCCGACCCGGGGCGCACCGGTGGCGAGGACCGGACCATCTCGGTGTCCTACCTGGGCCTGACGCGGGCTACGTCGGCTCTGTCGCAGTGGGGCGGCTTCTACGACTTCTTCCCTTGGGAGGACGCGCGCCAGGGTCGCAACGAGGTCCGCGCCGAGATCGAGCGGCGACTGCTGCGCTGGGCGGGGACCGCCCCGGACGCCGCCGGGCGACAGCGCCGCCTGCGGTGTGCGGTGAGCTTCGCGCTCGACGGCAGACCATGGCGCCCGGAGCTGACCCTGCAGCGCTACGAGCTGCTCTACGAGGCGGGCCTGCTGCCGGAGTCTGCCGACCCATCCGCCGAGCCCACGCCCGGATGGCCGATGCAGGATGACCATCGGCGCATCGTGGCCACCGGGATCGCGCGGCTCCGGGCCAAGATCCAGTACCGGCCGGTGGTCTTCGAGCTGATGGCCGATGCCTTCACCCTCGGTCAGCTGCAGGGGGTGGTCGAGGCCCTGGCCGGCCAGACCCTGCACAAGCAGAACTTCCGCCGGCTCATCACGCAGCAGGACCTGGTCGAGGACACCGGCCGCACCGACAGTCGCACCGGCGGGCGACCCGCCAAGCTCTACGCGTTCCGACGCGAGGTGCTCGACGAGCGCGGTACGGCCGGCACCACCTTGCCGGTCGTCCGTACCCGCTGAACCCGCGCTACCGCTGACCGCCGATGCTGGGGCCGGGTTTGTCATGCTCATCGTGAGCATATAGGGTCGAAGCCCTGAATATGCTCATACGTAGCATAAGGAGTGCCCCGTCCGGTGCCACCAGGAGGAACCCTCATGGCCCCATCCCAGTTCCAGTCCCCCGTCCTCGTCCCGACCGACGCGCTCTACGAGTCGGTGCGCCATGTGGTCCCCGAGGTCGAGTGGTCAGTCTTCTCGCCTGAGATCGAGGCGATTCAGCGCCTCAAGTCCGAGCGCAACGCCGTCATCCTCGCTCACAACTACCAGACTCCTGAGATCTTCCACGGCGTGGCCGACATCGTGGGCGACTCCCTTGCTCTGGCCCGGGAGGCCCAGTCGGTCGAAGCAGACGTGATCGTGCTGGCCGGCGTGCACTTCATGGCCGAGACGGCCAAGCTGCTCAACCCGGACAAGACGGTGCTCATCCCCGACCTGCGCTCGGGCTGCTCGCTGGCCGAGTCGATCACCGGCGCGGACGTGCGCGCCCTGCGGCTGGCCCACCCCGGGGTCCCGGTGGTGACCTACGTCAACACCTCCGCAGAGGTCAAAGCCGAGAGTGACATCTGCTGCACCTCCGGCAACGCCGTTCGGGTCATCGAGTCGCTCGGGGTCCCGCGGGTCATCATGATCCCCGACGAGTACCTGGCGCAGAACGTCGCCCGGCAGACCGGCGTGGAGGTCATCACCTGGGCCGGACACTGCGAGGTCCACGAGCGTTTCACCGCGCGCGACATGCGCCAGCTGCGGGCGGACCACCCGGGCGCGGTCGTGATCGCACACCCGGAGTGCCCCCCGGAGGTGATCGAGGAGGCCGACATGTCCGGCTCCACGGCCCAGATGCTCGACTACGTCGGCACCGAGCGGCCCGAGCGTGTCGCTCTGGTCTCGGAGTGCTCCATGAGCGACAACATCGCCGCCCAGCACCCCGAGATCGAGTTCGTCCGTGGGTGCAACATGTGCCCGCACATGAAGCGCAACTCACTGGTCACCATCCGGGCGAGCCTGGAGACGCTGACGCACGAGGTGAGCATCGACGCCGCAGTGGCTGCGCGGGCCCGCTCCGCGGTGACTCGCATGCTCGAGGTATGAGGCGGGCGGAGGCCGGCGGTCTACCGGTGGTCGTCGGTGCCGGCCTGGCCGGACTGATGACCGCGGTGAACCTGGCGCCGCGCCCTTGCCTCGTCCTGACCACGGGAAGGCTCGGCACCCAGGCGGCGACGGGGTGGGCTCAGGGAGGCATCGCGGCGGCGATCGGGGCCCAGGACTCTCCCGACCTGCACGCCGCCGACACCCTGGCTACCGGCGCCGGCCTGTGTGACCCTCAGATGGTCCGGGCCATCACCGCGGCTGCCCCCGTAGCGGTGCGGCGGCTGGCCGACCTCGGAGCACGCTTCGACCGGACCGCGGCCGGTGCGCTCCGCTTGGGCCTGGAGGGAGCGCACAGCCGCAGACGCATCGTGCACGCCGGTGGCGACGGGAGCGGTGCGGAGGTGCTGCGCGCCGTCACCGAGGCGGTCCGCGCGACCGACTCGGTGACCGTGTGGGAGCACAGCCGCGCGGTGCGAGTCCTGACCGACCCGCAGAGCGGAGCGGTGAGCGGTGTGCAGGTGCAGACCGCGTCCGGTGAGCAGGTGGTTCCGACCACCGCGGTGGTGCTGGCGACCGGAGGGTACGGCGCCCTGTGGCAGCACACGTCCAACCCTCTCGGCGCCCGTGGCCAGGGCCTGGCCATGGCCGCCCGCGCAGGGGCGCGGTTGCGCGACCTGGAGATGGCGCAGTTCCATCCCACCTCGTTGCATGCGGGGATGGACCCGATGCCGCTCATCAGCGAAGCGGTGCGGGGGGAGGGAGCGACCCTGGTCGACGCTCACGGCCAGCCACTGCCGGGGGACCCACTCGCCGGGCGCGACGTGGTCTCCCGGGCGGTCTGGGCCGAGCTGCGAGAGGGGGGCGAGGTGTTCCTCGACGCACGAGCTGCGATCGGCGACCGCTTCCGCAGTCTCTTCCCCGGGATCGACCGCGCATGCCGGAGAGCGGGCATCGACCCCTCGACCGAGCTCGTCCCCATCCACCCCGCGGCGCACTACCAGTGCGGTGGCGTCGAGGTCGACCGCCGGGGTCGTACCTCGGTACCCGGTCTGTGGGCCGTGGGTGAGGTCGCGAGCACCGGCCTGCACGGGGCGAACCGACTGGCCAGTAACTCGCTGTTGGAGGCCGTGGTCTGCGCCGGATGGGTGGCGGCCGACCTCGACCAACCGCAGGCCGTCGATCCTTCCGTCGTCTCAGGACCCAGCGCGGAGATGGTGCCCCCAGCCGCGACCGCCGAGGAGCGGTCACAGCTGCGTCAGATGATGAGCCGCTGCGCAGGCGTGGTGCGCCGCGAGCAGGACCTCGCTCACGCGGTGCACCTGCTGAGCCGTCGCGCTGGAACCGATGTCGAACGTCTGCGCGACGAGGAGCTGGTGGCCTTGCTGGTCTGCCACGGCGCCCTACATCGACGGGAGAGCCGAGGTGGTCATCTGCGCGAGGACTACCCCCGTCCCGCAGAGGTGGCCCAGCACACCGTGGCCTGTCTGGAGGACCTGCAGGCGCACGTGGGGAGCGCGGTATGACGCTGGCCCCCCCGCCCGGGGTCATGCTGGAGACCGCCGTGCGCGCAGCCCTGGTCGAAGACCTGGGCCGGGCTGGCGACGTCACCTCGGAGGCGATCGTGCCCGCTGAGACCCGGGCCCGGTTCGCCATCGTGGCCCGTGAGCCTGGAGTGCTGGCGGGCCTGCCGGCGGCCCGGAGCGCGTTCGCCCTGATCGACCCGGCGGTCGGCTTCGACGCCATGGCCGACGAGGGTGAGCGCGTCTCTCCCGGCGCGACGGTCGCCCTCGTCGAGGGCGCCGCCCGCTCCATTCTCACCGCCGAGCGTGTGGCGCTGAACTTCCTCGGGCATCTGAGCGGAGTCGCCACGGCCACGGCGGGCATCGCCGACGCGATCGCGCACACCCGGACGCGCGTCTGCTGCACCCGGAAGACCACGCCGGGGCTGCGTGCGCTGGAGAAGTACGCCGTGCGAGCCGGTGGCGGGGTGAACCACCGGTTCGGGCTCGACGACGCCATCCTGGTCAAGGACAACCACATCGCGGTGGCCGGCGGCGTCGCGGCCGCCATCGACAGGGCCAAGCGGGCCGCCGGCCATCTGATGCCGATCGAGGTCGAGGTCGACTCTCTGGAGCAGCTGGCGCGGGTGCTCGACGACCCGGTCACCGCGGTCCTGCTCGACAACTTCGACCCGGTCCTGGCCGCTCAGGCCGTCACCATGGTCGGTGGCCGGATGACCGTCGAGGCCTCGGGCCGAGTCACCGCTGCGCTGGCCCCCGCGCTGGCGGAGGCCGGCGTGGACCTGGTCTCGGCCGGATGGGTCACGCACAGCGCTCCCGTGCTCGACTTGGGGTTGGACGAGGCCTGAGCTCGCCGGGTCGAGCGCTCCACAGCACGACGAAGGCCGGACCCGTGACGGGCCCGGCCTTCTCCGGCGCGTGTCGGGTCGGTCAGACCCCGACCTTGACCCGGGCGAACGAAGTGACCTCCACGCCACCTTCCTGGGCGACCTGAGCCACGGACTTCTTGGAGTCCTTGGCGAACGCCTGGTCCAACAGGACGTTCTCCTTGAAGAACCCGTTGACGCGGCCCTCCACGATCTTGGGCATGGCCCGCTCGGGCTTGCCCTCCTCGCGGGCGGTCTCCTCCGCGATCCGGCGCTCGGCGGCCACCGTCTCCGGGTCGATCTCCTCCCGCGTCAGCACGGTGGGGCTGAAGGCCGCGACGTGCATCGCGATGTCACGGGCCAAGCCGTCCTCGCCGCCGCGGGTCGCGACCAGCACGCCGATCTGGGGCGGAAGGTCGGGGCTCGTCTTGTGCAGGTAGGACACGACTGAGCCACCTTCGCCGGCGTCGACGCGGGCCACGCGGCGCACCTCGATCTTCTCGCCGATCGTGGCGTTCGCCTCGTCGAGCACCTCTTGGACGGGGCGCCCGTCGATCTCCGAGCCGAGCAGCTCAGCGGCGTCGGCAGCGCCGACGGCGACCGCCTGCGCCAGGACCTGGTCGGCCAGCTCGGCGAACTTCGGGCCCTTGGCGACGAAGTCGGTCTCACAGTTGACCTCGACCAGGGTGCCGACCCCGTCGGTGATGTCGACGCGGACCAGGCCGTTGGAGGCCGAGCGGCCTTCGCGTTTGGTGACTCCCTTGAGCCCCTTGACGCGCAGCAGCTCGGTGGCTTTGTCGGTGTCGCCGTCGGCCTCGTCGAGCGCCTTCTTGACGTCCATCATGCCGGCGCCGGTCTGTTCCCGGAGCGCCTTGATGTCTGCGGCGGTGTAGTTCGCCATCGTGGTGCGTTTCTCCTTCTGCTGGGCAGGGGTGGGTCAGGAAGCGTGGGTGTCGGCCGGGGCCGGCGTCTCCGCGGCGGCATCGGGTGCCGACGCGGCCGCCTCCTCCGTGGAGGCCGGAGGAACGACCGCGCTGTCGTCGGGTGCTCCCGGGGCCGGTGAGGCCGCGTCAGCGTCCTCGACAGCGGTGATCTCCTCGCTGATCTCGGCTCCAGCCGGAGCCTCGCTGGGCTCGGTGGCGGTCGCGGGTGCGGCCGGGTCGGCAGCCTCCGCGGCCCCGCCCCCCGCGAGCAGCTCACGCTCCCACTCGGCCATGGGCTCGTCGGCGGCACCGTCGGCGGCGGATGCTCCAGCGGAGCGAGAGATCAGCCCGTCGGCCACGGCCTCGGCCACCACCTTGGTCAGCAAGGTGACGGAGCGGATGGCGTCGTCGTTGCCGGGGATCTTGTAGTCGACCTCGTCCGGGTCGCAGTTGGTGTCCAGGATCGCGATGACCGGAACCCCGAGCTTGCGCGCCTCGGTGACGGCCAGGTGCTCCTTCTTGGTGTCGACCACCCAGACGGCCGAGGGGACGCGGTTCATGTCCCGGATGCCGCCCAGCGTGCGCTCGAGCTTCTCCTTCTCCCGGCGCATCATCAGCAGCTCCTTCTTGGTGCGACCGGACGCGGCCACATCGTCGAAGTCGATCTCCTCGAGCTCCTTCAGGCGGGTGAGCCGCTTGGAGATGGTGCTGAAGTTGGTCAGCATCCCGCCGAGCCAGCGGTAGTTGACGTACGGCATCCCGACTCGGGTCGCCTGTTCGGCGATGGACTCCTGAGCCTGCTTCTTGGTGCCGACGAACAGGATGGTGCCGCCGTGCCCGACCGTGTCCTTGACGAAGTCGTAGGCCTCGTTGAGGTAGGTCAACGACTGCTGCAGGTCGATGATGTAGATGCCGTTGCGCTCGGTCATGATGAAGCGCTTCATCTTGGGGTTCCACCGGCGGGTCTGGTGCCCGAAGTGGACGCCGCTCTCCAGGAGCTG
>Ga0102946_1000467_pt1 | contig 14098 bp, 11 predicted proteins | sample SalPon2A_A_D1_MG_FD_78209 | JGI IMG/M metagenome (GOLD analysis project Ga0102946, IMG submission 78209) | Soil microbial communities from South San Francisco under conditions of wetland restoration - Salt Pond MetaG R2A_A_D1_MG | ecosystem: Environmental > Terrestrial > Soil > Wetlands | place... | reverse complement strand
GAGGTTTCCGCTCTTCTCGGCCGTATACCTTCCGCTGTTGGCTATCAGCCGACACTGGCAACAGACCTTGGTGGTCTGCAGGAGCGTATTACCTCAACCACCAAAGGATCGATTACTGCTGTCCAGTGCGTCTATGTACCCGCTGATGACTTGACCGATCCTGCTCCGGCAACCACTTTTGCCCATCTCGACGGAACGGTTGTTCTTTCCCGGCAGATAGCCGAGCTTGGTATCTATCCTGCTGTTGATCCACTTGACTCCACTTCCCGTATTCTCGATCCCAACGTCATTGGTGAAGAGCATTATGAGGTTGCCCGTGGCGTGCAGGTTTCACTGCAGAAATACAAGGATCTCCAGGATATCATCGCCATCCTCGGTATGGACGAACTTTCTGAAGAGGATCAGCTGCTGGTTTCCCGGGCTCGTAAAATTCAGCGCTATCTGTCACAGCCGTTTACCGTGGCCGAGGTCTTCACCGGTATGCCAGGAAAATTCGTCAAAGTCGCCGATACCGTTCAGGGATTCAAAGAAATCCTCGAGGGCAAACATGACGACCTGCCTGAAAATGCCTTTTACATGGTCGGCTCTATTGATGAGGCTGTCGAGAAAGCCCAGAGGGCATAAACGCAATTCAGAGGAGTCGAATCAATGGCACAACAGATACGATTAGAAGTAGTCACCCCCACCGGGGCGGTAGTGAACGACGATGTTGACATCGTCAATGCTCCCGGCTATGGAGGTGATTTTGGTGTGCTCGCTAATCATGCGCCATTTCTCTCCACCGTGAAAATCGGCCTGTTGTCCTACGAGAAGGGCAACAAGAGGGAAAATCTCATGATAAGCGGAGGATTCTGTGAAGTGTCCAACAATAAAATCACCTTCCTCGTCGAGAGTGCCGAATATGGGGCACAGATAGATATCGAACGGGCCATGAAAGCCAAGGAGAGAGCCGAAAAGCGTCTCGCCCAGGCCGCCCAGAACGACGAGAGCCTCAACCGTACCCGGGCCGAGGCGGCCTTGCAGCGGGCGCTTGCCCGGCTGAAGACGTCACGTTCTATGTAGTTGTAACCACAAGACATAAAAACGCATTAAAAGGGGGCATCTCTTCGGGGATTGCCCCCTTTTTGTTTGGGTGCGGGGGTGTCTATGATACGTCTTGGGAAATGGACAATGCGTCGAGTCTTATTTTTGAGGCAATGTATGATTTAGAAAGAAAGCCGGGCGCTGTTAGAGTCGATATAACTCTGTACACCACGGACGATGCTGGCGGCCGAAGAGTTGAGAAAGGCGTCGTCGGTGAGCTTTCTAGCCTCATCGGCATTGCTGATGAAGGCAATCTCTATAAGGATTGCCGGCATTTCGGCCCCAATAAGAACATAAAATGGTGCCTGCTTGATCCCAAGATCCTTGAGGGTGAGGCCGCTTTCATCGAGACCTGAAATAAGGGTTGAATGAACGTTGTGGGCGAGTCGGGAGGATTCCTCTATTTTTGAATTTTTCATGATGTCGGAGAGAACATCCTGAAGATCGCTCATCTGCAACTCGGAAGTGGCGTTTTCGAAGGCGGCGACCCGCATGGCTTCCGGGTTGCTTGAAAGATTGAGGAAATAGGTTTCAAGACCACTTACGGTGGGCCTCGGGTGGGCATTGACGTGCAGCGAAAGGAAGAGGTCGGCATTGTTGCCGTTGGCGATGGCGGTCCTTTCTTCCAGGGAGATATATCTGTCGCTGTCACGGGTAAGGACAACTTCACAGTCCAGAGATCGTTCCAGGGAGTATTTGAGCTTCTTGGCAAGCTTGAGGACGATGTCTTTTTCCTTGAGATTATTGGCTATGGCACCAGGATCGCGACCGCCGTGTCCTGGATCGATGACGATTTTTGCCACACCGAGACCGAGTTGCTGTGCCAGGGAGAGTTGGGGAGAGTTATCGAGATCACTTTCCTCGCCCATTGGTGGAGATGGTAAGCCGGCGGCTCTATGCTTCTTCTGCGCTCGTAAAACGATGATTTGACCATTTTTCACGGAAGGCTTGTGTAGTGCCTTTAAAGGCTTGCTGCCCTCAGGTTGAACCTCTTGCCGCTCTTTGCCGCGAATATCGACTACTACGCGGAATGGATCGGGGAGACTGAAAATTTTGTAGGAAGAAATGGTTTCAAGGTCGAGGACGACGCGTACAATTTCCTGGGTATACTGGCCTGTACGAATGCGATTGAGCAGTCCGTCGGCGATGGGGATGGGAGTCCTGTAGCGTGGTTCAATGTAGCTGTTTTGAAAATCGATATGGAGTCTGCGGGCAGTATTGGTTTTCTTCTCAAGCAGTTGGGCCGAATAGGTTACCGGTCCGGAGGCCTTGATGATGACACGGCTGTAGTCGTTGGAAGACCAGTATTTGACAGGAAGCACATTGGTGAGTTTCTTGTGGTTGCTGCCGCTGATCATGATTTTGGGTAGGGCTATATCATACTTACTGGAAAGGGTTTTGAGAGAGGTGGCAGCCTGGGGATGCATGTCTCCTTGGGGATAGCGGGAGACCACGTCGCTGAAATATCGGGCTGCCGTCTGTGGCTCATCGAGAATATCGTTAAAAAGAATCCCGAGGAGGTAGAGGGAATCATCAGCGAGACGGTGGTGGGGAAAGAGACTGGCGCAATCGCGATAGTAGCCGATGGCTTCATGTAGGTCGCTTTTCCTGCCGAATTTTTCATACATTCGACGGTAGTTTTTGCCAAGCATGAAAAGCGAGGCAGGGGCAAGTTCCGATTTTGGATTGGCCAGATAGACTTTTCTGAAATTGCTGGTTGACTTCAACCACATCTGGCGCTGGTCGCCAAGTTTGGGATTAGTTTCGAGCTGTTTGTAAAAAAATTTCGATTTATGATAGCGATCCTGTATAGTTGTCGGAAAGACATCACCTGTTTCTGCAGCAATACCCGGCAGGGTAAACAGCGCGAGAAGAATGAAGAGAAGAAACGGTGTGCGGAATCGGATCATTAGGTATTACTGAGGATGTATAATGCCAACGGTCGGCATCATAACGGTTCAAGGAGCCTTACCAAACTGTGGTAAAATAATTGTTTATGACAAAAAAAACAAACAGAAACATCACTTCTGGCAGAGGATCTGATTCTATTGTTCAGGTTCCTGTCATGAGAAGTAGCCTACTGTCGACCAGAAGACCTTCCCACTGAGGAGATATTATGCGTAATACCAAAGAGATGACAGATTATATGGGGCTTGCTAAACAGTTCAGCGACGAAGAGAGGCTTGTGCGTGAGACGGCCAGGGATTTCGTGAATGAAAAGGTGCTGCCGATAATCGACGATTATGCCCAACGTGAAGAATTTCCCCAGCAACTGATTGGAGAAATGGGAGCATTGGGCTTTCTCGGACCGACTTTGCCGGAGGATTACGGCTGTGCCGGGCTTTCCAACATAGCCTATGGACTGCTCATGTATGAACTGGAGCGCGGCGACTCCGGCATGCGCAGTTTTGCCTCGGTGCAGGGTTCGCTGGTGATGTATCCGATATTCACCTATGGTTCAGAAGAACAGAAAAAACGATGGCTGCCACGTATGGCCACAGGCGATGCCGTCGGCTGTTTCGGATTGACAGAGCCCGATTTCGGCTCCAATCCTTCTGGTATGAAGACCAGGGCTGTGCGCAATGCTGACGGCACATGGTGCATCAACGGCGCCAAGATGTGGATCACCAATGGTTCCATAGCCGATGTAGCTGTGGTCTGGGCGCAGACGGAGGGCGGAGTGCGTGGGTTTCTGGTGGAGAAGGGCACAAAGGGTTTTGCGGCTCCCCGTATGAAGGGCAAATGGAGCCTGCGTGCCTCGGTGACATCCGAGCTGGTCTTCGACAATGTCATTGTAAGTGAAAGCAGCTCTATACTTCCCAATGCCACAAGCTTGAAAGCACCGCTCAGCTGTCTTACCCAGGCGCGCTACGGTATTGCCTGGGGAGCGCTGGGGGCTGCTGACAACTGCTACCAGACCGCTCTCGACTACGCCGGCTCACGTATCCAATTCGATAGGCCCATCGCCTCATTCCAGCTGCAGCAGCGAAAGCTTGCGGAGATGGTCACTGAACTGACCAAGGGGCAACTTTTGGCCTACCAGCTAGGCAGGCTCAAAGATGAAGGAAGATATTCACCGGCCCAGGTGTCGATGGCCAAGATGAACAATGTCAATATAGCCATTGAAATTGCCAGAACGGCCAGAACGATGCTGGGTGCCAATGGCATTATGGGCGAATATCCGATCATGCGACATATGAATAATCTCGAGTCGGTATATACCTATGAGGGTACACACGATATGCACACCCTGATCATAGGTCAGGAAGTGACCGGTATCCCAGCCTATCGTGGATGACTAAAGTCAGCGGAAACAGCTGATCCTCTGGTAAAAAGGCAGTGTCACGAGGAGGCTATTTTGTCGAGCTCGTAGAGAATGTCCAGGGCCTGGCGTGGGCTGAGATCGTCGATATCGATTTTGCGCAGATAGTCGCGCAGGGGGTCGGTGGGAGAGGCGAAGAGCGTCAGTTGACTGGGCTGTTTTTTTCTCCGTACTCCGGTCTGTGCCGGCGCGGAGCCGTCGGCAGCGGCCCGTTCTCCCGTTTCGATGCTTCGCATGATGGCCTTGGCTCGTTCGACAACCCTATCCGGCACTCCCGCCAGGCCGGCAACCTGGATGCCATAGCTGCGATTGGTGCCTCCGCGTACCAGTTTGTGCAGGAAGATAATAGTGTCGTTCCATTCACGTACGGCAATAGAAAAATTCTGAACGCGCTCATGCTCGCGGGCTAGCTCGGTCAGTTCGTGATAGTGAGTGGCGAAAAGGGTCTTGATGCCCTTGCCATCCTTTTCCACCAGATGCTCGGCGACGGCCCAGGCAATGGCGAGTCCGTCGTAGGTGGAGGTACCACGGCCGATTTCATCAAGAATGACCAAGCTTTTGCTGGTGGCATTGTTGAGTATGTTGGCGGTTTCGTTCATTTCCACCATGAAGGTGGACTGGCCCCGGCGCAGGTCGTCCATGGCGCCTACGCGGGTGAAAATCTTATCAACGACGCCTATGCGCGCCTCCTCGGCAGGTACGAAACTGCCCATCTGGGCCATCAGGACGATCAGTGCCGTCTGACGTAGAACGGTTGATTTGCCGGCCATGTTGGGGCCGGTGATGATCATGAGTTCGTCGTTCTTCTGATTGAGGCTGAGGTCGTTGGGCACGAATTTACCGCTGGGCAGCGATTGTTCTATAACCGGATGTCGGCCCTCAGTGATGATGATCTCCTCACCGGCGTCGACGACCGGGCGTCGGTAATGGTGAAGGTGGGCGATTTCCGCCATGGTGGCATGGAAATCGATCCGCGCCAGTAGCCCGGCGAGCCTGAGCAGTCTGGGACTCTCTTTACCCAGGCGGGTGCGGATATCGGTGAAGAGCTGGTATTCGATTTCGAGTCTGCGTTCCTGAGCGCTTACCACCTTGTTCTCAAAATCCTTCAGTTCGGGGGTGATAAAGCGCTCGGCGTTCACCAGGGTTTGTTTGCGGATATAGTGTTCGGGGATTTTGTCGGCGTGGATCTTGCTTACCTCCAGGTAGTAGCCGAAGACCTTGTTGTAGCCGATTTTGAGTTTGGGAATGCCGGTAGCCTGCCGTTCAGTGGCTTCGAGCTCAAGGATAAGCTGCTTGCCGTCGCGGAGCAGATGGACGAGCTCATCGAGTTCGCTGTTGTATCCTTCCTTGATAAGATTACCCTCCCGCAGTGTTACCGGGGGTTCTTCATGAATGGCTTCATCGAGGAGGCCGAAAATGTCGTCCAGAGTCTCGAACCGGGAGGCAATTTCCTGGGTATCTCCTGCGGTGCACCGGTCTATCAGTTCTTTGAGGAGGGGTAGTCCGGCCAGGGAGTGCTTGAGAGCCAGCATGTCCCTGGCGTTACCGCTGCCAAGCACCATTCTGCTATTGAGCCGTTCTATGTCATAGATGGCGTCGAGGGCTTTTCTCATATCAAGGCGCAGCTGATTGTTCGTGTGGAGAAAATCGACGGCGTCGAGTCGGCGGTTGATGGTCGATACATCCCGGAGAGGGAAAAGCAGACTTTCTTTGAGCAGCCGCGCTCCCATGGGCGTGGAGGTCCGGTCGAGAACAGAGAGCAGTGAGCCTTCGCGGCTGCTGCCGATTATAGTCTGGGTGAGCTCAAGGTTCCTGCGCGAGGAGTCGTCTATAAGCAGGATAGTGTCGAGGTTGATGGGAGCGATGGTTTCGATATGATCGACGGCGCTTTTTTGCATCTCATGGACATATCCGAGGAGAACGCCGGCGGCGACGATGCCGCAGTCCATCGCTTCGCAGCCGAAACCCGAGAGGTTGATAACGTCGAAGTGTTCGAGCAGGTTCTGCCGACAGGTAGGCTGGTGGAAGAGTTCATCGTCTCGCTCGGTTATGCAGAGGCCCGGAAGAAGAGTTGCAGCCAGGCTTAAGAGATCGTGCAGGCTCTCGCTGTCGCCCTCGTTGACAAGCAGTTCGGCCGGGGCCAGACGACAAAGCTGGTCGAGGACGTTTTCGTATCCCTCGCCGCTGTCGGTGAATTCACCGGCGAGAAATTTACCTGTGGAGAGATCGAGAAAAGCCAGGCCGAACCGTTTTCGTTCGCCTGCTGACCTGCGGTCGATGGCGGCGACGAAATTGTTGGATTTGCCGTCAAGCAGCTGGTCGTCGGTGACCACACCCGGCGAAATGGTGCGGATAACCTCCCGGCGAACGATACCCTTGGCTTCAGCCGGCGTTTCGACCTGCTCGCAGATAGCCACCCGATGCCCGGCTTTTACCAGTTTGGCGATATAGCCCTGGCAGGCGTGATAAGGAATGCCACACATCGGTACCTTGGCGGCATCGCCTTTATTGTTTCGAGACGTCAGTGTAATGCCCAGGATTTTCGAGGCCCGTTCGGCATCGTCGAAGAACATCTCGTAAAAATCCCCCATACGGTAAAATAGTATGGAGTCGGGGTTTTCTTCCTTGATCTCGAGATATTGCTGCATCATCGGCGTAAGTTTGATTGACCGTGTCATATGGCTGTGGCGTAGTGTCGGGTTAGAGGCGATCGAACTTCTCGACGAAGACGTCGTAAGTGTTTTCTAGATGTTCGGGAATGGTTCGGATTTCGGCGACTACGGCCATGTAGTTATGATCCCCCTGCCAGCGCGGGACAACATGAAAATGAAGATGGTCGGCGACGCCGGCTCCGGCGATTTCGCCAATATTGCAGCCGATATTGAAACCGTCACAGCTCAGGAGCTGGCCGAGTATGTCCGTGCATTTCTGCACCATATCCATGAGCGCCTGGGCTTCGTTTGCTTCGAGATCCACCAGTGTGGCAATGTGGCGCCTGGGGGCTATGAGGAGATGGCCGTGAGCATAGGGGAAGCGGTTGAGCAGAACCACCACCGTCTCGTTACGGTACAGCAAGAGATGCTCTCTGTCGCGACGGCCGCTGCCGGGAGGTTCGAAAAGACAGCCGGATACTGACGGTACTTTGCCTTTGACGTATTCCATTCGCCATGGCGTCCACAGAGTTTTCATGTTCGCACACTGATATGTTTGAGTTGGGCCTTGAGACCTTTGGCGGAAATATCCATGATACAATAGGACGCGGGAGTACCATGGCGGGAGGTGCACTGGAAACTGCCGGGGTTGATGAACAGCACCCCTCCCTTGGATTCGCAGACAGGCTGGTGGGTGTGACCGTATATAATGCAGTCGGCACCGGGAAAAAGCGCCCATAACCGTTCTTCGATGTTGAAGCGCGGGCCGGTGCCGTGACAGAGACCTATAACCTGGTTGTCGATGATCACCTTTTTCTGCCGGGGCAGTGCAGTCTGCAGCCGGTGGCCGCACATATTGCCGGAGACGGCATGGACGGCGGCCTGGTCGAAGTGCTCAAGGATGGCCATGCCGGTTATGTCGCCGGCATGGAAAATGATATCGCAGTCAGCAAAGGCTCTCGCCGCCATGTGGCAAAATTCCTGTGTGGGTGCCTCCAAGTGGGTGTCTGAGAGAATTCCGGCCCGTACCATGTGACTCCTTATCGAGGTTCAAAAACGTATATTATACATATCATGGCCGGCTCAAGCATGGAAAAAATTATGGGTGGCGCAAATGCGGCAGCGGTCAATGCTGTCGTTTCGTTCCCACTCTTTTTCCGCTTGACAGATTTGTTATTGCGGAAATCGGTCGGTGACAGGTATAGTGGGGGCCTGCATGCGGCCCTACAAACGCGGATCTTCATGCCGTAACGGCCGCCGGAAAAACTCTTCAAACATCAGCAACCGGCCCTGCCGGATTACACGGAGACAGGAATGTACAGCGCTTCAGACTTACGCAAAGGATTGAAAATCCAAATTGACAATGAACCCTATATCCTTACCGAATTTGAATTTTCCAAACCGGGCAAGGGCCAGGCGCTCTACCGGTGTAAAATGCGTAATATGATAACCGGCAATCAGTTTACCCAGACCTACCGCTCAAATGACAAGTTTGAAAAGCCGGCCCTGGAAGAGCGCAAGATGCAGTATCTCTATAATCAGGGAGATGAGTATCATTTCATGGACACCGAGTCCTACGACCAGCTGTTTATCACCAGCGACCACCTTGGCGACAATGTCAACTTCATGGTTGACAATATGGATATCCAGGTCCTGTTTTTCGATGATAAGCCTATCGACGTCAGCCTTCCCATTTTCGTCAATCTGGAAGTGACAAAAGCCGATCCCTGGGTCAAAGGCGACACATCGGGCAGCGACACCAAACCGGTGACCGTACAGACCGGGTATGAACTGCAGGTTCCACCCTTCGTCGAGGAAGGTGACAAAATTCAGATCGACACCAGAACCGGCCAGTACGTTACACGAGTCAAAGAGTAATAGATGCTGACCTGCGGGGAGCTGCAACTCCGTGCAGCTCTGTTCCGGGCAATCCGCGAATATTTCGTCTCGCAGCAGTTTCTCGAAGTAGACACCCCTATCCGGCAGGCGGTCATCATTCCCGAGGCCAACATTGTGCCTGTGCGCGCCGAGGAGGAGTTCCTCCAGACCTCGCCCGAGCTGTATATGAAGAGGCTGCTGGCCAGCGGTAGTCCGAAAATCTTTCAGTTGTGCCGCTGTTTCCGTAAAGAAGTTATGGGCCGGCGGCATCTTCAGGAATTCACCATGCTCGAGTGGTATCGTCAGGGAGGCGATTATCTCGATCTGATGGAGGATTGCTGCCAACTCCTTCGCTACTGCATCGAAGAGATCTGCGCCACCGGCAGCTGCGGGGATGGTAAGCTGATACCATTGCGGGAAAATACAGGAGCGGTGCTTGCCATGCCCTGGCAGAAATTAACGGTGGCCGATGCCTTTGCCAGATGGTCGCCACTGGAGCTTGAGCGTTGCCTGGCCGAAGATCTTTTCGACGAGATTCTGGTTGAGCATGTGGAGCCGCATCTGGGAGTGGATGCACCTTGTTTTCTCTATGACTATCCAGGCTCCATGGCCTCGCTGGCCCGGAAGAAGGAGGGTGACAGCGGTGTGGCCGAGCGCTTCGAACTCTACTGGCAGGGGATCGAGCTGGCCAACGGTTTCTCCGAGCTCACCGATACCGATGAACAGCGTCGACGCTTTGAAGACGAGCTTGCAGTCATTCGACGCCAGCGCGGCGAAGAATGGCCAATGCCCGAGAGATTTTTGCAGGATCTGGGCCAGCTGCAGGAATGTGCCGGCATTGCCTTTGGCATCGATCGTTTTTTCATGCTGTTGTTGGCCAAGGATGATATCAATGATGCCGTCCCCTTTGGTCCGGATGATCGGTAAAAAACGGTATCAGGAAAAATCACACCGGCAAGGAGGGACATGGATTTTGCAGAGCTGATACACGAACGCCGCAGCGTACGCGCCTATCGACAGAAAGAAGTTGAGCAGGAAAAGATAGCGGCGTTGATCGAGGCAGTGCGCCTGTCCCCTTCGGCTTCCAATTCACAGCCGTGGAAACTGATAATCGTTGATGATCCGAAAACAAAAGATGAGGTTGCCTGGGCAACCTTCAGTCGGCTGGTTTCATTTAATAAATTTGTTCCTCAAGCGCCGGTTCTGGCGGTCATCACCGTTGAGCGGCCAAAGATCGTTACCCAGATTGGCGGCAGGCTCAAGGATCGGCAATTCCCTCTCATTGATATCGGCATCGCTGCATCCCACCTCTGCCTTCAGGCGACCGATCTCGGTCTCGGTACCTGCATGATAGGCTGGTTTGACGAAACGCGGATCAGAAATGTTCTCGGTATCCCCCACTCGGTTCGGCTCGGTCTGGTCGTCACCATCGGTTACAGCGCCGAAAAAGATATCCGCCGAAAGGTGCGGAAAAAGAAAGAGGCGATGAGCTCCTTCAACAGCTATCGCTGAGAAGATCGGTTTCGAGAACATTCTCCTGGCACCTTTCTGTAGCCACGCATGCTGATTGCACCCGAGTAAAGCATGTTTATGATGTAGAGATGCCAGGTGGCCGCTTTGTGGATTTCAAACATTTCATAAAAAATTCCCTGCCATTCTTCATCGCTGGTGTGGCGAAAAAACTGCAATTATAGGTAATAATGGTTTTTTCTGATGACAGGCACTCTCGGGTTGTCTGAGACAACCAGGGCCAACCGTTGGCACCTGCAGGCCATAGCGGCAAGAGGCATATCTTTTTCCATGACGGGGCGGATTGATGCCAACCTCACCCGTTTGAAACATAAAGAAATAAGGAGGTCATTCTGATGTCAAAATATCAACTTATTACCCCCAGCAAGGCGAGGGAAGACGTCGAAACCAATGACGCCCTTCTTGTCTGTGCCTATGAAAGCGAGGAAAAATTCAAAAGCAATGCCCTGGAAGGAGCGATTTCCTTACATAATTTCAAGAGAAAAGAGGCGAGCCTGCCCAGGGAAAAAGAGATTATTTTCTACTGCAACTGAAAAGGCAACGGATCTTCTGCTGGTCAAGCAGAAAAACTGGCCGATAAGGGGTTCATGAAGGTAAAGGTCATGGACGGGGGCACCGATGCCTGGAGAGATCAGGGGTATCCGTTTATGCTATAGCCGGCGAGTCTCCGAAAAAAGGTGGGAAGCGTTTCATCCAGGTGCCGGCTCGTCGGCCATGCAAGACGGTTATTCATGATGGCACGGTGTGGAATTTAGAGCCGGTACTTGTTTTTCATCTCCTCATAGACCAGGGTCGATACTTGCCTGATGACATTGCCGCGGGTGCGCATCCAGGCACCATAGTTCTTGGCGCGACTGCTTTTTTCGATGATACCGACGATGGCATAGGGGTGGCTTTTGCCGTTTTTACCGCGGAGGACGAGTATACCCATATCGCCGCAGAGATGAGCAGTGGAGCCGGTTTTGTTATAGACGATGGTGCCTCTGGGAATGGGGGTTCCGTCGTAGAGACGGTCGCGCCCGGGCAGAGACATCAGTCGTCGCATTTCTTTACTGTAGGGCAACTTGCTTTTCCACAGAGCCTTGAGAAACCGGATATAATCCGAAGGGATAGCACTGTTCTTGTAGGTCCGCCCTCCGGGAGGGATATATTCAACAATCCTGGTACCTTTAAAAATATGGCTGTAATGTTTACGCAGAATCTCCTGGCAACGGGCGGGACCGCCGGCCATTTTGATCACCCAGTTTGTCGAGGCATTGTTGCTGTGCTGGATCATGGCCTCCATGTTTCGTCTGCTTCGGGGCCCATAATGGAGTTTTCCTTCCCGTACTTGATGGAAAAACGCTAAGGATATAAATGGCTTGACCATGCTTGCTGCCTGGAAGGCCTGGTTGGTATTGATGGTAACCAAGCTTTCTTCTCTGGCAAGATCGTATACAACCCAGCTGGTTCTCTCGTCGTTTGCCAGGTTGCCCTTGCGGCGCAGCTCTCCAATCAATGTCTCAATACTTTTTTCAAAGTACGGGGCGGAGGGAGCGGGGAGGGCATATGTTTTTTTCATCATGCGAGGCGTCAAGGCCACAACGGAACGGTTCACCTGGTGTGCCCTCAGATCCTCCTGCTCTTCGTCAATCTCCACTGGATCAGAGGCGGCAGGCGAGTCCGTGGCCTCGGAGAGATGACTGGACTCCCCGTATACCACTGGGCCGTTAATCTCCGGTGTAATTGATGTGTCGATCCGTTTCGATCTGAGCAGTCTGGCATGCCGACGCGCCACCGTATTGGTAGAAGCACGGTCGCCCATCCGTCGGTAGACAAGCGAGTAGCTTTGAGCGTTTGCCTGCATGATGTAGAGTTTTTTACCGACTTCCTCGCCGAGGTAGCTGTAAATACGGTTATAGTCTTTTTTCAGGGCGTCAAGATTAGGACCAAAACCATAACTGACATTGTAGAGTTCATGATACCCGCGGTCTTCAACCGCACGGCAGTCAGCCAGGCCTTCCCGTTGAAGGATGGCGCTGTGTTTGATGGAGGTCTGCAGGGCCGTCAAGGCACTCCCGTTCAAATCGTAGATGATGCCATATTCGCCGTTGTCACGTCCGACTATTTGAAACCACAGGGTTTTTTCATCTTCAAATACCTCGCTGAGCCGCTCCTGATAATCAAGGACATTTTCCAGACTGCTGTCCCAGATATAGGCGATGTCATAGTCAGTATTCTGAGCCCAAAGGCAGTACGGTAGACAAAGAGTGAACACAACTGTTGCGGCAAGGCGAAGCATAATTATCTATAAACCTATACATTTTAATCGGTTTTCAGCAGGTATAATGCTGATATGTTATCCATCATTTTTCGGCGGCAAAAAAAAATCTCCGAATTCTCCTTAAAAAGCAAGAACTCTTTTTGCCATGGTAGGCCACGAATACCCGGAGTGGCATCCTCCATTGTAACGGAGACGTTCAAGAAAGCAAAACCTTCTGATGGAAATTTCACGGCAACGGAGCAAGAACGTCCGAGTATGCAGCAATCACCTTCTTTTCTTTTTCGGCTGGTGTCGGTGAAAGGCCTCTTCGAGAATTTTCCTCTGGCGGATGCGCCCGGATGGTGAAGGCAGATCAATCTTTTTTCCTCTGTGATCAAGGCCGCTGACGAACATCGCCGTTGATAGAGTGCCGGGAGTTGGGGTGAAGTCCTGGAACTGGCGGGCAACCAGTCCCAGCTTTTTTAGGCTGGCGGCACAGGAGGCAGCGCTTTTTGCACTACTGCCGGGGTGGCCGGTAATGATGTAGGGGGACAGCTGGAGCTGTTTTTTCCGGCCGGGAAGTATTCTCCGGCAATATTCAACGAATCGTTCAAGTACCAGGTGTTTTTCTTTGTGCATGAGACGCAGCAATTCATCGTCGGTATGTTCCGGGGCGATTTTCAGCGTCCCAGGTGTATGTTTGAGAAGCAATGCTTCTAGAAGTTTAGGCGTTTTGAGCAGCATTTCCATGCGCAGGCCGGAGGATATGAAGACATGGCGAACGCCTTCAACGGCCGAGACCTTCTCAAGCAGTGCCAGAGTTTTGGCTTCATCGAGGTGGAGATGTTCGCAGACCTTCGGGTAGAGGCAGTCATGGCGGCTGCAGCCGCCGATGCGGCAGGAACTGCCATAGAGGTTGGCGGTGGGGCCACCGAGGTCGCTGATGGTGCCGGCGAAATCATCCATTCTGCTGATCCGGTGTGCCTCATCGACCACGGAGGGAAGGCTGCGGCTGACGACTTGCGGACCCTGATGCCTGGTTATGGCGCAGAATGAACAATTGCCGCAGCAGCCGCGAACAACGGTAATGGAGTGACGGATCATTCGCTGGGCGGGAATATCGCCTGACTGAGGATGCGGAATGCGGCTGAAGGGCAGACTGTAGATTTGATCGAGCTCCTCTTCACTCAGGGGCTTGGCCTCTGGCTGCTGGAGAATCCAGGAACTTTGCTGGCGCTGGGCCAGCAGTTTCCTGGAGCCCTCCCGCGCATGGTGGTCAATACACAGCTCGGCCTCGAGAAAGAGTGTTCGCTGCTGGAGTATTTCGTCCCACGAGGGGAGAACGATACAGGCGTCCCGTGATGCTGAGGCGTAAGAATCTTGAAACTGGCG
>Ga0102946_1000466_pt1 | contig 14101 bp, 14 predicted proteins | sample SalPon2A_A_D1_MG_FD_78209 | JGI IMG/M metagenome (GOLD analysis project Ga0102946, IMG submission 78209) | Soil microbial communities from South San Francisco under conditions of wetland restoration - Salt Pond MetaG R2A_A_D1_MG | ecosystem: Environmental > Terrestrial > Soil > Wetlands | place... | reverse complement strand
GGAAGTCCCGCGGGAGTGAGCCGAAGGTGCGGATCCTGCCGCCCGCCGCGAGGTTGTAGCCCGTGTAGCGGTAGGTGCCGGCGAGCGTGTACCAGCGCTGGAAGCCGGGGGCGGGGCGCTTCAGGCCCCGCGCGGGCCCATAGCCGTTGAGGAACTTGCCGATGTGCGCGGTCCGGTAGCCCGCTCGCTTGAGCCAGTTCGGGAGGGTGTTGGCCTTCTGGCGCAGGGCGCCATAGCCGGGCGAGTTGTTGAAGACGCCGTTGTTATGCGGGTATTGGCCGGTCAGGTAGGCCGCTCGGGACGGGCAGCAGGTGGGGGAGACCACCACCGCATTGCGCAGATCGGTGCCCCGCTCCGCGAAGAACCGCGTCGTGAACGGCATCGTCCGCTCGCTCATCGAGGAGGCGGTCTGGTCGTCGGTCGTGACCACGACCACGTTCGGCCGCTCCGCCGCTCCCTTCCCGGCCGCTGCGGCGCTCGCCGGGAGGGCTACGGCGGCCAGGAGTGCCAAGAGCGCGAAAAGCGCTGTCGTGATTGGTGTCCTTCGCCTTCCGGCCGCCACTGTCCCGTTTCCGTTCGGGTGATTGGCCAGGAAGTTAGCGACCGGATCCGGACGCCGCGCGGGCCGACCTCCGTCGTCCGTCCCTTTAACGAGCGAAGCCGGGCCGCGACTGCGGCCCGGCTTTGGCTCGAAGCTGGCTGTGGTTCAGCCGGCGGCGCTTACGTTGACCGCCTGGGGGCCCTTCTGGCCCTCCTCGAGGTCGAACGTGACGCGGTCACCCTCGGTGACGCGGCTGCCCGGAGCGAGAGCGCTGACGTGGACGAATGCGTCCTTGCCGCCACCCTCGATCTCGATGAAGCCGTAGCCCTTGTCCTCGTTGAACCACTTCACGGTTCCTTCTGCCATGAGTTTCCCTCCTGGGATTCGTGCCGTAGTGCGTGAGATGTGCAATCGGCACTAACTCATCCAATACAAGCCTTGTTGACGCCGGTCCACCTTGGACCGACCGCCAGCAACCATAGTGGTCGGCGCGGATCGCTGTACGTCCGCTAACCCTCCAGGGCCACGCTCTGCGGTCCCCCGGTGCGGGGCACTGCAACCTCATCGCCCAGAACCTCTGCCCGATAGCGTGTCGAAAACGGCCCGCGCCGTTCGTGGTGGGTATGAAGCGGGGAGTGCCCGCAGTCAAAAGGAGCAGAGCATGACCGAGTATCTGTTGTCCGTCCACACGTCCCCCGATCATCGTCCCGAGCCGATGAGCGAGCAGCAGATGCAGGAGCAGATGCAGCGGGTGGAGGCGCTGGAGGCGGAGATGAAGGAACGCGACGCGCTGATCTCGAGCGCGCGCCTGACCGGGACCGATTCGGCGACCGTCGTCGACGCCACGGGCGGTGAGGTGATCACCACCGACGGCCCGTTCGCGGAGGCCAAGGAGCATCTCGCCGGCTTCTACATCGTCCGCGCCGCCGACCTCGACGACGCACTCTCCTGGGCGCAGAGGACCTCGGAGTGCGTCGGCATGCCGATCGAGGTCCGGGCCTTCGCCGGGATGCGGGGCGCATAGCTCTTCTTGGCCGTGGTTGGCTCGCCTCCCGGACCGGATCCGGCCGCCATCGGCCGGATCTTCCGTGAGGAGTCCGGGCGGTCGATCGCCGCCCTGATCCGTGCCTTCGGCGACATCGACCTCGCCGAGGACGCGATTCAGGATGCCTTCGCGGTAGCCATCGAGCGCTGGCCGGACGAGGGGTTGCCGCCGCGGCCTGGAGCGTGGATCACGACCACGGCCCGGAACCGGGGAATCGACCGTATCCGCCGCGAGTCCCGCGGCCGCGAGTTGATCGAGGAGGCGGCGATGCTGGGCGGAGAAGAAGACGGCGACACCGACCCGGATTCGGAAGCCGTAGCCGATGAGCGCCTGCGGCTGATCTTCATGTGCTGCCACCCGGCGCTCTCGCGCGAGGCCCAGGTCGCGCTCACCCTGCGCCTGCTCGGCGGGCTCACCACGCCCGAGGTCGCGAGCGCGTTCCTCGTTGCCGAGCGGACGATGGGCCAGCGGCTCTCGCGCGCGAAGCGCAAGATCCGCGAGGCGCGGATCCCCTACGCAGTGCCGGGCGAGGCGGAGCTTCCCGCCAGGCTGTCGGCCGTTCTCGCGGTGCTCTATCTGATCTACAACGCGGGCCTCGGCCCGGAGGGCGACCGCGAGCTTCGGGACGAGGCGATCCGGCTGGCCCGAATCCTGCAGTCGCTGATGCCCGGTGAGCCCGAGGCCGCCGGGCTGCTGGCGCTGATGCTGCTCACCGAGGCACGCCAGGCGGGCCGCCTCGCCGAGGACGGCACGCTGGTCCCCCTCGCGGAGCAGGACCGCCGCCGCTGGGATCAGGGGAGGATCGCCGAGGCCGCCGGGGTGCTCGCGCAACCCACCGGTCACCGGTCCGGCCCGTACCGGCTGCAGGCTGAGATCGCCGCGGTGCACACCGCCGCCGTCGGCGGGGAGGCGACGGACTGGGGCCGGATCCTGGGTCTCTACGATGAGCTGCTGGCGCTCGCACCGACGCCCGTGGTCGCGCTGAACCGGGCGGTCGCGGTTGCCGAGGTGCGCGGGCCCGGCGCGGCCCTCGAGCTGCTCGAGGGCCTCGAGCTGGACGGCTACTGCCCATTCCACGCCGCCCGGGCCGATCTGCTCCGCCGGATCGGGCGCGGGGAGGAGGCGGCCGCGGCCTACCGCCGGGCAGCCGAGCTGGCGCCGAGCGAGGCCGAGCGCCGATACCTGGGCGCTCGCGGATCCACGATCGATGCATAGCCGCCAATCCGCGCGGAATTATGCAGGCTGCAATAGTCCATAGCCGATGGCCACAGGTACGTCGACCCGTGATCGGATGATCCTCAGCACCGCGCTGTTGATCCGGGAGCGCGGGGCGAGGGCGACCAGCATCGATGACGTTCTCATTCACAGTGGCGCCCCGAGGGGCTCGGTCTACCACCACTTCCCGGGGGGCCGCGAGCAACTGCTGCGCGAGGCCACCGACTACGCAGGCGCCTACGTCGCCGGGAAGCTGGAGCAGGCGTTCGAGGACGGGCCGCTGGCGGCGGTGGACCGGCTCTTCGATGAGTACGCCGCGAGCCTCGAGGCAACCGGGCACCGGGCCGGCTGTCCGATCGTGGCCGTAGCCGTCGAGGCAACCGAGGACGGGCACGATCTACGAGACGAGGCCGCGAGAGCCTTCGATCGCTGGCGGTCGATCTTCCGCTCGGCGCTCCAAGACGCCGGCGTGGGGGAGGGGCGCGCCGATGGGCTCGCCCTCCTCGTGATCAGCAGCTTCGAGGGGGCCTTGATCTTGAGCCGTGCCTACGGGGACTCCAGCCCGCTGGAGTCCGCGCGCGCGGAGGTGTTGGATCGGGTTGGAAGTGAATTGGCGAAGGGAGCGAGTACATGAGTGACGAGAACGGGAACTGGCATCCGACGGCCTGCATCCTCTGCGAGTGCAACTGCGGAATCGAGGTGCAGGTCGAGGATCGGACCCTCGCCAAGATCCGCGGGGACAGGCGCCATCCGGCATCCGCGGGCTACACGTGCAACAAGGCGATGCGCCTCGACCACTACCAGAACGGCGGCCACCGGCTGACCTCTCCGATGCGGCGCCGCGCCGACGGCAGCTACGAGGAGATTGACTGGGAAACGGCGATCGCCGAGGTTGCCGACGGGCTGGCGGGCGTCCGGGATGAGTTCGGGGGCGAGTCGATCTTCTACTACGGCGGGGGCGGGCAGGGCAACCATCTCGGCGGCGGCTACTCGGGGTCGCTGCGCGCCGCGCTCGGGATGCGACACCGCTCCAACGCGCTCGCCCAGGAGAAGACCGGCGAGGCCTGGGTGGATTCCCAGCTGACCGGCGGTCACAGCCGTGGCGAGTTCGAGCGCGCGGAGGTCTCGGTCTTCATCGGCAAGAACCCGTGGATGTCGCAGAGCTTTCCGCGGGCCCGCGTCGTGCTCAAGGAGATCGCCAAAGACCCCGAGCGGTCGCTGGTCGTCATCGATCCGGTCGTCACCGAGACCGCCAAGCTCGCCGACTTCCACCTCCGGGTCCGCCCGGGAACCGACGCCTGGTGCATGGCGGCGCTCGCCGGAACCCTGGTCGAAGAGGATCTGCTCGATCACGAGTTCATTCGCGACCACGTCAGGGACGCCGGCCGCGTGCTCGAGGAGCTCGGCCGGGTGCCGGTCGGCGAGTACGCGCAGCGCTGCGGCGTCGCGGAGGAGCTGATCCGGTCGGCCGCCCGCCGTATCGGTACCGCCGCCTCGGTCGCTGTCTTCGAGGACCTGGGCGTTCAACAGGGCCCGAACAGCACGCTCTGCTCCTACCTCAACAAGATGCTCTGGATCCTGACCGGGAACTTCGCCAAGGAGGGCGGCCAGCATCTGCACTCGTGGTTCGGGCCTCTGTTCAGCCCGCGGCCGCGGGCGCAGACGCCGGTCACCGGGGCGCCGGTCATCGGTGGCCTCACGCCCTGCAACGCGATCCCGGACGAGATCCTCAACGACCATCCGGACCGCTACCGGGCGATGCTGGTCGAGAGCGCCAACCCGGCGCACTCCCTGGCCGACTCCCCGCGCATGGCGGAGGCGCTCAGGGCCTTGGAGCTGGTCGTCGTGATCGACGTTGCGATGACCGAGACCGCTCGCCTCGCGGACTACGTGCTGCCCGCGGCCAGCCAGTACGAGAAGCCCGAGGCGACGTTCTTCAACCTCGAGTTCCCGCACAACACCTTCCACCTGCGCCATCCGCTGCTGGAGCCGCTCGAGGGAACGCTCCCCGAGCCGGAGATCTACGCACGGCTGCTGGAGCACCTCGACGTGCTCGACAGGGACGTGCTTGACCCGCTGCGAGCGGCAGCCGGCGAGGGTCTCGACGCCTACGCGCAGGCCTTCGCGACAGCCGCGGGAGGGGATCCGATGGTCGGCAAGCTGGCGGCCTGCGTGCTCTACAGAACGCTCGGCCCGGCGCTGCCGGACGGTCTCGCGGGCGCCGCCGCGCTCTGGGGTCTCTCCCAGCGGGTCGCGATGACCTATCCGGACGCGATGCGCCGCGCCGGCCACGCCGACGGCAACGCGCTCTTCGAGGCGGTGCTCAACTCGCCGTCGGGCGTGGTCTTCACGGTCGACGAGTACGAGAACGACTGGGACTACGTCGCCCATCCCGACGGGCGAATCGCGCTCGAGATACCCGAGCTGCTGGACGAGCTCGCCGGCCTGCGGGAGCGCGAGCCGGGCTGGACCACCCCGGAGCTGCCGATCGTGCTCTCGGCCGGCGAGCGTCGCGCCTATACGGCCAACGACATCTATCGCGATCCGAGCTGGCGGAAGCGTGACTACGACGGCGCCCTGCGCGTGAGCCCGTCCGATGCCGCCGAGCTCGGCCTCGTCGAGGGCGGCCGTGCCCGCGTCACGACCGCCCGCGGGAGCGCGGAGGCCACCGTCGAGGTCAACGACGGGATGCTCCCGGGGCACGCGTCCATACCGAACGGCTACGGGCTCGCCGAGGGCGCCCGGACCAACGACGACGGCAGTCCGGGCCCCGGGGTCGCGCCGAACTCGCTGACCTCGAGCGAGTGGCGCGATGGCTTTGCCGGCACGCCGTGGCACAAGCACGTGCCCGCGCGGATCGAGGCGCTCGACGGTGATCCGGTCGGCGACAGCGAGGCGCTCAATTGACGACGGTCTCGAGCTCAGACTGGTCGGGCGAGCGCGGCCGGAAGTGGAGCCGGCAGGTCACCGGGATCGAGGCCTCGCTCGCACCGGTAGACGACGCGCTGTTGGCAGCGATGAACCTGAAGCGGAAGCATCGCGTCGCGGATGTCGCCTGCGGTGGGGGAGGGACGACACTGGCGATCGCGCGGGAGGCGCCGCCGGGCTCGGTCATCCACGGCTACGACATCTCCCCGGACGTGCTCGATGTCGCACGGGCCAGGACGGACGATCCCCAGGTTGCCTTCCGGGTGGCCGATGTCTCGACCGCGCCGGTGCCCGAGCAGCCCTATGACCGCCTCTGTTCCCGGTTCGGCGTGATGTTCTTCGAGGACCCCGCGGTCGCGTTCGCGAACCTGACCGCGTGGCTGATCCCCGGCGGCCGCCTTGCCTTCGCGGTCTGGGGCAATCCGGCCGGGAACCCGTGGATGACGAGCGCGACCGAGGCCGTGGCCACGGTCGTCCAGGTGCCGGAGTCGGAATCGGACCCCGACGCGCCCGGCCGCTTCCGCTACTCGGACGCCTCGAAGTTGACCGGCCTGCTGCGCACAGCGGGTTTCACGGATCTCGACGTCTCGGAGTGGCGGGGCCGTTTGCCGGTCGGCGGCGGCATGGACGCCGGGGCAGCCGCCCGCTTCACGCTCTCGGTCTTCTCGGACGGAGCGCACCTCGAGGAGGCCGGCGAGGCGGCGGTCGAGCAGGGGCGCGCGGAGCTGGCGGCTCGGCTCGCCGAGCACGAGCGGGACGGCGTGGTCCAGGTCGACGCCCTCGTCAACGTGGTCACCGGCAGCCGGTCGTAGAGGCCGAGGTGGCTCTGCCGCCGGGCTCGCGCTTGACCTAAAGATCGCCGTTTGGGGAAACTGTGGGCGTGGCGCGGAATCAGGTCAGCTTCTCGGTGCTTGGGCCGCTCGTGCTCGCCCGGGGCGGCGCCTCGGTCGAGCTGACCGGGTCCCGCTGTCCGTCCTGGTTGGCTCGAAACAACGCACGATAACGTAGATTATGACAACCTAGACTTTGCGAGCCCCATGAAGAGCCGCCGCTACCCCTCGTCGTCCTCGACCGGGTCCTTGAAGCCCTTCCAGTGGGTCCCATCGCAGAACGGCTTGTTCGATGAGCCGCCGCAGCGGCAGAGCGTCTGGCGGTTGCGGACCTCGTACGGCTCGCCGCCGGCCGAGATCACGGGGATGCCGCCACGGACCGCGTATGGGCCGTCCACGGTGGCCTTGACGCCGGGGCTCATGGCCTGCTCGACGGGCTCTCCGTCCGCGCCGGGCTCGGTGTACGTCAGCGCTCCTGACGGGCAGCCCTGGACCGTGGACTTGATCTCCTCCGCGGGGGCTCCGGTCGGATCGATCCACGGTTCCTGCTTGAGCTTCCAGACCGACGGAGTCGTGTCGGTGCAGACGCCGGCGTGAGCACAGACCTTGCGGTCGTCGTGGATGGTGACCCCGTCGCCCGCGTAGGAGTCGCGGCGCTCGGCAATCGGACCGTGGTCGGCCGTCTCGGTGCCATCGAAGCCCACCTCGTTGTGGGTCCCGTCGCAGAACGGCTTGTTCGATGAGCGCCCGCATCGACACAGGAACGCCTTGCCGTTGCTCGAGACGGTCTCGCCCTTGGCATCGCGCACCTCCGCGGCGCCCTCGAGCATGTAGGGACCGTCTTCGGTCACGTGAATCCGAGGCTCATCTACCGGGTCGGACATCTAGAGCTCCTCCCTCGCAGCCGCGCAGGGCGGCTAGTTGCACGTACAACGACCAGCCTATCAGGCTGCCTTGTTCGACCCCAGCCGAGCCCGGTTGACATAAGTAGGCGACGCCCCCTCCGAGGCTACGATCTGGCTGTGAACCGTCTCAGCGGCATCGTCTCGCGGGTCTGGCGCCGGCACCGCCGGCCTCCGCGTGACGAGAGCGAGGCGGCCGGGTATCTTCGCGACTTCGTCTACGGGGCGATCGATGGGATCGTCACCACCTTCGCGGTCGTCGCGGGGGTTGCCGGGGCCGGCCTCGAGCCCGAGATCGTGCTGATCCTCGGCACGGCGAACCTGCTGGCGGACGGGTTTTCGATGTCCGTCGGGAACTTCCTGGGGTCCCAGGCCGCCGTGCAGCGGGCGGAGCGGCTCCGCCGGCAGGCTCAGGAGCGAATCGCTGCCGATCCCGAGGCGGAGCGCGCCCGGGTCCGGGAGACACTGGCCTCACTGGGCTTCAGCAAAGAGGAGCTTGGCTCCGCGACCGCGCTGTTCACCGCTAAACCAGAGCGCTGGGCGGCGCTGCTCGGTGAGGGCGTGCTCGGTTCGGGTCAACCAGCCCTGAACCCCTACCGCGCCGCCGGGGCCACGCTGGTCGCGTTCGTGGCGATGGGAGCCCTCCCGCTGATCGCATTCGCCTATGACCTTCTGACGCCGGGCGAGCTCGGGGCGCCGTTCCTGTGGGCGTCGGTGTCCGCGGCCATCGGCTTCGTCATCGTTGGCGCGCTCAAGGCCCGCTTCGTCGATCAGCGATGGTGGGCCTCGGCTCTTGAGACGCTGCTTGTCGGTGGCTCCGCGGCCGGCCTGGCCTACCTCGTCGGCCTCGCCCTGGGCGGGATCTGAGGCCGCGCCGCTCGCGCCCTTAACGAAAAGCGCCGGACCCGAAGGCCCGGCGCTTCACGCTTGCTGAGAGAGGTCCCAGAAGGGGTGTTCGGTGTGTCAGCCGACCGGCGCGACGGTGATCTCGGAGATACCGATGACCAGGCCGCCCTCCAGGGCGTCGATGCCGAACGTGTCGTTGAGGAGACCCGCGGCGTCGTCGGAGAGCTCCACGGTGGTGCCCTCCAGTGTCGCGGTGCCGGCGTCCTCGTTGACCTCGAGCGGGTTCAGGGTCGAACCGTCGAGATCGAACAGCAGGGCGCCCTCGGCGGCGGTCTCGCCGTCAACGGCGACGTTGCCGGTGAGCTCGGAGGTGCCCGGGTCAATGACGAAGTCCGTCAGCTCGACGAGGATGCCGCCGGCCTCGAGGCTCAGCCCGCTGCCGTCATGGTTGATGGTTCCCTGAACGTACGGCCGCAGCGGCTGGCTGGGGTCGTAGTAGGTGACGTCGCCACCGGTGATCGGGAAGCTGACCACGCCGTCCTTCAGCTTGGCGTCGCCGACCGTGCCCGGGGTGACCTCGAGATCGGTCAGGGCCTGGACGAAGTCACCGTCGAGGGTGACTGCCGTCTGCTCACCGGAGAGCGAGTCGATCACGGCGACGGGCTCCTCGGAGCTGTCGGTGGACGTGCTGGAGCTGTCGTCATCGCCGCATGCGGCGACACCGAGAGCGAGGGCGGCCATCAGGGCCAGAAGCGTCAATACGCGCTTGCTCATTGTGGTTGGTTCCTTTCGTTGGTTGGCTAGTTGAGACCCGCGGTAGGCGCTTGGCGCCGGGCGGGTGTTGTGGGGTAATTCGCATTCCGGGCAGCCTTGGATCACCGGATCGCAAAGATCATTCGCAGATCAACAAAATGCGCCGAGCCCACGGCCCCGTGGCTCAACCGGCCGCCGGGTCAATACGCTGCGGCGAATGCCCGACGCGCAGGCTTCGCCTCCCTCCCCCACGCCGATCCGCTCGCCGAGCGCGGGGGTCGTCCAGGAGTTGCTGGTCGGGCCGGGCGAGCGCGTCGAGCCCGATCAGCTGTTGGCGCTGGTCGAGGTGATGAAGATGGAGACCGAGATCCGGGCGCCCGGCGCCGGCACCGTGACGGGCGTCGCGGTGGCGGTCGGCGAAGCGGTCGACGAAGGGACGACGATCTGTGGGCTCGCCGAGGAGCGGCATCAGGCGGCGGCCGGCGGGCTCATCACCGACGAGGACGGGTCGCGGGAACCCGCCGACGAGCGGCCGGACCTCGCCGAGCTGGTCGAGCGCGTGGGCCGAGTGCTCGACGAGGGTCGCGCGGAGGCGGTGGAGCGGCGGCACGATCAGGGTGGGCGCACGGCCCGCGAGAACCTCGCCGATCTCGTCGACGAGGGCAGCTTCGTAGAGTACGGCCGGCTGGCCCTGGGAGCGCAGCGGGCTCGCCGGACCGAGGAAGAGCTGATCGCGAAGACCCCGGCCGACGGGGTGATCGGCGGGACCGCGCGCGTCAACGGCGAGCTCTTCGGCGAGGATGGGCGCTGCGCCGTGGTCTCCTACGACTACACGGTCCTCGCGGGCACGCAGGGTGCGACCGGGCACTTCAAGAAGGACCGGCTGTTCGAGTTGATCGAGCGCATGCGCCTCCCGGTGGTGCTGTTCGCGGAGGGCGGCGGCGGACGGCCCGGGGACACCGACTACGCGACCGGCTCCGCGCTCACGGCCCGGGCCTTCGCGCTGTGGGGGCGCCTGTCTGGGCGGGTCCCGCGAATTGCCGTCGTCGCCGGCCGCTGCTTCGCCGGTAACGCAGCGCTCGCCGGAACCGCCGACGTGATCATCGCCACCGAGAGCTCGAGCCTCGGCATGGGCGGGCCGGCGATGATCGAGGGCGGCGGCCTCGGCTCGTTCAGTCCCGAGGAGGTCGGCCCGATCGAGGTTCAGGAGGCGAACGGCGTCGTCGATCTGCGCGTCGCCGACGAGGCCGAGGCGGTCGCGGCAGCCAAGCAGTTGCTGTCGTACTTTCAGGGCTCCACGGGCGGCTGGACGGCGCCGGACCAGGAGGGCTTGCGCGATGTCGTTCCTGAGAGCCGTAGGCGCGCGTACGAGCTGCGCGAGCTGCTCGGCATCCTCGTCGACGAGGGCTCCCTGCTCGAGTTGCGCCGCGGATTCGGAAGGACGATGATCACCGCGTTCGCCCGCCTCGAGGGCCGGCCGATCGGCATCGTGGCGAACGATCCCGCCGAGCAGGCGGGCGCGATCACCAGCGACGGGGCCGACAAGGCCGCCCGGTTCATGCAGCTCTGCGAGGCCTTCGCGATCCCCGTGCTCTCAGTTGTGGACACCCCGGGGATGATGGTCGGGCCCGCGGTGGAGGAGACTGCGCTGGTCCGGCACTGCTCACGGTTGTTCGCGGTCGGCTCGAACCTAACGGTCCCCCTCCTCGCCCTGGTCGTCGGTCGCGGCTACGGGCTCGGCGCGCAGGCGATGGTCGGCGGGAGCTTCCTCGAGCCACTGCTGACCTTGGCCTGGCCGAGCGCCGAGCTGGGGCCGATGGGGATCGAGGGCGCGGTCCGGCTCGGGATGCGCGACGAGCTCGCCGCGATCGAGAACGCTGAGGATCGGGAGCAGCGCTTTCGGGACCTTGTGGGCGCCATGCGCCACCACTTCCGCGCCCTCAACGTCGCGACCTACTTCGAGATCGATGACGTGATCGACCCGGCCGAGACCCGCTCGAAGCTCGTCTCGACGCTTGCCGCCGCCCCCTCCCCCGCTCCGCCCGCGGGTGAGCGTGTGCGCTGGGTCGACACCTGGTAGGTCAGTTGAGGCTCGGGTCCTCCGGCATGCGAGCGACGAGCGCATACTCGCCGCCCATGCGGGCCAGCACGTCGCTCCAGAGCTGCTCGGGGTCGTCCGGGAAGAGCTCGCTGGGAAGTGGTGCCTCGACGATCCAGGCCTCCTCCTCGAGCTCATCCTCCAGCTGGCCGGCGCCCCAGCCGGAGAACCCGGCGTAGACCCGGCCGCGGCGAACCGCGGACGGCAGATCCTCGAGCTCGGTCTGAGCCGAGACGAGCCCGACCTCGGCGGTCACGATCCAGGCCGCCTTCTCCGGGTCGGAGAACTCGCCCAGCACGACGAGGGCCTCGGGCTGGACCGGCCCGCCGACGAAGATCGGCTCGTCCCCCACGACCGGGCCCAGATCGGGGATCACGCTGCCGACGTCGGCGTCGGAGGGGCGGTTGAGCACGATTCCCATCGCGCCGTCCTCCCCGTGCTCGGTGACCAGAACGACCGATCGGTCGAAGTTTGGATCGGCGAGCTGCGGCGATGCGATCAAGAGCTTTCCGCGCAGCGACTCCATCGCCCTTGAATCTAGATGAATGACGGCCCGGCGCGCGTGGGTGACTCGGAGAGCCGGCCGGGCGGTGGCTGTGTCTAAGCTCAGTGGCGGATGATCCACGATGTCGCCGAGAGCGAGTTCCAGACTGCGGTGATCGACCGATCCGCCGCGGTGCCGGTCGTCGTCGACTTCTGGGCCGAGTGGTGTGGCCCGTGTCGCCAGCTCGGCCCCGCCCTCGAGGCCGAGGCTCGGAAGCGCGGGGACGACGTCGACCTCGCGAAGGTCGATGTGGACTCCAATCAGCAGTTGGCCCAGAGCTTCGGGGTCCAGGGCATTCCCGCCGTCAAGGCGTTCCGGGACGGCAAGGTCGCCGATGAGTTCACGGGGGCGATCCCGCCCGCCCAGGTGGCGGAGTTCTTCAACGGCCTCGTGCCCTCGGAGGCCGACCGGCTCGCCGCCTCCGGCGATGAGGCGGATCTGCGCCGGGCGCTCGAGCTCGACCCCAAGCAGTCGGAGGCAGCCACCGCGCTGGCGCGGATCCTGATCGCTCGCGGGGAGGCGGCCGAGGCGATCGAGCTGCTCGAACCGATTACCGGCGACTTTCTCGCCGCCGGCCTCCGCGCCCGGGCCGAGCTGGCGACCGCTGATGATGCGAACGGCGCGGCGTTCGCCGCATGGGACGAGGGGCGGCATGGCGATGCGCTCGAGGCGCTTCAGACCGCGGTTGCCGAGGCCTCCGGGCAGGAGGACCGAGACCGACTGCGTGCGGTGATGGTCGCGATCTTTACCGAGCTGGGGCCGACCAGCGACCTCGCTCGCGAGCATCGCCGCCGGCTGGCGCTCGCGCTCAACTGAGGGCCGGTCGCGGGATTGTCCGGCGATCCTGCAACCAAATCGCAAGATCCGGGCCCGATCATCCGTACCCGCAAGCTGAAACCGAAGCCAGGAGCACCAATGAGGATCACACGTAGGCGCCTTCTCCCGATCTCCCTCGCGGCAGCGGGGCTGCTCGCGATCGGCTGCGGCTCCGATGGGGGCGCGGACTCCGGCGCGGCAGACGCCGGCACGGCGACCACCCAGAGCGCGGAGGACGCGAACCGCTCGAAGGACGCTGGCGAGCAGGCCGCGGGTAAGTCCGATGAAGTCCCGGCGGAGCTCGCTGCCAACCGCGCCCAGGCGAACGAGATCCTCGCCGAGGGCAGCCTGGACGAGAAGCTCTCCGAGCTCAAGGGCCACCCCGTCGTCGTCAACCAGTGGGCGTCCTGGTGCCCACCTTGCCGGGCCGAGTTCCCCTACTTCCAGCAGGCTGCCGAGGACAACGCCGCGGACGTTGCGTTCCTCGGGATCGACATGCAGGACGACCGATCGGCGGCGGAGGAGTTCCTCGCTGAGTACCCGGTCCCCTATCCGAGCATCGACGACCCCACGGCGGCGGCGATCGGATCGCTCGGTGGCGGTGTCGTCTCGCCCACAACGGTGTTCATCGACGCCGGCGGCGAGGTCGTCAATGTGTTCCAGGGTGAGTACGTTTCGCTCGAGCAGCTGCAGGGAGACATCGAAAAGCACCTGCTCAGTTGAGCGATTTGCTGAACTTCCTCTCGTGGCGCTGACCAGCAGAGAGACCTACGAGCGATGATCGAGATCGGCGGCGTCGGGCTGTTCGCCGCCCTGTTCGCCGGGATGGTCAGCTTCCTCTCCCCGTGCGTGCTGCCGCTCGTCCCCGGTTACCTCTCAGCGGTCACGGGGGTTTCGGCAACCGAGATCGAGGACGCAAGCTGGCGCACGGTGATCCCCCCTTCGCTGATCTTCATCGCCAGCTTCTCGACGATCTTCATCCTGCTTGGCCTCTCGGCAACCGGGGTCTCGAAGGCGCTCCGGACGAACATCGACACGCTGAACAAGATCGCGGGGGTGCTGATCATCGCGATGGGGATCTTCTTCATCGCCACCCTCTTCATCTCGAAGCTCAATCAGGAGTGGCGCGTCGATCAGCTCATGGAGCGGGCCGGCCGGGGTGGGCCGGTCGTCGCCGGCGCGGCGTTCGCGATCGCCTGGACGCCCTGCGTCGGCCCCACGCTGACTGCGATCCTCGGCCTCGCCTCGACCACGGGCTCGGTCTGGCAGGGCGGCGTGATGCTCGCCGTCTACTCGCTGGGTCTGGCGATCCCCTTCCTGCTGACGGCGATCGCCTTCACACGGATGACAACGGCCTTCGCGGTCGTCAAACGCCACTACCGCGAGATCATGGCCTTCGGAGGCCTGGTGCTGGTCGCGATGGGCGTGCTCGTCTACACCGGCGAGCTCTTCAGGCTCAACATCGAGGCCCAGAACTTTCTCGACGACCTGGGGATCAACTTCTTCAACGAAGTCTGAGCCCTCAGCCCCGCGCCTCGCTGATCTCGAACAGGTTGCCGTCGGGGTCACGGAAGAAGCAGCGG
>Ga0102946_1000465_pt1 | contig 14119 bp, 13 predicted proteins | sample SalPon2A_A_D1_MG_FD_78209 | JGI IMG/M metagenome (GOLD analysis project Ga0102946, IMG submission 78209) | Soil microbial communities from South San Francisco under conditions of wetland restoration - Salt Pond MetaG R2A_A_D1_MG | ecosystem: Environmental > Terrestrial > Soil > Wetlands | place... | reverse complement strand
GTCCCGCAATGCGGCGAGCAGATCGAACAGGCCTACGGCAACAAAACCTGTCTCAGCTTCCTCAAGCACCTCCGGCTCGGGAGCAGCGCGGATAAACAGGTCGCGCCCCAGCAAGGGAGCAGCTTCCAGGGTTTCTGAAACATCCTTGTATTTCTGGTACTCGAGCAGTCGCCGGACCAGTTCTGCGCGCGGGTCTTCTTCCTCTTCCTCCGTTTCGTCTTCGAAAGTCCTTGGCAACAGCATTTTTGACTTGATATGCAGCAAAGTGGCTGCCATCAACAGAAATTCTCCGGCGATATCGAGGTTGAGAGTTTTCATGGCGTCGAGGATGCCGAGGTACTGCGTGGTGATCGCGGCAATCGGGATATCGGATATATCCATCTCGTTCTTCTTGATGAGATGGAGCAGGAGATCGAGCGGCCCTTCGAAATTCTCCAGGTGGATATCGTAACCACTCATTATGATTACCGATAAAAGAGCAGACGCATGGTCTGTTCGACGACGTCCATATGCGGGCCAGCCATCAGCGACACCACATGGTGAACAGCAGGCCCCAAAGCAACGCTCCAGATCGATGTACCAAAGATCAGGAAAACAATCAGCAGCATACCGAAAGGCTCTATGCGGCGCAGCATCTGCGATTGTTTTTCGGGAAGAATCCCCATCAGGACCCGGCCTCCGTCGAGCGGCGGAATCGGCAACAGGTTGAAGAGGCAGAGGATAACATTAATATAGAGTCCGAACGCCGCCATTAAACCAACCGGTTTGATGTACGACAAAACCTGGCTGGTCTCTGGAAGTGAGGCCGCAACGAAGACAACTGCACGCAACAACAGCGCACAAAACAGCGCCAGCATCAAATTTGCCAACGGGCCGGCCAGGGAAACCCAGATCATATCATTTTTCGGGCGGCGAAGATTGTTCGCGTTAACAGGAACCGGCCTTGCCCAACCAAAGCCGAAGACCAACAGAGCTATGGTGCCGATTGGATCGAGATGCTTGAGAGGGTTCAACGTCAAACGACCGAGCAGCCTGGCGGTCGGGTCCCCGAGTTTCTCGGCTGAGAACCCGTGCGCCACTTCGTGCAGCGTAACGGCGAGTAACGCCGGCACAAGCATGATGGAAATTTTAAGCAGGATATGTTCCATAAGGAATGGATTCTACCGATCTATAAACAGGATGGGTATTTTTAGCAGATGCGCTTCCAGGAGTCAATGGTGATAGTAACAAGCAAAATTTATAAGTATTTGATTTTACTTTACTAATTGTTGACTACAAAAAATCATGAAAAACCGGAACAAAGGTACGCTGATTTACATGAAAACCGCTTTTAAACAACATCAAACCTTGCTTGTGAAATCCATAAACTATATTTCAAATTGTTATAAATCTGCTTCTTCAGCCTTGATGAGTGGCCTACAGTGCCTTTGCATTTCTGCCTTCAAGATTTTCCGCGTCCCGCGGCCCGCGTCCCACGTCCCGAGATTTCTTTCCCATACTTCCGCAACACATACGCCTTCTCATCATCCTGCGTCGCCACTCGTTCATCCAGTCGCGCGCCCAACAAGTCATCGAGAACGGTCCGGAACAGAGGGCCTGGAGGAAGGCCGAGGTTTTCTAGGTCATGACCGGTCAACATCGGCTGAACAGTCCGCAGGTGAGTTATGTACCGCGAGATCCACTGGCGTACAGACTCCTTTGTAGCCCTGGCCATCATCATCAGCAGGATTTCTGACGACAGAGGCTGGAACCAGCGATACAGGCTGCTGTTGCGGGGTGGTCGAGTGCCAGGTTTGCGCCGCTCAAGCTGTCTCAAGATGCCGAGCGCCGTGCTGCGCTGTACGATCATAACGTTTCGATAGCGCGGCATGATCTGCAACCGCTCGCAGAGAGTCCTGATTCCGTTACGATCCAGGGCCGAGGTGCAGATGAGGAAGTAGCAGAGCCAGCGTTCACACGGTTGCCCGGTGTAAAGCAGATCATACCAGTCCATTGCCCGTCTCATTTCATCGAAGAACCTGGCATAATCAACCTTCTTCGACAGTGCCGGATGCAGGGTGCTGAGAACATTCAGTTTGGCAAGCCGGGATATTGCCGGCAGCGGCCGGTGTTCATTTAAAATCAGGTAAAGCTCGGTAAAAATGCGCTTGCCGCTGACGTTGTTCAGCAGTCCGAGACGCACGGCACTGTGCAGAAGATGCTCCGTCTGCTTACCGATCTGGAAACCAAGACGCTGCTCGAACCGGACCGCCCTAAATACACGGGTCGGATCTTCGACAAAGCTGAGATTGTGCAACACACGGATTGCCTTGTCGTCGATATCACGCTGACCACCGTAGTAATCGAGCAACTCACCATAGGCTTCATGGTTTAAGCTGATGGCAAGAGTGTTGATGGTGAAATCCCGCCGGCTCAGATCCATCTTTACCGAGGAATGCTCAATATCCGGCAAAGCACCGGGTTTCAGGTAATACTCCATGCGCGCCGAAGCAATATCAACCTTGAAGTCATCCGGGTAGATGATAACCGCTGTACCGAACTTGCGATGACAGCGGACCCTGCACTCGTGATCACGGGAGAAACGTTCGGCGAAAGCCACGCCATCTCCCTCGACGACAATATCAACATCGAGGTTTTCCTTGCTGAGCAGCATGTCCCGTACGAAACCGCCGACGACAAAAACGGCCACTCCGAGGTCGTCGCCGATCTTGCCAAGTTGGGCGAGAATGCCCTGAATCCGTCCGGGCAGGCGGTTGCGTATCAGGCGCTGGATTTGACCCGATTTGTAGCTGCGCCCACCTCTGCTAACCAGGCTGCGTTCACCGGAACGAGGAGGAGTGCCGACGCTGCTGGCCAGGTGTCGTAGCAGATCGGTACGGGTAACAGCACCGACCAGTTTGCCATCATCGACGACCGGGACGAAACGTTGGTTGCTCTCGATGATCAATGGCTTGAGGGCGGCTACAGTCGTCTGGGGAGTAACATAATGAAAATCACTGGTCATGATTTCATCGACCTTCTGTTTCTGCAGACCGTGATATACCGCCTTGTCGATCAACTGCCGTGAGATAATCCCGACCACCTCCTGCTTGTTGACAACCGGGACCGTATTTATATTGAAACGGGAAAGCACCTGGTGAGCTTCAGCAACCGTTTGGTTGATCGCAACGGACTTGACCGGCGTCGACATGAGGTGAAGCACTTCCCACTGTGGCTGGACATGCTCCTGCAAGACAGTCGGTAACCGCTCAAGAACCTGGACCAGGGTCATGTCACGCACCGCACAGGAAGCAGCCGAAGCATGACCGCCGCCGCCGAACTCGCTCATGACGTCGCCGGCGTGAACCTCCTTGAGACGGGAGCGGGCAACGATGAAGACCCGGCTTTCCATGCGGACAACAATGAACAGGACATCGAGGTTTTCCATATCCTTAAGCTTGTGGGCAAGCGTAGCGATGTCACCGACGAAATGATCGATCGAAGCATGGGCGATGGCAACATTGATGCCATGGATATTCAGGATGGTCCGGCTCGCGATCAGGTCGTTGAGCAACCGGACCTGGTCCGGGGTAAGCTCCTGGACGATCAGGTCGGCGACGATATTCAGGTTGGCCCCATGCTCCAGCAGATAGGCAGCTGCCTGGTAATCTTCAACAGTGGTCGTATGGAAAGTCAGGCTGCCGGTGTCTTCGTACAGGCCAAGCATCATCATGGTCGCCTCATCTGCCGACACCTTGATCTTCTTCTTCACGAAGAGATGGACCATGACCGTAACCGTCGAACCGACCGGTTCGACAACCTCGAGAGACCCCTTGAGGCTTCCTTTTTTTACCGTGTGATGATCGTAGATATGTATATCAACGCCGGGGCGTTTAGCCACCGCTGCGAAGGGGCCGATCCGGGAGGCCTGACGGACATCGACCAGAATCAGACGGGTCACAGCTTCAAGGTCGATATCACGAACCCGCTTGAAGCCGAAAGCATATTGGGCGCTGTTGAGGAAAAATTCGCGCAGGCTGCGCTCTTGGCCGCCGGGAAAGACCATCTCCGCATCGGGGTACAGTCGCTTGGCGGCAATCATCGACCCGAGGCAGTCAAAATCAGCGTTGATGTGGGTCGTGATGATGTCCATGGAAACCCTGCGGCTAGGGGTTGGGGACCAGGGGCTGGTTAAGATAATTTTACCATAGGATGTTTCCAGCCCCCAGCTCCAAGATTCCAGCCACTGACTTTAAAGCTTGAGGCTACCGATTAGTTCGTGAATGTCCTCGATGCCCTCGTCTATACAGAAGGCCTCGATCCCGTCAATAATCGTCTGCATGACAGACGGGTCGACGAAATTGGCTGTACCGACTTGAACGGCTTTGGCACCGACGATCAGAAATTCGAGAGCGTCCATGGGACGGGAGATGCCACCGATGCCGATGACCGGGACCGAAACGGTCTGCACAACCTGGTGCACCATGCGCACAGCAATCGGGCGGATTGCCGGACCGGATAAACCGCCGGTGCGGTTGGCGATTCTCGGTTTGCGAGTGTGGATATCCACCGACATGCCGGTGATGGTGTTGATGCAGGAGATAGCATCAGCGCCGGCTTCTTCCACAGCTCTTGCAACAACCGTAATATCGGTGACATTCGGCGTCAGCTTGACGATCAGTGGCTTTTGCAGGTTCTTGCGTACCTGCGCGACGACTTCGCTTGCTGCCTTGGGGTCGGTGCCGAAGACAATGCCGCCCTGTTTTACATTTGGGCAGGAGATATTCAGTTCTCCTGCGGCGATCTCCGGAATATCATTCAGGCGCTTTGCGACCTCGCCATATTCTTCCAGGGTATTGCCAAAAAAATTTGCAATGACCGGGGTATTGACCGTGCGCAGGAAAGGCATCTTGTGCTGGATGAAAGCATCGATGCCGACATTCTGCAGACCGATGGCGTTGAGCATGCCGCTGATTGTCTCTGCAATACGTGGAGTCGGATTGCCTGCCTTCGGTTTCAGGGATAAACCCTTGGTGACAATTGCACCGATATTCTCAAGATTCAGAAAAGACGCATACTCTTCACCATAACCAAAGGTTCCCGAAGCGGGCATGACCGGGTTGCGCAGCTTGATGCCGGCGATCTCGACCACCATGTTAGGCTTTTTGACTGTTGTTTTGGTCGTTTCACTCATCACTCACACCCTCCGCAGCCATGACTCTGTGCCAGAGCATTCCAGTCGAGATACTGGGCTTTGAAAACCGGCCCGACCTTGCAAGTACAGAGGTAACTCGGACGCTCATCGGTATGCCCTGCCCCTTTGACGACGCAGCCGAGGCATGCGCCAACGCCGCACGCCATCGACTCTTCCAGGGAGACCTGCAGCGACGTCTTGTTGGCCATGCATATTTCACGCACGGCACAGAGCATCGGCATCGGCCCGCAGGCAAAAACTTCTGCCTTGGGGAACTTTTGCAGCTTGCGCTCCAGGACCTGGGTCACAAGCCCCTCTTCACCGAGGCTGCCGTCGTCGGTTGAGACATAGGTTTCGACCCCGAGTCGTTCAAATTCTGTCACAGCCAGGATATCGTCACGCGTGCGCCCTCCCATCAGCAATCGGACACTACAACCTTTTTCAACCAGCTTGCCAGCCAGCATATAAAGGGGGACCAGGCCAATTCCGCCGCCGACAAGGATCCTTTCTCCGTCACATGTTGGCACATCAAAGCCGTTGCCCAGCGGGCCCAGTAGTTCAACCTTGTCTCCTTCATGCAATTCCGCCATGATTGACGTTCCCCGGCCGACAACCTTGTAGACGATCTCGACAAACTCCTTGGGCGCTAAACCGTCGCAGTCCGCCGGCAGGAAACCGGTACGGAAGATACCAAATGGTCGCCGCAACAGTGGCGGCAGCGATCGCTGCACGCGGAACATGACAAACTGCCCGGGTTGGGCCTTCTCACTGAAGCCTGGCGCCAGGATCCGCATCCGGTAGTAACCGGGCGAGATCTCCTGGTTGGAAATGATCTTGGTCCTGTAGTTCTTCATTCGTAACATTTCTCCTGATCGGGATGCTGTCTTATTCTACTTCAGCATCCATCTGATACATCATTAACAGGGCGTCTTCACCATCAGGGTAATAACCTGGCCGACTGCCTGCAACGACAAAGCCAAATCGTTGATAAAGCGCGATCGCCGGCGCGTTGCCGGTGCGTACTTCCAGGCAGATTGATTTCAGGCCCGACCTGCGACTGCGTTCGATGACATATTCTAGCAGCCGGGCGGCAACCCCCAGACGACGCATGCTCGGCAGAGTTGCCAGGTTCTGGATTTGCAATTCCCCGGCGATCAGCCAGGAGCAGATGTAACCGGCCAGTAGATCCCGGTGCCAGTACAGGTCGATCTTTGCCACCGGATTGGCGAATTCGTCATCAAAGTGCTGCATGCTCCACGGGTCCTGCTGACTGGCACATTCAAGCTGGTAGACAGCTGACAGGTCAGCCCTGATCATCGGCGTGATCCTGTCGCCATCCGGCATATCAATCAGTTGATCGTTGTGAAGCAAGGGGTCGCTTTCCACATCAGCGTAAATGTCAAAATGGTGGTTCATAATAAGATACCGCCACCAGCCTGTAAAGAGTTGAAATCAATCTGGTCATGTTGACTCCCGGTCGTAGAATGCTGCTCATTTAATGCTTTGCGATTGACAACCCGCAGGGGGGTGATTTATTTAATAGCGCTACCTTTTGCAAATTTAAGGAGATCTCTCTTGCCTGACCGTCCCAGCATGACTTATAAAGGCGCCGGCGTCGATATAGAAGCCGGCAACCGTTTCGTCGATATGATCAAGCCTCTGGTCAAATCGACCAGCCGCCCGGAAGTTCTCACCGATATAGGTGGTTTTGGTGGTTTGTTCTCACTTAACAAGGACAAATACCAGTCGCCGGTCCTTGTCTCATCGACAGATGGGGTAGGCACTAAGCTAAAGCTTGCCTTTCAGCTTGACCGCCACAATACGGTGGGAATTGACCTGGTTGCCATGTGCGTCAATGATGTCATCGTCCAGGGGGCGGAACCGCTGTTTTTTCTCGACTACCTGGCAACCGGCATGCTCGCGCCGGAAAAAGCAGCAGAAATTGTCGAGGGTATTGCAGAAGGCTGCCGTCAGGCCGGTTGTGCACTGGTCGGTGGGGAAACGGCCGAGCTGCCCGGCTTCTACAGTGACGGTGAATACGACCTTGCCGGATTTACGGTCGGAGTGGTTGATCGCGATGCCATAATCGACGGGTCCTCCATCCAGGTTGGCGAAGTGTTGATCGGAGTCGCTTCGAACGGTTTGCACTCGAACGGTTATTCACTGGCACGCAGGATTATCAGCGAACGACTGGAGGGTGGCCTCGAGACCGTACTGCCGGAACTTGGCGAGTCCCTCGGTGACGCGTTGCTCCGTCCAACCAGAATTTACGTCAAATCAATCCTCAACCTACTGCGCGACTTTGCGATTCAGGGAATGGCTCACATTACGGGCGGCGGTATACTGGAAAATGTTCCAAGAGTTTTACCGCGTCACTGCAAGGCAATTGTCCATAAGGACGCTTGGCCTAAACTACCGCTTTTCGAGGTCTTGCGTGAAGCCGGCAACCTCGAAGAGAAAGAGCTGTTTCGCACCTTCAATTACGGCATCGGAATGGTCCTGGTGGTACGCAAAGACGATGCGGATGATATCGTATCGCGCCTGCATGGTCTGAATGAGCAAGCCTACGTGATCGGCGAAATTGCCGCTTGCGACGACGCAAGCGAACAGGTCGACCTGGTATAAGGGCATGTTGTAAGAATGGTTAGATCTTCAGGAGTCCTTCCATGTCCAAAAAATTGCGCATAGGGGTGCTCGCCTCGGGCGGCGGGACCAATCTGCAGTCGATCATCGATCGGTGCCAGGATGGCAGCCTAGATGCCGAAATCGTCGTAGTCGTCTGCAATAACCCGGATGCCGGTGCACTGGAACGGGCTGAACAGGCCGGGATTACAACCCGATGCATCAACCATCGTGATTTTTCCCGCCGCGTGGACTTCGATAACGCCGTCGTCAATTCCTTGCAGGAATTAGGAGTCGAGCTTGTCGTTTTGGCTGGCTTCATGCGCATAATCACCCAGACATTCATCGACGCGTTCCCAGATCGTGTCATTAATATCCATCCGGCCCTGCTGCCTTCTTTCCCCGGCCTGCACGTCCAGCAGCAGGCGATTGATTACGGCGCTCGCTTTTCCGGATGCACTGTGCACTTTGTCGACGGTGGTGTTGATACAGGTCCGATCCTCATCCAGGCTGTCGTCCCGGTCCTACAGGATGATACGGCTGAGACTCTGGCGGCCCGGATCCTCGAGCAGGAGCATAAAATCTACCCGAGGGCGATTCAGTTGATAGCTGAAAACCGGGTCAGCGTTAAAGGCCGGCAGGTTACCATAGCCCCTGGCTGTTCACCAGAACCATCTGCACTAGTCAATCCGTCGCTGGAGAATTGATTCATGAGCAACAAATCGCTTGGCGCCGGCAGCGCTGAACCGATCCTGGTCAGCGCCTGCCTGCTCGGTCTGCCGACCCGTTACGACGGCAAAACAAAGCGTTCCCAGGCTGTCATGGAATATCTTAAGAGAGAAGACCTTCTGCCTATACCCTTCTGTCCGGAACAGCTTGCAGGCATGCCCACTCCCCGGGAAAAGTCCTTTTTTCAATCTGGGGACGGGCTCGCTGTGCTAAATGGTGACGGACAGGTTGTCTCCGAAGCGGGGCAACTGATGAACGATGTGTTCTGTCGTGGGGCAAAGATGTCTCTGCAGATCGCCCGTTTGTGCGATTGTCACCGTGCGCTTCTCAAGGAGAGAAGCCCATCGTGTGGCGTACACGAGGTTTACCTGGGAGGAAGCACAGCTCCGGGTTCCGGAGTCACTTCAGCTCTTTTGATCAAAGAAGGTCTAGAGGTTATATCTGAACAGGATATCTAATATTCAACTGACTACTGGATTCTGTATTCTCAATTCTAAACACTAGATTCCGCAACATTACCAACCATGACCAGCAAACATTACGACATTGCTATCGTCGGCGACTCTCTAACGGCACAGATCGTCGCCGCCCTTTTCGCCAAGCAGGGCAACAGGGTCCTGTTTCTGAGCGGAACTGAGACAAAAACTCCGACATGGTTTCACTCGTCGCTTTTCCTGGAAAAGATCCTCGGCATTATGGGCGGACGCTCCTGCTTCGTGGCCCAGCACCCGATTCAGGTCATCTCTGCAAATTCCAGGTTGACTGTCAGCAATGACATCCCCCTTGATGAAGAGCTGGTACGGGAGTTTGGCACGTCCGGTCCGGAGGTCAGTAATTGGCTCACAGCGCTTAATGAACAGGGGCTCCGTCTTGAAGAGTTGTTCCTGGAAAATGGCGGCTTGCCATGGTCCTCATTCAAGGCAGCAGCACTTTTCAAACTGCGCTGCATGCACAGACGGGTGAACATGTCCGAGATGGAACAGCCGATAGCGGACCAGTTGGAACGCTTCTCTGGGCCGGCTCGGATATTTTTGACAGATTTGTTGCAAGGACTTTCGATGACAGATGTAGAAAATCTGTCGGCTGCCCGTGCGGCAATATTGTGGGCGCAAGCACGGAGGCCAGAGGACCTAAATGGACCTCACTTCAGCCAGACTCTCGGCAAACGTTTCGATCAGTTCCACGGTGCGAAGGCACAACTGAGTGATTTGAAGAGCCTCGAATTCGTTGGTTCTCGTTGGACTGGCGGCCAACTCGAATCAGGAGGCCGGTTTACGGCAGATAATTTCCTCCTCGGCGACAAACACCAGGTTGGACTATTCAAGGCGGGTCAACCGATTCAGATACCATGTAACCGTCACTTCATAGCATGGAAGACCGACAACCTTGCAGGACAATTATCCCGACTTTTAGAGTCTAGGATTATCTGTGGAGGGCAACGGCCTTTACGTCTGGCGATAGAGGAGACCGAGGATGGACAGCAGGGTTTGATCCTCAGTTCGAAGGAAGCAACCAAAGACGATATCAGACAACAGATGGAGCCAGTACTACCCTTTGCAAAGTACCAGCTCAGCGAAATATACGCTGACCAGGCAAAAACCTTGACTGATGACCAACGGACTGCCCTGTCGTTGACAAGCCTGCCGATACGTGCCGGCAAAAACCTGTACTGGGCGGATCATACCGCTTTACTCCCAGAGATGGGAGGGGCCGGGGCAGCATTGCTGGCATGGACGATATTTGACAGTCTGAGCATCATGACAAAGCCCGACTAGGCGCAAAAATGCTTGCAAAGCCGTTTCATCCATGTTAGAAGATTCCGTTCAGAACGTATAGGAGGAACAAGAAATGGCCAACGTATGTGATGTTTGTGGTAAAAAACCGATGACCGGCTGTAATGTCAGCCATGCGCATAATAAAACCAAGAAGGTTTTCAAGCCTAACCTGCAGAAGGTGCGTGCCGTCCAGAACGGCGCCGTGCGTAGCATGAAGGTATGTACGCGATGCATCCGTTCAGGGGCAGTGCAAAAAGCCAGCTAAACTGTCTGGTAAAAATTATTAAAGGGGCGCCTGATCAGGTCGCCCCTTTTGTTTTGTGACAACTTCAATTTGATATGCAGTCAGGTTTATTTTTTCACAGTTGCAATCCATTCGATCTCGACCATTGATTCTTTCGGCAAAGCCGCCACCTGCACACAGGCCCTCGCCGGTGGCTCCTCACTGAAGTACTCGCCATAGATCTCATTAACCGTCTCAAAATCGGCAAGATCCGTCAGGTAGATGGTGGTTTTGACGACGTCCGAGAAATCGCAGCCGGAAGCATGCAACATGGCACGCATGTTGGTGAGCACCTGGCGGGTCTGCGCTTCAACCCCTCCGGAAACGATGGCACCGGTTGCAGGATCAAGAGGTATCTGACCGGAATAAAATATTAAGTTTCCCGCCTGTATCGCCTGGGAGTACGGGCCGATTGCGGCAGGGGCGCCGGTGGTCTGAATCTGTTTTTTCAGCATCATGGACTCCTTAAGAATAAAAAGTTTATGACAGAATCAACTATTCAGAATCCAGAATTGAAAGAAATAAAAAACTTTTCTACTGGATGCCGGATAGCAAATTCCGCAGCCCTCGCCATCGTGGTGCGGCACATAAAGACCCAATCATCTGGCATACTTCTGCTCAACCTTGGGTACATACCACTTGATAAAGTTATGTCTCAAGCCACTTGGTGCAACTTCTAATCCGCGAAAACGTTTGGCTACGGCTGGCAAGGAATGCCCGACATAGAGGAATGTATAAGGCTGTTCCTCAGCGAGAATCTCCTGAAAGCGATCATAAATTCTCTTACGTTCTGCCTGATCAAACGTACGACGCCCCTTCTCTAAGAGGTCATCGACTTCCTGATTGCTGTACTTTATAAAATTCAATTCACGGGGAGCTGTTTTACTTGAGTGCCAAATGTTGTATTGGTCGGGTTCCGGGCCACCGGTCCATCCAAGAATAGTCGCATCAAAATTACCGGTGAAAATAAATTCCTTCAGGAACGTGGCCCATTCGACCACACGGATTTTGACATCTACACCAATATCCTTCAGGCGGCGTTGAATAATTTCTGCAGTCTTTGAACGCAGTTCATTCCCCTGATTCGTTACAATGGTGAAAGCAAGCTTATTACCATGCTTATCAAGGATGCCATCACCATCGCTGTCATTCCAACCAGCATCTTTTAGCAGTTTAATAGCTTGACCGGGGTCATATTGATAGTGTTTGACGTTCTGGTTATAAACCCAATGGTCAGGCTTGTAAGGACCTGTCGCAATTTCTCCGAGGCCCAATAATACGCCATCGATTATCTCCTGTTTATTGATTGCATAAGAAAAGGCCTGACGAATAAGCTTGTCTTTAAAAAGTTCATTCTGGAGGTTGTAACCAAGATAGGTGTATCCGAACCCCAAATACTTATACTTATTGAAGTTACGTTTAAATGCCGGTGTATCAGTCTGGGTTTTGTATTGAATTGGCGTCAATCCCATGTAGTCGAGGCCACCGGATTGAAGTTCCAAGAACTGGGTTGATAGGTCAGGGACAACACGATAAACAACACGATGAATATATGGTTGGCCTTCAAAATAATCAGGATTGGCTTCGAGTACGACTCTTTCTCCAGAATCCCATTTGATGAATTTATAAGGGCCGGTGCCGACAGGATGACGCGTCAACGGGCTTTTTGTTACATCTTGACCTTCCAACAGGTGTTTAGGGTGGATAGGTATGCCCCAGCTTTCCAATGCTGGCGCATAAGGTTTTTCATATCTTACCTTGAAGGTATACGGATCAGGTGATTCTGCTTTAACAACCTGTTTGTAGTCTTCCGCATATGACGTTGGAACCTCCGGGTCGATGTACAACTTGTAGGTAAACATTACATCAGCGCTGGTAAAAGGCTCTCCATCATGCCAGGTGACGCCTTTGCGCAGATGGAAAGTGAGCGTCAAGTTGTCTTCGGATATATCCCAGGATTCGGCTAAATCTCCTTCAAACTGATACTGTTTATCGTACCGTATCAAACCGTTATAAACATAACCGTTTATTGTCGAAGAAGCTGAATCTGAAGCCAACACAGGCAGCAAATTATTCGGTTCTCCGATCGACGCCTCGATAAAAGTATCTCCATGCACCGGCTTTGCGGCATCTCCCTCCGCGGGGACAACGGTTTGTTGCTGCTCGCACCCGACGAGTACCAACAACAGGAAAACCAGTAGATATTTCAACATCTTCTCCTTTGCAAAGCATGGGAGGACAAGCCCGATCAAATCATGCACAGCATCGATTTCATTCTGGCAAAAAAATGACCTTTGCCCCGACCGGAGGTTTTACATCAAAAACACCGGGCCGCAACCGGCCATTTGTTTCGACATCAGAGAAGTCCAGATTAATCGTGGCATACTTTCCAGGGAGGTCAAGGGTCAACATGGCAGGATAAAGCGCGCCCTGCTCCCTGAATTTTGCATACTCGGCCTTGACCTGCAATTCGTTTTTTTTGAAATTGGACACTTCGACAAGTTGTCGACTCTGATTGAAAATATACTCCTGACGTTGCAGGGTTCCGTAACGCACCACTAACCATCCGCCGTCCTTGAGGTTGAACGCCTCTACCTTCCAGGCCTCTATTGGGGGCGGCTGATACAACAGCAAGCTGACCAGGTCAGGCACGTTTAACGGGATATGTGCGAATTGCTCAAGATTTTCCGGTGTTGCAGCCCCCGTATAGTAGAGATTTTGCGTGGCAAGCAGGACGCCAAGCTGCCCGTCGTCTGCGGTAAGCGATACCATGGGTATACCAAAAGGGCTCAGGGTTTCGGCGCGCAGGCGATCAGGTTTTTCGGCAATGATAACCTGCCCCCCTTTGATCGATGTCATCGGCGCATTCACCTCGATCCTGGCCAGACCCTGAACTGATGAGATCAGGTCGGAATTGTCAAGCCATTCCTGCATCAGACCGTCAGCGAAACTTTGACTGATCTGCTCACCTCGATTCGAACGAACCGGCGCACATGCTGACAGCAGGAGGATAAAGAGGACGATCAAGGTTGGGAAACGACCCATTATTCGTTCTTCGTTACTGGTTGGAAAGGTTTTCAAGCTTTTCACGCAGTTCAATACTGTCTGGTTGCAGTTGGAGGGCTCTCTCGAAAGCAGTGCGCGCATCCTCCCGGTTCCCCAAGGCGAGATGGATTTCACCCAGATGCTCAAAGATGATAGCATCATCGCTCATTTGGCGACTTGCGTCCTGAATAACCTTTAGCGCATCCATAAAGCGCCCAAGCCTGAAGTAAACCCACCCGAGAGTATCAAGGATATGTGGAGCCGGATCCCGTTTGATGGCACGCTCGGCGTATTCCAACGCTTCATCGAGATTACGATTTTCCAGGGCATAAGCGTAGGCGAGAAAGTTTAGCGCCTCAACATGTTCATCATCAATGTCAAGAACCTCCTTCATAGCCTGACCGGCTTCATCATTGAACCCTGAACGCTCCAGAATCAGCCCCTTTTGATATAGCAGCTCGATATTGTCAGGATAACGCTGTACACCTTCTT
>Ga0102946_1000464_pt1 | contig 14126 bp, 15 predicted proteins | sample SalPon2A_A_D1_MG_FD_78209 | JGI IMG/M metagenome (GOLD analysis project Ga0102946, IMG submission 78209) | Soil microbial communities from South San Francisco under conditions of wetland restoration - Salt Pond MetaG R2A_A_D1_MG | ecosystem: Environmental > Terrestrial > Soil > Wetlands | place... | reverse complement strand
TGATACCCCCGGCAGGATTCGAACCTGCGACATCCGGCTTAGAAGGCCGGCGCTCTATCCAGCTGAGCTACGGGGGCTCACCGCGGGTCAGCGTAGCGCCGGAGGGGGCGTGTCATGCGGTCTGTTCCTCGACAGCGCGGCGCCTGGCGTCCGTGACTCCGCAATCCTTGGCGGATCAGCGCAATCGAGACAACCCCGCGGGCACGTGGATCGATCATCGATCGGCTCTGCTCGGCCGGTGATCGGCGGACCGGCACCGACGCCGAGCGACGCGCAGCCAACCATTTGGCCGGCGAGCTCGAGGCCATCGGCCTCCCGGCGGCGGTCGAGCCCACGTACGTCCACCCCCAGTGGCCCGCGGTCCACCTGCTCCACTGCATGCTGGCGCTCGCGGGCAGCCTGTTGGCCGGGATTCAGCCGGCGATCGGCTTCGCGCTCGTGCTGGTCGCGGCCACCTCGTTCTACCTCGACCTGAGCGGCCGTCTCTACCTACTGCGGCTGATCTTCTTCAGGCGCGCATCCCAGAATGTGGTCGCGCCGCGCCTGCCGGACTCCGCGGAGCCGGACAAAGAGGCCCGGGTGTTCGTCACCGCGCACTACGACACCGGGCTGACCGGCGCCGCCTACAACGACTGGGCGATCACGGCCTTCGAACGCGTCCGCCGGCTCTGGCCCGCGCGGACGAGCCCGCAGGCCGTGATCTTCTGGTCGATGGCATTCCTGCTGATCCCGCTCGGCCTGCGGATGGCGGGGCTCGAGGGAGAGTGGATCGCGCTCCTGCAGCTCCCGGGTACGGTCGTGCTGATCGTCGCGGCGTTCATGATCGGGGAGATCGGCCTCTCGCCACCCTCTCCGGGCGCCAATGACAACGCTGCCGGGGTGGCGGCGGCGCTCGCCGTGGCCGAGCGAACCGCCGCCAACCCCCCGGAGAACCTGCGAGTCCACGTCCTCCTCTGCGGCGCCGGAGAATCCACCGGCGAGGGCGCCCGCGCCTTCCTGCGCAGCCACCGAGCCGCGCTCGATCGCGAGCGCACCTTCTTCATCGACATCGACTCCCCCGGCCGCGGATCGCCGCGCTGGGTCGAGCTCGAGATGCCCGTGCTGGCCCAGCCCGCGCACCCCACCCTGGCCGAGCTCGCCGAGGCGCTGGCCGAGGGCGACCCCGATCGTGCCGCGCTGTCCCTCGGGCCCGCCGGAACCGCCTCACATGCCGGAGCCCGCGGTTATCCGGCGCTCGCGCTGACCGCCCGCGAGGACGAGGCATTCGTGCCCGCGGGCCACCACACGCCCGGCGACGGGCCGGAGCGAGTCAGCGCTGAGAGCGTCGAGGCGGTCGCCGCTTTCGCGAGCGATCTGATCTCGCTCCTCGACCGGGACCTGGGGCGCCGGAACTAGCCCGCTGCCGGCCGGCTCGGCACCGCGGGGGGTCGGGCAATTGCGCTAGAGGCCGAGCTCGGAAGCGACCGGACGGTCTCCCGAGTAGTCGTAGAAGCCCTTGCCCGACTTGCGGCCGTACCAACCCGCGGCGACCAGCTTCCGCAGCGTCGGAGGCGCGGCGAACCGCCGCTCACGGAACTCATCGAACATCGCATCGCCGATCGATGCGAGCGTGTCGAGGCCGACGAAGTCGGCGAGCTCCAGCGGTCCCATCGGGTGATTGGCGCCCGCCTTCATCGCGGTGTCGATCTCCTCGATCGAGCCGACGCCCTCCTCGTAGGCCCGCATCCCGTCGAGCATGTAGGGAACCAGCAGCCGGTTAACGATGAAGCCGGTCTTGTCCTTGGCGTGGACGACGGTCTTATTGAGCTTCTCGCCGACCTCGAAGCCGAGCTTCAGCGCCTCATCGGACGTCGTCACGGTCTGCACGACCTCGAGCAGCGGCATCACCTGCGCCGGGTTGAAGAAGTGCAGGCCGAGGAAGCGTTCGGGGCGGCTCGTCGCCGCGGCCTGATCGATCACAGCGAGCGATGAGGTGTTGGTGGCGAAGAAAGCATCGTCCTTGACGATCTCGTCGACCTCGCGCCACATCTCGAGCTTCAGGTCGAGATCCTCAGTGATCGCCTCGATCACCAGGTCACAGTCGGCGAGCTCGCCGTAGTCGGTAGTGCCGTTGATCCGGCCCCGGACCGCGTCGGCGTCCCCCTGCTCGAGCTTCCCCTTCTCGACCGCGCGGCCGAGTTGCTTCTCGATCTTGCCGATGCCGCCGGCGAGCTTCTCGTCGGAGACCTCGCGCAGCACCACATCCCAGCCCGCCTGCGCACAGATCTGAGCGATTCCATGGCCCATCAGGCCGCCGCCGACTACTCCTACCTTGCTGATCGACATTGCTGAGTGAGCCTCCTGGGCTGGTTGAAGATCCCACGGCCGGGCGGCCGAGGCGGCCCGGGAGGCTAGCGACTCGCGCTCAGGCCTTGGGCGCGACCAGGCCGAGCGCCTCGAAGCGCTCGCCCATCTTCTCGGCGAGCCTGTGCAGGCCGCTCATCGGGCGCACCATCACCTTGAGCTCGGTGATCAGCCCGTCGGAGTTGAACTGGAGCAGGTCGAGGCCGTCTACCTCCCGATCGTCGACCGTGGCTTTGAAGACCAGGGCGGCGGCGTCCTCGCTCTCGAAGCGATGCACGTAGTGGAAGTCCTCCTCGAAGACCTTCATCGCTCCCTCGGTGAGGATCAGCAGCACGACATCGCGACCCTCGTACGGCGCGAACACGACGGGGCTGAGGAAGCGGGCGTCGGGGGCGAAGCAGGCCTCGAGCTGCTCGCGGGAGCGGGCGTGGATAGCTTCGACGAAGGCGTCGGACTTCATGCCGGGAAGCCTACTCCGGGCGCGCGGCCGACGCGACGCGCCCGCCGGACCCGGCCTCAGGCGCCGCCCCAGTCCACCGGGCCGGCCTTGAGCACGTGGGCGCCGAGTGGGCGGCCGAGCATCTCCTGAGCGGCGGCGGAGGCCTCGATCAGCCTCGGTAGGTCCACGCCGGTGGCCACCCCCATCTCCTCGAGCATCGAGACCACGTCCTCGGTCGCGACGTTGCCGGTCGAACCCGGGGGAACCGGGCAGCCGCCGAGCTCTCCGAAGCTGGATTCGAACGACGCGACGCCGCGCTCCAGGGCAGCGAGGACGTTCGCGAGCCCCTGACCCCGGGTGTTGTGGAAGTGGGCGGTGAGCTCGATCGCATCCAGGCGCTCGGTCGCCTCCGCGTAGAACTCGCCGACCTGGCGCGGGTTCGCCATCCCGGTGGTGTCGCCGAAGCCGATCTCCTCGCAGCCGAACGCCCGCAGCCGCTCGGCGATCTCGAACACCCTGCCGGCCGGGACCTCGCCCTCGTAGGGGCAGCCGAACGTGGTCGCGATCACGCCCTCGCAGCGCAGCCCGGCCTCCCGGGCCCGGCCGACGACACGCTCCAGGCCATCCAGGGACTCGGCGATGGTGCGATTGACGTTCTTGCGGTTGTGGGTCTCCGAGGCCGAGAGGAAGACGCTGACCTCGTCGAAGCGGTCGCGGACCTCGAGGGCGTTCTCGAGCCCGCGCTCGTTGGGGACGAGGACCGAGAAGGACTGACCGGGCCGGCGCTCGATCCGCGCCAGCACGTCGCCACCGTCGGCGAGCTGCGGGATCACGTCTGGCCGCACGAAGGACGCAACCTCGAGGCGCTCCAGGCCGGCGTCGGAGAGCAGGCCGATCAGTCGCACCTTGTCGTCGGTGGCGATCACCTCCGGCTCGTTCTGAAAGCCGTCACGGGGTCCGACCTCGCGGATCTTGACGCGCTCGGGATAGCCCGGCATCTCATCCCCCGGCGTCGGCCGCGACCGGGATCACCCGGCGCTGGTGGGTGCCGACGCCGATCGTGCGCTCGCCCTCGACGACCTCGACCTCGAAGAACAGCTTGCGCTCGTCGACGACCTCGGCAAGCCTCGCCCGCGCCGTGATCCGGGCGCCCTCGGCGGCGGCGCCGACGTGCTTGACGCAGACCTCGAAACCGACCGTCGCGGTCCCCTCGGGCAGGCCCTCGTAGGCGAGCACCGCCGAGGTCCGCTCCATCACGCCGATCATGCCCGGCGTCGACAGGACTGACGCGCCCAGGGTCCCGCCCACGTCCGTCAGCAGGCTGCCCTCGACGGTGTAGGGGTCGCTGCGCTCGACGCCGACGACATCGGCCAGCGGACGCTCTTGGCCGCGCTCGGGCTCCGGGAACTGGGAGCCGACCGTGCCCGCGTCCATCAGCCGCCCTCCCCCATCGCCGCCAGGTCGATCGCGGTGGCGCCGCCGGTGATCGCGAGCGCCTGGACCGCGGTCAGCCCGCGGAGGCTGCCGCGTGCGGTCATCCCCAGGCCCATTGCCGTATCGGCGCCGTCGCAGAGCAGCCAGAGCCGCTGCCAGAGAGCGCGCGCCTCCCCCTCCGACACGAGATAGCCGATCCCGAGCGTCACCGCCCGAACCCCGAACACCCGGTTCATGTAGATGAGCGCGTCGCTCTCCTGCTCGGCGCCGACGCCAAACATTCGATTCATCACGCGCGGGGCGAACCAGGCGAAAGCGCCGAGCACGATCCGGAAGATCGCCAGTGCCTGCATCGCCTCGGCCGGTCCGAGCTTCGACCTCTCGCTCATCGGCCGCCACGTTATCCGGTGAATAGACTCGCGGGTCATGTCGACGGACCCCGAGCAGTCAGCGATCCCGATCATCGGCGGCACCGGCGCGCTCGGCTACGGGCTCGCGGTGCGCTGGGCAGCGGCCGGTGTTCCGGTCGTGATCGGCTCCCGCGACCCCGAGCGCGCGGCCGAGGCGGCTGCCAGGGTCACCGCCGCCGTGCCCGGTGCGTCGGTCGAAGGCGTCGGCAACGAGGAGGCCGCCGGGCGCGGGCCGATCGTCTTTCTGACCGTGCCGTTCCGGGCGCAGTCGGAGACCCTGAACAACCTGCGCGGCGCGCTGGAGGCCGGTCAGACCCTGGTCGACTGCACCGTGCCGCTTGCCGCAGCGGTCAGCGGCAAGGCGACCCGGTCGCTCGGCGTGTGGCAGGGATCGGCCGCACAGCAGGCGCAGGAGATGGTCCCCGAGGGAGTTACCGTGGTCGCAGCCCTGCACTCGGTGGGAGCGCCCAAGCTGGCCGAGCTCGAGGAGGAGATCGACGAGGACGTGCTCGTCTGCGGCGACAAGAAGGCGGACAAGGCCCCGGTCGCGAGCCTGATCGAGCGGATCGACGGGCTCCGCGCGATCAACGCCGGCCCGCTCGAGATGGCGCGCATCGCCGAACAGATCACACCCCTTCTGATCTCGATCAACGTGCGGTACAAGGCCCACGCAGGGCTGAAGCTGACCGGGCTCGAGCCCGAGGGGCACTGGGATTGAGAGCGGTCCTGCTCGCCGGCGGAACGGGCGGAGCAAAGCTCGCTGCAGGCGCCCAGGACGAGATCGGCGCCGAGCTGACCGTGGTCGCCAACACCGGCGACGACATCGAGGCGCTCGGCGTGCACGTCTCCCCGGATCCCGATCTCTGCACCTATTGGATGAACGGCGAGATCGACGCCAGGCAGGGGTGGGGAATCGAGGGGGACTCGTTCACCGTGTTCGAGCGGCTCGCCGCGCTCGGGGCGCCCGACTGGTTCGGCCTGAGCGACCGCGACCTCGCGACCTGCCTGCGGCGGCGGGCGCTGCTCGACGCCGGCTCGCGGCCGACCGAAGCGCAGCTCGAGATCGGGGCCGCGCTCGGTCTGCGAGCGCGGGTGCTGCCGATGTGCGACGAGCCGGTGCGGACCCGGGTCCGGGTGCCGGGCGCCGGCTGGCGGGAGTTCCAGGAATACCTCGTCCACGACCGGGCCGAGCCGGAGATCGAGGCGGTCGAGTTCGCGGGCATCGACGCCGCCCGGCCGACCGCCGAGGTGCGCGAGGCCGTTCTGGCCGCCGACGCGATCGTGATCGGACCCTCCAACCCGGTGATCTCGATCGGCCCGATCCTCGCGGTGCCCGGCATGCGCAGCCTGCTCGCCGAGGCCCCGGCGCCCGTGCTCGCCGTCAGCCCCTTCGTCGCGGGCAAGGTGATCAAGGGCCCGACCGACAAGTTCATGCGAGCGACCGGGCAGACGCCCTCGGCGACTGGGGTGGCCGAGGCATACTCAGGGGTGATCGATGCGCTCGTTGTCGATGCCGCCGATCCCGAGCCCCCACCCCCCGGCATCGAGGCTGAGGTCATCGACACGCTCATGGACGACGCCCGCCGCCGCCGAGAGGTGGCGGCCGACGTGCTCGCGTTCGCCGCCGGACTGGGTGCATGATGGGTTTCGAATTCGCCGCAAGGGGAATCAACTACGGATGAGCTCGCCCGCCCCAGACCAGCATCCGACCGCCGGCGGCGACCCCGAGGCACTCCCCTACGCGCCCCTCGAGGGCCGCTTCGACGAGGCGTTCGCCCAATCCGGCCGTCCGCATTCCCACACGGAGGGGATGATCGAATCGCTCAACGGGCTCGGGTCGCAGCGGCTGCAGGCGCTCGGCGAGCGACGAGACACGATCTTCATGCAGCGCGGGATCACCTTCGACTCGACCGAGCCCGACGGCCAGACCCGCGACCGGCCCTTTCCGCTCGACCTCGTTCCCCGGGTGATCTCGGCCGCCGAGTGGGAATACATCTCCTCCGGCGTCCAGCAGCGGGTACAGGCGCTGAACCGCTTCGTCGCCGACGTCTACGGCGACCGCGAGATCATCCGGGACGGGATCGTGCCGTGGCGGCTGGTCGCGACCCGGCCCGGGTTCGCACGCGTCGCCGACGGGCTCGAGCCCCCGAACGGCGTGTGGTGCCACGTTTCCGGCTGCGACCTCGTTCGGGACAACAACGGAATCTGGAGGGTGCTCGAGGACAACGTCCGAGTGCCGTCAGGGATCTCCTACGTCCTCGAGAACCGCATCGCGATGGGCCGGATCGTCCCCGAGCTGTTCGCCGGCTATGCGGTCCGGCCGGTGGCGAACTATCCCGAGCTGCTGCTGGACGCGCTGCTCGCAGCGGCGCCGACGAGGGTCGGCCGGCCGACGGTCGTCGTCTGGACCCCCGGCCCGGCGAACAGCGCCTACTTCGAGCACGCCTTCCTCGCCCGCCAGATGGGAGTCGAGCTCGTCGAGGGCTCGGACCTGGTCGTGCGCGACGCCGCCTGCTACATGAAGACCACCAACGGCCTGCGGCGCGTGGACGCGATCTACCGGCGCATCGACGAGGACTTCATCGATCCGCTCGAGCTGCGGGCGGACTCGGTGCTCGGGGTTCCCGGACTGATGCGGGCCTACCGTGAGGGCAACGTCTCGATCGCGAATGCGGTGGGAACCGGGGTGGCCGACGACAAGGCGATCTACCACTTCGTTCCCGACATGATCCGCTACTACCTGAACGAGGAGCCCGTAATCGCCAACGTCCCGACCTGGCTGCTCGAGGACCCCGAACAGCGGGACTACGTCGAGGAGAGGATCGACAAGATGGTGGTCAAGCCGACCGGCGAGGCCGGTGGCAAGGGCGTCTTCATCGGCCCGAGCGCCTCCGACGAGGAGGTCGCCCGCCAGCGCGACCTGATCGCCGAGGACCCGGGGAACTGGATCGCACAGGAGGTGATCTGGCTCTCCTGCGCGCCGACTCTGGTCGGGGGCGGCGAGATGGCTCCTCGATGCGTGGACCTGCGGCCGTTCGCGGTCTACGGCGACGAGATCGAGATCGTCCCCGGCGGCCTGACGCGCGTGGCCATGCGGGAGGGCTCGATGATCGTGAACAGCTCCCAGGGTGGCGGCTCCAAGGACACCTGGGTGCTCGGCGGCGACGGTGGCCGGGGGCGTCCGCACCACGACTTCGATCCGCCGACCATGCCCGATCTGCCCCAGGTCGGCTGGACCGAGCAGGGCCAGCAGCAGCAGCAGGGGAGCCGCTGATGCTCGCCCGGATCGCACACGACCTCTACTGGCTCGGGCGGCACATCGCCCGCGCCGAGCACACCGCCCGGATGCTCGACGGCCTCTTCCAGGTCGAGCTGGAGGGCGGCGCCGACGACCCGCGCTCGGTATCGCTCTCGTGGGAGTCGGTGGTCGTCGTCATGGGCGCCGGCAGCCTCGCGCAGCCGACCGGCCGCAGCCTCCGCGACGACGTCGTGGAGCGCCTCACATCGGATCGTTCGAACGCCGTTTCGATCGTGTCCTCGGTCGGCGCCGCGCGCGAGGGCGCCCGGCGCCTCCGCGACACGATCCCCGCCGAGGCGTGGGAGGCGCTGAACACGTTCAACCTCGAGCTCCAGCAGCGACTGCGGGATGGCGACGTCGGGACCGGGTCGCAGTCGATCTACAGCTACGTGAAGGAGAGCTCGGCCCTCTACTGGGGCCTCGCGGCGGCGACCATGCAGCGCGACGACGCCCACTCGTTCCTGTTCGCGGGCGGACGGATCGAGGCGGCGGCGATGGTGCTGCGCATGCTCCGCGTCGCGCTCCCGCCGGTGCGCCCCACGGATGACGAGGGCAGCGAGATCCCGCGCCGGGACGGCAACGCCCTCGCGTTGCTGCGGGCAGTCGGTGGCTTTCAGGCCTTCATGCGCTCGGCCGCCGCGCCTCCGCGGGCCGAGCCCGTGGCCCGGTTCCTGCTGTTCGAGCGGGCCTTCCCCGACTCGGTCGCGGCATCCACCGATTTCCTGCACCGCATGCTCAGTCGCGCCGACAGCGAGCCGGGTGGGTCGACCGCCGCGCTCCGACTCGCGCGGCTGATCGCGGACCTCGAGCTGCGCCGCCGCTCCGAGCTCGGCCCCGACGAGCTCCCGACCGCGTTCCGCGAGATCCAGCACGAGCTCGAGCAGGTCGAGCGCGAGATTCACTCCCGCTACTTCGGCGGCGATCTGGACATCCCGCAACGGGCGACCGCGTGACGACATGAGGTACTCGATCATCTACAACGCCGAGTACCGGTACGCGTTCGCGGTCACCGATCAGCAGAACGCGCTTCGCATCCGGCCCGCCGACAACGGCGCGCAGACCCTCGAGGGCTTCGACCTGACGATCGATCCCGCGGCGCGCCTGTATCGCCACAGCGACTACTTCGGGACCGAGGTGATCCAGTTTGCGATCAGCGAGAGTCACGACCATCTGCGGATCTCGGCGGAGGCGCGCGTCAGCACCGAGGAGCCACCCCCTCCCCCGGACCCCGGCGCCGACGCGCTCACCGGCAAGGCCTTCCGCGATCGCGGCGCCGAGTACCTGGGCGAGCTCGAGCCGGCCGCGGACCGTGAGAAGGTCAGCGCGCTCGCCGACGAGGTCCGCGGCGATCGGCCGCTGCAGACGCTGCGCTCCCTGTGCGAGCTGATCCCCGATCGCTTCGAGTACCGGCCGGGCGCCACCTACGTCGGCTCTACGGTCGATGACCTGCTCGAGGGCGGCGCCGGCGTCTGTCAGGACTTCGTGCACCTCGGTCTGACTCTCCTCCGCGGCGAGGGCATCCCAGCTCGGTACGTCTCCGGCTACCTGTTCGCGCCCAACGGTGACTCGGCGGACTCGGCGGAGGTGAACACGCATGCCTGGCTGGAGGCGCTCATCCCGGCCGAGGACGAGGAGGATGAGCCGGTCTGGGTCGCAGCCGACCCGACCAATCGGTCGTTCGCGGGCGATGACCACGTCAAGATCGGCCACGGCCGCGCCTACTCCGACGTGCCGCCGATTCGCGGCGTCTACCGGGGTCGGGCGGAATCCTCGGTCGAGGCGAGCGTCAGGATGACGCGGCTCGACCGCTCAGCCAACGGCAACTGACGGCGCCCGCGCGCGCCGCGCGAACCGTTGTAGCCTCGGCCGATGCAGGCCACGGCGATCGTCCCCGTCAAGCGCTTCGCGGCAGCAAAGCAGCGGCTCTCGGATGTGCTGGAGCCCTCCGACCGCGCCCGGCTGTCGGAGGCGATGCTCGCCGACGTGCTCGCGGCCCTCGGCCGCTGCGCCCGCATCGACAGGGTCCTCGTGGTCAGCGGGGAGCCGGCGATCACCGAGTCGGTGGGGTCCGCGGGCGCCGAGCTCGTGAGCGACCCCGCCGACAGCGGCCATCCCGAGGCGGCGCTGCTCGGGATCGAGGTCGCGCGGAAGTCGGGTGCCGAGGCCGTCGCGCTGCTGCCGGGCGACTGCCCCCTGCTGTCCCCCCTCGAGGTCGACGCTGCGATCGGCGCTCTCTCACCGCCGGTCGTCGCCGTGATCCCCGACCGCCACGGCACCGGCACCAACGGCCTGCTGCTCGCACCGCCCGACTCGATCGAGCCGGCGTTCGGGCCGGGGAGCCGCGAGCGCCACCTCGAGCTTGCGGAGCGCGCCGACGTGCCCGCGGGGGCACTGGAGCTGCCGTCGCTCGCGCTCGACCTCGACACCGGCGGCGACCTCGGCGCCCTCCGGGAGCTCGCCGGCACCGGCAGGCTCGAGGGCCTCCACACGCTGGATGCGCTCGGCGCGATCCGGGCCGCGCCGGACCGATGAGCGCATCGGTCCAGGTGATCCCGGTCGAGGGGCTGCCGGAGGTCACGCAGGACAGCCCGCTCGCCGCCGAGATCGCCGACCGGGCGCGGCTCGTCGCCGGCGACGTCCTCTGCATCTCCCAGAAGGTCGTATCCAAGGCCGAGGGGAGGATCCGGGACCTCGGTGCGGTGACCCCCTCAGAGCGGGCGCGGAAGATGGCGGCCGAGCTCGGCAAGGAGCCCGAGATGGTCGAGCTCGTGCTCTCCGAGAGTCGCCGCGTCGTCCGCGCCGAGCGCGGAGTGCTGATCACCGAGACCCATGGTGGCCTGATCTGCGCGAACGCCGGCATCGACAGCTCAAACGTCCCCGGCGAGCGCAGTGTCGCCCTGCTCCCGAAGAATCCCGACGCCTCCGCGCGCCGGATCAGGGCTGGGCTTCGTGACGCGGGTGCCCCCGCCGTCGGCGTGCTGATCGCCGACAGCTTCGGACGACCCTGGCGGCTCGGGCAGGCGGAGGTCGCGATCGGCTGCGCCGGGTTGCCCGCGCTCGACGACTGGCGCGGGCGATCCGATCGCGACGGCCGCGAGCTCGAGGCCACAGCGATCGGGCTGGCGGATCAGATCGCCGCCGCCGCGGACCTCGCCCGCGACAAGACCTCGGGCACGCCGGTCGTGCTCGTGCGTGGGCTGGCGGTGGTCATCGACGAGGACGGCCCGGGAGCCGGCGCTCTGCACAGGCCCGCGGACGAGGATCTCTTCCGCTGACCGGGCGACGGCCCGGCGATCGACCGGCTCGAACCGGCTTAGAACTTGTGGGCGATCGTCTCCGGGGCGCCCTCTTCGGTGAAGTCCGGGGGCTCGTAGACGCCGCCGGGAACCCCACCGATCGCGAGCACCTTGGCCGGCTCCTCGGCGGTGACCAGCCTGCGCCTCTCCCCCGCGCCCACGCGCGCCCACACGCCCGGCTCGAGCTCGTGGCGCTCACCGCCGACCTCAAGCGTGGCCCGGCCTTCGAGCAGCGTGTAGACCTCCTCCTGCCCGTCGTGCTCCTGCGTGTGCTCCGGGTAGCTCTCGAACCGCGCGGGCAGCTCGATGACAGCGAGGCCGAACGCGGTCACACCGAGGCCGGCCCGCACACGGCGAAGGCCGCCGCCGAAGACGGCCTCGAAGTCCTCGAGCCTCTTCACGGTGCAGTCAGCCATCTCGCTCTCCTTTCCGACGCGGTCGATGGCCCACTCTAACGCGGGGACGCGCCCGAGAACCTAACCGCAAAAGCTACGTCCGCCGCCGGGCTTGGGATCCCGGCCGCGAACCCCGCGGCAGTCACGGAGGCGGTTGAGCTTGCGCCGCAGCCGCCGCTGCTCGCGGTTGAGCCGGACCTTGCCACGGGGCGGCAGCGCATTGTTCAACTGGTGCGGGTCCGAGTCCAGGTCGTAGTACTCGCGCTCGCTGGCGCGCCGGCAATCGTTCGTGTCCGGATCGGGGATGCTCACGTGCTCGACATAGAAGGCGCCGGGCACCCGCACGCCCTCGTAGGCGCACGTGAAGCCCGACCTCGGCTTGTTCTCGAACTCGACCAGGAGCGGCCTGCGCTTACCGATCTGGCTCCTGCCGTCGTCGATGAGCCCGCGGAACGACAGGCCGTCCATGGCCCGGCAGCGGCTCCCGCGACAGGCGTCCCCGCCCGCGTAGTCGAGGATCGTGGGCGCGAGGTCGATGTTGGCGACGGGGCGGCCGACCCGGCTGCGCAGCGTGCGCGCTCCCTCCACCTCGGAGCCGACCCTGACGACCAGCGGGATCCTCAGCCCCTCCTCGTAGTGGAGCTGCTTCTTGTTGGCGAGCCGGTGCTCGCCGTTGAAGTAGCCGTTGTCGGACCAGAAGATGAAGACTGTGTTCTCGAGCTCGCCCTCGGCCTCCAGCGCCTCGTAGATCGCCTCGACTCCCCGGTCCACGCCCCTGAGGCTTGCCAGAGCGCAGGTGTAGCGCTTCTCGAGCTTGCGGCGCTGCGGCTTGTTCAGGCGCGGCAGTGCCTGTATGAAGCTCGGCTTGTCCCGCACGTTGCGCTCGTTGAAGGCCTTCGGGCGCGGCAGGGCCTCGTCCTCGAAGAGCTCCTCGTCCTCCGGGGCCGGAATCGGCGCCGCTCGGCAACGGGGATCCTTGCGCCCGCGTGCGTTGTGCGGCGCGAAGTAGTCCGTGGTCAGAAAGAGCGGGCGCCGGTCCGGGACGTAGGTCTCGATCGCCCCGACCGACTCGTCCGTGAGGACGGTGCTCAGGTAGTCGGAGTCCTCCTCTCCGAATTCGACCACCTCACCGTTGATCCCCATCGGGTAGTTGTAGTAGCCGTGCGGATTGAGCTCTGTCCGCCAGTCGTCCCAACCGGGCGCCGGGCGCTCGGGGTGCTTGGTCTCGCTCCAGTTGTTCAGGTACTTGCCGACGTGAACGGTGCGATAGCCGGCCTGCTGCATCCACGCGGGGAGCACGCTGTCCTTCCGGCGCAGGTCAGGGTAGCCGGGGTTGTTGGTGAGGATCCCGTGGTTGTGGCCGTACTGCCCGGTCAGGTAGGTCGCCCGCGACGGACAGCAGACCGGGGTGACGACGATCGAATCCGTGAAGGTCGTGCCCTCGTCGACGAGCAGCTCATGGGTCTTCGGCATCGTCTCCCGCGTGAACGACTCGAGCGTCTGATCGTCGGTGGAGATGACGACGATGTTCGGGTTCTTGCGGTCCGATGCCGCGGGCGCGCTGCTGCCGAGGTCGGCCGCCGGGCCGTTGGAGCCCGGCGCGGCGGTGAATCCTTCATCGCCCTGGAGAGCGAACAGCCCGCCGACTGCGAGCGCGGCAGCGGCGACGACTCCGAGCACGAGCTTGATTGACCTTCTGCTCACGCGGGCTGCCGCGCCGGTCCGGCAGCCCTAGAGGTGCTGGGCCGGGTTCTTGGCGTCCTTCTTGCTCCAGCGCTCGCCGCCGAGCAGCGGCATCGACTCGGCCTTGCGGGGCAGGATCCGGTCGTAGCTCTCCTGCCGGGTCGTGGTGGCCTTCACGCAGAGCCGGCCACCGGTGCCGCCCTTGCGCTTCTCCCAGGTGGGCTCGACATCCTTGAAGCCGCAGGCGAGGAGCATGTCGTGAACCGCGGCGGGGTTCGGGACCCACCAGTTGGACGGGTTCCGGGTGCGCTCGTCGCTGGGGTGGAACAGCAGCGCGGGCGCGTCGATGTCGATGTGGCGCACGGCGGTCTCGAGGAAGAGCGTCTCGCTGCAGACACGGCGCAGGCGGAACAGCAGCGAGATCACGTTCTCGACGTGATAGAGGACGCCGCCGCAGAGCACGATGTCAAAGGTGTCGAGCTCGAGCCACTTCTCGGAGAGGATGTCCATCTGGACGAACTCGAATCCGTGCTCCTCGACGTTGTTGCGCAGGGTCTCGGAGGTACAGAGATCGACGCCGACGACCTGCGTCGCCCCGCGACGTACGGCCTCGGCGCAGTTGACGCCCTCCCAGCAGCCGACGTCGAGGAAGGTCTTCCCCGTCATGTCCTCGGGCAGCTGGTAGCGCTCCCACTTGTTGTGAGCCTCGCGCTTGCCGCCGCCACCTCCGGCGCGGTCGGCCGAGCCCGCGGAGTCCTGGGCATCCTCGCCGGTGCCCAGCGCATCCTTCGCGCGGTCGATGATCTTCTTTCCAGGGTTCGCCATCAG
>Ga0102946_1000463_pt1 | contig 14139 bp, 11 predicted proteins | sample SalPon2A_A_D1_MG_FD_78209 | JGI IMG/M metagenome (GOLD analysis project Ga0102946, IMG submission 78209) | Soil microbial communities from South San Francisco under conditions of wetland restoration - Salt Pond MetaG R2A_A_D1_MG | ecosystem: Environmental > Terrestrial > Soil > Wetlands | place... | reverse complement strand
TGGTCGGCCTGTCCGCCAAGAATGGCGTATTGATCGTCGAATTCGCCAACCAGTTACGCGACCGGGGGATTGAATTCCGCAGTGCGGTGATCGATGCTGCCGGTGTTCGGTTACGTCCAATCCTGATGACCAGCGCGGCAACCACGTTTGGTGCTTTACCGCTGTTGCTTGCAAGCGGGGCGGGTGCCGAATCAAGACAACCCATTGGCATCGTGATCGTGTTCGGTGTCACCATCTCGGCGGTTCTGACACTGTTCGTGGTGCCGGCGCTGTATGTGTTGTTTGCAAGGCGGACCAATTCACCTCAACACATGTCCCTGCTGATCGAGAAGCTACGCCAGGGTATGGGCGCCGAAAGCACAAACAGCACACCGACCGACACCAGCAAAGAACAGGTTTGACCATAATCCGGGGTAACAGGACTGTTGCCTGGTTCACATCCGGTTAATAAACTCACGTTATACTAAACATTGATAAGGTTAACGGGAATATTCCGACTGGTATCTCTTTGAATAGATTGAAACAACTGTTTACATATTTTATTGCATTGCCCGCGATGCTGGCGGTTATTCTTGCATGGACATCAACGGATGAATCGGTCGCACAACTGAGGCTTGATTATGCTGCATTGAGAGCAGCACAGGATGATTATCGCGCCCAGAAAGAATTTGGCGGGCTCAGCGGTGTCGAGGCGGAAGACTACGCAGCCTATGTTGCCAGGTTACAGCGGCGTGTGTTTGAAGATTGCCGCGAGGTATTCAATTCCGGCTCAACCTACCCGGATGACCTGCCATGTCCGAAGTTTGCGCCATCCGGGACACAGTCGGCCGACATCGTGCTGGAGGCAGAACGTACCGCCGAGGAGCAGCTTGCCGCACTTGATGAAATGCTGATGGCCGGCCTGGGGGAATACGATGAAAGATTGCTCAGGGAACAGGAACGGATCAAGGCTGCAACACCCAACAACAACTCGGGCTCCGGTGATGGTAGTGGTGATGGTAGTGGCAGTGAAGGAAGTGATGCCGGCGGCGGCATGGGTGGCGAAGGCGAGGAGGGTGACTCAGCGGATGGTTCAGACGGTGAATCAGGAAGCAGAGGGCAAAATACCGGCGGGGCGGCGGGTGATAACAGTGAATCGGGGGAAAGCGGCGGACAGCCTGAGGGTGGCGCCGTTGACAGTAGTGAAGGTTCGGGCCAGAGCGGTTCCGACAGTGAACAGCCGGAAGATATTGGTGATGGCAGCGATGACGATGTGGTTGCGCGCCAGTTACGCGAAGCTGCCGAGAAGGAAACAGACCCCGAGTTAAAAGCAAAACTTTGGGAAGAGTATCGTCGATACAAACAAGGCACGGGTTGAGTAACGATCAATGAGAAAATTAATTGTTCTGATTACAGTTGTTTCACTTTTGTCGTTGTCTGCCTGTAGCACCACATCGGGCGGCCGTCGAAATGTTGAAGGCCCTGTACCTATCGACAGATCACAATTGGAAATACCGGAAAGCCGGTTACTCAATGTATCCATCGAACTTTTTGACCCTGGTAGCTTGCCCGAAGAAGAAAAAGAAGCGAATGGTTTGTCCATGGATATCCGTGAGGCGGAGGCCCGTTATATGCCGGAGCAGCTACGCGCAACCATGGAGACGACCGGCTACTGGGGCGCAGTGCGCGTTGTCCCACGTAACTTGACCACCTCTGAACTTCTTGTCTCGGGCACTATTCTCGAGTCGAATGGTTTGCAGCTTGACCTCGAAATTAAAGCACGCGACGCCAGTGGCCGTGAGTGGCTTACCAAACAATACCGGGATGGCGTGGAGGCGGAGTATTACCAATCCAGCAGCCCGGGCGGAGAGGCATTCCAACCTCTGTACAATACAATTGCCAATGACCTGGCCAGTTTTCTGAAGCAACTTCCAGCAGCGGAAATAACCAATATACGTCGTATTGCAGAATTACGTTTTGCAGCGGATATTGCACCAGGGGCCTTTTCAGACTACCTGGACCTGGATGAGACGGGCGAATTCCAGGTCGTCCACTTACCCAGTAAGGACGACCCGATGTACGATCGGGTACTGGCAATCCAGGAACGCGACCTGATGATGATCGATACCCTGAATGGTCACTTTGATAATTTTTATCGTGAAATGCAGGAACCCTACGCCGAGTGGCGCAAGTCGCGCAGTGATGAGGCTGAGAAGCAAAAAGCACTGGAAAAGGCTGCACTGAACCGAACCCTGCTGGGTGTTGCCTCCATCGTTGGAGCAATTTTTATCGGGGTGGCAGCCCCGGAGTACAACAGTGGCCTGGATACTTTGAGCGATGTCATGGTTCTCGGTGGTGCCGCCGCGATCAAATCCGGTATGGATAAACGTTCGGAGGCTTCAATTCATCGCGAGTCGATTGAAGAACTCGGAACATCGTTTTCATCAGAGGCACGCCCGCTGGTGGTGGAAGTCGATGGGGAAACCGTAAAGCTGACCGGCTCCGCTGAAGCCCAGTATGAACAATGGCGTGTGCTGATGGAGCAGATTTATGCCAGCGAGACCGGTCTTACCGGATCGATTGACTGAGTACCGGCATGACACCTGATGAGCCACCCTCAACAGGAATCCCGGGTCCTGGTTTACAACCGCCCGGCACACATCTACGGGCTGTTGAAAACAGGAAAAGCCACCAGGGATTGATCTGGTCAGCGATGGTACTGGTTGTCATCCTGGGCCTGGGTGTTCTGTTCGTATTGCCAGAAATGGTGTCCGATCCGGGACAAAACGTCGTGGAAACCGTGCCTCCACAGGTGACGGGGAGCCCGGCGCAATCACCCGTTTCAGAACCTGAAGCGACACAGGACGATGCCCAGCAGGCGCTACAGGAGTTTCTGCGGACACGCGCGAGACTGGAAGTTGCCAATGCAATGATCTGGGGTGAACCACAGTGGAGCCAGGCAATCGAGGCAGCTGAGAAAGGGAATGATCATTTCAGTCAGCGTCAGTTTGCAGCAGCGACAGAAGCATTAACCACGGCGACCGGCTTATTGAATTTGCTGGAACCTGAGCGCGGTCAGCGCTTTGCAGCGGCACTTGAATCTGGTTGGCAGGCGCTGGAGGTCAACGACAGCAGCTCGGCGCTGGCATATTTTGAACTCGCAAAAGCAATGGATGAAGGCAGCCTTGATGCACTTGAAGGTATGGAACGGGCGCGTGTTCGTCCGGATGTGCTGCGCCTGATGGCGAGTGGGGGAGTGGCGCTTTCCAATGACGAACTGGCATTGGCACAGGAGACTTTCAGCGAGGCTGTGACCCTCGATGCAGCCTATGAGCCGGCCGTAACCGCCTTGCAGGAGGTCAGCGAAGAAATCAATGAACGTGCCTTTAATGATGCCATGAGCCGTGCGCTCAGTGCGCTCGAAGCAGAGCAGGTTGATGTGGCAGATACCGCATTGAAACAGGCGGCCAGTTTGAAACCGGATGCCGAAGTGGTCAAGAACACACGTTGGGAACTGGTTCAGATTCGACAGAAGTTATGGCTGCAGGACCAGCGCCGGGCCGTTGAACTGGCCGAGTCAAAAGAGGACTGGTCGGCCGCGGTGGCAATTTACGACGTGGTACTGACCAGCATGCCTCAAACCGCATTTGCACGACAAGGGCAGACCCGGGCGCGGGATCGACAACGTCTGCATCAGCAACTGGATCATTACCTGATGGATCCAACCCGTGTCTATTCCGATCAACCTCGCGCCAATGCTGAAAAGCTGCTCGAATCAGCGGCCAATCCACCTGCTGGTGAGACCATGCTGGCAGAAAAAATCAATCGACTCCAGGCGCTGATCATACTGGCCACAACACCCACGACGGTCACGCTGAATTCCGACGGTTTGACCAGTGTCCAGATATATCATGTCGGGCGTCTGGGTCAGTTTGTTGAGCAGCAAGTGGAATTGCGTCCCGGTACGTACACCGTTGTCGGTTCACGACCGGGATACCGGGATGTACGCCATACCCTGACGGTCAAACCCGGTGCGGAGCAACCGTCGCTGGACATTCGTTGCGAGGAATCAGTTTGAAACGGATAGTTCTGATCGAGACAGCAAGCGGTAAACGCCGGCTTGGCGAAGCGGATTTTCCACTGACCGTGGGTGGAAGTGGCGCTGATATCGTGTTGCTTGATTCGCTGCCGGAAAAGGTGGTGGCCCATATTGCTCTTTCCAGTGGACATGCCTATATCCAGCCCGTTTCCGATGCTATCGAACTATTTCATAATCACGAATATATCGTTACGTCCGCCTGGTTGAAATCCGGTGACCGGGTACAGTTCGGTGACCGGGTTCTGTGCTGGGACGTGAAGGGTGACCAGGTCTTCGTGAGGGTGGCGGATATCCAAGATTCACCTGAGCTGAAACCACCGCCAACACCGCCACCCGGTTCTCCACCCGGGGAGGGCGCTGAGGGCGATACGGTTGTTATGCCGGTCATCAAGCCACCTGTTTTAGCGCTAAAGAATCGCAGGCTGCGTTTTCTGGTCATTGCTTTGTTCAGTGTGCTTTCATTGATCGCCCTGTTTGTCCTGTTAGCAACGCCCATCGCAGTTGAGGTCAGCCCGGAGCCGGATAGCCTGTCGGTCAGCGGTTTTCCACCCCCTGTTTCCATGGGTGGCAAGAAGCTGGTGGTCCCGGGCAGCTATAGCATCAAGGCGGAACGTGATGGCTACTATCCCCTGGAACAAACCATTGACGTTTCGTCCGGCGGGTTTCAATCTTTTAATTTGGAACTGATGGAGTTGCCGGGCAGGTTGCAGGTTTTGCTTACGCCGCCCGTACCGGCGAAGGTACTGGTTGCTGGCGTTGAAGCAGAAACAGACGGTGAAAATAATGTGTTGATCGAGCGCGGTTTACAACAGCTGACTATCCAGACCGAACGCTACCTGGAGGAGACACTGGAACTGGATATTGGCGGGTTTGGCGCCCTACAGGAGCTTAAGCTTTCACTACGGCCCGCCTGGGCGGAAGTGCAACTGGAAAGCATACCCGGAGGGGCCGGCGTTAGCGTTGATGGGGAAGTGATTGGCGTTACACCGATGTTGGCAGAAATTCTGCAGGGTCAGCGGGTAATTGAACTGTCGCTGCCTGGATATAAAACTGCGCGAATGGCGGCCGATATCGTAGCGGGTACCGAGGTGAGGCCGGATGTCTTCGAGTTAGAGCCAAACGATGGCAAGCTGGTTCTATCAAGCCGGCCCGAGGGCGTTACGGTGACGGTCAACGGCAGGTATTACGGCAGCACACCGCTGGAACTGGTACTGGCCTCGCGAATCGCCCTTCAAATCCGGCTTGACCAGCCAGGCTACCAGCCCACTGAAAAAATGATAAGGCTCGAACCCGATCAGGAAACTCAACTCGAGATTGAAATGATACCCGAGTACGGGGTGCTGTTTGTCAGTTCAAAACCGGCAGATGCCAGCCTGACACTGGATGGAAAACCCGCAGGTACCGGTACCCAGCGTTTGCGACTGATAACACGTCAGCACCAGTTGGTGTTCAGTAAGCCGGGCTACGTACCTCAGACGGTAAAGGTCACACCCAGTGTCGATACCAGTAAGACTATCGATATCGTTTTGAAAACCGAATCGCAGGCAAAGGCTGACGCGAGACCGGAGTTATTGAACACGGCGGGTGGTCAGGAGATGCGCTTGCTGGAACCGAAGGGTAGTTTTAGCATGGGCGCCTCACGGCGTGAAGCGGGAAGACGTGCCAATGAAAGCCAGCGGCTGATTGAAATTACCCGGCCATTCTACCTTTCAATTAACGAAGTAAGTAATGCCGAGTACCGCCTGTTTAATGGCCGGCACAACTCAGGGACCGCAGAAGGTATGTCGCTTAATAATGCAAACCACCCTGTTGTCAATGTCAGTTGGGATGATGCGGTACGCTATTGCAACTGGCTCAGCGGGAAAGACAAGCTGGAGCCTGCCTACGTTGAAAAGGATGGGCGTATGCAACTGCTAAGCCCGTCAACTACCGGTTACCGCCTGCCGACCGAAGCCGAGTGGGTATATGCGGCGAGGATTGCAGGTCGCAGCGACACTGCCCGCTACCCGTGGGGTGACGGGTATCCGCCAACAGGCAAATCCGGAAATTTCGCAGACGCACAAATTGCGGATACATTGGCCAACGTGGTAAATGGCTATAATGATGGTTACCGGGCTTCAGCGCCAGTGGGGAGTTTTTCTTCACCTTCAGCCGTGTTCAATGATCTGGGTGGTAACGTGGCAGAATGGATCAACGATTTTTACGCGGTTTATCCCGGTCAGGCTGAACGCCTGGTGAAAGACCCGACGGGTCCTGAAAGCGGTGATCACCATGTGGTGCGTGACTCGAGTTGGCGTGATGGCAGTATTACCGAGTTGCGCCTGAGCTACCGTGACTATAGCCGTGGCCCCAGGGATGACCTTGGTTTCAGGATTGCGCGATATGCAGATGAATAGACAGCGATACCATAAACTGATCCTGCTGCTGCTGGCGGTCATTTCCCTGTTTGTCATTGGTGTGCAAGCACAGAATCAACCCGCTGAACCACCTCCATCAGCGGAACCGCTGGAATCGGCTACGCCTGCGGGTGAAACGGCCCGTACACAAGAGGCCGCTGAAGGGGCTTCACCGGCCAATGCGCCGCCTGCCAAACCAGTCAAGCAGTTTAAGCCCACAGAAGAAATCGAAGCCGACGCAGCCGTGTCATTTCCGATCGATATATAAGCGACCCAATATGAAAAAAACGCTTCCAACAGAACTTTATTTCAACATCTTTGCGCTTCTTATCGCATTTATCCTGGTGCACAGTATTTATGTCACCGTGGTGAGACCACAGGCCGACGCGTTTCTTAAGCAGGAAACGGCCAATGTCATGGCCGATTCCAATTACACACCAAAACGCTCCTTTTTTGTTGTCATCAAGGATTTTGAACAGGAAACCTGTTTCGTGTTGATGTTGTGGGCGTTTGCCATACTGGGGTACAAGGGCCGCGATGTTTACCGGCAACAGAAGTTGCTCGAGCAGGATCTGCTGCAACTTCCTGGAAGTCTGCCGATCGGACCGGAAGACACGCGTGATATAGCAAGGCGTCTCACATCATTGCCATCTCATTTGAATGACTGGTTTTTGCCCAGGGCATTATTGACGGCCATAGAACGATTTGGTGCAACCCGGAATGTCCAGGATGTGTCGACGGCAGCTCGTGCCATCTGTGAATCTGAAGGAGAGCGTATGGAAACCGAGCTTTCGATTATCCGCTATATCGCCTGGGCGATTCCTTCCGTTGGTTTTATCGGCACTGTGCGCGGTATTGGTGACGCACTGGGGCAGGCACACCGCGCGGTTGAAGGTGATATCACGGGTGTGACCTCGAGCCTCGGTGTGGCGTTCAATTCGACCTTCATTGCGCTGGTGATCAGTATCGTGCTGATGTTCTTTGTACACCAGGTTCAGCTGATGCAGGAACGCCTGGTGCTCGACAGTGAGCGCTATGTGGACAGCTGGTTGATCCGTCGTCTGAAGAGTTAGGGACGCGCACGGTCATGGCACGTCGAAAAGTCTCACCTTTTTCACTGTCCTTTCTCGATATCATGTTTTGTGGATTCGGTGCCGTGGTATTGCTGGTACTGGTGCTCAACCACGATACCGTCAAGTCCCGCAAAGAGGTGTTTACCGATCTTCGCGCAGAAGCCATACGTCTTGAGAAAGAGGTGCTGATCGGTGAGAAAAACCTTGTCGAGGCACGCAATAGCCTGCAGGCAACCGAGGCGGAAATCGTTTTGATGCAAGGTCAGTCTGAACGGGTAATCGATACCACCCGGGAGTTGGAAATCGAGATCGCCACGATGTCCAACGAAACACTGGCAAGCGTGGAGCACGTCAACCAGTTGACCACCGATCTGAAAACACTGGATGAGGAGCAGAAACGTCTGGGCGCTGCCGTTGAAGCTGATCGTGAAGCCGGTGAAAAGATTCGGGAATTCAAGGGTGAAGGGGACCGACAATACCTGACCGGTCTGAAGATGGGGGGAAAGCGGGTCCTGATCCTGGTCGATGCATCGGCGAGTATGCTCGATGAGACCATCATCAATGTCATCCGCCGTCGAAACCTGGATGCGGCCAGCCGTATCAGCGCACCCAAATGGCAAAGGACATTGAAAACCACTCAATGGCTGGTGAGTAACCTGCCAAACAACACAAAGTTTCAAATATACCGCTTCAACACCAGGGCAAAGGCGACGTTGTCTGGAAGCGATGGCACCTGGCTGGACACATCCAAACGCGAAGATGTGGAGGGTGCCGTCAACGCCCTGCTAACCGTGGCGCCCGAAGGTGGTACCAGCCTGTACCATGCTTTTTCAGCCGCCAAAGAGTTGTCGCCGCAACCGGACAATATATTGCTGGTCACCGATGGTCTGCCCACACAGGGACGTGCCAAGCCGAAATCAACCACTGTTTCGGCGGACAAGCGCCTGGATCACTTTGAACAGGCCGCCAGGGTGCTCGACGGTAAAATTCCTGTCAATACCATTTTGATGCCAATGGAAGGAGATGCCTGGGCTGCCGCCGCATTCTGGGCCCTGGCTATCAATAGTGAAGGTTCCTTCATGACGCCGTCGAGGGATTGGCCATGAGCAAGCGCAGCCGACGTGACGTGGATATTTTCAATATGTCCTTTCTGGATGTGGTCTCCTGCGGTTTTGGTGCCATTATCCTGCTGCTGGTGATCATCCAGATCTCCGAACCACGGGTAATCGAGCAAATGGCGGTGGACCTCACCGGACTGGTTGAACGCCTGGAGGAGGAGATTTACGACATCCGTGGTGAAACCACGATACTGAACCGCGACCTGACGGAAAAACAGGAGCAACTTTCGGTGCATCGCGAAAAACTCGCACGTCTGAAAGGTGACCTTTCAAAAATTCGAGGGGAGCATCATGCAACCAAAAACGAAATGGAAACACAGACCATCATCGAGAAACAGCTATCCACAGCGCAACAGACATTGAGTGAGGAGGTCAGGCGTTTATCCGGTATCAATGTCCGCCGGCCACCGGATGCAGCCATTGGCGGTGTTCCGGTAGATAGCGAGTACATCATGTTTATCATTGATACCTCGGGGTCGATGGGGCAGGGCGCCTGGGGGCTTTTATTGAAGAAGGTCACTGAAATACTGGCGATCTATCCACGCGTCAAGGGAATACAGGTCATGAATGATATGGGTGACTACATGTATTCGCAGTACAAAGGGCGCTGGATTCCGGACACGCCGGCGCGACGAAATGCGATTATCAGCCGTCTTTCCGGCTGGTTTCCGTTTTCAAATTCCAGCCCGGTGGAGGGTATCGAGGCTGCTATCAGGCGCTTCCACACCAGGGACAAGAAGATAAGTCTTTATGTCCTCGGTGATGACTTCGCCAGTGGTTCCATTCAGACCGTAATAGACACTGTCGAGAGGCTCAACAAGGCGGATAGTTCGGGTAATAAAAGGGTGCGGATACACACGGTTGGTTTTCCAGTGCAGTTTTCCGGTGACCGGCTTTCAATCAATGCCGTGAGGTACGCTGCACTGATGCGAAAACTGGCCGAAGACAACGGCGGCAGCTTTGTGGGCTTGAACAGTACCCGGCCCTGACGGGGGGCGACTATTACCAGTTAAGCCGGCGGCAATCAGTTTAAACGCCTTAGAATTCGCCTAGAGTATCAATGATCCACTGATCCATGATCTTGAGTGTTTCGTTGTAGACATCGATATCACCCCGGGCTTCAAGACTTAATATTTTGTAGTCCTCTCCACCAAAAGAGCAGAACGACCTTATCCGGATATCTGCTGGTGGTTCATTTTTAATTTCGTAAAAATTCTGTCTTCTGCGCCATCTTAGTTCCAACTTGGAATACTGTTCATCAGTTAATGGGAAATCCACCCAGAACGATCTCATTTTTGGAGTGTACATATTGTTTTTTCCGGTCTGTTGAAACTTCACACATTTGACAAGAGAATTGGGGCCAGGGTGAATCGACACCCTGGCCCCACTTCTGTTTTATGAGCCTAGGTTACATGAACCCGGCTGACGCAATCAACGCAAAAGCGTTTGCTCAGGCGTAGTGCGGATAAACCGGCTGGTACATATGTGCACGAATTTCTGCCATCAGGTCTTCTGGCTCTTCGCGTTCGGCAAACCCATCCCTGAAAGCAATAGTGGCTACTTCAAAGGCAATTTTCGCCGAAACCTCGCGTATTCTCGATAATGGCGGATAAACGCACCCGCGCTCAAGATCGTATTGGCTTACCTGTTTGGCCAGCGTATGTGATGCAGCAAGGAACATTTCGTCAGTTATCCTACGGCTCTTGCTGACGATGGCGCCCAGGCCTATACCGGGGAATATATAGACATTGTTACCCTGCCCCGGGATATGAGTCTTATTACCGAGCTTGACTGCCTCAAACGGGCTGCCGCTGGCAAAAATTGCCCGCCCCTCGCTCCACCGGTAGGCCTCCTCAGCCGTACATTCAGCTTTGGAAGTCGGGTTTGACAGCGCGAAGATAATAGGACGTTTGTTAATTTTTGCCATCGTTTCGATGACCTCTTTCGGGAAACTTCCAGGCTGGCCGGAGAGCCCCAGGATCGCCGTGGGCTTCCATATTTTCACGACTTCCAGGAAGTTATCGATTGCCGGCAAGTCCCTTGCAAATCGTTGTTTGTGTTGAGCAATTTTCTCGCGTTTCGACGTCAGCAAACCCTGGGTATCGACGAAACAACAGCGTTTGCGTGCATCTTCGACAGACATGCCTTCCTCAACCAGTGCTGCGACAAACGCGTCAGCAGTTCCTATGCCGGCTTCACCCGCACCCAGGAATAACAGGCGTTGATCAGCCAGTTTTTCACCGGTGATACGCATCGCACCGATAATACCCGACAGTGCAACCGCACCGGTTCCCTGGATGTCGTCGTTAAAGCAACAGATCTTGTCACGATATTTATCCAGCAAGCGGAAGGCGTTTGTGTTTCCGAAGTCCTCGAACTGAATCAGTACACCGGGGAAATGTTCCCGTGCCGCTTCGATAAACTCATCCAGTAGCGAATCGAATTTCTCACCGCGTTCACGATGTTGTTCCAACCCGTTATAGAGCGGGTCATTCAGTAACGCTTCGTTGTTGGTGCCCACATCCAGCATGACTGGCAGGCACTCAGTAGGGTGGATACCTGCACAGGCGGTGTAAAGTGACAGTTTACCGATCGGGATACCCATACCGTCAGCGCCCAGGTCACCCAGGCCAAGAATTCTCTCACCATCGGTGATGACGATGATTCGGGCATTTTTATGCGGCCAGTTTTTCAGGATTTCCTTCACATGTCCCCTTTCGCGTGACGATACATAAAAACCCCTTGGTCTACGGTAGATATGTTGAAATGCCTGGCATGCTGCACCTACCGTTGGCGTGTAAATTAACGGCATCATTTCTTCGATGTTGTTCATCACCACGCGATAGAAAAGCGTCTCGTTTCGATCCTGTAGCGAAATCAGGTACAGGTAACGCCCAAGGTCAGTCTCTTTATCGCGGACATTGCCGAGTACGCGTAATTCCTGTTCGGCGGGGGAGTGAACCCGCGGTGGCAGCAGGCCGGTCAGGCCCAGTGCCTTACGGTCAGCCTCGGTAAATGCAGTTCCCTTGTTGCGTATCGGGTCATGGAGGATCTTTACACCGCGGTGCAGTGAGGAGCTATGATCATTTTTCATGATACTTTCCTGTGATTTTTGCAGGCTTGGGGCTGCTCATAATCTGAATTGGCGTCCCTTTTAGGCAGGAAGAATTCTGCCTCATCGGTAATGTGAATGATATCACCAATGGCCAGCTGTCAGTGCTCACAGCACGGCTGAAACGGAGTTAATTGATCTGTGTCAATCAAGCCACCCAAAAACATAAGGTTGATGGGTTAAGTGATTGAATTTCTGTTAAAATAGGTCATCTGGACAAACCGTTTCCCTGATTTTATATATGCTGTGAAATCAGTAACATACGCGCCTAATTTACGGGTGCAATTATGGGGAGTATGCCTGGAATACCTAAGCTTCGCCGGAGTCGATAAGCGCTCGTGGATTTCCCAAATCCAGGCTGATTTCCGAGATCTGCTGAGCCTTCTAAATGTATGCGGCACAGACCCGCTTCGCACATTAAGGAGACAGTACAGATGACACATTCAGTTTCAAACAGAAAAGGTTGGCTGGTCACCCTCTCAGGTACCGGTATCAATCTTGCCCTCGGTGTTCTTTACACCTGGTCGGTTATCAAGGCGGCCATTCCCGCGGAATGGGGTTGGACCGCTGCACAGAAGTCTGATCCTTATGCAATTGCCTGCTTTGTGTTCGCCATTGCGATGATCCCTGCTGGACGTTTACAGGATAAAATTGGCCCCCGGTGGGTTGCGACTATCGGTGGCATCGCGGTTGCTCTGGGGTGCATTATTGCCGGTGTGGCAGGTTCCAGTTATATCGGTTTTGTTGTCGGTTTCGGCATTTTTGGCGGAATCGGTATCGGCTTTGGTTATGCAGCGGCAACACCCGCAGCGGTCAAGTGGTTTCCTGCCTCCCAGACCGGCATGATCGCCGGCCTGGTGGTTGCCGGATTTGGCCTGGCGTCAGTTTATATTGCCCCTACCGCACAGGCGTTGCTTGGCGCTTACGGTGTTTCCAACACCATGATCATATTCGGAATCGCGTTTTTCGTAATCGTGGTCACCCTGTCTCAGTTTCTGAGAAACCCGCCTGCCGGTTATGTACCATTTGACGCCAGGGCTGATCGAAGACCCACCACGACTGCGGCGAGCAAACCTCCCGTAGAGATGGAATGGCACCAGATGATCCGGACCACGAATTTCTGGATGCTCTGGACCATGTATGCATTCGGCGCGGCTGCCGGTTTAATGGTTATCGGTTCTGCGGCCAGTATGTCCAAGGCTGCGCTTGGACCGGCGGCATTTGTTGCGGTTGCGGTACTGGCTTTTGGTAACGCAGGTGGACGCGTATTGGCCGGTGTTGTTTCAGATATTATCGGTCGTCAGTTAACCCTGTTTTTCGCATTCGTGATACAGAGTGTGATGGTGCTTATTCCGTTGTACTACGGAGACGACTCTCTTGCACTGTTGACGGCCGTGTTGTTTATCGGGGCCTGTTACGGTGCCAACCTTGCATTGTTCCCTTCCGCGACCAAAGATCACTTTGGCCTGAAGGCATTTGGACTTAATTATGGTGTAATGTTCACTGCCTGGGGTGTAGGTGGACTTATCCTGCCGCGTATCGCCGGCATGGCTAAAGACATAACAGGAAAGGAAGACCTGGCTTTCTATATCGCATCAGGTTTGATGGTTTGCGGTGCCATATTGGCACTTATCAATTTGGCCATGACCAGGGGCAAATTCAGTAAAACCCGTAAAAAGCATGGCAAGAAGAACAGGACCGTCCTGCCCAGGCATCACGTAGCCGGAACCTGAACCTGAACCGCAGAGTGTCGGGGTCAGAGTGTCGGGGTCAGAGTAAAGGGACAGAGTTGTTACTCTGTCCCTTTACTCTGACCCCAGCTGTGTGTGACCCCAGCTGTGTGCTCAGTCCCTTTACTCTGACCCCAGCTGCTGATCGATGCTGATTTGCATACCGGCCAGTTTCATTTGTGCGACCCGCTGGTCGATGTCTTCCGGCACGCCATAAACACCGGGCAAAAGCTTTTCATGAAACTCGACCAGGTAACGTGCACTCAAGGCTTGTAGGGCAAAGCTCGTATCCATGATTTCAGCGGGATGACCGTCGGCGCAGGCGATATTGACAATGTTGCCATCACCGATTAAATACAACCATGCACCCGATGGCGTTTTATAGCCATGGATCTTGTCACGCATGGGTGCCTGGTCAATGCAAAGGGCCTGAAGGGCATCTACATTAATTTCATTGCGGAAATGTCCGGCGTTTGCGATAAGCACACCATCCGTCATGGCTTCAAAATGTGCTTGATCAATTGTGTCGCGACTACCGGTAACCGTCAAAACAATATCAGCACATTTTGAAGCCATGACGGATGGTGTGCTTATCGCAAACGCCGGACATTTCCGCAATGAAATTAATGTAG
>Ga0102946_1000462_pt1 | contig 14141 bp, 13 predicted proteins | sample SalPon2A_A_D1_MG_FD_78209 | JGI IMG/M metagenome (GOLD analysis project Ga0102946, IMG submission 78209) | Soil microbial communities from South San Francisco under conditions of wetland restoration - Salt Pond MetaG R2A_A_D1_MG | ecosystem: Environmental > Terrestrial > Soil > Wetlands | place... | reverse complement strand
CCTAAAATTGCACCAAGAGGTATGTTGATTGTTGTTAAGCCAATATAGAGTCCTAATGTTAAAATTATATAGTGAACAAACCTTAAAAGAGCATACTCTAGGCCTTGGTCAATATTAATTTTCTTGAAAAGTTGTTTTTTTAGTAGAGATCGAACAATCCTAGAAACTAAAAAAGAAAGAAAGATTGTGATCAGGGATATTACAATATGACTAAAGGTAATGCTGACATCTTGAATTTTAAACAGTACAAATTCTTTAAAGTAATAATTCGCTATTTCCCAGAAGCTCTCAGAATTCATCTCTAACACTCACATAATTGTATGGCCCAAGTTAGTGTGACCATTTAATCATTGTATTAAGAATAATTTTTAACTAATTAACTCTGGCATATATAGCCAGCTTAATGATTGAAGTTTATCAAAAAATTAAATAATTATTCAAAATATCTCAGTTTTTGGAAGCTAAGGAGCGGGTTGATAGGCGTCAATAGAATTTTACTGAAAGTACTGACCTACAAGAAAGGCTACCTGTTTTCAGGTGGCTATTTTCGTTCAGATTAAGAGTGTTATGGCCTTCTTTAGCAAATCAAGTTGCAAGTACAGCTCGCCATAACAAACTCTCACTTATAACCCCGCGCCTGTAGCGAGAAAAGATGGGCGTACTGGCCGCCCATTTCCATCAGCTGTTCATGGCTGCCCTGTTCGATGATGCGTCCCCGATCGATGACGACAATCTGGTCCGCCATGCGCACAGTGGAAAACCGGTGTGAGATCAGGATCGTCATTTTGCCGTGGCTCAGCTCTTTGAAGTGTTCGAAGACAGTCGCCTCGGCGGCCGCATCCATCGTAGCTGTCGGCTCATCGAGGACCAGAATGTCGGCCTGAGTGCGCATGAAGGCACGCGCCAGGGCAATCTTTTGCCATTGGCCGCCCGAGAGTTCTCGACCGTCCTTGAACCATTTCCCGAGTTGGGTATCATACTGCTTCGGAAGTTTTTCGATGAACTCCCTGGCCATCCCCTGCTCTGCCGCCTTTTGCCAGCGCTGCCGATTCTCAAAGTGGTTCATATCGCCGGCACCGATATTCTCACCGACGAGGAACTGGTAGCGACCGAAATCCTGGAAGATGACGCCAATTCTCTGCCTCAGTGCGGTGTCATCCCATTGCCGCAAATCGAGTCCATCGAGCACGATATGACCTGAATCAGGCTGATACAACCGGGTCAGCAGTTTGATGAGTGTGGTCTTCCCGGAACCGTTCTCACCGACTAACGCCAGGCTCTCTCCCGGTTGGAGATGGAGACTGACATCCTGTAAAGCGGGCTCGTCACTGCCTGGATAAGTGAAACTGACATTCTCGAAACGAACTCCGTCTCCCGGCTGAGGCCCTTGCTGGAGCAAACCTTGCGCTGTTGGAACCGGTTGCTCAAGGTATTCGTAGAGGTTCGACAAATAGAGGTTGTCTTCGTACATGCCGCTGATCGCCGAAAGACTGGCTGAAACAGCAGATTGCCCCTGCTTGAAAAGCAGCAGATACATGGTCATCTGGCCTAGGCTGATGCTTCCTCGAACGGCGGCCAGGGCAATCCAGGCATAAGCACTGTAAAAAGCCGCCGTACCAATCAAACCAAGGGTGAATCCCCAGCTATCCCGGCGCAGTGTCAACTTGCGATCTTCGGCATACAACTTGGCGAAGATCGCCCTGTATCTCTCAAGCAGCTTCGGCCCAAGCCGGAACAGCTTGACTTCCTTGGCGTAATCCTCACGAGCCATCACGGTTTCCAGGTACATCTGCATCCGCGTCTCAGGAGAACGCCAACGAAAGAGCCGGAACTTGTCTCCGGAAAATTTCGCTTCGGCAAGAAACTCGGGAACGCCTCCCACCACCAGGATCAAAACCGTCCAGGGAGAAAATTGCACGAGTAAGAAGCCGTAGCTGACCAGCGAGATCCCGTTCTGAACCAGACCGAAGGTTCGCGTCACCAGGCTTAAGGGTCGGGTCGAGGCTTCCCGCCGGGCGCGCGTCAGTTTGTCATAAAATTCCGAATCTTCGAAGTGGGCCAGCTTCAGGGTCAGGGCTTTCTCCAGGATCATCAGGTTGATGCGCTGCCCCATCAATGCCCGCAGCAACGCCTGACAGGTCGAAATTCCGCGCTGGGAAGCGGCGATCATGGCCACGACACCCGCCTCGAAAGCGACGTAAAGCAGCACGAGACGGGTGTCGGAGCTGCCGGTCTGTTGATACTGCTGCATCGCCGCAACCACGCCATCGACAATCAATTGGCCGATCCAGGCCACGGCGGCCGGCAGAATCCCGGCCACCAGGGTCAAGAGAATAAAGGTCAGGGTCAGACGGTGGCTGGTCGACCAGACCAACTCCATGGCGCGCCGGCTAAAGCGAAAGACATCAAAAAAACGTCGAGGTGGCGGATTACTCTCTATGGCAAGCAGCGGACGTTTCAAGTTGACCTCTCTCTATTTGAAAAAAGGTATTATTGGCATTTTATCGGTGATGCGAGTTTCGCTTAGATAATCTTCTATTCACTCTTAAAGTTATTTAAATTTTGATTTGCTTTATTGACGAAGATCCTCTGGTAAAGCAATCAGATCATATGATGATATAATAACCTTCAATCTGAACAAAGGAGGAGAATGATGGGAACTCATTACATCATCGATGATTGTACTGGTTGCGGAACTTGTGAACCGGTTTGCCCTGTCGAAGCAATCAGTGAAGGTGATCCGATCTACATCATCGATAAAGAAACCTGCACCGATTGTGGAGCATGCGACGATGTTTGCCCTGTAGATGCTATCAAATGGGAGGAAACCGCTACTTAACACCTTGGATCTTTGAGCTTCATTAGAAAAAAAATATAGACTCATGGCCAGTTATTAAGTTGCTAGACGACAATCCGGGTCAGGAGTTCATACACGCAAAAAGATCGTTATAATTATGTGCGTGTGTCCAGATCGAGTAGGGGCGCGAAATCTTCGTTAGGCACGTCGCTAGTGGAGAAGAAGGACAGGCCGTATCCTGCGCCGCAGATCGGGTCACCATGAAAAATACCATAGGAGAGGAAAGCACTTGGCACTATTCTGAACTTGAGGTAATCACTCGCAGCAAAAAAGAATGGCCGCGCCAGGATTAACTAGCACCGTTCTCAGAAATACTGCAATATAGGAATGGCCCCTCCTGGGTGGAAGGGCCATTTTCGCATCTTATTGATGGTGACATATAAGAAATAAGATAAATTTTAACCCAACATGGCTCATTAGCACAGATAGAACTCGGCGTTGGGAAGCAACCTTTGAAATCATTCTTTCACGGTGAAAATTTCTGAATTTGGATACATTCCCTTCCAGACAAACCAGTAGAGAACCAGCGGAATCAACTCGTCCCCGTTTCCCTTTTGAATGATGATATGGTCCGTCTCGGGTTTGTATGAAAGGGTTAGTTGCCGACCAGACAGACTATCGGTGATGATTTTTCGCTGGCGCAAATACTTGAGTGGATAAGCCTTAGCTTGGCCTTCAAGCTTGACGCCTACAACAAGAGCTTTCTCTTCCTCTCCAGGCCCCGACGTGAAGAACGAGAAGAACCCTTTCTGGCTCTCATAATAATCTGCGTATGGGTCTTTACTGTAATCTCTTCTGAAACCCGTTTCTATGGACAGAACCTCGGTATTCGGATATTTCGTGCGCCATTTATCCCAAGTCGTCAGCGTCGAGGGCAACGCTTCGAGTTCTTCTCCCGTTAAAGGGCCGGCTACGGCTTCGCGCCTTACCTGTGACCAGAGCGATTCCGTCTGACGATCATACATGAGCACGTTCGCCTTGTAGAGCATGCCGGAAACACCAAAGGTCAATTCACGATCATTTACGTTCCGGGAGTACACGACTCCTGCAAATGACAGCGGTCACCAACTTACCAAAACCGGCAAGCCTCCGAAACGGTCATTAACCAGCTCATGCCAGGATAAAATCCTTGTAGGATAAGCGCGTGCCACACCGTTTAGCACAACACCGAGAATCTGTTCATGCTCGCGCATGAATTTGGCTTGCTCTGCCGAAACGTACTTGGGGCTTATCAGCGCCGGAATACCGTCTTTAGGCGGGCCACCGGACTCAATTTCACCCAGTGGAATTGCATGCTTTGTGAAATTCCAGTCAGCGGCTTTTGTCTTCCAAACCAAGACAAGGCAGAGACTGACCAGCAACAGAGAAAGAATAGTAATTCTCAGAGTCCTGAATGTCATTGCTTTGGTCCTTATTGTTGAGCCATCGGCAAACTTCTATGGTGCGTTGACTACTACTGGGACCACCTTTTCGGCAAAAAACTTATTTTACGGGGCCGGTAAAAATCCAGTCGTTATTAATCGCAGCGGTATGGCATCCAATACATCCTGCAACCTTTCCCTCTTTGGCAATAGAGCCGTCAGCATTGTACTTGGCCCAGAACCAGTCGCCGGCTTCCGGGTCGTAGCCGTCGACTCGGTACATCACGGTCACCGCTCCCAGCGTCTTGTCAGGCATGTAGTTCTCTTTGACGATGATAGCCCCACCGACAAGTGTCCCGACCTTCTGTTTGATCCCGCCGAGCGCCACATCATTGACATACGTCGTAAGGAGTGCACCGTGAGGATGCTGCCCCTTGTATAACTTGTCCTTGCCAGGAAACAGAGCCCAGTTGTGATAAGGGTTGTCCTTGGTGATATAGTCATATACCGCTTTTCCTTCAGCCGCCGGCAATCCACTATCTGCAGCCAAAACCACACCAGCAGAACCTGCAATAAAGAAAATGACCAGTGTTAAACTCCATAAGCGCGCCTTCATATTGCTCTCCTTTCTTTCCTGATGATTATGGTCCCACGTCATTGCAGAACCCAGACTGTTGAAACTGATGTTCTTTAATTATCAGTCATATCCTCCGTGATTGAATGTCATCCCGCTTACATTGTGAACTATTTTTTGTAGTGCTTAAGATGTTCGGTGTAAAAAGCTTTTCAGACCATTCTGGTCTGTCAACTTAATGTTACGGTAGGACGTTTTGATTAGGCCAAGTGTTTTCATCTCTTTAAGTTGTTCCGAGACGGCTTCACGGGAGGCGCCAATCAAATTCGCCAGATCAGACTGAGTCAAAGGAATCCTGATGCTGCCATCAGTCTCTGTCACCCCGTGACGTTGTGCCTGCCAAAGCAATGCAAGGGCAAGCCTTCCTGCTAGAGGCTGAAAAACCAGGTCCTCAAGACGCATTTCCAACTCGCGACGGCGAAGACCGATTAGCTTTAGAACCCGCAGGGTCATTTCCGGGTGACGCTGGAGAATCCCTTCGAAGTCTTCCCTTTTGATGATACAGACCAGTACATCATCTATTGCTTCGGCACTGTGTGAACGATGCTCTTCGTCAACCAAAGCCAGTTCACCGAAGATTTCCCCTGGCCCGAGAATATCCAGAATGACCTCACGGCCCTCAATGTTTGCACGCAGCAGCTTGATGCGGCCCTCTTTGACCAGGTAAATGTTGTCGCTCGGTTCCTCGGCAAAGAACAGCCGCGTATTCCGTTTGCAGGATGTCATTTCACTGCGTTCGGCCAGGGTTTGTAACTCTTCTTCTTCAAGCCATGAAAAGAGAGCTGTGTTTTTGATATACCAGAGTCTTCGGTCCATAAATCTTAAACCGTTCGATGTTGAGGTTTCTATAAATGTAACAGGTGAGGAAATAATAGCTAAATCCTAAAGCATAAGTTCCTCCGAGAATATAAGCGGCCTTACATTGTTTTATGATTCAAGATTTGCATAAGCGCCAAATTTTACTGCCCCTGACAAATAGTAAGCGGTCACCTATCTCTTAGGTGGCCGCTTACGTTTTGATTAAAAAGCCTCTCAAGTATCGCTAACAATAATAAGCCGATTTTCCTATCGCAACCCCCGTCCGACTGACACACCCATCGCCATGAAGCAAGGCCTTATTCACCGGGACTTCCGTCTATTGGACTATTAAATTAGAGTGATATGCCCAGAGTACAAATGCCATAAAAACACCTGCACAAACAATATTGAAGATATAATTTGCAGTATCCCAAGTGGAACTGATCTCAGCTGTCTGTGGGATGAGTGAAAAATCTATATCTGCACGCCTATTGGAGTTTTCGTTGATAAACTTTTGAAGTTCAATTACTTGTGATCGGCAAGTCGTGCATTGATTCTTTTCGATATCGGACAAAGTCAAAGCTTTTAGGCAGATTGGGCAGGCAAATATATTCATTTTTTTCGAATTGAGCAGGAAATTATTCCTATGCAGATATAACCCTGAGCAAATAATGAAATAGAAGCTGTAGAGTGTTGCAAGCGCATACGCTAAACTCAGTCCATAGGCTGGGATTGCGGCATCAATTCCATAGGATATAAACTCTCCATGTTTACCACCATGAAATTCCCCGTTAATTAAATAGCGATTTAAAACACTATAAGCAGAATATCCCGAGAAACACGCCCCGAGACAAATCACCCACAATGAAGAGAAAAGGGCTTTTTTTGAAAGGTAGCAATTAGCAGGGATGAATCTCATAGTTTAACTTATTCGATGATCATGTTGGTCAGTTCATTAGTATCATCGTCTTTAATGGGAAAATGTTCTTCAAGAAGCCTTCCGCAAATGTCGATGGCCCTGCAGAGAGCATTACAGGTGTCACCGCGGCGCAAACCTTCGGTGATAATTTGAACAACCCCATCCCAGGTATTGGCAGGAACAACGTCGTTAATGCCGCGATCAGCGAGAACATGAACTCGTCTTTCGAAGAGGGAGATAAAAATGAGAATACCTGTATCGTCACGAGTATGATGAAGCCCTTGAGCCATGAATGAAACGACAGCCTGTTCCTCAACTTCGGCACTTATTTCATCAGGATGAATGAGTTTTCGTCGTAGCGCTGGAGTGTTGCGAATAAGAAATTTGAGCGGGAGGTAGCAGACGGCAAAAAGCCACAAAAAATGCCACAGCGATTCTCCGAAAAAAGCCCAACTCAATGAAACTGCTGTCGCTAGAGAGAAAAGACCTGAACCGAGTATTTCAGCCCGGGGATAGTTATAGGACTCATCAATCACCATCGGCACAATTTCGCCACTAGTCCTTTTTTCGGCCCGTTGTACTGCCAATTCAATACGTTGCTTTTCTTCTTCGCTGAAAAGTTCTTTTGCTGTCATGAGGGACCTTTGTCTTGCGTTGTCGATATATTAGAACATGAAATGCGCCGTGCGTTGCAGCCTCCATTTGAAGCTTGATTTCACCAACCCCCAGAGGCACCTCCGCCGCCGAAACCGCCGCCCCCACCACCAAAGCCGCCCCCACCTCCGAATCCGCCGCCTCCCATGCCACCGATCCAGAAGCCGCTTCGCCTACTTCGCCCGTGCCGCCCCCTACCACCGAGCAACATCAGACCAGGGCCAAGGAAAAGCAGAAGAGCAAGCGCCCCAAGAGGATTACGTTGCTTCTTGCGTCCATTGCTGCCGGTTCCCTTGTACTCACCACGCACTGCTTCTGCCATAGCATTGATTCCGGCTATAATGCCGCCTTCGAAATCGCCACCCTTAAAACGTGGTGTAATTTCATTGTCGATAATACGCCCGGCGAGCAGATCAGTGAGTTTACCCTCAAGTCCGTAACCTACTTCAATGCGGACTTTACGATCTTTTTTTGCGATCAACAGTAGTGCGCCGTTATCCTTTCCCTCCTGTCCGATGCCCCAGTTCTCGACAACCTTCAAACTGTAGTCTTCAATTGTCTCGCCCTCCAGTGAATTGATAGTCAGTACCATCAACTGTGTTGAGTCTCTGGATTCGAAGTTGCGAAGAAAATTTTCGATCTTTTGTTCCGTACCCGTTGAAAGCATCTGTGCCAAGTCATTGACGTAGCCGGTTGGCTTTGGTACCTGGAGGGCCGAAAGATTAAGTGGCAGCAGAAAAAACAGTAATAGAGTTAGAATAATTAGTCGCATGGGTACCACTTAAAACTTCACCTTAGGCGCGACTTCGGCACCCGATTCAGCCTTGAAGGGTTCCTTACGTTCCAAGTTCAACAGGAACTTGTTGGTCAAGTTATTTGGAAAGGTGCGAATCGAGCTGTTAAAAGTTTGCACCGCTTGGTTGTAACGTTGACGGGCCACGTTAATTCGATTTTCAGTCCCCTCGAGTTGATGCTGAAGATCTAGGAAGTTTTGATTTGCCTTCAGGTCAGGATAACGCTCGACGACAACGAGGAGTCGCGAGAGAGCGCCGGAAAGGCTTCCCTGTGCCTGCTGAAATTTCTGTAAGGCTGCAGGGTTGGAAAGATCTCCGGGATTAACCTGGGCCTTACCCACGCTGGCACGTGCCTCGGTAACGGCTATCAGAGTCTCTTGCTCATGCGTTGCGTAAGCCTTGACTGTCTCGACAAGGTTGGGGATCAGGTCGGAACGTCTTTGGTAAGTCGCTTCTACATCCGCCCAAGCCGAGAAAACGGCTTCTTCGTTCTTCTGTATTTGATTGTAGCCGCAACCGTTAAGGGTCGGCAGCAAGACAATAGAGACAATCATTAACAGGACTAAGCGCTTAAACATAACGAGACACTCCTCTATTTTAAAATCAATATTGAACAAATCTTTGGAATGATTGCTATCAGACTTAAATATAGCCATCAGCGCACAGTTTTACAACCAAACGAATTGAAATTATTATGGATTTGCATTGAAAAGACATATGAAGCTCTAAACTTTGGCTTTGGCAAACCGGTGAGTTATTATTGACCCCGATTTTCAGAAAGACAAGAAACGGTATAAAAAATCGCTTAAATAAATCCTGAAAGTCCTACTCCTGAATTTCAGGGTTCATATATCGGCCAGCGAAGTGTGCTTCATAGAAAGGCTGATAAATTAAAAAACGCCCCACAGTCAGGAGGTAGAGACTATGGGGTGAGGTTTTCTATCTTAAGGGGCTGTCCGGAGTTCAGCGCTTGTTATGGAGCCGCGCGAGATAGAAATAGCCAAACCCGCCGGCAAGTAGCGATGCGGCTAGAATTCCGGATTTGGCGCTGCTTATCAAAGGACCGTCTGGGTAGGCGAGGTTGGTGATGAAGATCGACATGGTGAAGCCGATGCCGCCGAGCATGCTGACTCCCATGACCTCCTTCCAACGCACTCCCTGAGGGAGCGAGGCAAGTCCCGAGCGGACCGCCAGCCAAGTGAACAGCGTGATGCCTAGCGGCTTGCCGAGCAGCAGCCCTAAGGCGACGCCGTAGGTGACCGGATTGGTAAACGACGCACCCAGGTCGACCAGGTTTAACGGGATGCCGGCGTTGGACAGGGCAAAGATCGGCATGACGCCGAAGATCACCCAGAGGTTCATCTCGTGCTCCATGCGCTGCAAAGGGCTCATGGCGTCATGGCAGACATGTTCCAGGGCGAGCAGGGTGCCGAGCTTGGCCTCATGGTGGAACGGGCCGGATGTGTGATCCATCCCCTTGTAGCGATCCAGCAACAGCTCGGCTCTCTGTACGAAGTCCTTGTAGGAGTGGCGTGGCCGTACTGGGATGGTTGCGCCGATCAGCACCCCGGCCAGCGAGGCATGGATACCCGATTTCAGAAGAAACACCCAGAGTGCCAGACCGACCAGGGTGTAAAAAACCGGGTGCTGGATACCGTACTGGTTGCCGACGATCAAAATACCGAGGCAGATGACGCCAAGACCGAAGGCGAGTGGATTCAGCTCGCTAGTGTAGAACATTGCGATGACCACCACGGCGCCGAGGTCGTCAACGATCGCCAAAGCGGTGAGGAAGATGGCCAGCGAACGATTGATGCGGTTACCGAGCAGGGCAATAATACCGAGGGCAAAGGCTATATCAGTGGCCATCGGGATGCCCCAGCCATGCACCTCAGGTGCGGACGGATTGATCAGGAAGAAAATCAGCGCCGGGATCAGCATGCCACCCAGAGCCGCGACGATCGGCAGGGCTGCCCGTCCAGCTTCGGCCAGTTCACCGGCGAGGAACTCGCGTTTGATCTCCAGGCCAACAACGAAGAAAAAGACTGCCATCAGGCCGTCGTTAATCCATTGGTGTAGGCTCATGGTCAGACCGAAGTCCTCAGCACCGAGGGTGACATCGGTTTCCCAGAAGTGGTAGTAGGCCTGACTCCAAGGAGAATTGGCCAAAATAAGGGCTATGATCGTGGTGCCAAGCAGAACCAGACCGCCGGAGGCCTGGCGTTTAAAGAAATCCTCGAAGGGGCGCATCAGTTGGGCGAGTTGCTGTGGCATCGGTTACTGAATCCTCAAGGATAATTGGCTCAGTCAGGTTAAGAAAATCGTGACAGAGTAACTATTGTGACAAAAAATCAGCGGTTCGGCAAATCGTTACGCAGCCGGGTTATCTGACTGCCGCTCTTGAGAGCCTCAAAGGGCTGAAACTATTATAGCTTTGCGAGTGGTTACAAAACCAGACTCGATTCAATAATGCCAGATTCTTGGCTATAGAAAGAAAAGGCCTAGATACTCTGACAAATAAAAAAGCCCCGCTCACCGGAGGGGAATGGGAGCAGGGCAAATCTTACTAGCCTTATGAGAGGGTCATAAGGCAGAAGAGTATGTAAATTTGTAACAGGTTTTTGTGTGCTGTCTATTGTCTCCTAAATAAAGCTATCGATAAGAAGCCAATTTTCGTCACAGAAGTCGTAATCTTTGAGAGCGTAGTGCAGTCCAGTATAATCACACTCCTACTTGGGGGTACAGTGCGCAATAGGCATTTCTTAATTGTTTTGGCGTGTGTGCTATCAGCTAATTCCGCGTATGGCACTTAGCACAGGGACAGGCGTCAATGTCCTGATCATTATAGCTGCATTGTTCACAGTTCAATGCCTGGCCCGGCCAGGCTGGCTTTGCAAAATTGGAGGCATGTAATTTCTCTAAACTCTGTGGGCTTTTATGATCAAGACTATGCTCTTTCATGACCTTCTCCTGTCTAGAATTGACAACAAATATTACACAGCTCTAATATATTACCCCTTATCGAACAACTCGCAACCTTTTACATCCTATTTTTGTTTGCTGATTTTAATAAAAAAAGCCCCACAGTCCAGGAGGGGGACTGCGGGGCAACGGGTTTCTATGGGTTCTACTTTAGGAGGGAACATGAAGAATCATGCTCTGTTGTTTATATATTACTAATTTCGTCAGGTATGTCAACAAATAAATGCAAAATAAAAATAGCCGCCCAGGATTGAGCATTGATGGCCATCATTTTGTCGTCCTAAATGTCTCTATCAATAACACGCCAGCTTTCGTCTCGGCAGTCTTGTTAGTCAAGAGCATCTAAGATGTTTATAAATTTAAACGCAATCCAGAATCAAACCGTTTCCAGATATTTATGGATCAGTTCAACGGCGACAGCACCCTGTCCAACTGCGGAAGCCACACGTCGAATCGCTCCATGCCTCACATCGCCGGCAGCAAAGACACCAGGGACGTTGGTTTCAAGGATAAAAGGATCTCTTTTCAGGGTCCAATTCTTCGGGCGGCTACCGCCAAGAAACAAATCAAGACCTGTGCAAATAAAATTATCCTTATCCTTTTGAATAAGGTCACCAGTAATTTCCGTACTTGGGACAGCACCGATGAAAATAAAGACTGCATCAGCTTTTTCTGAAACGGGTACTCCACTCTCCTTGTTTTTTAATGTAATAGTTTCGAGTTTTTTTGTCCCTTCGATAGCGGTGAATTCAGTGTTGGCAATCGTCTTAATATTATCTGTTTGTTTTATTTGATCAATCAGATAGGTCGACATGGACTTCTCTAGGGATTTGTCCCGATAAACCAACACGACTTCGCTTGCAAAACGGGATAAAAACATGGCGCCTTGCCCTGCAGAATTGGCTCCGCCGATCACATAAACTTTTTTTCCTTTGTAATGGGCAGCTTCTGAGGTGGCCGCGCCGTAATAGACGGAAACTCCGATTAATTGATCGATCCCCGGAACATCAAGCTTCTTGACAGTAACACCTGTCGAGAGCAGCAGAGCCTTGCAGCTCAACTCGGTACCGTCTTTCAGGCTGACGTAGCGGTAGGGTCCATCAACGCGCAAACTGCAGACCTCCTGAGCAGTTAGAATCTCCGCACCAAGACGTTTCGCCTGAGTGATCGCTCTGCGGGTCAGATCGGCACCGCTGATTCCTTGGGGGAAACCGATAAAATTTTCGATGCGGGCGCTCGTGCCGGCCTGTCCACCTGCGGCCTCCCGTTCAATGACAAGTGTCTTCAACCCCTCGGATGCCCCGTATACGGCAGCCGTCAATCCGGCAGGACCTGCCCCTACGATAATAAGATCGTAATACGGTTTTTGTGCACGAGTCGACATCCCTATCTTTTCGGCCAGGGTCGAGAGATCAGGATCGGCCAGGGTGCTGCCATCCGGGAAGAACAGTGTCGGCAACCGCACCTCTTTGCCGGGTTCCAATTCAAGAAGCTTCTTAGCCTCTTCATCTTTTTCTAAATCCAGCCATTGATAAGGAACCTGACTGCGGGCAAGAAAATCTTTGACGTGATGTGATTTGGCCGACCAGAGTGTACCGACGACTCGAATCCCGCCATAAGGGATCGGAACAGTATATAGCCAGTCGCTCAGCAGATCGTCAAGGACAGGATAAAGTCTCTCCTCGGGCGGGTCCCAAGGTTTCATCAGATAATAATCGAGGTTAATTGTATTGATGCTGTTGATGGCCACATCGGTGTCCGCATAAGCGGTTAACAGAACTTTCTTTGTCTCCGGATAAAGCTTCGCAGCCTCGGCAAGGAATTCGATTCCGGTCATCGTCGGCATGCGCTGGTCAACCAGGAAAAGCGCAATGGCCAGGTTTCTTCGTTTGAGCTCTTGAACTGCCTCCAGGGCCTCATTACCCGAAGTGGCTCTCATGATCTGATAATCGTTCTGGTATTGCGACTGCAGGTCTCTGGTGACGGCGTTCAGGACCTGGGGTTCATCATCAATGGCAATAATGATTGGTTTATGCATTTAACCGGCCTCCATTAATTATGCTTTTTCTCGGCAGGTTGAAAATCCAATGGCAAATGAACTGTAAAACACGTGGATCCGGGCTTCGATTTGACTGACATTTGCCCGTGATGCTTCTGGACAATGAGGTTTCGGCTAATATTCAGGCCAAGTCCCGTTCCCTGTCCAGGCGGCTTAGTCGTGAAAAAGGGATCGAACACTTTCGACATATGTTCGGGCGCGATTCCCGGACCGTCGTCTTCTATTTCGACCACGACCCATGAATTCTCCCCTTTTGCTCTGATAATTATGTTGCCAGTCCCCTCCATGGCATCAATCGCATTGTCAATAAGATTCGTCCAGACTTGGTTCAACTCACTGGCGTAGGCTTCGATCACAGGAAGGTCCTCGGCATATTCGCGAATGACCTCAATGCCCTTTTTTAATTTGCTGCGCAGAATGATGAGAGTGTTATCCAGTTCTTTGCGAAGATCAATCGATTGGACGGGGGCCTGGTCCATGTAGGTATAGGTCTTGAGCGCTTTCACCAGGGTGACGATGCGACCGGTGGCCAATCCGATCTCCCCAACCAAACTGTAGATAGAAATTTTGAGACTTAACCACGTAATAACGGTGGAGAATTGTTCTTCATGAAATGGTTTCAGCAATTCTTCGAGATCATCCTTCATGAAACCGACGTTAACGAGTGCTGGCACGACTTCACCGGAGGCCATGTCGCCGAGACTCAGCAACCACTGTTCGAGGGCGCTTTCTCTCTCCGTGCGTGTCAGGATGTTCAACTCGAGAGGCTCTTTTGCACGCTCCCTGGCCATTTCATCGAGCGCGATAATTTTATTTATTTGTTGTTGATCGAAATCAATCGATGCCATGCGTGCTTGCACGACCTGTAACTTCAATAACAGGCCCTGCAAATGTGCTGCACTACGCTGGGCGGCAGCAGCAGGGTTGTTTAACTCATGGGCCATGCCTGCGCTGAGCCTTCCCAGAGAAGCCATTTTTTCCTGGATGATCATTTGATCGTGCATCTCGTTGATCTGTTTCAAGGTGTCTTCAAGCTCCTGGTTCTTTTTCTCCATCTCCAGCGATTTTTCCCGAAGCGCCTCT
>Ga0102946_1000461_pt1 | contig 14172 bp, 8 predicted proteins | sample SalPon2A_A_D1_MG_FD_78209 | JGI IMG/M metagenome (GOLD analysis project Ga0102946, IMG submission 78209) | Soil microbial communities from South San Francisco under conditions of wetland restoration - Salt Pond MetaG R2A_A_D1_MG | ecosystem: Environmental > Terrestrial > Soil > Wetlands | place... | reverse complement strand
GGCCGGGTGCGGTTGGCGTTGTTCCATGCGTGGTAGGGGTCAATGTACTTGTTGGTGTTGGTCAGGTTCTGGACAAACAGTTCGGCATAAAAGGTCTTGTAGGCCATACCCAGACGCGCGTCGATCAGGCCAATTTTATCGGAGTACTGCGGCACGTTTTCTGCCGGGAAGCTGGTTCGGTCCGTATACGGCATTTCGTCGCGCCAGTTGTAGCTTGCGCGCAAATAGCCGGGGATTTCGCTGCTCCAGTTAAAGTCGAAGTTGCCGCCTACCGTGAAGCTCCATTCGGGGATGTAGTCAATGGGGTCGCCCACGATATTGGCCGAACCTTCCGCATCCAGGCGGGTGACTTCGCCGTCTATGTAGGAACCGGCGAAGTTCAGGGTCAGGTTTTCCGTGGCGCGCCAGTTAAACGCAGCTTCCAGGCCCTTGATTTCGGCTTTACCGATGTTGCTGGTAAAAGACTGCAGGCCAATGGCGGTATCCACCAGGATCAGACCGCGACGCAACATGTCATCGTATGAGTTGTAATACGCAGCAAACTCCATGAACAAGGCGCCATCCAGCACGGTGGCCTTGTAGCCCAACTCGTAGGCCCAGAGATTTTCCGGGTCAAAGTCGGGGAGTTCTTCTCCTGTGACGAAGTCATAGCCGTTGAAACCGCCGCTGCGGAAGCCCTTGGTGATCGAGGCGTAGACGTTTTTGTTCTCAGAAGGGGTCCAGGAAGCATAGAAACGGGGATCAAAGGAGTCGAACTTGCTTTCCTGTTCAGGATTCGGCACCAGGGCTTCGGTCTGCTTGTCGGTGAAATAGCGCCCCCCAATACCCACATTCCACTGGTCGTTGATCTGGTAGTTGAAGTCAGCAAAGAACGACCAGGACTTGGACGTGTTGTCGATGTAGTAATCAAAGTAAGAGACCGAACCGAAGTATTCGGTTGCGCCAACGGGGATGCCAAGACTCACGTTCATATCGCGGTAAAACACGCCGGCGGTCCATTGCAGCGGTGAGTCGTTGGTTGACGTCAGGCGGAATTCCTGGGAGAACTGGTCGCCCGGGTTGTAGCGATAGCTGTAACCGGACAGGCCGCCCTCATAAACGGTTTCCGGACCACCGTAGTACGAGAAGGGATATTGCAGATCCATGTCCGAATAGGTGGTTGAACTCATTAGCTCAACAGATCCGAAATCATAGTGGGCTTCCATGTTGTAAATATCGTAATCCCAGATCTTCGGGATCATCTCCAGGGCTGGGTCAATGGCAACATAGACCGTGCGATCCGGCTGCTCATAACCCTGGCCCAACTGATACTCGGCATGATAATTGACGTAGGTGAAGAAGATATCCATGGCCTCAACCGGCTTCCACAGGGCCTGCACACGGAGGTTTCTGAGGTCTTCGCCGTTGCCGTCATAGATTCCGGCCTCCGGCTGGTCCTGCCAGCCTCCGCCATTACCGAGCTCGCCGGATATTCGTATGGCGAACTGGTCTTCAGCAACAGGGATATTCATCACCGCGGTCAGGGATTCACCCCAGTCGCCATCAGCCACGTTGAATACCTGCCCTTCAAGGTAGCCTTCAAATGAATTGAGCAACGGCCGGTTGGTGATGTAACGCACCGCGCCACCTACCGCGCCCTGTCCGTACAAGGTTCCTTGTGGCCCCTTCAATACTTCGATACGGGCGAGGTCCAACACCCGGGTTGGCAGAATTTCGTAGCCTGTAAGCACCATGGGTATTTCATCCTGGTAGATGCTCACCAGCGCACCACCACCGTACGCGTTGGCGATACCACGCAGAAACACCTGGTAACTGCCTGGCCCGTCCTCACGCATGGTCATGCCGGGCACGGCAAAGGAGAGGTCCTGAATGGTGTCGATACCGCGGGCCTCCAACTCGATACCCGTCATGGTGACCACCGCCATGGGAATATCAAGCAAACGCTCTTCGCGTTTATTTGCCGTTACGATAATCTCTTCAAGAAGCAGGTCTTCCTCTTCAAGAGGCCTTATCTGCGCAGATGCCGTGCTGGCTGACAGCGCAAACGCGATAAGTACAAGTATGTTGATGTGCGTGTTTTTCATGAGCATCAAATCTCTAAATGATGTATTGAAGCGGCAGGCATTTGTCCCGCGCATGCCCGTTGAACTGCTGGTTTTCCCACACATGGAGACTATCACCCCAATCCGGCTGTACGGAAGGTGCGAAAAACTGGTTCGGCGGTGCGGATTAAGCACCGGTTAGGGGTATTTTCAACGCTCCAGACTGGCTTGAAACCAGCCTCTGATGAGGTTTCCGTGGTTTTGGCCGGCCGAGAAAATGAGTGCCGGCAATCGTTGGTCCTGATGACTGCGAGCAATTACCATACACGCTTGAATTCCACGGCCATCACCATTGTTTGCTACCTGGTTCTGGTACCTGTTCTGGGGGTGCTCCTCAACCGTAAAGTCTCCAGCGCGGCGTCCTGGGCTACGGCCAGTGGCGGACTGGGCATCGTGATGATCGCAGCGGGTGTTGCGGGCACGCGGATTGGCGGCGCTGGCACCTACGGAGTTGCCGGTGCGGTTATGAACACCGGCTTGTGGAATATCTGGTACGGCGTCACCACCTTCCTGGCCCTTGCCCTGGTGGGCCTGTTTTTTACCCGTCCCTACCGGCGATTGCAGCTCAACACGATTGCCGAACTGTTTCAGCAGCGTTACGGAAGCAGCCGTTGTGGCTGGCTCACCAGTCTATGTGTACAGACGGAGTACCTGGTGATTAATGTGATTGAGCCTTTGCTGATCGGCATTATTGTGAGTAACGTGCTGGGAATAGAATTGCTGGCGGGCATTGCCATCGGCTCGGTAGTGATCATTCTGGCTACTTCACTCAGCGGCTTGCGAGGCACCTCGTTCACCAATGTCATTCATTGCACCGTAATCATTTTCGGGCTGGCCGCCGTGGCCATCATCGGCGCGCAGCAAATGGGAGGCTGGAGTGAAGTGGTGCGGCAGGCCACCGCCAGCCTGGAAGCTTCGCAGCGCAATGCAGACCAGTGGTGGAGCCTGGCCGGCCTGGGTGTGTTCCCCATTATCGCGATGTTTTTCTCCGCCACCATCCACACACCAGCGGCCTCTGTTTACGTCAACTTTTCGAGTTCGGCCAGAAGCGAGAGCATTCTCATTCCAGCCTTTCTGATTGCCGGTGTGCTGGCCGCTTGCATGAGTGTGCTGTCCGCTCTGATTGGCATCGAGGCCCTGGGAAAATATGGTGTGGATTCGGGCATTGCCGGTTACAACAGCGTCACCCGCATTGCCATGGACACCGGCCCCTTCATTGGCGGGATTGCCACGGCAGCGGTGCTGGCGGCCCTGATTTCTTCCGGCGGGCCCATTCTGCTGGCCGGCTCCACCATGTTGGTCAATGACTGGATTCCGGGTTCAGGTAGGTTTTCACACGTCAAAAAGCTACGTGCCTATCGCATCACCTCTGTGATCTATGGTGTGGTGGCCGGCCTGATCGCCTGCTATTTCGGCTACGTGGTGGGTGCTGCCTCCGTGCTGCAGTGGTTGCTGCTGGGCTTTGCCATGGTGGTGCCGCCCGCCATTGCCATTGCCAATATTTTTTACCTGCGGGGCACCACCGAGAAAGCCGTGTTCTGGGGCATTGCATTGGGCTATGGGTTAGGCCTGATCACCTGGGTTCTGGACAAACAGCTCTGGCATTTTGAACATGACGTGACCGCCTATGTCACCACCCTGGTGCCGCTGGTGGCCATTCCGGGTATTTCCTTCATCACCCACCTTGTGCAGGCGGGCACCTCGGCAAAGCTGCACAAGAGCTCAATAATAAGCTGGATTCTCACCTGCTTGCTGGCCTTCGGAGCCTGGCAGATGAATCACTACTTCGGCTTGATGAGCAGCCTGGTTTGCGCCCTTGTCGTATCGATGCTGCCGCTGGTGTTGTTTCCCACGGCCTGGTTGTACCGCTACGCTCAACACGCTGTAAATGAGAGGGCGCAGTCCTTTTATCAGCGCATGCAGATGCCGCGCTGATAACAGTCAGTCCTTTGAGTACAAGCCGGTCCGGTAATTATCCTGCAGGTACACTTCCACCTCGTCGGCCGACATCCCACCTTCCACGTGGTCCGCGAAAATCTGCGCCGGCCGGGTAAAGGATTTGCGGTCAATTTTCGATTCCTCGCTCCACAGCTGCGAGCGTTTCAGGGCCTTGGCGCAGTGCAGGAAAGCTTCGTGAACCTTGACCTCAATGGCCACCAGCGGAACATGCCGGCGAAATTCAAAGCGCTGCAATTCCTCCTGGTCGGTGATGATCCGGGCATCGCCATTAACGCGCAGCGTTTCGTCCAGGCCGGGAATGAAGAACAGGATTCCGACTTTCGGGTTTTTGAAAACATTGGTCATCGTGTCGAGGCGGTTGTTTCCCGGCCGGTCCGGGATTAACAGGGTGTGGTCGTCCGCTACGTGCACAAACCCCGGTGGATCACCCCGCGGGGACACATCCGCATGCCCGTCTGGGCGCGAGGAACCTATGCATAGAAAGGGTGACCGGGCAATGAAATCGCGGCAATGCTTGTCCAGCTTGCGCTGCACCTTGAGCACTGCGCGCTCCCCGGGCGGATTGTACACTTCGCGCAGGCCCTGCTCGTCGATGAGCACGTGGCTGTCTTCGGAGCGTTGTTGTTTCTCAGTCATTTGCTTTCTCCCGTTCAACGCCTACCGGGCGCTGACTCTGGTGCCGATTTGCTGCCAGTGGCCCGGGTTAAGCACCAATCGCCCCGGGCGTTCAAAGCGCAAGGCCAGGGGATACCTGCCCGGAACGACGAACTCCCCGGCGGAAACCGCCCGAAGCTCTACTTCAGCATTCTTCCCAATAGAAAAAACGTCAACAGTGCCTGTTGCGCGGCCCAGCAATTTTCCGTCTTTAAGTGTAACGGCAAGACTGGCCATGTCACTGAAGCGGTACTCACCCTCAAAAGTTTCCAATGTGCCTGACTCCAACGCTACCAGCGAAGTGACATCGGGGCCTGCGGCTTGCTCCGGAACCGATGCCAGGATGGCATCCCACATGACTTCCGAGGCCAACACGCCGATTTCCGGACTGGACAGCTCAGACTGCTCCAACTCTGCGGTAGATACCGCGTACAGCACATCGCCATCGTAAATCGTGGCAAAAGGTTGTATCGCCCGGCTCATGGAGGCGTGCACTTGAACCGCAAGGCGGTTCAGCTCTGCCGGGCTGAGTTTCTGGTTCACAATCACCAGGCTGACGGTGGTGTTGCTGCGTTTGCCTTCCGGTGAGCGCATTGCAGGCGTCCACTCCGGATCCATGCTGTCTGGAAAATCCGCCATGAGGTCTGCGGCGCGCAAATCTTCGGGCCACCCGGCTTGTCGATAACAGGCCGCCACCCGCCCATTCCGGTCGGTCACCACACCATAGGCATTGACCACCGCAAACGCGGCAATTTTTAGCTCACCAACCATTCGCTGCGCCCCACCCTGCCCCGAAAAGGCATTGCAGCCGAAAAAACCGCCGGTTTTGGCCATGCGCCCGGCACCATGCGCGCCCTGCGGGAAAAAACCGGATTTGGCAGCCCGGAACGCCGCCTGGGCCAGTTGCTTGTCCGGGTAAATTTCATTCAGCCTGCGGCCACCGAAGTCATAAATAATGGAGCCCAATGACATGGCAATGTTGGGCTCTTCTCCGAACGCTTTCCCATCGCGCAGTTCATCGTCCTTGAGCGCGCTGGATACTGCGGTAACCGCTTCCAGGCCGTACCATGAACCTCCAGCAAACACCACGGCATCGAGTTCAGGATAGTCGTAGCCGAGGTCCACGTATGACTGGTTCACGGAACTGGGCGCCCCGCCCAACACATGCATCGCCACCAGCGCCTTCTTCTCAAAATGGAACACGGTCACGCCGGTGGGGCCTTCCTCGTATTCCGCGGTGCCAACCCGCAAACCCGGCCAGTCGAGTTGCAAGACTTCATCGTGGGCATTGGTGACAGGCAGTAAAGCCGATTGGTCGGCCCACGCGGGGGTCAGCAGGACAGCAAGCATCAACCCGAGTGCCGTTACCCCGATTGCCACTGTTTTGCTGACTGCGGCTGGTTCGTTTGCGTGATTCATGAAGTGTCCAATCAGTGGGCCCTGCCAGGTACTGTTACACCGAATTCGATTCTCATCAACCGCATCAGGATCACGCGAATGCCAATAGAAAGCACCCTTTGCGGAGCCACTTGACCGGCATTTTATTGAGTAATTTCAGTCAGTACAGCAACTGCCCCAAGATAATCGGCGTGCGTTGACTGGTGCATTTTGGTCACCTCTCCTACCCACATTGGCGACGCTGTTCCGGGCACCGCTGCTTTTATAATGACTCCGCCATATTCCTTTTCATCTGCGGATCAACGAATCTGACATGCGAACCCATTATCAGAAGCAACGTTCCCCGCATTGCGGCTCTCCCAGGGCTGGAATACGGGCCGGAGGCAGGCTGCAAGCCCTGGCCGTTACTGCTGCGCTGTTGCTTGGCAGCGCTTCAATGAACGCTGCGGATTGGCGGGTTTGCGCCACTGATGACAACGATGCAGGCTGCGACATGCGCGGCTACCCGGGTCTGCAACTGGCAGTGGATCGCGCCGCAGACGGCGACCAGATCACGCTTGGGCCCGGCATCTATCATCCCGAAGAGTTTATTGACGTAGGCTTCGAGGAACTGGTGATCCGCGGCGGCGTGCTGGTGGAAAGTAAAACGCTGGAAATACGCGGTGAGCCCGGCGCCATCCTCGACGGCCGCCAGGGTCCCCCGGTTTCAGGCATTCTCATCCACAATGCCGAGGTGCTGCTCAGCGGGCTGGAGATTCGCAGTTTCAGTCTGGGCGAGGCTGAAGATGACCTGTACGACGGCCACGGGATTTTCATTATTAACAGCAAGGTCAGTGTGCGGGACACCCGGCTGAGCCAGCTGCCCAAAATGTCGGTTTCCATTTTCGGCGACAGCAAGGTGACGCTGACCCGTGTGCAGGTTCTCAATGGGCATGTGGGAGTCTGGGCAGAAGGGACCGCTTTGGTGAAGATTGAAAATTCCATTTTCAGCAACAACGATTCCGCCAGCGTGGCCGCCTACGCCAATACCCGCACCGACATTTACAACTCGGTTTTCGAAAACAGCCAGGATGACGGCGTTTACGCCAGGGAAAACGCCTCCGTTCAGGTTGTAAATTCGACCTTTATCGGCAACAAGCCCTACGCGATTCGCGCAGAGGAAGATGCAACCATCACTGTGAACTACAGCAATTTTTACGCGAATGAAGCGCTGTTCTTCCCGGAAGTCGAGAGCGCGCAGTTGACCGTTGGTGATTCTATCTACCAGGTAAATCTGCAGCTGGATGCTGAGTATCGCCCGGCCAAAACATCCCAGCCGCCTGCGGGTGACCCGGCCATTCGCAATCGCGACGGAACCGTTTCGAATGTCGGGCTGTACGGCGGCCCATCGGCGCCGCGCAACAACCAATAGACCGATTGCCAACTGAATCTTTGTGATGGATTAATTGAGGAACCCAAGTTGCCACTAGTTAAATTCATTGAATTTTCCGGGGAAGAACATGAGGTGGACGCTGAGGTCGGCCTCACCTTGATGGAATGCGCCGTGGACAACATGGTGCCTGGCATTGAAGCAGAGTGCGGGGGCTGTTGCTCCTGCGCCACCTGCCATTGCTATGTAGATGAGCAGTGGGTGTCGAAAATCGGCAAAGCTGAGGGCCTGGAAGCTGAATTGCTGTCTGCCACCAGCGACCCGCGCGAAAACAGCCGCCTATCGTGCCAGATCAATATCAGCGACAGCCACGAGGGGCTGGTGGTCCGCCTGCCGGAAACGCAATATTGATAGACTGGTCTGAACAGGCAGCAGTGGAGCAGCAGATTTGAAAAACAGCCTTTTGACGCTCCATCGATACCTGGGCTTGTTGCTGGCCGGATTCCTGTTCATCGCCGGTGTCACTGGCAGCGTACTGGCGTTCTATTATGAATTCGATGCCTTGCTGAACCCGGGCCTGTTCCGGGTGGAGCAAGCCGGTCAGGCGGCGGCCCGCAGTCCCACCGAGTTGGCGCAAGCGGTGAACGCCTGGGATGAGCGCATCCGCATTTTCTATTTGCCCATAACGGCAAGGCCCAGCCGCGCAACCGTGGCCTATGTTGAACCTGTGGACAACCCGCAAACCGGGGACGCCTTCAATGTGCCTTACGATGAAGTGTTCATCAACCCGATAACGGCGGAAGTTACAGGGGCGCGACTGTGGGGGGAGTGTTGCGGCCGCGAAAACGTCATCCCCATGATGCATAAACTGCACAACCGCCTGTTCCTGCCCTCGTCCATAGGCCGGCCCATCTGGGGAACCGTGGCCTTGCTCTGGACCATCATGGCCGTGATCGGGCTGGTACTCACCTGGCCTGCCGCAAAACCCAAATGGCAGCGTTGGCGCCAGGCCTGGAAGCTGAATCGCGGCCTGCCGTTGCTGCCCATGCTCATCAGCCTGCATCGCGCCACAGGTTTGTGGTTCTGGCTGATGATTATTCCGCTTGCCGCCAGCGGCGCCGCTATTGGCCTCGATAAGCAACTGTTTGTGCCGGTGGTCAACCTGTTCTCCGCCAGTGCGCCGCAGGTTGAGACGCAAATTGAACCGTCTCCCATGGCGCCAGCCGGAACCGACCAACCGGCGATTTCATTTGATACCGCGGTTGGAGAAGCGCAGCAGCACATGCAATTGCTGGGCCTGCAGACGGAACCTTCGGCTATCAGCTACGACCATGAGGATGGCACTTACCGCATTGATTTCGGGAACCGGGACCAGGCCGGCTTGCATTTCAACAGCGTTTATCTGGCTGCGACAGACGGCACGATAATGGGCGACACGGTGAAAGGTACGTACAGTCTTGAAGACTGGGCCAGCGCCACCCGCGATCGCATTCATTCCGGCAAAATTGCCGGCCTGCCCGGCCGGATTCTGGTTTTTCTCAGCGGCTGGGCCGTTGCGTTGCTCTCGCTAACCGGTGTCATTGTGTGGTGGAAGCGACGGCGGCGCTCGTCCGGAAGATGAACAATCGTTTTTCCTTGTTCAAGCGAAATTGCACCATGCGATGGACCGCTTCACTGGCTTGCGCCTTTGTGGCCTGCCTTGTTTGCCTTGACAGTCCGGCGGCCGGCGACGACGCGGTCTGGAATGTCAGCGATACGGGTCAACCCTTCTCCGCCGTACAGGTCAGCCTGGAAGAAGGCACCTGGATGAGTGTGGACGTCAGCCCGGACGGCAAGACGCTGGTGTTTGACCTTCTGGGCGATATCTATTCCCTTCCGGCGGAAGGCGGCCAGGCCCGCCTGGTTCACGGCGGCCCGGCCATGACCCGCACGCCCCGCTTCAGCCCGGACGGGGCCCGCATTCTCTATTTGAGTGACGAAAGCGGCAGTGACAACGTCTGGTCATCCCGGCCGGACGGCTCCGATGCCCGGCAACTGAGTTTTGAAACCCGCGATGTGGTCACCAGCCCTTTCTGGGCGCCGGAAGGGCGGTTCGCGGCCACCCGCCTTTCATCCGATTACCACAACCTGGATACCTCCGAACTGATTCTTTTTTACCCCGGCGGAGGAAGCGGACTGCCACTGGTGGGGTCGCCGGGCCCATACGAAAATGTTCATGAGGGCCAGTTTGCTCCGGATGGACGCTACCTCTATTACACACTAAAGCCACCCAACCCTGGTGGAGGGCATTCAGTATTTCTCGATGCCAACCACATCCTGCACGTCATCATGCAAAAAGACATGAGCAGCGGAGAAACCGTCGAGTTGCTGGGCGGCTTCGGCGGTGCTACCACGCCCCAGGTATCCCCCGACGGCAAGCAGTTGGCCTTTGTGCGGCGGGTAAAAGCCAAAACCGTATTGTTTGTTTACGACCTGGGCAGCGGTGAACAACGCCCTGTTTACGACGGCCTGGATCGCGACATGCAAGCTGAATGGATTGCTCAGGGTAGTTTTTACCCGCCTTACAGCTGGTACCCCGATGGCCGCCACATAGCCATATGGGGCAAGGGCAAGCTGTTCAGGGTTGATACCGAAACCGCCACCGCGGCGGAGATCCCCTTCCAGGCCGAAGCCAGCCTTCGCATTACCGACGTGGCCCGGTTTCCTTTCGATCTGGCGCCCGAAACCTTTACCGTACGCGCCATCCAGCATCTGGCGGTGGCGCCGGGCAAACACTCCATTACCTTCAACGCACTCGGCCACCTGTGGGAAAAATCCCTGCCGGACGGAAAACCCCGGCGACTGACCGAGGCCTCGGCCCTGGAGTTTGAGCCGGCCTACTCACCCGACGGAAAATCCCTGGCTTACGTTGAGTGGGATGATGAGGCCGGAAGCGCCCTGGTGATGTCAGGCGCCGATGGAACGCGCCTCAAAACCCTGGTGCGCAGCCCGGCCGTGATCCGCCAGCCCGCGTTTTCACCCGATGGCCTCCAATTGGTGTACCAGGTAGAGGAAGGCAGCAAGTGCATGGGCGGCATCCACAAGGGAGCTGGCATATTCGTGGTTTCGACAGCCGGAGGTGAACCCGAATACATTGCCGACGCAGGAATCAGACCGCGCTTTTCACCGGACGGGAGCCGTATCTACCTGCTCACCGACAGCTACGAGCAGAACCAGCGGCTGAGCAAACTGGTGAGCGTGGACCTCAATGGCCGGGACAAAAGAGAACACGCCGTTGCGCGCGGATCGGACCGGCACGACCTCGCGCCCAGCCCTGATCTGCAATGGCTGGGTTTCAAGGAAAACCAGCAGTACTACGTAATGCCGCTGATCGACGTGGGCGTTCCCGTGGAGGTCGCGGCGCAAAACGCGGCATTTGGGGTTCGCCGCCTGACGGACGTCGGGGGTTACGGCCTGTCCTGGTCCGCTGATTCCAGGCAGTTGAGCTGGCTGTTGGGTGGTGAGTTGCACCAGGCGGCCGTGGACATTGCATTAGAAGCGGCCAGCACCGCCATCAACCTGCATGTTCCGTCCGACATCCCACAGGGGCAAGTGGCGTTTGTGGGCGCCCGCTTGATCACCAACGCGGGCGATGTGATCGAGCAGGGTGCCCTGGTAGTGGACGGCAACCGGATTGCCGCGATAGGCGTGGCCGGCGAGGTCCAGGTGCCCGAGGACGCCCTGGTCATCGACGCCCGCGGCAAAACCATCATGCCCGGTCTGGTGAACATGCATGGCCATATCGAAGATTGCTATTACGCCGCCACGGGTGCCATGCCACAAAAGCAACCGGCCTTTTACGCGGCGCTGGCCTTCGGCACCACCACCAACTTCGACCCCTATGCCAGCGAGTTGCCCAGCTATGCTGCCTCTGAAATGCGCAATGCGGGCGAGATCGTCGGGCCTCGCACCATCAGCGTTGGCAGTGTCCTGTTTGGCCGCCCCGGTAAATACGACCCGGTGTACGAGCCCGTTTTTTCCTTTGCCGACGCGAAAAAAGTGATGGAACGCAAACGGGCCCTGGGCAGCCACGTGGTGAAAAGCTACCGGCAGCCCCTGCGACGTCAGCGGCAAGAAATCGTCAAGGCGGCGCGTGAAGCCGGAATCATGGTCGCCATTGAAGGCGAAAGCCATATTTACAACAACATCAGCGCGGTGCTGGACGGCCATAATTCGGTAGAGCACAACCTGCCGGTGGCCAACTACTACGATGATATCGTCCAGCTGTTCGCGTACAGCCGAACGGCCAGTACGCCCACCCTGGTGGTCACCTTTGGCGAGCTCATGGGCGAGAACTACATCTACCAGCACCATCGCACCTGGGAAGACCCGCGGATAGCTTCATTCGTGCCGTACATGAACAGCGTCTACAGCCCGATTGGACAGCGCTACGCCGCACCCTTGTTCGCCAGAAACATGACCACGCTGCACGTCGCGGATGAGTTATGGGACATTGGTTTTCGTTCGATGGCGCGCTCCAATAAAAAACTGGACGAAGCCGGTGTGCTCGTCAATGTCGGCTCACACGGGCAGGTGCAGGGCCTGGCCATGCACTGGGAAATGGAACTGTTCGCCGAAGGCGGCATGAGCAATGAGCGCATACTCCGGGCCGCCACCCTCAACGGCGCGAAAACACTGGCCCTGGACCACGAAATCGGCAGCCTGGAAGTAGGCAAACTGGCCGACCTGATTGTGCTGGGCAAAAACCCGCTGGAAGATATCCGCAACACCATCAGCGTGGAGCAGACCATGATTGGCGGGCGTCTGTATGACAGCCACAGCATGAACGAGATCGGCCATTACAATCGCCCTCGAACGCCATTTTACTGGGAAGGCGCCGACGACAAGGGAACCGGCTGGACTGAATCCGCCACTCAGGAGTAGGCACTGATCGCCGGGTGCCTGTCCTTCCACGGCCGAGCCTGTTCCAACTGTCCCGCCAGACGGAACAACACATCTTCATTGGCATATGCGGCCGAAAACATCATGCCCAGCGGCAAACCACCGGAATTCCAGCTGAGCGGCACGCTCATGGACGGCAGGCCACAGACATTGGCCAGGGGGGTGAACGGGCAGTAGTTCCAGAACCGCTGCAAATACGCATCGAGGTCATCGGAGTTGCTGTCCAGTTGCCCCAGCAGGATGGGCGGCTCTGCCAGGGTTGGGGTAAGCAACACATCGTGCTTACCGAAAAAACGCCCCACCAGGCGGCTCAAATCAGACTTGTATTCCAGTACCTCGGTGAGGCGCAATCCACTGATCTCCTGCCCCCGCCGCATCAACTCCAGGTGACAGGCTTCAACCGTATCCGGGCCAATGGTCCGCCCGGTTTGCGCGGCCGTGTCCGGAATTTCCCGGGCCAGGGACAAGGACAACAAGGTGACCACCGTGTCCAGTAACTTCTCGCTTTGGTAAGCGGGGCTGGTCCATTCCACCGGGTGGCCGAGGTCTTCCAGCAGGGCCACGGTGTCGTGCAAGGCCGCCAGGCACTCGGGGTCAACTGATAGACCTTGTTCCGAGCCATCGCTGACCGCGATTTTAAGTTTACCCGGTTCACGCCGGCATTCTTCCAGGTAAGGGCGCGCCTTATCGGGTACACCGTAGGGCGCCCCGGCATCAATGCCCTCACTGATATCGAGCACCAGCGCGCTGTCACGAACGCTTCGTGTGATCACGTGATGCACCATCAGCCCGTGCCAGAACTCCCCGTAAACCGGCCCTGTGGGCACTCGGCCGCGGCTGGGGCGCAGTCCGAACAGCCCACAGCAGGAGGCGGGTACCCGGATTGATCCCGCGGCATCATTTCCATAGGCAATGGGCACGGCACCATAAGCCACGGCAGCCGCGGATCCGCCACTGGAACCGCCAACGGAGCGGTCAAGATCCCATGGATTTCTGCACGGCCCATACAAAAGGGATTCAGTGGTTACTGAACTTGAGAACTCGGGCACGTTGGTGGTGCCAATCGGTATCAGGCCGGCTTGTTTGTAACGTGCGACCACTTCGTCATCAAAATCGATTTCCGTGCCCACGGCCAGGCGGGAACCAAAACTCCGGGGCGCACCCTTGACGAAACCCACGCAATCTTTCCTGGCCATGGGAACGCCGCCAAGTTCACCGTTGCTTTCTTCTTCCGCAGCAAGCCTGGCTGCTTTTTCTTCCAGGCTCACGAAGGCATTGATCTCACCATCCAGCTGTTCAATAATTCCATAGGCCGCATCTAGCACTTCCCCCCGAGTAATGCGCCCTTGCCGGAGCAACTGCGCCAGTGCGACCCCATCGAGATTTGCGTAGTCGGTAAATTTCATGTGTTTGCGGTTTTCTTCCGCGCTCCGTGTAATGAACTGATGAAGAACAGCAACAAGCTCACCATGTAGCAAGCCATGCATGCAACCAGAATAGGTGCAAAGTCTCCCCCAACCACCAGGAAACTGGCCAAAAGGGGGCCAAAGCTCAGGCCGAAGGTCTGCACCAGCAAGCTCAGCACCGCTATGGAACCGTTGCGGTCGAAAAGGGCCAATGTTCCCATCTGATAGGGAAAGGTGTAATTCCAGGAGAAATTCACCAGGGTGGCCGCAAGCAGGAACCCGTAAAAACCCGACCCCGTCATCAAGACCCAGACCGCCAGCACGGAAATCGCCGTGCCCAGGC
>Ga0102946_1000460_pt1 | contig 14192 bp, 16 predicted proteins | sample SalPon2A_A_D1_MG_FD_78209 | JGI IMG/M metagenome (GOLD analysis project Ga0102946, IMG submission 78209) | Soil microbial communities from South San Francisco under conditions of wetland restoration - Salt Pond MetaG R2A_A_D1_MG | ecosystem: Environmental > Terrestrial > Soil > Wetlands | place... | reverse complement strand
TCTCAGTTGCACCCAAAGGAAGATCAACCGTCCAGATGGTGCCGTCGAACGAACCGGCTGAGACGTTAAACGACTCAAGTGAGACGCCAGCCGGGAAGGCTGGTGCTTCGGTGATCTCTACAGCAGTGCCATCAGAAGGGCCGTTGTTGGTGACCGTCACGGTATGCGTCAGGCCACCGATCTCAATGCCGGCTAAAATCGGATCAGGATCATCTGCCTTGGTTACGACCAGATCGATCTGACGTTCGATGGAAGTGCTCTCCGAATCGGAGTCGTTGCCAGGTTCCAGATCTGTTTCATTAACTGCAGTCAGGCTGGCAGAAGCTGTTATGACATCCATACCTGCGGCTGCGCTTGGCCCCACCGTCTGGGGACACATGATTTCTACGCTCGCACCAGAGGCGATGTCACCCATAAAATCGAAAATGCCTGAACCGTCAGGGGCCTGTGTCAAACTCCCAACCGCATCCACAGATCGGGCGCCTATTGAACACGCTCCAGGGGTTACGCCCGCAGGCCAGTCGACGGTGCCATCAACCACAACACCCGTAGCATCCGATGGGCCAGCGTTCATTATTGTGATCGTGTAGACGTTATTGTCATCACCTGACCCTGCCACAACCGGATCCACGTTGTCGGTGATGTCTATTGATATGTCGACGCCTTCCGCATCATCGTTCTGAATGGTGCCGGTCGCAGTTGATACGTCAATGAAAAAGCTTGGTGACCCAACCGATGCACCGGTGAGTTCGAGTTGAAGGGTCTCGTCAGGCTCAAAGTCTGTATCGCCAACGATCTGGGCATCGAGATTGTAGTTTGTGATCCCGGTAGCGCCGGAGCAGGCAACAAAAATCCCTGGTGCGGGATTGCCCGCTGTCACATCAATGTAGTCATTGTCAGCAGTCGTGGCTGTTCCATCGTTGAGCTGCCAGTTAACTTCTGCGTTTACCGACAGGCCGCAATCAGCGGTGACCACGAAGGTCATAGTGGTGGTACCCGCATCACCCTCCATCACCATTGGGCTGCTGATGGCCGTGATTCGGGATTCACCACCACCTTCTTGTGCGTGGCCGGTAGCGGTTAAGAGAACAAGCATTGAAAATATCAGTACAAGACGAACGGGTAAACTGCGCATTATTAACACCCCACACTCCAGGATTGAATTTTTTTATACGGCCTCTGAATCGGTGCCGTTTATTGGCTTCAAGTATAGCAACTCTGCCGCAACTATGTGATTTTCTTGCGACAAATGGAAAATCTCTATTTACCCGGTGCATCACCCCAAAGCAGTTTATGCAGCTGCAACTGGAATCGCACCGGCGCTTTTTCCTCCAAAATCCATTCCGCCAGCTGCCGGGCATCTACCTGGCCCCAGCTTGGCGAAAAAAGCACTTCGCAACGCTTGTTCAGCCCGTGCTCGTGGGTTTTGCCAAGAGCCCAATTGAAATCTTCTTTTGAGCAGATGACAAACTTGACCTGGTCATGTGGTGTCAGGGCATCAACATTTGACCAGAGATTGCGTGCTTCTTCGCCTGAACCCGGTGTCTTGATGTCCATCACGCGACAAACACGCTGATCTGCCAGGTTGATGTCCATGGCCCCACTTGTTTCGAGCGAAACTTTGAAGCCCTCATCGCAAAGCAACCGGAGAAATTCTGAACAGCGCTTCTGCGCAAGGGGCTCACCTCCGGTCACACAAACATGTGGGGTTCCGAAGTCGCGGATACGTTCCACAATGTCGTCAAAACTCATCCATTGCCCGCCCACAAAGGCGTACTCGGTGTCACAGTACTGGCAGCGCAGCGGACACCCTGTCAGACGCACGAAAACGGTCGGTAAGCCTGCCTGTGTCGCCTCTCCCTGGAGCGAATGGAAAACCTCCGTGATCTTGAGCATTTGATCACGGGATTCGGGAATGTAGCGTTCAGTCTGCATCGACGGGGTCCGGATTTATTCGGTTAACGGCAACAGTACAATTTCAACACGACGATTTTGTGCACGCCCCTGGCTGGTGCTGTTACTGGCAACCGGATACTGGCTGCCAACGCCAAATGTGCTGAGTCTCTCGGGCATTACCTGCCGGGATCTCAGGTAGGCCGCAACGCTGGCGGCTCTGCGCTCCGACAACGGCTGATTGATGGCATCAGAACCCGTGCTGTCGGTATGACCAACGATTTCGATGATGGTCTTTTGATACTTATTGACCACGATCGCCACTGAATCCAGCACCTCGTAAAAACTTGCATCAATCGCAGCCTGGTTGGTCTCAAATGTAATGTTGCCCGGCATGTTGAGCACGATGTCATCATCCATACGAGTGACACTCACGCCGGTTCCGGCAAGTTTCTGACGAAGCTCAGCTTCCTGTCGGTCCATGTAGGCACCCACACCGCCACCTGCCAGGGCACCAACACCCGCCCCAATCAGCATTCGCTTTTTACGTTCCTGGCTGCCATCACCACTGATCGCGCCAATCACCACACCGGCCGCTGCACCTATTGCTGCGCCCTTGGTGGTGTTCGAAGTCTTCTGTTCGCCTGTGTAGGGATCAATGGTTGTGCAGGCAGAAACAACCATGGTCAAAACAAGCAGGGAAGGCATTAGATATTTTCGCATTGTGACTCCTTTCAGATGCGTCTGGTGGTTAGCGTCTATCTTAAACGGTACAACATGAAAACTACCTGAACGAAGTGTCACGAATACTGAGTATCGCCCGGCAAATCACCTACCCGACCGTATTTTTTCAATTCAATGACTCAACACGCCAGAACAAAACTGTTTTCGAACGCATGGATGACCTCCTGTCGACCTGTCGGGACATCGTAACTTTTCTTGTCACCATGTGCATCGTTGGGCTCCGGGGCATTGCGTTACAATTGTTGCAGGGCATTGTCTGACGCTGAACACCGAAGCCAGGCGATTGGTTTCTTGAGAAGGAGGCAGCATGGATTTACCTGAAATTAACTGGTCAATCATCACCTATCACCTGACGTTGATGGGCGTTGCATATTTACTTGCACTCCCGGTCGGCTGGAACAGGGAAAAATATGAACGCTCGGCAGGGCTTCGTACATTTCCCCTGGTGGCGGTTGCAACCTGCGGGTTCATGCTGGTTGGAATGGAATCACTTTCCAGCTCTGAAGCCCACGCCAGGGTGCTCAGCGGAATCATCACCGGAATGGGGTTCCTTGGCGGGGGTGCAATTTTGAAAAGCAAACGTGAAGTGACGGGTACCGCGACGGCTGTCAGCCTCTGGGCGACCGGCGCAATGGGTATTGCCGTTGCCTGGCAACGATTTGAAATTGCGATCGTGATCTCGGTGTTGACCTTCCTGACGCTACAGTTTTTTCATGAACTCAAGGAAAAAGTGTCAGACAATCCCGTCGGCGACGCCGACCGCGAAGACGAAGACTGATAACTTCGCTTCTGGCGAAACGGGCAACCTCGAAACGGTTACAGCCTAGTAATGGCCTTCCATTTGCATCGATTTCAGGCGACTACCCGCCAGCCTGGCTAACGTGGTGTTGGGGTAATCCTGCTCAACCTGGGTGAGCGCGGCACGGGCACGGTCCCATTGTTTTAGCTCGTAGTGCGTGTATCCGATTTTCAGGAGTGCGTCCGGCACTTTTGAGCTGTCCGGGAAATCGTCCAGCAACGCCTGGAATGCATCGAGAGCAATATCATAGTTGCGTGTCACGTAATAGGACTCACCCAGCCAGTACTGCGCATTGTCTGCGTACTCGCTGTTCGGATACTGAGAACGGAAATCCTGGAACAGTTGCGCGGCATCGGCATAACGCAGCTCTTTCAAAGCCTGGAAAGCCGTGTCGTAAGCAGCCTTTTCGTCTGCTTCCGAGGTCGGTGCTGCCTGGCTCTGGACCTGGGGCTGGGCCAATCCGGTCATCTGTGCATCTTCTTCCATCGGGGCCCGGACTTCGGGCACATCTGCAGCTGGCTGACTGGCGACCGCGGGTGGCGCAGTTGAAGCGGCAGGCTGGCCTTGCTGAGGTGTCAACGCTGATGGATTGACCGGTTGAGCACTTCGTAACTCGGAAATGCGCTGATCCAGATCAAGGTATTGATCTCTTTGGCGCCGCTTGATGTTCTCAAGCTCCCGCTGCGCTTCTTCCAGTTGGCCACGGAGTGTCCGAACCTCATCCTGTAATTCCTGCACCTGGTAGACCAGGTCAGCCGTGACATTAGAGCCGGCTTCCTGGGCGAAAGCAGAGACAGGAAAGACTGAAACAAGGATGGCCAGCACCGGGCTGGCCATCACTTTATATCCGTAGGAAACCATTTTCATGGTTAGCGTGCGGTGTAAACGATCTCCACGCGTCGGTTCTGGCCCCAGCAATTATCATCGCTGACGCGGCAAACCGGGCGCTCCTCACCATAGCTGACAACTGACAGCTGACCACCACGTGCACCTTGTGCAGACAACAATCCGGAAACGGCGTTGCCACGACGTTCGCCAAGGCCAAGGTTGTATTCACGAGTACCGCGCTCATCTGCATGGCCTTCAAGTGTGACTCTGGCAGAGCCACTTGAAGCCATGTAGGAAGCATGAGCTGAAATCAGGTCACGGAATTCGGGTCGTACAGTCGATTTGTCAAAATCGAAATAGATGACGCGCCTGGACAACAGGCTTTCGGGGTTGTCAAAGTTACGGGCGTCAGTGTAATCCCGCGGATCCGGTGCTGCCGAAGTGGTTGTATCTTCCACTGGCGGTGGCGATGTATCTTCAACCGGTGCCTCCGGCGTGTCCGGGGTAGACTTGCAGGCCTGGAGCACAAAGGCAACGGCCAGAACAAGCGCAAAACGCAGAGCGATCTTCATTATTTCCTCCTGGTATTTTTATTTGAAGCCCACAAAAAAACCGGCTTCAATGCCCAACTGTCAATCTTACCTTATTACGGGTGACCATGCGGGTTCCCGAACATCCCCTTCGCTCAGAATCAGCCGCTGACGAACGCTTCCGTCCGCTGAAACAGCTGATAGTACTCCACGCACACCCTCCCGGGTCGCGTAAAGGACCATACTTCCGTTGGGTGCGAAACTCGGAGACTCATCCAGCACACCGGGTGTAAGGACAGTAAAACGTTCGGTTTCAATGTCCCAAACGGCTATACGATACTCGTTTCCCCGACCTTGCGCTACAGCGATTTTTCGACCATCCGGCGCAACACTTGCACGCGCGTTGTAATCGCCTTCAAGAGTCACTCTCTGGGGGGTGCCACCGCTGGCTGAAACACCATAAATCTGGGGCCGGCCGCCGCGATCCGAGGTGAAATAGATGGTATTACCATCAGGGGACCAGACCGCCTCGGTATCAATCGCCCAGTGCTGTGTCAGCTGGGTCTGGCGGCCGGTGGCCAGGTCCATCACGAATATTTCAGGGTTTCCGGTTCGGGACAGGGTCAGCGCAAGCTTTTGCCCGTCGGGTGAAAACGAGGGTGCACCGTTAATCCCGGCGCCACTTGATAACAACTCACGGGCACCTGTGGAGACATCCTGAACGTATATGGCTGAATTTCCCTGCTCAAATGAGACATATGCCAATTTGTTACCGTCTGGCGACCAGGCAGGTGACAATAGTGGTTCGGGTGAGCCCACGATGGATTGGGGTCCAAAGCCGTCAGCATCCGCAACAACCAGCTCATACTGATGATCATCACCAAGACCGGTCGAGGTCACGTAGGCAATTCGGGTTGAGAAAGCACCTTTGACGCCAGTTAATTCCTCGTAGATTGCATCGGCAACCCGGTGCGCACCGAATCGGAGGTCACCTGCACCCACGGTCGTAATCTGTGAAAACAGCCTTTCCTGGCGGTGAACGTCGAACAATTGATACATGATGTCGTGACCCATGCCATCAGGCGCGGGCCGCACTGAACCAATCACGATGTAATCAACCTTGAGCAAACGCCATGTGCCGAAACGAATGTCCTCGGCATCCCTTGGCCTTTCCGCCATGTCCGATTCATCTATTGGATCAAAGAGCCCGGAACGGTAAAGGTCATTACTGACAATCTCGGAAACCGTGGTGATGGGCTCGGGGCTGGCATCTTCCCAGGCAAAAGGCACGATGGCGATGGGCAAGGCTGCAGGATTTCCATCGATGATCTCGATTTTCAGATCCGCAAATGCGACCTGACAAGCGATGGAAAAAAACAAGGCTGTAACCGTGGCCAACACTTTGCTTGTGATTGTTCTCATTTATTCACCGTCATACTTGAATTCAAAGGTAATCTCGCGTTCGAACACATCTTCGAAACCACGGTATGGCAAGGTTCCGACTCGTTCCACTGCCGCAATAATTGAACGGCGGGTTACTGCATCTGCATTACAAGGACTGCCAACATTGGCAGAGATCACGTCCCCGCCAGGAATTTGTACCACCTTGACTTCACACCGCAGTCCAGCCTGTGCGGTCGGCGGCCTCAGCCAGTTTTGTGTCACAACCTGCTGAATGGTCAGCCAGTACTTCTCGCGCTCTGTGGCCAATCGTCCCGCCTGGAATTCACGCTGCTCAAGCGCCTGGCGTTGTGCTTCAGCCTCGGCAACCAGTTGTTCCTCGCGCTCAGCCTGTCGGCGTGCCTCCAGTTGCTTCAATCGTTCTTCTTCAATTCTCTTTTGCCTTTCAGCTGCTTCACGCTCTTCACGAATTTGCTCCAGTTCACGTTGCTGCTTTAGCCGTTCGGCCTCCAGTTTCGCTTCACGTTCCTTTCGAATCTGTGCCAGCCTGTCTTCTGCTTCCCGCTCACGCTGCTCCTCTATCTGCTGCTGACGCCGTTGCTCTTCCAGGTCACGCTGACGTTGTTGCTCGCGTTCGCGCTGCTGTTCCAGCTCTCTTGCCCTTTCGTCCAGCATTTCCTGGCGTTCAACCGCCTGTCTGGCCTCCTCACGCTGCTCCTCGAGCTGGCTGGTATCAACCATGACCGCCTCGATCAGGATCCCAACCGGTGGTTCCTGGTCAAACGGAGACCAATCGATGGTCCCGAAAATGACGAAAAGCGCTGCCAGGGCATGAACAGCAATGGCCAGGCCAAATGCCTGGGTCTGCTGCCATGCTTCGCGAAAATCGAAAGTCACTCGGATTCGCCCTGATCCCCTCCCTGTCCGGTATCGAGAGGATCGCTCATCAGGCCTACTTTCTGAACTTTTGCTTTCTGCAGGAGCACCATTGCTTCATAGACCCTGCCATAGTCGACGCGTTCATCGCCTCCAACCAATACCTGGATCTGCGGGTTGCGGCGAACAATGGCAGATACCGTATCGACCAGTGTTTCCGGATCGATCAGTCCACTGCTGGTGCCATCCAGGTCACCGCCGGCGTTGAGGTACAGGTCACCGTTTTCCAGAACGGTAATCACCAGTGGCTCCTCGTTCTCCTGGGTTTCCATTGGCTCGGCATCAGCCTTGGGCAGTTCGACCTCAACGCCCAGGTTAAGAAGTGGCGCGGTGATCATAAAAATCACCAACAGAACCAGCATCACGTCGATGTACGGAACGACATTGATTTCGGCCATCGGACGGCGACGTTTTCTAACATTTGGCATCAGTCAGGCCCGCCTATTCTCCAGCGACCCGATGTGCTTCGCGCTCGAGGATGCTGGAAAATTCTTCCTTGAAGTTGTCATAACGGACGTCAAGACGGTCCACCTGGTTACTGAATCGGTTGTATCCGATCACGGCCGGAATGGCGGCAAACAAGCCCATGGCAGTTGCAATCAGGGCTTCTGAAATACCCGGCGCGACCATCGCGATGGTCGCCTGGTTGACGTTTGCCAGTTGGTGAAACGAGGTCATGATGCCCCACACCGTGCCGAACAGGCCGATATACGGACTGGTCGATCCCACTGTCGCCAGAAAATTCAGGTGATGTTCGAGGTCTTCGGTTTCACGCGTCAGCGTGATCCGCATGGCCCGCTGGGCACCTTCAACCATGGCGCCTGTAGACATGCGCGACTGTTCACGCATGCGATTAAATTCCTTGAATCCGGTATCAAAAATCCGCTCCATTCCTGATACTTTACGATGGCTGGCGGCAATGCCCTGGTGCAATTGAAATAAATCCGTACCGGACCAGAAGCGTTCCTCAAAAGCGTCCGCTTCCTTGATGGCAAGGTTCAGCGCCTGGCGCTTTCTGAAAATGATGAACCAGGAGGCGACCGAGGCGAGCAGCAAAATGGCCATCACCCCCTGCACCATCCAACTGGCCTCCAGAATCAGCTGCCAGACTTGCAGGTCATTACTCATCAATCCACCCTCTCCAACTCTGTTTTCATCCACGCCGGTATTCGCGCGGGTTTATAATTTTTCGAGTGCAATATGGCAGCCCCAACATCTGCGGTTGCGATCTGCACGCCATCGCTTTTTCTTACTATGCCCTGTTCAAACCGAAACCGGGCTCTTCCCACCGACGACAATGACGCGCTGACCAACAACTCATCATCCATCATCGCCGGCTTGATGAAGCGGACATTCATGTCGGTCACCACGAATATCAGCCCTTCTTCCTCACGCATCCGTTTCTGCCCGATTCCGCAGTCCCTGAGCCACTCGGTACGGGCACGCTCAAAAAAGTGCAGGTACCGGGCGTGATAAACCACCCCGCCGAGGTCGGTGTCCTCGACGTAAACTCTCATCTTCAAGACAAAACGGTTTTCACTAGGTTCCATATTTGTTCCATTGCAACCTGGGCTGTCCAGGGCATTTCAATATGGCGCTTCGGCTGGATCAGGAGTGTTTTTCAAAAACCGCCGTAGATACCTCCCTGTAGGCTCGGATGCGGCGTCCATGCCGCATACGTTTTTGAAAAACACTCCTGGTCCATCCAAATCGCTCACCCCTGAGCTTCGACCTCACGCTGGCACTAGCCTGAGCTCAGCGTTTGTGAGAATCCCGGCGCGGAGGCAAAGGCTGGTTGTGTGCTTTCAAAACTCTAGGCAACAGGGATGTTGCCTCGAAGCCTACATGGATGTATATACGGCGTGTTTTGAAAGCACACAACCCGGCTTTGCCGCAATCTGCTGTCACTCCTTTTCATTAAACAAATCCGCTTCCCTGCTCTTTGGCAAATCCAGACCCAGGTGCCGGTACGCCTTGGTGGTTGCCATTCGCCCTCGTGCCGTCCGGCTCACATAGCCCTGCTGGATGAGAAACGGCTCAATCACATCCTCGATGGTGCCGCGTTCTTCCGAAAGCGCCGCAGCAATGCTCTCCACACCCACCGGCCCACCATCAAAATTCTTAATAATCATGTTCAACATACGGCGATCCATGGAATCGAAGCCCAGTTCGTCCACCCGCATCATCGCCATGGCTTTTGAAGCCATCTCGTGGTTGATAAAGCCCTCGCCCTTGACCTCCGCATAGTCACGCACCCTGCGCAGCAGGCGGTTGGCTATCCTGGGCGTGCCACGGGATCGGCGCGCAATTTCCTGCGCCCCTTCATTATCAACACCAATATGCAGAATTCCTGCCGAACGTGTGACAACCCTGGTCAATTCCTCGGTGTTAAAGAATTCAAGACGCTCGACAATGCCGAATCGGTCACGCAATGGTGAAGTCAGCAATCCTGCGCGAGTGGTTGCCCCAATCAGGGTGAATCTTGGTAAATCCAGCTTGATGGAACGGGCTGCCGGCCCTTCACCGATCATGATGTCGATCTGGAAATCTTCCAAGGCCGGATACAAAACCTCCTCGACAACGGCCGACAGGCGATGAATCTCATCAACGAAAAGCACGTCTCCGGGTTGCAGGTTTGTCAGGATGGCTGCCAGGTCACCGGCACGCTCAAGCACAGGGCCTGATGTTTGCCGAATGCTGACGCCCATCTCGTTTGCCACCACATGAGCCAGGGTGGTTTTCCCCAGGCCAGGCGGACCGAACACCAGCAGATGATCCAGTGGCTCGGAACGTTGCTGTGCAGCCTTGAGATAAATTTCCAGCTTCTCACGCAATGCGGGCTGGCCAATGTACTCATCAAGCGTCTTGGGGCGCAGGCTGGCATCCGCCACCAGCTCGGCGTCCTGGTCCTGCTCCTGGGTTTCCGGAGAAATGATGCGTTCTTCAGTGGATGACATAAGCAGCTTTCAATTGAAACATAATCACAACGGCCCTGCGGCTTTCAAAGCATTGCGAATAATGTCCTCGCTCGACATGTCGGGTTCCAGTACCGCCCTGACCATGCGCTGAGCCTCCTGTGGCTTGTAGCCCAGCGATGCCAGGGCGCGCACGGCTTCGCCTGCCGGCTCTGTTGATGGGGCACCCACGCCAGCCATCGGGCTGAATGAGACATCGACACCATCAATCTTGTCTTTCAATTCGATGATCAGCCGCTCCGCTGTTTTCTTGCCTATTCCCGGAAGCTTGACCAGCGATGCGGTATCGCCTTCCATCACCATCCGTGCCAGTTCGTCTCCGGATGTGCCGGACAAGATGGTGAGCGCCAGTTTGGCGCCGATACCGCTGATCTTGAGCAGTTGCCGGAACAGTGTGCGCTGGGCATCACTGCTGAAGCCGTAAAGGGTGTGGCCATCATCCTTTATCAGGAGATGGGTCAGGATGACGACCTGGGAACCTGTTTCCGGAAGGTCCGAAAACACCCCAAGCGGCGCTTCCACTTCATAACCCACACCGCCGACATCAATAAGAATCAGCGGGGGCTGTTTTTGAATCAGCGTTCCTGAAAGACGAGCAATCATCCTGGTTTTTCTGAAAAGCCGGCGCCTCTATCGCCTTATCTGGCTTTCACCATTTTATTTTATTGCGCCAGTCCCACTTGCTGCCTGCAGGCGGTCCAGCGTTTGTCTTGTGTGCTGGTGACATAATGCCACAGCCAATGCGTCGGCGGCGTCTTCTTCCAGCTTCTCGGTATGCCCAAGCAGAATTCGCACCATGTGCTGGACCTGGTCCTTGTCTGCAGATCCCTTACCGACCATCGCCTGCTTGATGGCTCGCGGTGCATATTCACTCACCGGAATACCGGCAGCGATCGCCGCACAAATGGCTGCGCCGCGGGCTTGTCCCAGTTTTAATGCCGAGTTGACATTGTGACTGACGAAAACAGTTTCGACGGCCACTTCATTCGGTCCGTGCTTTGCAATGATTTCTTCCAGTCCCGAAAAGATTTTGCCAAGCCGTTCCGGGAAGGATTTGTGGACGCAGTTGACCACACCTGCTGCGATCAGCACTGCCTGGTCGCCGCGCACCTGGACAATTCCGTAACCTGTGCGCCTCGAACCCGGGTCAATGCCCAAGATTTTCATGACACGAAATTTTCATGACACGAAAATTTCATTCAGAATAGGATTCCGGCGGAATGTCAGCGTTGGAATACACATCCTGGGTGTCATCCAGGTCTTCAATCACGTCCAGAAACCTGAGTACCTTGCGGCCGGTTTCTTCATCGAGCTCAACCTCGGTACTGGCGCGCATGGTGACCTCGGCATTTTCCGGCTCCAGGCCCGCCTCCTTCATGGCTGACACAACCTGCGAGTGATCTTCGGGTGCTGCGGTGACCTCAATAGAACCATCGTCAGCCGATTGAATGTCCTCGGCGCCGGCATCCAGGGCCACTTCCATAATTTCGTCTTCTGAAGCGCCCGGAGCGAAGTTAATGACCCCGATTTTGTCGAAAAGGTAAGCGGTAGAGCCATCAGTTCCCAGGTTGCCGCCATGCTTGGTAAACGCATGACGAACATCGGCGACCGTTCGGTTGCGATTGTCAGTCAGGCATTCGACCAGCACAGCAACGCCGCCAGGTGCATAGCCTTCATAACGAAGTTCCTCGTAATTCACGCCTTCAAGCTCACCTGTGGCTTTCTTGATGGCCCGCTCGATATTGTCTTTGGGCATGTTGGCAGCATTGGCCTTGTCGATCGCAAGTCGCAATCTTGGATTGCTCGCCGGGTCGCCTCCACCTTCGCGCGCAGCAACTGTCAATTCACGATTAACGCGCGTAAAGATCTTGCCACGCTTGGCATCGACCGCTTTCTTCTTATGCTGAATGTTTGCCCATTTACTATGACCGGCCATGGTCGCATTACTCCGTATTTCTGTTCCCGCCCCCGATAAATTGGAACCGGCTTGATTAAACACACAATTTTATCATTCCCGGACAATATCGGACAGCGGTATTCAGCAGCCACCTGTTTTGGGCTTTGCTGAGAACTGCAACTGCCCCGAACCGGTAAAGCGCAATTGCCGGGGTAACGAAGGTGTTTTTCAAAACGGGGATCTTAAGTTAGTGGGAAAAGTGTCCGGTTCGAAGAAATTGAACGATCTGCACGGAAGCCTTTACGGAAAAAAGCATGCTGGTATGTGATGAAGGAATTTCAACATGATCCTTCAGATCATCATGCAGGCTCTCCCTGGCAAGAACGGTGCCATCACCATGTTCAGTGGCGCCGCCCGCCAATACGCCAAGACCAACGGCTCGATTGCCGGCGATCATTCCGATTTCGCGTCCCTGTGGCCACTCCTGTGCGCCATCAGACAACGTTTTTCTTGCAGCCCCGAGGAGGGTGGTTCCGGCCGGCCAGCGGCTGACCCGCCTGGCCGCGCGGCTGCCCTTGATGGGTGAGCCCATCAAAACAATCCTGCCACTCGGAGCAAAAGGATTCTCAACCAGCATGTGAACGGTAATCAGTCCACCCATGCTGTGAGCAACAATATGGGGCAGGCTGCCATCATCGCGTTTCGCAAATTCATACAAAGCAGCAGCCTGTCTATCCAGGCTGCTCCTGGTGGTGGCATAGTCGAACTTGCTTACTGAAAACCCGGCATTGCTGAGTTTGCCGGCGAGGTGAGTCATCCACCACCCTTTGGCCCACAGTCCGTGAACCAGCACCACTTCCCTGATTGACTCATCGATTGCCATAACGTGAGATTAACGCAGAAAACACGGACTGTTCAGGGAATTCTTACCCGACGGGGACGCAGCACACTTTCCGCTGAAACCATGGCCAGCGAAATCCAGATACAACTGAATGCGACCATGTGACCCGGCGTGAAGTTTTCGCCATACAAAAACACCGCCAACAGGAAAGTCAGTGTTGGCGCGATGTATTGAAAAAAACCAACGGTGGTCAATGCCAGGTTTTGCGCTGCCGTGTTAAACCAGATCAGTGGCACCACCGTGACCAGGCCCGCACCGATCAACAACAAATCGATTCGGGTTGAAATGGCGCCAAACTGAAACCCTTGTGTGTTGGCAATCCAGATGCCAGCCAATAATGTTGGTATCGCCAGCAGCAGGGCCTCCCAGAGAAGCCCGATCATCGGCCCGACCCCCAGACGCTTGCGCACCAGCCCATAGAAGCCAAAGCTGAAACCCAGCACCAGGGAAATCCAGGGTGGTTGCCCCAGGTACCAGGCCAGGTAAGCGGTTCCGGCAAATGCAGTCACAACTGCAACTGCCTGCAATTTCGTCAACCGTTCTTTGAGAAAAAGCGTGCCCAGCAATACGTTAACCAGGGGATTGATGAAGTAACCCAGGCTTGTCTCCAGCACGTGGTCGTGAGTGACTGCCCACACGAAAACAAGCCAGTTAGTCGCCACGAGGCTTCCGGAGAGCAGTAAGCCAAGAATGGTTTTTCGCGGCAGCTTCATTCGAAGCCAGAAGCTCTTGCCGTCACGGATGACCAGAAAGATCACCAGCAATGGAATGGCCCAGATAATCCGGTGAACGATGATTTCCAGTGCCGAGACCCCAACCAGCAATTTGAAATACATCGGGGCAACGCCCCAGAGACCAAATGCACCAAGCGCGGCAATGATGCCAAGGCGTTGATTGGGTTGGTGTTCTGGTTGTGGTGTGGGCATCCTGGTCTGTTCCAGCGGTGCGAGAGCCTGGTGGGTCACGGGTGTTCGCCATGTGTGATCCTGGAACTAACCGCTTCGCGAGGTAGTGGGTCCCGGATCATCCTACGCGCCACGGTTTCACTCGGCCACTTTTTGGCCTCCGGCCAAACCGTAACCTCGATTCAACCTGCGCTCGGATTTCCGGGATGACGTTAAGGTTTATTTCCGGGATGACGTAAAGGTTAATTTCCGGGATGACATTTAGGTTAATTTCCGGGATGACGGTCACGTCAATTTCCGGGATGACGGCTTAATCAGACTCCACGGGTTGTAAGTGCAGTTCCTTGAGTTGCTCATCGGATATTCCGGAAGGTGCACCCGTC